>JADMIO010806445.1_pt1 | contig 73731 bp, 59 predicted proteins | sample 8958161 | NCBI WGS metagenome assembly JADMIO01 (sample SAMN16585339, study PRJNA669376) | soil metagenome | isolation source: Crop rotation soil | place: USA: Cullars Rotation, Alabama | collected 2011
CGCGACAACTTGTCCACGTGGAATTCTAAGCTTAGGATCCCAATGTGCTGGAAAGACCTCGACGTGATCCCGCTCGGCCAGCTCCTCTGCGAGCTCGCGCCGGGGCTGCTCGTGCCGCTCGGCATGGACGTCGTGCCGCGCGTGTCGCCCGAGGTGCTCGCGCGCGCGCTGGGTCACGCGACGGGCACGGTCACCGTGTTCACCGCCGACGGCAAGCCGTTCCAGGTGCCCGAGTCGTCGTTCACGACGCTCGAGCGCCGCACGCTCGCGAAGGTCGAGGCCGACCATCCTTCCGTCGAGGACATGGCCGCCGAACCGACGGCCGAGGCCCAGGTCGTGAACGACGCGGTCGGCCGGTTCGCGCTGTGGGGCTTCCCCGACGCGCCCGACCGCAAGCTCTTGCCCGACGGCGGCAACAAGTAGCGATGGCGCGCCCGCACGTCCGCGACTTTCTCGAGCACTTCGTGAAGCCGCTCGTCGCCGGCGGCGAGCTGCACATCGGCGGCCCGATCCCGATGGCGGATGTCGAGCGCTGGGAGAGCGAGCTCGACAGCGCGACCGTCGAGCTGGTCGCCGTCGACGAGGCACGCACCGCGGTGCTGTCGACGCTCGTCGTGCGCCCGCCCGCACTCGTCCTCGAGGGCGACGAGCTCTACCTCGCCGCGGGATTGCACAACGCGCTGTTCCTCGTGCACCCGCGCGCGGATCGCTGGTCGTTCAGCGATCGCCAGCGCCGCAAGATCATCGACACCGCGCTCTCGCAGGTCAGTCGCGCGCTGACACGCAACCGCACCCGCGTGATGGCGCGCCACGCGCTGCTTCACAACCTGTTTCACCTGACGCGCAGCGATGTCGTCGTGTCGTGGTGGACGGGGCGCGCGCGGTTCCAGGGCCAGCGGCCGCCGCGCCGGCTGACTGCGTGGAAGGGCGTGCGGCGCGTACGCGAGGACACGAACGTCGTCGATTTCGACGAGCTGCTCGCGGTGCCGGATACTGCGCCGGTCGTCGCGACGCTCCTGCGCCGCACACCGCTCACGCAGCTCCTCGACACGCACCCCGGTGCGCCGCCGCTGCACTGGGAGGACGCGGTGTTCATCCTGCGCGATGCCGAGCTCGCGCGCGCGGTCGCGTACCGCCTGGTGCCCGATACCGGTGCGCGGGAGCAGATCGCAGGGCCCGCGCGGCTCGCCGCGGCGTTCGAGCAGATGCTCGAGCGCGCGCCCGACGAGGCCGACGTCCGCGCGGTCGCCGCGTTCCTCGTCCACGTCGGAGCACTGTTCTGCCTCGCGGAGCTCGGGATGCGCGAGCAGGGCGCGAAGTCGCCGCTGATCTCGACGGTGCTCTCGGCCGAGGCGGCGGGGCAGCGTCCGCGCGGCCTGACGACGCTGTTCGCGCTGCCGGGCGCGCTCGCCACCGTCGATCCGCGGCTCGCGACGCCGCCGGGGATCGAGGCGCTGCCCGCCCTCGCCGCGCGGTGGAAGGTGCACCGGGCGCAGACCGCGGAGCTACTCTCGGATGCCGTGATCGACGCGCTCGCACAGAGGCTGCGAAGGCACCTCAAGCCCGTGTCGTCGAACGCCGCGGACGCGGTTTCGCCCCCGCAGCCGATCGGGTAAGGTGGGTCCGTAGATGGTCGCCCCGCCCACTCAACCGCGCAGCTTCGCCGTCGATGTCGCGCGGGCCTCCGCGGCGTTCCAGGACCTCGCGCGCCAGATGGGAGCGCAGTTCCTCGACAAGCAGGAGATCATCCGGCTGATGACCATCTCGGCGATCGCCGGGGAGCACATGGTGATCGTCGGCCCGCCGGGCACCGCGAAGTCGGCGATGATCGACATGTTCGCGAAGCTGATCGACGCGCGGTACTTCGAGTATCTGCTGACGCGCTTCACGGAGCCGAACGAGCTGTTCGGTCCGGTCGACATCTCGGCATTCCGTGAGGGCCGCTACACGCGTCGCCTCGAGAACATGCTGCCGACGGCAGAGATCGTGTTCCTCGACGAGATCTTCAAGTCGAACTCCGCGATCTTGAACTCGCTCCTCCACGTCATCAACGAGCGCAAGTTCCAGAACGGCCCCGAGGTCGTGAACGTGCCGCTGATCTCGCTCTACGCGGCGTCGAACGAGGTCCCGAACGACGACAACCTCGCGGCGATGTTCGACCGCTTCCTCGTGCGCGTGCTGTCGGACAACCTCGACAGCTATCACTTCCACGAGCTGATGAAGAAGGGCGTCTCGCTCGAGCTCCGCAAGATGACGGGGCGGGGCGTCGACGCGCAGGGCCGCCCGGCCGGCGAGCTGCGCCCGGTGATCAGCGCGCGCGAGCTGCGCCAGATCCAGCAGAACTTCGACAAGTTCATGGTGTTCCCCGAGGAGTTCCTGACCAAGTACAAGGGACTCATCTTCCAGATCCGCAGCGAGGGCATCTCGGTCTCCGATCGCCGCGCGGTGAAGATCCTGAAGCTGTTCGCCGGCTCGGCGGTGTTCGATGGGCGCACGCGCGTCCACGACGGCGACTTCTTCATCCTGCGCCACATCTGGAACAACCTCGATCAGGTCGAGCTGCTCGAGGAGATCATCAACCCGGTGGTCGACTCGTACTACCGCGAGCATCCGGACGAGCGCCGCTTCATCGGGCCCTCGGCCTCGCTCGACGACCTCTTGACCGAGCTCGGCCTCATCCGCGAGCTGCTCACGTCGGGGACCGAGCTCTCCGACATCCAGCTGTTCAGCCAGCTGAAGAACCTGAACGAGATCAAGGTCGCGCTCGCGGCGCTGCCCGGCGACGCGGCCGCGCGCATGATCCGCGAGGTCGATCAGCTGCTCGAGACCGTGTTCGCGTCGTCGAAGTTCGGCCTCTGACCCGCTACAGCTGGTCTTCGGTTTGCGGCTTCTCGCGCTCGGTGTACTCGGCGTTGGCGACCGCGCGGCGAATCACGTCGTAGCCGCTCATCTCGGGCTCCGACCACGAGATGGCGAGCGGATAGCGATATCCGGCGAAGTGCAGCTCGCCGCGCGCGAGCGCCGGGTCTTCGTCGCGGCCCTTGTGCGGCGCTGCGGGCGGCAGCGCAGGCGCCATGCGTGCGCGATCGATCAGATCGACCAGCCCGGCGTCGTCGAGCGTCTCCTCGGCGAGGACGCGGCCCTTGTGCGTCACGCGAACCGTGTGATCGACGAGCTCCACTTGATAGCGTGCGCCGTCGTAGTAGTTCGCGGTGAGCCAGGCGCGCGCCGTGCCGAGGCCGAGAATCCGGCGCTGGTACATCGAGACCATGTTCTCGAAGATCTCGTCGAGGCGCTTTGCCATCGCGCTCGAGCGCGGGATCGATGGCGTGCCCTGCAGCAGCGCGTCGGCACCGAGGCCGATGCGGTACCAGCCGACGTAGTAGCCGCGTTCGTCCTCCGTCGCCGCGCACGACAGCGTGTCGAGAGTGCGAATCGCGTCGAGGTCGTCCGGGGCGAGCGCGAGCTCGCGCACAGGCGCGCCCGGTCGCGACCAGGTAGCCGTCCCGTCGGCGTGGACCGCGAAGCTATCGTGCAGGAAGTCGCCGAGACAGCCGCTGGTGCCGGCGGAGATCCGCAGCTCCCAGTTCGGATGCGCGAGGAGCGGCCGCAGGAACGGCACGCAGTGGCCGTCCTCGGCCGCCTGGTACAGCGGCTCGCCCGTCAGCGGCACGACCTGATAGCTCGCGCGCGGCGTCGGCTTCTGCACGGCCTCTTCGGCAGGACAAGCCGGGTCGCGGGCGAGCAGCAGCGTGGCAGGCAGCAAGAGGAGCGGCGCGAGCAGCAGCCGTCGTCCGGTCGTGATCGCGTCGTGCACGTGAATAAGACAACCGGCGTGCGCGTTTTGTTGCGAGCTAGTTGCAGGTCGTGCCGGTCCAGGTTTTCCCTGCATCTGCGCAGATTTCGGCGTCGGTCCGCGTGGTCGACCAGATCTTCACTTCGTCGAGCCGCCCGCGCAGGTCCTCGGTCATCGTGTCGGCGCGGCCGAGCGTCAGCGTGTTGACGCTGTCGAACGCCGCGCCCGTGCCACCCGTGTACGCGGCCGAGCCGAGCTCCTGGCCCTGGAAGTAGACCTTCAAGATGCGCGGACTGACGGTGCCATCGTACGTGCCCGCGACGTGGTACCAGGTGTTGACGCTCGGGTTGATCGACGCGTTGCAGCCGTGGGCCGTACCGGTCGAGTCGAACACGACGAGCGTGATCGTCTTCTGCGGTCCGCAGCTCGCGACGTCGCAGGTTCGCAGGATGTAGGCCTGCTCCTTCTTCGCGAGCGTCGAGTAGTTCACCGTGTTGAACGCGTCGAAGAACATCCAGCCCTCGATGGTCAGGCGGGTGAAGCCGTCGAGCGCAGGTTGATCGTTGATCGTCATGCCCTCCGTCGGACCAGCAAGCGACACCGCGCGTCCGACGATCCCAGGCACGCCCTGCGTGAACTTGCCGACCTCCTCGACGGGAAGCGAACCACTGTTGAAGTACATGCCGGAGCCATTCGGCTCCTCGAACTTGAACCACACGAGCGGCAATGCGCCGCTCCCACTGGCGTCGTCGGGCACCGTGTCATCCACCGGTCCGCCGTCGCCACCGGTGACCGGCAGCTCGGCAAAGCCCATCCGGCCGCAGGCGGCGGCGGCGAGCAGGGAAGCGTAGGGGAGCCGGCGCACTCCCCCCAGGATACTACGAGGCGGCCGGCGCGATCGTCACGACGACGGGTCTGTGATCCGAGCCGCCCGCGTCGAGGACTTCCGCGTCACTGCCGACCAGGCGGCCGTCGAGCATCACGTGGTCGATGTCGAGCTTCAGGAGGTCGGTGACCTTGCCGTTGTACTCGCTCGAGTAGCGCCACGTCTTCGGGCCCGCGGTCGCGACGCGCGCGAGGCCTTGCTTCGCGAGGAATGCCAGCGCGCTTCCGCTCGCTTCCTCGTTGAAGTCGCCGGCGATGATCGTCGGCATGTCCTTCTTCATCTTGCGCCAGTAGCTCTCGATCTCGCGGCGGCGCAAGGGCGGCGTCGTCAGGTAGCCCTTGATCCAGCTGCCGTTCGCGATCGCCGGTCGCAGGTGCACGTTCAGCACCTGCACCGCGCCGAACGGCGAATCGATCACGAGCCGCTCCGCCGGGAACCAGCCGCGCTCCGGGGACGGGAAGACTTCCTCGGCGGTGATCGCGTACCGCGACAGCACGGCGAGGCCACCGGCCGCACGCGCGTGGACGCGGAACACGCGATGCGCGTACCGCTTGCCGAGGCGATCGACGAGGGCGCGCTGCCACTCGTGCGTGATCTCCTGGAGCAGCACGACGTCGGCATCTGCGCGCTCGATCGCGTCGAGCGTGCCGGCGATATCCGTGTTGCCGTAGTTGACGTTGTAGGTCATCAGCCGGAGCTGACCCTTGGACTCGGCGCGCGCGGGTATGGCTGCAGCGACCATCCCCAGCGCGAGCGCCCCGAACAGCGGTAGCAATCGCACGCGGTCAGGATGACCGAGATTCGTGCGACGGCTACTCGCGACGTGTGACGCGCCGAGCTGCGAAGATCACTTCGACGCGAGAACGTCGACCTTCTGGATATCCGGGGCCTTGGCGAGGAGCTCGTCGGCCTTGCCCATCAGCGCCGCTGCGATTTTCCCCTGGATGTGCGTGGTGCGCGCCGCCTCGTCCGGGAACGTATCGAAGATGTGGAACGTGGTCGGGCTCGACTGGAACGCGTACCACGTCACCGTCTTGGGCTCCTCGACGGCGAGGCCGAGGGCGCCGACGAGCAGGTCGCGCACGTCCTTCTCCTTACCGGGCTTGGCTACGATGGTCGCGAGGAATCCGAGGTTCTTCTGCATGGCGATCTCCTTGGTGAGTTGGTTGCCGTTGACGAGAACCAGGATGCATTCGGCAGGCGATTTCCGGTAGTGGCGGAAACGACAACGATGATACTGTTTCCGACATGCGCATCTGGGTCGTTGTTCTCGACGAAGTGTTCGATACGGGGCTCGCGTCGATCCTCGACACGTTCGAGACGGCGACCCAGCTCGGCGACGCGAAATACGACGTGATCAAGGTCGGAGTCCGCGCTCACGTGCACACGCATCACGGGCTGCTCGTGCCGACGGTGCAGCCGCCGAAGCAGACTCCAGATCTCGTCGTGGTTCCCGCGGTGGCCTGCAAGGATCCGGAATCGATCCTCGGCGCGCTCGAGCGGCCCGATATCGGCGATGCGGGCGAGCTCCTGCGGAAGGCGGCGTCGCGCGGTGCGAAGGTGGCCGCGGCGTGCACGGGCACGTTCGTGCTCGCGTCGACCGGGCTGCTCGACGGTCATCGCGCCACGACGAGCTGGTGGCTCGGCCCGGCGTTCCGGAGCAAGTTCCCCGATGTCGAGCTCGAGGAGGGCGCGATGGTGATCGGCGATCGCGGTGTGCTCACCGCGGGCGCGGCGCTCGCGCACCTCGATCTCGCGCTCGCCGTGATTCGCGGCAAGAGCCCGAACCTCGCGGCGCTCGTCGCGAAGTATCTCCTGATCGAGGATCGCCCGTCGCAGGCACCGTTCGTCGCGCCGGCACACGTCGCTCATGACGACGAGCTCGTGAAGAAGTTCGAGACCTGGACGCGCCGCCACCTCGCCGAGCCGTTCGAGCTCGCGCGCGCCGCGAAGGCCATTGGCGCCAGCGAGCGCACGCTGCAGCGACGGATCCGCGCCGTGCTCGGCAAGCGGCCCGTCGAGCTCGTCCAGGATCTGCGCTGCGAGCGCGCCGCTCACATGCTCCGCGTCTCGCAAGAATCCGTCGACGACGTCGCCCGCGCCGTCGGCTACGAAGACGCCTCGACCCTGCGCACGCTCCTCCGCCGCCGCCTTGGCCACGGCGTCCGCGACCTGCGCCGCACGGCCTAATCGTCTGCCTCTGCCTCTGCCTCTGCCTCTGCCTCTGCCTCTGGCCGAGGCCCGAGGCCCGATCCCGCTCACCGTGCTAATTTCGCCGCGTGCCCATCCCCGCCGAGCGCCGCCGCAGCTACCTCGCGCGCCAGGCCGCGACGATGGCGCTCTCGCACGTGCAGGTCGACACGCCGATGGCGATCGTGCGCGCCGCCGCGTGGTCGAACTCGCTGTCGCGGATGGGCATCCACCTGCCGCTGTTCGTCGTGCACGACATCGGCGTGATGCTGTCGATGTCGCGCGGCTCGGGCGGCTACGCGCTGCGCGCGCGTGAATCGCAGATCGCGCGGATCCAGATGCCGGCGGGCATGAAGCCGCACCTCGATCAGTACCGGCGCCTCCTCGACAACATCGCGACCTCCGAGGTCACCGAGCGGCTCGCGGGGTTGCGCCTGCGCGACGAGATGGTCGCGGTCCTGCTGTCGCGCATCCTCGGCGACACCTACAACCGCTGGCGCGACCGCAGCAAGAGCGCGGGCGTCGAGGCGCTGCCGCTCGATCTCGGCCTCCTCGGCGAGATCGACTACGCCGAGCACTTCCGCGACTTCGACGCGCGGGGGCTGTGGGCCTTCGTCGAGCACCTCGTCGCGCAGTCGATGCACGTGTACACGCAGGTCGAGCTGATCGACCTCGACACGGTGCGGCTCCTGGGCCTGTTCAAGGAGGACAGCGCGTCGGGCAGCGAGGCGCTCGGCGGCGCGATCGACCTCGTCGATCTGTTCGCCGCGCTCGGCTCTCCCGAGGCGAACGACGTCGCGAACTTCTCGCTCGATCTGTTGCCGAGCGTGCTCGAGACGCGTCGCTCGACAGGCGCGCAGACGTTCTCCGTCGACGGGTACGCGTCGATCGAGCGCAAGGGCAACATCGATTCGCTCGTGCTCTCCGAGCTCGCGTACGACCGCGAGATCTTCGAGCAGAAGGTCGTCGACAACGAGCTCCTCTACTACGGCCGCGACAAGCAGCGGGAGGACGAACGACGCCTGCAGTACCTGCTGATCGACTGCTCGGCGTCGATGCGCGGCCAGCGCCAGGTGTTCGCGCGCGGTCTCGCGCTCGCGCTCATCAAGAAGCTCACGCTCGAGGGCGACGAGATCTGGGTGCGGTTCTTCGACTCGCGCCTGCACGAGACGATCAAGATCGGCCGCTCGGGGCAGGTGCCGGTGCCGTACCTCCTGTCGTTTCGCAGCGAGCGCGGCCGCAACTACGGCAAGGTGTTTCGCCAGCTGCTCGTCGAGGTCACGCGGCTGCGGCGCGAGCAGAAGCGGCGCGTCGTGATGTACGTCATCACGCACGGGCAGTGTCACATCGAGCCCGAGCTCGCGACGGCGCTCAAGCAGCAGGCGTTTCTGTACGGCGTCGTGGTGATGCCGAGCAGCGACCTCTTGCCGGAGTTCGTGCCCATTCTCGATCGCTCGCAGATCGTCAGCGGCGACGCGCTGACCTCGCGGCAGGAACGTCAGCGCCGGGCGCTCGACATCGTGGGGGATGCGGCAAAAGCCCCGAGAACACCGGGAGTTGCAGCTCGCTAGCAGGATTGGTCGAACCATTCGACCAGTTGTGGTAAACGCCGGGCCATGCAGGGGCCCCGCTACATGGTGCAGGTGCTGCTCGGAGAGCAGATCGAGGTGGACTGGGTGGCGCTGTACAGCCGCCTGCGCGCGTGGCGCGGCGACGTCCAGCTCTTGCGGGTCGATCCGGATCTCGCGTTCGCCATCCCGACGCAGGACCTGCCGCTCGTCGCGAACGTGTTCGCGGCGGAGCCCGATCGCTACGCGGATCTCCTGAACGACGCGCTCGAGTGGAGCCAGGCGTGGGAGGAGCCGTGGGCGCAGACCGCGGAGCGTTGCCGGGCATCGCTCGTCGTGAGCGTGGCGGCGCAGCGGCCGATCCACTACGCGAGCCTCCTCCTCGCGTTCCTGGCGGTGTTCGACGCGCTCCTGTTCTCGCTCGACGAACAGGTGCGTGCGCACGCGGTGCTGCACTGGATCCCGGCGAAGCAGCTGATGACGTTCGAGCGCTACTGCCAGCTGCGCACCGAGCAGGGGCCGTGCGGGCCTGCGGTGAACGTGCGGATCGCGAACGCGACGGGGCGACCCGGCGAGCTCCTCGCCGATACGGTGGGGCTCGCCGAGCTCGGCCTGCCCGATCTGCAGACGGTGTTTCATCACGATCGCGATCCCGCGGAGGTGGCGTCGCGGCTGCGGCGGCTCGTCGGAAACCTGTTCGTGGGGGCGCGGCTCGACTGCACGTGGATCGAGGACGTGTCACTCGCACCGCCGGCGCGCGACACGCTGACGTTGATGCTCGACTAGGCTACGCTGCGCATGCGTGGCGCGCCGGACGTTCAACTCGATCGAGAGCACCGCAGATCAGGCGGATGCGCTGGTCCAGCAGGGCAGGCACGTCGATGCCGAGCGTCACTATCGCGAGCTCGTCGCGCAGACGCACGTCATCAACTACGAGTACGACGACTGGCTGCTGCGGCTCGGCGAGATCTATCGCCACCTCGGGCGGCCGCGCGAGGCCGCGTTCGTCTACATGTACCTGCACCACGGCCACCAGGCGCGCACGCAGCTCGCCGGCGAGGAGCATGTCGCGCTCGTCGCGCGGCTCGCCGAGATGGACAAGAAGTGGGTCGAGGCGGCGCACCTCTACGAGAAGGCGAAGCTGCCGGTGCACGCGGCGGTCGCGTACGAGCGCGCGAAGCAGAACGACGCGGCGGTCGGTGCGTGGAAGGGCCTCCTGCATCATCCGGGGCTCGCGCACCGGCCGTACGAGGCGGCGCTCGTGCACTTCAACTACGGGCTCGCGGTCGCGCGGGTCGACGCGCAGAGCACCGAGGCGAGGCGCGCGCTGATCGAGAGTCAGCGCAAGCTCGAGCAGGTCGCGGATGACTTCGAGCAGAGCGGCGAGCACGAGCGCGCGTTCGACTGCTTCCAGATCCTGCTCAAGCTCGGCAAGGAGAGCGGGCAGTTCGAGAACCTCGCCGAGGGCTACGTCAACTGCATCCGCGTGCTGCGCGAGGACAACCTCAAGTTCTACGTGCTGCAGTACTACGAGGATTTCATCAAGCTCGCGCTCGAGCGCAACGAGCTGCACGCGGCGGCGACGCTGTACCAGGAAGCGGCGGCGTTCGCGGCGCGCGCGGCGCTGCCGTACGACCGGCACTACCAGCACAAGAGCGCGCTCACCTGGATGCGCTGCGCGGAGAAGTTCGTCGAGACCGGCGTGCCGGTGCAGATGGTCGAGAACGCGCTGCTGGCCGCGGCGTCGCAGCACTCGGCGGTGGGCGATTACCCGGCGGTGCGCGAGTGCTTCGAGAAGCTCGCGGGGCTCGAGCTGCCGGAGCGCGCGAAGAAGCGCTTCTCGACGATCGCGCAGCGCTACAAGGGGCTCGCGTCGCCGCCGGTGGAGCTGCCCGGGCTGCCGGATTACCTGAAGCAGCAGCACGCGTATGGCGACATCTGGTTCGTCGATCTGCTCGAGTGGGAGATGGACGGCGACCCGTTCTCGATCGCGGCGTCGGTCGTCGGCGACCTGCGGTATCCCAATGGGATCCGGCGGCGTGCGCTCGTCGTGCTGTTGACGCTCGCCGACGCGCAGACGCGCAAGGCGACCGATGATCCGGAGACGCTCGTGCAGGTGGCGGAGCAGCTCGGCGAGCTCCAGTCGTACGTCGCGCTGTCGCCGCTCGAGAAGCTGTTCACGTCACCCGATCCGCAGATCCGCCGTGCGGCGGTGCGCGCGCTGCGGTTCCTCTACTTCAAGCGGTCGTTCGTGATCGTGCGCAAGGCGCTCGGCGATCCCGATCCGCAGGTGCGCGAGGCCGCGCTCGTCGCGATCGGCGGCCTCCACTTCCCGCACGCGTTCAACCCGCTCGCGCGGATCTATCGCGAGACGACAGACTCGCGGGTGCGCATCGCGGCGCTGCAATCGATCGGCAAGATCCAGACAGTCGAGGCCGGCGAGTTCCTCGTCATGGTGCTGCGCCAGGAGTCTGGCGCGCTCCGTGACGCCGCCTACACCGCGCTCACCCAGATGGATAACGCCGACGTCCAGCCGATCCTCCGCCAGCACCACGAGATCGAGACGAACGCGCAGGTCCGCGAGACGCTGGGCGAGTTGCTGCGGAAGCACTGAGGCGGGGAGGTCCGGAGGTCCGGAGGTCCGGAGATCCGGCGGAGGCGGCGGTGCAGCGATGGCTGTTGTCGTCGGTGAATTGCTGAGAGCGCGCTCGCGTCCGCCGGATCTCCCGACCTCCGGACCTCCGGACTTCATGTCATCATCGAGGCGCGAATGGACCACGGGTGGTTGTCCACGGGCGCAGTCGAGCCTCCGCGCGCGCGCGTCGAGCGCGAGGTCGGGCCGCGGCGGCATCGCCGCATCACGGGACCGTCGGGGCTGCTCCTGTTCGTGTGCATGTTCCTTCCGGCGGTGAAGGGCTGTGGCGCGCCCGTGTACCCGCTCGAGATGCCGATGTTCCTGCCGCCGTACGTCTACGGCATCGCGTTCGCGATCGGCGCGTCGGTGTTCACCGCGCGCGGGCTACGCCTCTACATCTCGGCGCTGCGCTGGATCACGATCATGACCGTCGCCGGCGCGGCGCTCATGACGTTCCTCCTGCCGCCCGTCGGGATCGTCGAGCTTCTTGTCGCCACCGTGCTGCTCGCGGCGATCGGCCTCGACGGGTATTCCGAGCGCCGCGCCGCGACGATGACCACCGCGATCGGCGTGGTCTGCACGATGTGGTTTGGCCTGTGGTCCGCGAGCAGCGACGCGCTCCTCGGCGTGTACCTGTCGCTCGTGGCATCGCTCGGCCTCTGGATCGGTGGCCTCGTCTGGATCGCCGAGACCTCCACGGGCCGCGAGGTGCCGATCGTGCTGCCCCGTGCGGTGGCACGCGACAGCCGCTGAGCGTTATCCTCGCCCCATGCGGGGAATCCCTCTGGTCGTCCTGGTCATCGGTCTGTGCGGCGTGGGCACTGCCGCGTGCGACTCGCGCGCGAAGGCCTCCGATCCACAGAAGCCGGATACGTTCTCGAAGGAATACGAGACGTGCGCGACGACCTCGAACTGCGTCGAGGGCCTGCGCTGCTTCGATCACGTGTGCTCGCGGACGAATCGCTCGATGGTGGGCGATTACTTCGCAGCGCTCGGTGCGACCGATCTCCGCGCGGGCAAGGTCGAGGACGCGATCGAGGCGTACAACAAGGCGCTCGGCCACTACGACACGGCGAAGCTCGTCGTGCCCGCGGACGTCGACTGCGGGTACGGCGCCGCGCTCGCCGCCGGCAAGGCGAAGAAGGACCACGCCGAGCTCGGCGCGCGCGTCCTGCATCGCTGCCTCCTCGCGCTGCCGCCGGGCGGCGTGCTGCGCCAGCAGGCGCTGCTCGATCTCGCCACGCTCGGCGACGCAGGCCTCGATCCCCTCGCGCTCGGCCGCACGCAGCTCGCCGACGTGTACCTGACGGGGGCCGCCGCCGGCCCGTCGACCGACAAGCTCGCGGTGACCGTGACCGCGAGCCCGACGCCAACCGGCAAGACGTATCAGGCCATCCCCGACCGCATCACCGGCGCGGATCTCAAGCCCGCGCTGGTCGCGTGCTGGACCCAGTACAACGCCGCCTCCAAGAAAGACGCGCTTGCCGTGACGATCGGCCTCAAGTCCTCGTACTCGGCCGAGTACGACGACGAGCCGGGCGTGTTCTCGATGAAGATCGACCCGCCCTCGGGCGTGGCCGCGGGCTCTCCCGAGGCGGCCGCGGACCAGTGCGTGCGCGCCGCTGTGGAACCCGCCCTGAAGGACCTGAAAGAGGTCCGCGACTCGTTCCAGACGAAGCTGACCATCACCGTGAAATGACTGTTTGCGGCGCCGGCCGGACCATAGTAGTTAGCCTCGGTGGACCGGCCTGACCTCTGCGCGATGACCCTCGGCGATGCCGAGGAATGGGCGGTTGCGCAGGGGTGGCCGCGGTTTCGTGGCGAGCAGGTGTGGCGCTGGGTCCACGACAAGGGCGCGCGCAGCTTCGAGGAGATGTCGAACCTGCCGCGCGAGGTGCGTGCGGAGCTCGCCGAGCGGGCGCGCATCGGATCTCTCACCGTCGCCGAGGTCCAGACCTCGCGCGATGGCACGCGCAAGCTGCGGCTCGTCACGCACGACGGGCAGTCGATCGAGAGCGTCATCATTCCGGGCGGCGACAAGACGACCCAGTGCATCTCGTCGCAGGTCGGCTGCGCGGTCGACTGTCAGTTCTGCGCGACCGCGAAGCTTGGCTTGAAGCGCAACCTCGATGCCGGCGAGATCGTGGATCAGGTGTACCTCGCGCGTCGCCTCCTCGCCGAGGTCGAGCCCGAGCGGAGGATCACGAACCTCGTCTACATGGGGATGGGCGAGCCGCTTCACAACTACGAGAATCTGATCAAGTCGCTGCGCATCCTCACGCACGACAAGGGCGCGAAGCTCGGCCAGCGCCGCGTCACGGTGTCGACCGCGGGGCTCGTGCCGAAGCTCGAGAAGCTCGGCCTCGAGGATGTGCGGCCGAACCTCGCGGTGTCGCTGAACGCGCCGAACGACGCGATCCGCGACGAGATCATGCCGATCAACCGCAAGTGGAACATCGGCAAGTTGCTCGCGGCGCTGAAGGCGTATCCGCTCGAGCAGCGACGGCGGATCACGTTCGAGTACGTGCTGCTCGCGGGCGTCAACGACGGCCTCGAGCATGCGGCGCAGCTCGCGAAGCTGCTGCGCGGCGTGCGCTGCAAGGTCAACATCATCCCGTGGAACCCGCATCCCGAGGCGCCGTACCAGCGGCCGTCCGCGGAGGCGATCGAGGCGTTCCAGGAGGAGTGCAAGCGCCTCGGCATGCCGACGTACTTGCGCATGCCGCGCGGGGACGATATCGACGCGGCATGTGGTCAGCTCGCGAATCGCTCGAACGGCCAGGCGATCGTTCCATTGCGCGTGCGCAAGACGCCGCCGATTCCGGCGGTCGAATGACCGACTCCGCGCGCCGCTCGCCGGAGTTCGCGTACGGTGTCGGCACCGGGATCGCGATCGCGGCGGTGCTCGCACAGCTGTGGCTCGCGTACGAGCTGCGGCACCTCGCCGACATGTATCGCGACATGCAGGCGCAGGCGCTACCGGCGCTCACGCGCCTGATGATCACGCCGGTGTGGCGATGGGGCATGCCCGTCGCGGGTGCGGCGGCGGTGACGGGGCTCGTCGTCGTGCGGCCGCGCGCGGCGTGGGCCTATGGCGTGGCCGCGGCGGCGCTCGTGATCTTCGTGGCGTCGACCTGGTACTTCTCGCAAGTGCCGATCTTCCAGATGGCCGGCGACATCAGCGGCTGACCAAGATCGTTTAGCATCGCCGCCGGGGTGAGCTCGAAACGGCCATCGCGCGTGCTGCTGGTGCTGGCAGGCATCCTGACGCAGATCGGGTGCGTCGGCTGCCTGTTCGCGGCGCTCGTCTCGATCCCCGTCGTGCACGACGTGCACGGCAGCTCGACGAAGGTGATCGTCACCGCGATCGCAGCGCTCGCGGGCATCGTATGCGCGGTGTTCGTGTACTACGCGCGGCTCGTGCCGCTCGCGCTGGTGCTCGGCATCGACGTCGGGTTCGGCATCGTGCTGCCGCGCGCGAGCTCGCCGCTCGGTGCGCTGTCGCAGATCCTCCCGGCCGGCGACACGGCGACGCTCGATGGCCTCATGACCGGTGGCGCCGTGCTCATGTTCGCCGCGGGCATCCTGTGCGCGCTCGCGCTGCCCTCGGCGATCGCGATGCGGCGCTGGAAGCTCGCGGGCGGCGAAGCAGTGGAGCCCGCGCCGCCGGAGCTTCACCTCGTAGAGTCCGGCGCCGGCGAGCCGCGCCCGAGCGAGACGCTCAAGGGCTTCGAGCCTCCGCGCGTCTCCCGGACCCAGATGGTGACGGTGCCGGGGCGCGGCATGAGCAAGCGCCAGCGCAGTGCGCTCATGATCGCCGTCGGCGCGATCGCGCTCGTCGGCATCAGCATCGGCCTCATCGCGGCCACCGACGGCAGCGGCCCTGGCGCCGGCTCCGGGGACGGGTCAGGCACCGTCGCCAGGACTGGAAGTGCAGGGGAGGGGTCAGGCACCGGTTCCGATACTTCCGGTGCGGAGGTGGGGTCAGGCACCGAGGGCAGTACTTCCGGTAGCGCCGAGGGGTCTGGCACCGAGGCGAGTACTTCGGACGCGGGCGTCGATGCGGCGCCCGCGATTCCGGATCCGCAGGAGATGGTCGACGCGCTCCACAAGGCGCTCGGCGCGGGAGACAAGGCGGCACTCGCGGCGCTGCTCGACGCGAAGGCCTTCGCGATCGGCGTCGAGGCGAACGAGCTGGCCGAGGGCCGTGATGCAGTGGTCGCGCTCGTACAGCACGATCTCGGTGCGAAGCGGCAAGATGTCGATGCGGCGCGCGCGTGGGTCGCACACGAGGGCGATGTCGCGTGGGTTGCCGAGGAGATGCGCGCCGGCGGCAAGCGCTTTCTCGTGACGCTCGGCGCGAGCGCGAAGGATGGCAAGTGGACGATCGGTGCACTTCATCTCGCGCAGGCGATGGCGAACGACACCGCGCACGCGCGCGCGCGCGACGGCAGCCTCGCGTCACCCGATGCGATCCCGAACTCGCATGACGAGTCACCGCTCGCCGCGGCGATGCGCACGGCGTTCGCGTCGCTGCCGTCGTTCGTCGATGCGCGCAGCACGCGCGCCGACGCGTTCAACTTCGGCAGCGCACCCGGCGAGCGCCTCGTCGGCGGCAGCGGGATCAAGAAGACGTTCGGGCGGCTGCGCGCGACGATCCGCCTTCACGACGCCGTCAAGGTCGCGCCGCTCGGCGACAACGGCGGCTGGGGCGTGGCGAACGTCGACTTCACCGACAGCGACTCCGACGGCGAGGTCACCCAGACGTTCCGCGTGCTCGCCGTGTTTCTGCGCGAGCCGCCCGCCGCCGACGGCAAGTGGCGCATCGTCCAGACGCAGTGGTCGAACGCGCAGTAGCCCGCGCCGCAACAGCGCGCCGCCGTGCGGTGTCACTCCGGCGTGCTGCGAATCGCGGTCTGCGCGCTCGCTCTGTGCGCGTGTCGATCGACGCTCGTGCGCACGCCGCCGGCTGCGTCCGCAACCGCAGCGATGCCGGCCGACGCGGCGGCGCCGAACGCCGCGCCCACGGATGCGCCGATCTGTGACCCGGCGACGGCCACCGGGTTCGAGTGCGACGTCATCGAAGGCGACCTGGTGCACCCGGAGGGGATCGTGGACTGACCCAGGAGTTCCGTGCACTTGCGGAAGTTTTGCAGGGTCTCGCGCGCGCTTTCGTGTGTCTCTTTGCAACCCACGAAAGGCCCTCTGCAATGACCAAGCTTACGACCCTCGCGTTCCCGGCTCTCCTCGCGTCGAACCTCGTTGCCTGCATCGGCGATGACAACGCGCCTCCCGCGAAGCAGCAGCCGCCGGTCGCGTTTCCTCGCACGTGTGCGGAGGCCGCGCGCGGCCTGCTGTCGCCGGTCGACGGCGAGTACGTCCTGTTCGTCGGCGGCAACGATCAGAAGCCGTGGAGCGCGTTCTGCGCCGACATGAGCAGCGACATGCCGACCGAGTACCTGACGCTGCCGACCGGCGCGTCGTTCACCTCCTCGATGTATCGCGCGGGTGGCCGCGCCGTCGGCACCGATGTCGTCACGCAGTTCGACAAGGTCCGCATCGATCCGCTCACGCTGCGCATCGATGGCAACGACACGCGCTTTGCGACCTCGACGGGCTCGCTCACGCACGTCGACGGCAGCACGATCACCGAGATGCCGCTCGGCGTGGCGATGAGCTGCGGCGGCGGCTACGCGACCGCGATGGTGAACATCTCCGGCACGCCGTTCATCCTCTCGTCGAGCGCCTTCGTGAAGGCCGGCGACACGGGCCATGCCGGGAACGCCGACCTGTGGCAGGACGAGAACGTCGTCGAGATCTGGGCCGACGGCGACTGCGGCTGGGTTGGCCCCGCCGCGCAGGACCCGACGAGCGCGGCGAGCCAGCCGGTGCTCCAGCTGACGTACCTCTGAGCCGCGCGTCAGACCGTGCGCTCGCGCCACCGCTGTGCGCTTTCGCCCAGCGGTCGCGCTGACGCCTCGTGATTTCGCGGACTTTCGACCGGACTCCGGCGCCAACGGCGCACGGTTCGTGCAAGAGGACCGCCCCACGGAGACCGATGCACCTTCGCCCGAGCCAAGTGTCCCTCGTCAGCGTCCCGGCCGATCGGCCGCATGATCACCGGGTCCAGTTCTACGAGACGGACGCCTACCTCGCCGAGCAGGTCACGCGCTTCGTCGCCGACGGGCTCGTCCTCGGCGAGCCCGCCGTCATCATCGCCACGCCTCCGCATCGTGACATCTTCGCGCGCGCGCTGGCCGCCAGCGGTGTTCGCGTCGACCACCATTGCCACGAGGGTCGTCTGGTCCTGCTCGACGCTCGCGAGACGCTCGCTTCGTTCATGGTCGATGGCGAGCCGCGGTGGGATCGCTTCAGCGATGCGATCGGCCGCGTGATGAAACAGCTCGCGACGCAGTATCCGGGCGTGACGATCCGCGCGTACGGCGAGATGGTCGACGTGCTCTGGCGCGAGGGCAACAAGGATGCGGCCATCCGTCTCGAGGAGATGTGGAACGACCTGCGCGGGCAGCACGAGTTCTCGCTCCTCTGCGCCTACGTGATCGACTCCTTCTACAAGGAGAACGGGATCCCCCGCATCTGCGCGACGCACTCCCACGTGCTTCCCCCCGAGCACAGCCGCGTCACGGACCCGTCGGGCGTTGCGGCATCGGTCCAGTCGCTCGTCGCCGAGATCGCGCGCCGCATCGACGTCGAGCAGGAGCTTCGTGCTTCGTTGCGACGCGCGCATCACGCCGAGCAAGAGGCACGCGACGCGAAGGATGATCTCGCCGACTTTCTCGCCAACGCCGTGGTTCCCATCCACCGCGTCGATCGTGACGGCATCATCCGCTGGGCCAATCGCGCGGAGCTCGACCTGCTCGGATACGAGCCGGACGAGTACATCGGGCATCACATCATGGAGTTTCACGTCGATCGCCCGGTGATCGACGACATTCTCACGTGCCTGTCGAGGCAGGAGACGCTTCGCGATCGCGAGGCGCGCCTGAGGACCAAGCGCGGCGACATCCGCGTCGTCAGGATCAGCTCCAACGTTCAGCTCCGCAACGGCGAGTTCCACACGACGCGATGCTTCAGCCGCGACGTCACCGAAGAGAAGTACGCCGAGCGTCGTGCGGCGGTGCTGCATCGGCTGTCGAGCGCGCTGTCACGCGCGCTCAGCGCCGAGGAAGCGGCAAGAGTTGTCAGCATGGAGGCGCGAGGCCTCATCGGCGCACCGGCGGGAGCCGTCTTGCTGCTCGACAGCCAAGGGCACGCTGTGGAGCGCATCTTCACGTACGGCGAGAACCCGAGCTCGATCGCAGGGATCCTCGCAGCGGCGCCGCTCGAGGCGGATATGCCGCTCTGCGAAGCAGCGCGCACCGGCAAGCTCGTCTGGCTCGTCGGGGCCGAAGCGCTCGACGCGAGGTATCCGCACCTGGCGTCGGTACGCGCCGACGTGAACGCGCAAACGTGGGGCGCGGTCCCCTTCGCGTTCGAGGGCAGGACGCGCGGCGCGATCGGGTTTCGGTTCACAGAGGTCCGGAAGCTGTCGTCCGAAGAGGAAGCGCTCCTGCTCGCGATCGGGCAGCACTGCGGTCAGGCGATCGAACGTGCGCGGCTGCACGATGCTGCCGAGGCGGCACGTGCCGAGGCCGAGCAAGCGAGCCGCGCCAAGGACGAGTTCCTCGCGATCCTCGGCCACGAGCTGCGCAACCCGCTCTCGCCGATCCTCACGGCCGTCCAGCTGATGCGGCTGCGTGGCGAGAGTGGTTCGCTGCGCGAGCAAAACATCATCGAGCGCCAGGTCAACCACCTGATTCACATCGTCGACGACCTGCTCGATATCTCGCGCGTCGCGCGCGGCAAGATCCAGCTCGAGGCACGCCCGATCAAGCTGCGTGCGCTCCTGACCAAGGCCGTGGAGATCACGAGCCCGCTGTTCGAGGAGAAGCGGCAGAGGCTCGATGTCCGCTGTCCCGAGGGCGACATCTGGCTCGAAGCCGACGAGACACGGCTCTGTCAGGTGCTGACGAACCTGCTGTCGAACGCGGCGAAGTACACGCCGCCCAGAGGCCATGTCGCGATCGAGGCCACGTGCGAGCAGACGCGCATCACGATCCGCGTCAAGGACGACGGCAACGGCATCGCGCCAGAGCTGCTGCCGCGCATCTTCGATCTGTTCGTGCAGGGCGATCGCAGCACGGATCGGCATCAAGGTGGCCTGGGCATCGGGCTCGCGCTCGTCCGCAACCTCGTCCGCTTGCACGGCGGCACCGTGGAGGCGCGGAGTCCCGGGACAGGTCAAGGCAGCGAGTTCATCGTCGAGTTGCCGGCGATCGACGTGCCCGTGTCCGCACCGCCAGCGGATGGCGAGTGGGAGCTCCGCCGGCGTGTCGAGGTGACTGCGCGCCGCATCCTCGTGGTCGACGACAACGAGGACGCAGGCCAGCTCCTGGGCGAGATGCTGCGGTCCGTGGGGCACGAAGTCGTCATCGCCGTCGACGCGCCCCGCGCGCTCGAGGCGCTGAAGACCTTCACGCCCGACATCGCAATCCTCGACATCGGCCTTCCCGTGATGGACGGCTACGAGCTCGCGGGTGCGCTACGCGCGGCGCTCGGCCCATCCGTGCGGCTGCTCGCGCTCAGCGGCTACGGTCAACAGCAGGACAAGGAGCGCGCCTTCGCGAGCGGCTTCGAAGCGCACTTCGTCAAGCCGGTGTCGCTGAAGAAGGTGCTCGCGACGATCGAAGTCGAGCGCGGCGCCTAGCGCGACGACGAGCTGTAAGATGAGCAACTAGCCGACGCAAACGCCCGAGGAGGCGCGTCCGTAAAGCGAACGGCATTGCGCGCTAGCCCGGGACCTCCCAGCACGAGATCGGCTTGGCGCGCTTCCAGCCTTCGCGCAGCAACCACGTTCGCGGCTCGACGCGTGGTGCTGGCTCGTATGCGGGCGGGATGTGTATCTCTGGTGTGGACCGTTCCTTCCAGCCGAGGAACCAGATCGCGCTGGAATAGGGATCGAGGCGGCCGTCGTAGAGGCCCGCGACGCCGCGCGCAGACTGCGGATGGTGGCGCCAGTTGTTGAGCACGTAGCTGAGCGCGTTGCGACAGCCGCGGACGCTGGTGATGGGCGTGACGTGATAGCGGTCTGCGACGACCTGGCCAGTGCGCTTGCTGCCGCGACGCCGGCTCACGATGGCGTTCACGCGCCGCGCGAGTGAAATCCCGAAACCCTTCATGCCGCTCTCGAGCGCGCTCTTGTCGTCGGCCTCGATGACGAGATGGATGTGGCTGGTCTGAACGCTGTGATGGACGATGCGGAAGTTGTCTCGCCCGCGATGCGCGACGAGGATCGCATTTCTGATGGCGGCGTAGAGGTCCCTGGTCCGGAGCGACCTGATGTTGCCGACGATCGGCAGGTTCACGTGCTGCGGATGGCGCTTGTCGATCTGCGCACGGGTGAGGTGGGGCTCGTAACGTTTGCCCTCCGGCAACGTGTGATGGATGCGCTTGCGTCCTGCACCTTCACGCCGCCCACCGCGCTTGCCACCGTTCTTGTCTCGCTTCTCGTAAGAGAGAGCCAGCTGCGGTCCCCGCCCCGACGCGAGCAAGATCTTCTTTGACGCCGCCCTCATGGTCCAAGCACCGTAAGCGCGGCGGCCGCCCGTGGCAAGTATGATTAGCGGATATTTTTGTCGACGACAAACTCCTTGGCCCTTCGCGGGCAACCGAAGCCGAGCAGCTATGCCTAGCCCGGCCGTCGCGGCGCTCGTGGCGTCCACGCGAAGCCGAGCCGCGTTTCGAGGTATTCGCGAAAGCGCATGTCGCGCCACAGCGCGTCCGGCAGGTCGTATGCGAGCACCTGGCGAAGCGCGCGCTCGACGCGCGGACTGTTGAGATGATCAGCTCGGGGGTTCAAGCGATGATCGTCGAGGCGAACATGCAGTCGACAGACGAGCCCGGGCAGAAGCGCATCGCGAACGGCTTGGCGTCCTTGCACGGACGCGCCCACCTCCGCAGCGAAGTCGGCCATGCCCTGCCAGAACCCGTCGACATGTGAGCCGGTCCCGACTTCACGTGTGTTCACGAACGCCCGCGAGTCCGTTTCCGCGGAATCCGCGGAAACGGTCCACGCGAGCCCGAGATCCACGAATACGCCGTGGGATTCCTGGTGCGTCGAGTAGGTCGCAGCGAGCGCGCCGCGGCTCGCTGCCACCGACTCTGCCCAGCCCCCGAGCCCACCGCGGCACTCGAGCCGCCGCCCTTGAAACCACACGCGCAGCAGCGGATGAAGCCAGGCGAGCGCCTGCAACCGCGATTCGATGCGCGCCTGATCGAATTCGATCGTTCCGAAGTGTTTCCGATCCGGATGGAACCGGACCGTCGTTCCGGCCAACGAGCACCCCGCCATGCGACGCGGTCCGCCTGTTGGCTCACCCTGGTCATACGCCAGCGCCCAGCAGGTGCCATCACGCGACGTCTCGACCTCGAAGCGCGTCGAGAGCGCGTTCACGACTGGGTAGGCGCTCGAGTAGTAGAACGCGAGGCCTGCGGAGCCGCCACTCATCAGCACCGTGCACACCGTTTCGAGGAGCGTCTTCCTGGTGCGCGGATCCGTCTCTACGGGAATGCCCGGTCCGTCGTCGCGAACGGTGACCCAGGAGTCCTTCGACACTTCGACTTGCAGGTCGGTGACCTGGCGCGCGACGTGGAGGTCCAGCGCCCGTTCGACGAGGCGCCAGATCAGGTCGTGGAGACCGGCAACCCCGGTGTCGCCCACGTACATGCCCGGCCGACGACGAATCGCTTCCAGCGGGGATGCGAGGAGTTTGATCTCGTCGTCGCTCGACGACGCCATCGGTGTCTTAGCGCGCCAGCGCGGCGAGCTCGGCGGTCGAGAAGAAGAACGCGATCTCTTCTTTTGCGGTCTCCGGGGCGTCGGAGCCGTGGACGGCGTTGCGCTCGATGTTGGTGGCGAACTCCTTGCGGATCGTGCCGGCGTCGGCCTTCTCCGGGTTCGTCGCGCCCATCACCTGGCGGTTCTTCGCGACCGCGTTCTCGCCCTCGAGCACCTGCACGACGACCGGACCCTCGGTCATGAACTTCACGAGGTCGTTGTAGAACGGGCGCTCCTTGTGGACCGCGTAGAACGCCTTCGCCTGCGCCTCCGTGAGGCGCACCATCTTCGACGCGAGCACGCGAAGGCCAGCGGCCTCCAGCTTCGCGGTGATGGGGCCAATCACGTTCTTGGCAACTGCGTCGGGCTTGATGATCGAGAAAGTGCGCTCTTTGGCCATGTTGGCGACGGACCCTATTCGAAACCCCGATCGCTTTCAACCTGCCCTACGATGCCCTCATGATCCGCCGCGGGATCCTCGTCATCCTGACCGGTTGTAGCTTCCAGGACGGCGTACGACCGACGGAGGACGCCCGTGGCCTCGACGCGCAGGCCGACGCGCGGATGGTGCCGGCGTGCTCGGCGATGCTCGCCGGCTCGCCGCAGGTCGTGGGGCATCTCGGCACGGGCGCCTCGACGGACCGGGAGCTCGCGTGCCCGGTCGGCGAGCTCCCGATCGGATTTGGCTTCGTCACCTCGACGCCCGCGCCGGCGATCCCCGAGCAATCCGTGCTGACCACGCGCATCCTGTGTGGCCACATCAAGCGCGACGCCGCCGGCAACGCGAGCACGATGCCGAGCTCGAGCGTCGACTCGTTCCCGCTCGCGTGCGGCATCCCGGGCACCGCCGGTCCCGAGCGCCCGTGCCCGAACGGCATGGTGCTCGTCGGGCTCACGGGCAACACGCCGGGCAACTCGGACTACAACTCCGTGAAGATGTACTGCCGCCCGCTCGACGGCGCCGCCGTCGTGAGCGTGACGTTCACCGATACCGGCGCGTACACGAGCAACCCGCAGAGCGCGCAATGCAGCTCGAACGAGGTCGTGTCGTCGTTCAGCGCGCGCGTCGGGTGTACGCAGCAGTCGCTCGTCGTGCGCTGCAGCGCCGTCGTCTGTAACTAGGCGCGCGAACGGAACACGAGCTTCGCGAGCGCGAGCGCGCCTTGCTTCCACGGCACGCGGTGCGTGACGCCGGCCTTGCCCAGCTCGCCTCTGTGCGCGACGTACCACTCGTAGTTGCGCACGAGCGCGTCGCGGTTCGAGTAGCGCGGTGCGTAGCCGAGCAGGCGCTTCGCCTTGTCGATCGAGACGAACGAGTCCTCGGTCACGGTCTCGTAAATCCAGGGGTAGAGCGGCGACAGCTTCACGCGCTCGAGGAGCCGCAGCGCGGCGATCGCGGGCGCGACGGGCAGCGAGCGGATCTTCGCGCCGTAGCCTGCCGCGTCGAGCACGGCCTGAAAATCTTGCCGCAGCGTCGTGAACTCCGCGGCGCCGATGTTGAACGTGTCGTTGCCGCGGTCGCTCGTCGCCGCGAGCACGATCGCGTCGCAGAGGTCGGCCACGTCGAGGAGCTGGTAGCGGTTCGTGCCGGGGCCGAGGATCGGGAAGTCGCGCCCGTCGTGCGCCCACTCGTAGAGGAGCGCGAACACGCCGAGGCGCTCGGGCCCGACGAACGACTTCGGCCGCAGCACCGCGACGAACTGCCCCGCCTTGCGCGCGGCCTCGCAGACGTGCTCGGCCGCGACCTTCGCCGAACCGTACGGCCCCACGCCCGACATCGGGTCGGCCTCGACGAGCGGATGGTGGTCTGGCACGCCGTACACCGCCGTCGACGAGACATGCACCACGCGGCCGACCCCGACGCGCCGGGCGACGTCGAGCACCGTGCGTGTGCCCTCGACGTCGATCGTGCGGATCTCCTCGGGAGGGTAGAGCGGGAGCGCGGCCGCGGCGTGACACACCACGTCGCAGCCGTGTGCGGCGCGCGTCACGTCCCCCGCGTTGCGAATATCCCCGCGTACCTCCGCGATCCGGTTGCGCTCGGGGTACTCGAACGGCTCGCGGTCGAGGGAGACGACCTCGTCTCCGCGTGCCAGGAGGTGGCGGACCAGGTTGATGCCGAGAAAGCCGGCGCCCCCGGTAACGAGCCAGCGCATGGCGGCTGCTTACCACTATAATGCCCCCGTGCGCGCGCTCCTCGCCTTCATGCTGGTTGCCGGCTGCAGTGATTCTGCCGGTGGCCCGCAGAGCTTCACCTGGGGCCCGTACATGCTCGCGCCGGGGCAGGAGATCCTCGAGCAGTGCGTGCAGGTGACGCTGCATAACGACCAGGCGCTGTGGGTCAGCTCCGTCGAGATGTCGGCGGGCGCCGGGTTTCATCACTCGAACTGGTTCGTCGTGCCGGAGCATGTCTACGCCGGCCCCGACGGGACGTTTCCGTGCTCCGAGCGCGACTACAACGAGGCGATCGCCGGCACGCTCGGCAGCGTGCTGTTCGCGCAGTCAACGCAGGCGACCCACGAGGTCCAGGCATTCGGCGAGGGCGCCGCGATCAAGGTCCCCGCGCACTGGAAGATCATCGCGGGCACGCATCTTCTGAACGCGAGCGATCAGCCGCTCGAGGTGCCGCTGTCGCTCACGATCACGACGATCCCCGAGGCCGACGTCACGACGAAGCTCGCCGCGATGTCGTGGGACAACCGCGCGCTCGGGCTACCGCCGCATCGCGCGTCGCGGTTCACGATCGAGTGTGACCTCCAGCCGGCACACCAGCGCCTGTTCGGCACCGATCCCGATTTCTCGATCCACTACGCGCTCGCGCACTACCACAAGAACGGCACCGGCCTGCGCCTCGAGGCCGTGCGGCCCGACGGCACCTCGACGGTGGTGTACGAGACTTCGCACCGGATCGGCGATCAGCTCGGCGGCAAGATCGAGCCGCCGTTCGCGATGACCGGCTACACGAAGCTGCGCGTCGCGTGCAGCTACGACAACACGACCGACGCGACGATCAGCTGGGGCCTCGGCGATGGCGAGATGTGCACGTTCCTCGCGTTCACCGACTCGCCGTACGCGTGGGGCGGCGGCGCGCTCGATATCTCGCCGCCCGGCACCGGCGTCGATTCGGGGACGATCGTCGACTTCACGCACGGCTGCGACGTGATTCCCGTCGACGCCTCGCACTGACTCACGAGCGCGCGCGCGGGACAAACGCGTCGGCAAACGCGCGGTAGTTGGCGCTGGTCTCGCGATCGCCGAGCACGGCGAACACGACCTCTTCGAAGGCGCCAGCAAACGGCCCGGCGAGGAGCGTCTGCCACGCCGACGCGACGACCGCTGGATCGTTACCGAACACGCCCGCGCCCCACGCACCGAGGACGAGCCGGTCGACGCCGTGCTCGCACGCGACGGCGAGCACGAGGGCGGCGCGCTCGCGCAGCGCTTGCTCGACCGCGGCCGCGTCGAACCGCTGCTGCTGCCGCATCGCGGACGCGTTCGGCGCCGCGCACGTGATCACCGAGGCGAGCAGGGGCGCGTCGAGCCAGTCGCCGTCGTCGTTGCGGAAGAACGGCACACGCGGCGAGAACAGCGCGCGGTGCGCGTAGAGTGGCGTGCGGGTCTGGCGGTTCGCCTCGTAGAACGCGGGAACCGCGCACAGGCACGGATAGAGCCCGCTCGAGCGCGCGAGGGTCTCCTCCTGCGCCTGCGCGCCGCCGAGAAAGCCGCCGCCGGGGTTCTTCGCGGAGGCAAAGCTCAGGCACGCGAGGTGCCCACCGTGAGGCGCGAGGCGGATCAGCGCATCGATCGTCGACTCGCTCGTGACCGCGAGGCGCGTCGCGCGATCGGCCGTCCGCGCTGCGGAGGTCATCGGCGTCTCGTGCATCACCGTGCCCGCCTTCGCGGCGGCGAGCATCGCGGCGAGCTCGACGCGCTCGCCGCGGCGATTCGTGTAGTGACCCGCCTCGCACGCCGCGAGCGACGTCTTCGCGATCGTCACCTTCATCGAGCGGTTCCCGCCGCCCGCCGAGCGATTGACCGGCATGCCGTCGAGGTACTGCGGCGGTACATGATCGACGAGCCACACGCCGTTCGCCGAGCGATAGAACACGTGCCCGGCGTCCGCGAGCTCGCGCGCACGCACGGTGAGGATGACGGGCTTGCCGCGCCGGCTGCCGACCTTCTGTGCGGTCTCGACGTCAGCGGACAGATGCACGTGATGACGCGAGCCCTTCACGAGCCCCTGCGTGCGGATCGACGCGACGAACCGATCGACGGTGCCGTGATAGAGCAGGGCAGGCGGCACCGCGGGCGCCAGGCCGAGCTCGACCTCGACGGAGTGCCCCTGGTTCGCGCGGATCTTCGCGCCGTCCGCGGAGAGCGCGAATCGCTGCTTGTCACTGGACGCGACGACATGCGCGAGCTGGTCGCGCGTGATCACCACGCCGTGCGCCGCGCACGCCTCGAGCAGCGAGCCGACATCCGTCCAGCCGGCACCATCGAGCGTGATGCCGAACCGGTGCGGCTCATGGCGGAGGACGAGAGACAGGAACTTCGAGATGCGCGTCGACATGACACATTGGTGTATCTTTAACACTAACTAGTGGGGCACGCAATGACGATTTCGTGCGACCGGCCGGCGCGCCCGGGCTCTTTCCGGCATGAGTGTTCGACGTATCGCCTTCGTCCTTGTGACCCTCGTGATCTCCGCCGGTTCTGCGCGCGCGCAGCAGTACGAGGTGAGCCAGATCCAGCAAGCCCTGACCGATTACAGTCCGCGCAGCGCGTGGACCAAGGGCCCGCTCGAGGCGCGCGCGCTCGAGTCCGCGCGCGCCGAGTACGCGAACGTCGACGTCGCGGTGCGCAGGGCGCAGGAATTCTACAAGCAGATTCCCGCCGACCGGCGCGGCAAGCCCGAGGTCGTGGCCGCCAAGCAGAAGCTCGACGAGCTGGCGACCTACCGCGATGCGCTGCGCGAGGCGATCCGGCAGACCGAGCTCGCGAGTGGCGTGGGCCCGGCCGTCGCGGCGGCCGCCGATGCATCCGCCGGTGCACCGGCGTTGATCGCCGACCAGATCAAGCGCGACCACTCGAGCGCCGACGTGCTGCGGCTCTTCGCGCTGTCGAACACCGCGTTCGAGGCGCGCTGGAAGGAGTACGGCGAGCGCCACCAGGCCGTCGCCGCCGCGCTCGAGCAGGCAAAGGCGCTCGAGGCCAAGGGCGACCTCGACGGCGCGTGGACCGCGCTCGCGGCCATGCTGACCGCGGCACCCGCGTGCGAGAGCCGCTGCGCGCGGCAGTCGATCGAGCTGCGCGATGCCGAGCTCGACGTGATCGCGAAGCTCGCCGAGCTCGCGCCGAAGACCGGGCATGCACGGGAGCTCCTGACGCTGCCGGATGCGTACACGTCGCGCCGCCAGGTCGCCGACGACAAGGAGCTCGAGCGCTTCGTGTGGCTCGTGCACCGCAACAGCCGCGCGCTCGAGCACTTCTCGCTCGCACCCGGCGATCCGCTGCGCGATGCGATCGAGGCCGCGCAGCAGCGCCTCGCCAAGGATCTCCGCGACAAGGGCGCGCTCGCGAGCAAGTGGCTCGTCACGCCCGCGTACGCGTGGGAGGGCAAGACCAAGCGCCCGGGCGCGAACACGTGGGTCGTGATCCAGCTCGACGACCTGATGCCGATCGTCAAGGTCGCCGGCGACCGCGTGTCGCTCGACACCAAGCGCGGCCACATCGAGCAGTACGCCTGCCACGAGACCGGCAAGGTCGACCACATCGACTCGAACGGGACGCTCGTCTACCGCCTGGCATGCAAGGAGCACACGGTGATGGAGCGCGCGCGGCTCACCGCGACGCTCGCGAGCAAGCAGCCCGCGCCCGAGCACGCGACCGCGCTCGTCGGGCAGGTCGTCTCCGCGGGTCCGCCGTGGAAGCTCGCGAAGGCCGAGCTCGTCGACACCAAGGCGCTGGCCGAGGCGCGCGCGTCGGGCGAGTGGGTGCCCGATGTCTACGAGGCGTTCGCGTCTGGCGGCCTGTCGATCGAGCGCAACAAGAACCGGTGAGCGGCCCTACGGATCCTCGCCGGGCACCGGCGCTTCCATCATCGACTCGACGGGCTTGTCGTTGACGAGGTCGGTGACCCAGTCGGCGAGCTTCTTGTTGTGGTCCTCGATGTCCGAGCCTGCGAACGTGATGACCGTCGTGCAGTGGCTGTCGTTGATGTTGCGGTAGTACGGGATGAAATAGTTGAGGTTCGGGCGCGTATCGTAGAGCTGCGCGAGGAGCTGCGTGTCGGAGTCCCACATCTGGAGGATCTGGTCCTTCGGCGGGAAGTTGTAGAAGCGCTCGTACGAGTAGAGCGAGAAGTTCATGTCGCGCCGGAAGAACGTCGTCGCGAGGCGGTCGTTCGGGAACTCGTCGGCGAGCGCCGTGTTGATCGTGCCCATGTCGTCGAGCGTGAAGCCGGCGGGGAACGCTGACACGAGCGAGTCGAGGTTCCACGCGCTGCGGATCTTCTCGTGCAGCGGCTTGGAGTAGCCGCTCGACGGGAACACCGGGCCCGAGTCGTCGAGGAGGTAGCCCTTCTCGGCGGCATGCACGCCGTTGCGCAGGAAGTGGTAGTTGACGAGCGAGCCGACGCCGCCCGCCGAGCAACCGGTGACGAGCATCTTCGGCACGTGGGTGAAGTTCTGGTCGATCCACGTCACGACGTCCTCGACGGCGGCGTGACCCTCGTGGTGGAACGTGACGCTGTCAGAGCCGCTGCCGGCCTCGTACGTCGCGACCGTGTTGCCTGTGTGCACGTCGCCGGTGCAGTACGGGATGTAGACCATGTTCCAGTCGCGCGTCGGCGCCGTCTCGTCGAAACGGTTCAAGAACGGCGAGATGAACGGCGCGAGGTTGTAGTGATCGTCGGGCAGGCCATCGATGTTCGCCGCCCCGCGGATGCCGTTCGCACCCGTGCAGCTGTCGTAATCCCAGCACGCGCCGCCCGGCTCGAGCACGACGACGAGGTTGTCGCTCTTGTTCGAGTAGTTGACGAAGAACTTGTACTGGCTGTTGTTGCCGCACACCGCGCCGGGCGGCTCGACCTTGATCCACGTCTCGTACGAGTCGCGCACCGGGTTCTGGATCCCCGAGCCGGAGTCCCCGCACGCGGCGAGGAGGAGAAGTGCAGCAAGCGCCCTCATTGGTACGTGGACCCTACAGCAATTCAGTTTGGTCTGACCACCCTAAAATCGGCGCTGGGGCGATCTGGCCCGCGCGAGCTGATATCCAGGAGCGGTGAAGGTCCTCCTGGCCAGCCTCCTCCTCGCCGCGTGCGGCTCGTCGCAAGCATCGAAGCCGATCGCGAGCACGGCGCCCGTCGAGCGCGAGCCGACGCCGGCATGCGCAGAGCTCTGGATTCACCTCGAGAGGATCGACATCGAGCGGGAGCCATTCGAGTTCGGCGCCGACGAGAACGCACCGCCCGATCCGGCGCGCGAGCGCCGCACGAAGGCGCGCGAGGCCGGGAAGGCGGCGTGGCTCGAGCAGTGCCGGTCGTTCTCGAAGGAGCTCGTGCAGTGCGGCATGGACGCGAACGGCGCGAAGGAGGCAGATGCCTGCGATCCGCGCTTCGCGCTCAGCGGGCCGTGATCGCTACCGCGCGGGCGCAGAGGCCGCGGCCTCGGCGCGGTTCACGGTCTCGATCATCCCGATCACGCCGACGAGCGAGAGCACGACGCCGGTCCCGATGAAGAGGCCATTCCCCTCGTTCTGCAACGATCCGCAACCGTTCTCGGAGAACGCGGAGTCGCCGCCGCTGCAGGTGCCGATCGAGGACGCGACCGCGAAGGAAGCGAGGCCCGCGGCGATCAGCGCGGTGTTGCCGACATATGCCGACGTGCGAGGGCCGTGAGCGGGCGGCATGCATGCAGCGGTGACGAGCGCGAGGCACAGACCAACTCGAAGCGAAGTCTTCATGCAGCGCGCCTCGTGCAACGCAGGTGCCGCGCGTTCGGCGTCGCCAGCTCTGCGGCACCTCGATGCGACCGGCGTGTCACCGTCAGAGATCACACGGCTCGTCGTCGGTGCGCGGCCGATCGTCGACGCTGGTTTGACGCCTCAGGGACCTCCCGACACGTGTAGCGGCGGTCGCTACAGCGCGTTACCGATCACTCGCTGCGTAGCGCCTGCATGACATCCATCCGCGTCGCGCGGCGAGCGGGCAGCAAGAGCGCCGCGACGGCGATCGCCGTGACGAGCACCGCGACGAGCCCGAACGTGATCGGATCGAACGGGCGCACGCCGAACAGGAGGCTCGTCATGAATCGCGTGAGGAGCGCGGCCGACACGAGCCCGATCGCGATGCCCGCGAGCGTGAGCCGCAGCCCCTGCCGGAGCACGAGCGCCATGATATTCGCCGCCGTCGCGCCGAGTGCCATGCGGATGCCGAGCTCGCTCGTGCGGCGCGCGACGTTGTACGAGACGACGCCATAGATGCCGACGCAGCACAGGAGCAGCGCCAGCACGGCGAACGCGGCGAGCACGTACATCGCGAAGCGGCGCGTCGTCTGGTAGCTCGCGATGATGTCGCCGGCGGTGCGGACGCGGAACATGACGTTTTCTGCGCCGCGCTGCTCGACGGTGCGGCGCAGCGCACTGACCACGTCGCGGCGGTCCCCGTGCGTGCGTGCGATGACCACGAATCCCGCCGCCGCCTGCGAGATGACCTCGTCGGGCATCTGGCGGATCGGATAGTAGACCTGCGCGGGAACCGTGGTCGTGGCGTCCTCGTCGAGTCCCCACATCTTGACGTGACCGACGACGCCGACGATCTCGACCGGCTGGAAGTCGTAGTCGCCGAGGTGGAGCCGCTTGCCGATCGGATCCTCGTTCGGGAAGTAAAGCCGCGCGAACGCCTCGTCGATCACGACGACGTTCGGCGCGTGCTCGTCATCGCGCGGCAGGAAGAACCGGCCGCGCTGGAGGGGGATCCGCATCGTGTCGAGGTACGCGGGACCGACGATCGACGTCACGACCCAGCTCATCTGATCCTGCGTCGCGGGCTGCGGGTGGCCGTCGATCCAGAACAGCGTCTGATCGCCGCCCTCGACGGGAACGCTGTTGAGTGCGAACGACGTCGCTTCGACCCCGGGCGTCGCCGCGAGCGCGGTATCGAGATCCGCGAGCGTGCCGCGGACCGCCGCTGGAGATGCCTCTTGCATCACCGGCGCGAGCGACATGCCGAACGTGACGACGCCGTCGGGATCGTAGCCGGGGTCGAGGCTGCCGAGCCGCGACATCGTGCGCACGAGCAGGCCGGCGCCGACGAGCAGCACCACTGCCATCGCCGTCTGCATCACGACGAACACTGCTTGCGGCCCCGTGCGCGTGCTCTGACCGCGCCCGCCTTCCTTGATCGTGCCGTGCAGGTTCGGGCGGATCGCCTTCATCGCCGGGAACAGGCCCGCCAGCACACCCGCGACGAGCGAGACGCAGCCGGTGAACACGAGGACCGCCGGATCGAAGCCGTCAAACGCGATGTGAGAGAGCCGGCCGGGGAGCACCGCGAGCAGGACGTCGGTGCTCCACCACGCGACCAGGAGGCCGCACGCGCCGCCTGCAAATGCCAGGAGCAGGCTCTCGGTCATGAGCTGGCGGATCAGGCGCCCGAAGCTCGCGCCGACGGCGACGCGGATCGCGAGCTCGTGCGAGCGCGCGGCGGATCGCGCCAGGAGGAGGTTCGCGACGTTCACGCAGGCGATCAGGAGCACGAGGCCGACCGCTCCGAACAGCACGAGCAGATACGGCCGCAGGTTGCCGACGACCGCATCGTCGAGCGGGACGATCGTGGCGCCGACGGAGCGGTTCGTCTCGGGATACTTCTCCGCGAGCCGGCCCGTGACGGCCGCCATGTCCGCGCGCGCCTGCGCGAGCGTGATGCCGGGTGCCAGCCGCGCGATGCCGTGGATGCCGAGGCCAGCGCCGCGCTGTTGCAAGCCACCGCTCGCGAGCTGCGTCAGCGGGATGTAGAGGTCGGCGGGCTGCCCGCCCGACACCGCGCGCAGATCGAGCCGGGATGGCATGACGCCGGCGACGGTGTAGCTCTTGCCGTCGAGGTGAATCGCCGAGCCCACGACATCGCGCGAGCCGCCGAAGCGGCGCTGCCACAGCCGCTCGCCCAGGAGCACGACCGGCTCGTCGCGCGTGAAGACGTGCCCGATCACGGGCGACACGCCGAGCACCGTGAAGTAGTCCAGCGAGACCATCTCGGCCGAGACGCGTTCGGGCGCGCCTCCACCGGTCAGCGTGAACGACGCGCCGCGCGACACCGCGATCGACGAGAACGAGTGATTGGCGGTCTGCCAGTCGAGGAAGTTGGGATACGAGATCGAGCCCTGGTCGAACGACGGCTTGCTCGCGTGAAGGCGCACGAGCTGATCGGCGCCGCGGTAGGGCAGTGGGTGGAGGAGCACGTCGTCGACGACCTCGAACATCGCCGTGTTGACGCCGATGCCGAGCGCCAGCGTGATCACCGCGACGCACGTGAACGCCGGGCTGCGGCGCAACACGCGCAGGCCGTAGCGAACATCCGCAGCGAGATCCGAGAGCAGCCGGACGCCACGCGCCTCGCGGCACTCCTCCTTCACGGCCTCGACGCCGCCGAAATCGAGGCGCGCCTTGCGCATGGCCTCCTCGGGCGAGTTGCCGGCGCGCTCGTAAGCCTGGGCGGCTTCCTCGAGGTGGAAGCGAACCTCCTCGTCGAGCTCCTGTTCCACAGCGCGCGTGCGAAACAGCGCGCGCAACCGGTGGCGGAGATCCGCGAGCATCATGCCTTCAGGCCTTCCCCGCGAGCACCAGCTCGACTGCGGCCGTCATCCGGCGCCACTCGTCGGTCGAGGTCTCGAGGCGGCGCCGGCCGGCGGTTGTGAGCTCGTAGTACTTCGCGCGGCGATTGTTCTCCGACGTACGCCACTTCGCGTCGATCCAGCCCTGACGCTCCATGCGGTGCAGCGCGGGATAGAGCGAGCCCTGTGGCACCTGCAGCGCTTCGCGCGAGATCAGCTTGATGCGCTCGGTGATCGCCCAGCCGTGCTGCGGCGCGAGCGCGAGCGTCTTGAGGATGAGTAGCTCGAGCGTCCCCTGCGGGAGATCGAGCTTCGGGTCGGATGCCGGCTGCTTCCCTTTCACTTCTACAGGAAGCTACGCGGACTCCTGTAGAAGCGCAAGGGGAAGCTTCAGGACCCCGCGATCGCGACGGTCAGGTCCGCCTGTGCACCGTGGTAGCTGGCGTGGAACGTATGCGTGCCCGGCAGCGCCGCGTACTGGTTGCAGCCAATCGCGACGCCGGTCCCAGCGCGTGACAGCGTGCGGCCGCACATCCACTCACCGCGTGTCTGCCAGTCGCGGCCGTTGTCGGGATCGAACGCGGGAAACGCCTCGCCGTCGAGCGTGACCTCGGGCAACACGGCGATCTGACGGTCGCCGGCCATCACGCGCATCTCGATCCGCACGTCCTCGCCGCGCGCGACGCCGGCAGTGCAGGCGTGCGGCTCCAGCGCTCCGGGCTGGCGCGCCCAGCATGCGAGATCTATGTGGTCTGGCTCGACGACGTTCAGCGGACCGTACGTCTGATGCTCGGTCTTGAGCCCGTCGCCGTAGCTGACCTCGATCGTCAGCGCACCCGGAGCTTGCGGCACCACGGTGCCGACGCCGCTTCCCCGGGTCTCGCTCGCCTGCGGCTCCTGCTGCGTGCACGGCACGCCCTTGCACTCGATCGTCCAGTGCAGCGAGACGTCGGCCTCCGGATCGTCGTTCGTCGGCCAGTCGAACCAGACCTCGATCGGCTCACCGACGGGATGTGTCGGCCGGTTGCACGTCGGGCACCAGAGGTCGGTGTAGCTGGTCGTCGACGCGACCGTCTTGAGGCCGCCGCACGCTGTCAGCGCGGCGAACGCGAGCACGATGAGCCGTCTCACTGGACCTCCACGGGCACGGTGCTCGTCACGTCGCCAATCTGCACAGTCACGTCGTAGTGGCCCGCTTGCAGCTTTCCGCCGACCGTGCGCTGCGGGAACGCGTCAGCAAGCGTTCTCACGTTGTCGTACTCGGGACCGAGCCGGAGCGTGTGCGAGGAGAGCTTCGCGACTCCGTTGAGGCTCGCCATCGGGATCGGATACGTCGCCGCGCGATACGAGGCGACCGGCCACACGAAGGGCTTCTCGTGCGAGAGCGGGCGCCCATCGCAAGCGACCAGGAACCGGGACTCGTGCAGATCGCCGTACTGGTCGATGTTCGGGTAGTAGCAGTACAGGCCCAGCGCGTCGGGTGCGCGAACGAGCAGCTGTGGCGACTTGTACGTCGCGACCGAATTGCCCGCGGCGTCCTTCATATCGACCTCGATCTCGAGCGGGCCCACCGCCATCGGGATCACGCTCAGCGCCGACGCATCCGACCCCGATACCGGCGCGTGCGCGAGCTCGACGCCGGGGTCGTACTCGCCGGTCGCGACGCGGCATGACGCGGAGCACTTGATCTCCACGCGGTAGCCTTGCTGATGACACGTCCATTGCTCGGGACGCGCCGACGTCTGTGAAAGCTCGCTCTCCTCGCAGGTACCGGACCACGACGTCGCGATCCAGATTCGCCGACCGACCGACGGTTCCCCGGGTTCGACCGCGAGCCTCGGCGTCGCAGGCGAGACTTGATGCGAGCAACCCGCGATCAGCAACACAACAGCGCACCTCATCATCGCGGCGAACGCTAGCACGCGCCGCGCGGCGCACTCCGGCAAACCGCGGCTTAGCGCAGCTGCTTCGCGAGCGTCGTGCCCATCTCCGCCGGCGTCTTCGCCACCGAGATGCCCGCTGCCTCGAGCGCGGCGATCTTGTCCTTCGCCGCGCCCTTGCCGCCGGAGATGATCGCGCCGGCGTGGCCCATGCGCTTGCCGGGAGGCGCCGTCTGTCCGCCGATGAACGCGGCCACGGGCTTGCGAACATTGGCCTTGATGAACTCGGCCGCGCGCTCCTCGGAGTCGCCGCCGATCTCGCCGATCATGAAGATCGACGAGGTGCCCGGGTCCTCCGCGAACCACGCGAGCGCGTCGATGAAGTCGGTGCCCTTCACCGGATCGCCGCCGATGCCGATCGCCGTCGACTGGCCGAGGCCGAGCGCCGACAGCTGGTGCACGACCTCGTACGTCAGCGTGCCGGAGCGCGACACGACGCCGACGCCGCCCGGCTTGTGGATGTAGCCGGGCATGATGCCGATCTTGCACTGACCGGGCGTGATCACGCCGGGGCAGTTCGGGCCGATCAGGATGACGCCCGGGTAGTCGCGGTCGAGGACGTACTTGACCTTGACCATGTCGCGCGCCGGGATGCCCTCGGTGATCGCGACGATCAGCTCGATGCCTGCGGCCGCTGCCTCGAGGATCGAGTCCGCCGCGAACGGCGGCGGCACGTAGATCACCGTCGCGTTCGCGCCGGCGAGCCGCACCGACTCCTCGACGGTGTCGTACATCGGAATCTGCTCGAGCCCGGCGACCTTGCTGCCGCCCTTGCCCGGCGTGACGCCGGCGACGACCTTGGTGCCGTACTCGACCATCTGCTTGGCGTGGAACGCACCCGCCGAGCCGGACATGCCCTGGACGACGAGCCGCGTGTTGTATCCGACGAGGACGCTCACTTCGAACCTCCTGCAGCCTTCACGACTTTTTGCGCACCGTCGGCCATGTCGGCCGCGGCGATGATGTTGAGCCCGCTCTCCGACAGCATCTTCTTGCCGAGCTCGACGTTGGTGCCTTCGAGGCGCACGACGAGCGGCACCTTGAGGCCGACTTCCTTGACCGCCGCGATCACCCCTTGCGCGATCGTGTCGCACTTCATGATGCCGCCGAAGATGTTGACGAAGATCGCCTTCACGCCCGGATCACTCGTGATGATCTTGAACGCTGCGGTGACCTTCTCTGCGGTCGCGCCGCCACCGACGTCGAGGAAGTTCGCCGGCTGACCGCCATAGAACTTGATGATGTCCATCGTCGACATCGCGAGGCCGGCGCCGTTGACCATGCAGCCGATGTTGCCCTCGAGCGTGATGTAGCTGAGGTCCCACTTCTTGGCCTCTTGCTCCTGCGCGTCCTCCTCGTTCGGATCGCGCCACTCCTCGAGCTCCGGGTGCCGGTAGAGCGCGTTGTCGTCGAAGTTGATCTTCGCGTCGAGCGCCAGGACGCGGCCGTCCTTCGTCGTGATGAGCGGGTTGATCTCGAGGAGCGAGCAGTCCATGTCCTCGTAGCAACGCGCGAGCGAGCGCATGAACTTGCCGAGCTCGCCGGCCGCCTTGCCGGTGAGGCCGAGGCCCTTCGCGAGCTGGCGCGACTGCCAGTCCTGCCAGCCGGTCGCCGGGTCGATCGCGATCTTCAGGATCTTCTCGGGGTGCTTCGCGGCGACCTCCTCGATGTCCATGCCGCCCTCGGTCGATGCCATCACCGTCACGCGCTCCGTGGCGCGATCGAGCAACATGCCGAGGTAGTACTCGTGCGCGATGTCGAGGCCCTGCTCGACGAGCAGGCGCTGGACCTTCTTGCCCTCGGGGCCGGTCTGCGGCGTCACGAGCTGCATGCCGAAGATCTTCTTCACCGCGGCCTCGGCATCGGCGCGTGTCTTCGCGACCTTCACGCCGCCGCCCTTGCCGCGACCACCTGCGTGGATCTGCGCCTTGACGACAACGACCTCGGTTCCGGCCTGCTGCTGGACCTTCGGGATCGCGGCGATGGCCTCCTCGGCAGTCATCGCGGGGATCCCGACCGGCACCGGCACGCCGTACTTCTGGAACAGCTGCTTGCCCTGGTACTCGTGGATCTTCACGACGGGCGGTGTATCACGCAAATTCCATTGCGCGCTGCGTCGGAACGGCTACTTCGTGTGCGTCGGAAAATAGAACGCGGAGCCAACGAACCAGTGGCGGCTGTCGCGGAGCGTGGACTTGGCGCCGCCGCTGACCACACTGGCACACTCCACGTTGGAGTCGCTGGTGAGGATGCAGATCGTCAGCTCGCCCGGGCCGACGTCGCCTATCACGGCGTGGTGGTCGCCCGTATGGTACATGCCGATTCCGACGGGGGTCGAGTTGCCCCAGCCGATGGCGGTGATCGGAATCTCGGCGACGTCGCTCGCACGTGCTGCGAGGGCCTCGAGCTCGGCACGTGTCCTCGGCTGCACGTTCCCGCGCAGCACCCAGACGCGCGCCGCGGCGATCTTGATGATGACATCGAAGGACGCGCCCACGGGCCAGTGAATCACCGCGCGATCGCTCGCAGGCCCGACCTCGATACGTCGCCCGGTCTGGCGAGGCCAGTGACTCCCGACCGCGCCAAGGATGGCGTTCGCACCGCGCGGAATGCCGACGATCGAGAAGTTGCCGTCGGCGGATGGCGCCGTCGACACGGACCAGGTGACATCCGGCATGACACGGATGCGCACGAACGGCTCGACACCGATCGCCGGGTCGCCGCCGACATCGACGCGCCCGCGGATCGTCGTCGTGGGCGCGAGCGTGAGCGTCATCCCGGACTTGATCCGCACCGGCAGCGATCGGCGCTCGCCGAATTCGGCGATCACAGCGGAGCTCTCCGGCGCCCCGAACGCGAACCCGCCGTCGGCATCTGTCGTCGTCATCTGCATCCGCGGGCCCAGGTCCGTGTAGACCCGAGTCGCGTCACCGAACACGTCACCTTGCCAGTTGATGACGCGTGCATTCGCGACGCCGCGCCCCGACTCGTCGACGACGCGCCCGCGTATCTCCGGGCCGCCGAGCAGGATCGGAATCTGCGCATCGGGCCAGTCGAGGGCGTGGTGCGCGGCCGTGAGGTCTCCTCGCAACCATGCATTCCAGTAGAGCGCGGCGGTCAGCGGTCGTAGCGCCGGGCTTGGCATCGGGTCGTCGTAGGCCTTCTGGATCTCGGTGAGCACCGACGTCGCGCGATCGAGGTCGCCCGGCTTTGCGCGGATCGAGAGGTTGTCCGCCAGCTCGCTCACCGCCCGTTCCCATACATGGCGGACGCGCGAACGGCGCGCCTCCGCAAGCGCGCGTTCACCGAGGTCGATCGCCGCCGAGAGATCGTTGTCGACGTACCCGGCATGTGCGGCGCGAGCGACATCGAGCGAGCTGAGCGCGCCTGGCGGATTGCCGGCGCTCGCAACAGCAACTTCGGCATCGTGCAGCAGGTCTTCGTAGACGTGCTTCGGCATGACGTCGGCGATGTATTCGCGCGCGACGTCGAGGAGTCCAAGGCGAGCCCGTGCTTCGACGTCGGGATCATGCGCGTCATGAGCCAGCCGTGCAGCCTCGGTGTATGCCGCCTTGGCATCGGCGAGGAGCTCGACCTTCTGCGACGCGACTCCGACGAGCGCCTCGATCTTCGGTACGAGCGGCTGCCATCCGATCGCACCTGCCTCGGCGATCAGCGTCTTGTGGTCGGCGTTGAGCTTGTCGGGCGATACGACCATCTCGCCGTACGATCTCGCGAACAGCCCGAGCGCCGGGCCACGGCGTGAGTCGTCGGGGAACCGCGGTCGCGATGTGGCAGCGTCGCCGTCACAGGTCTTCGGCGGCGATACCAGATCCGCGAAATCGAGATGACCGAACCGGAGCTCCTTCGGATCGAAGCGCGTCACCACCTCGACATATGCCGCGAGATCATCTCGCAGGGACACCAGGCAAGCGACCTTCGCGGTACGTGCGGGCGCGTCGAGCTTGCACGCGCCCGCATAGGTGACGAGCCAGGCATCGCGATACGCGTCGAGCGGAGCGAGCAACGCCTCCGCCTGGGGCTGCTTCGCGAGCACGTCCGCGCGGGCTGCCGGCGACCACCCGCTCGCGATCACCTGCTCGCCCGGATCGCATGCAGCGATCGGCTTGGCCGGCGAGCCCCGCAGCGAGGCAACCAGAACGCCGCCGGCGATCAGCGCCGCGACGAGGGCCAGCAGACTCCACCAGCGCCGCCGCGGGTGTCGGACACGCTCGAGAGCGTGCAGCAGCGCCGGCATGTCTTGCCAGCGCGACGATGGCTCGGGATCGAGACCACGGAGGAGGACCGGCCGCAACCCGGGCGGCAGCTTCGCAGCGGATCGCTCGGCGGCGGCGGCCTTGCGAAGCTCGTCGATCGTCGCGCCGCGATACGGTCGCTCTCCCGCAAATGCCTGCCACGCGGTGACGCAGAACGCGAACTGGTCGGTACGCGGATCGGGCGCGGCCCCGGCGAACTGCTCCGGAGCCATGTACGCCGGCGTGCCGATGAGCTGGCCGGTCCGCGTGAGCGGTGAGTCGAGGAGGGAGTCGGTGTGCATGCGTTCGGAGGGCACAGCCGTCGTGTCGAGCGCGGCCACCGGACTCGCGGCCGCGTCGTCGCCGAGTCCTCGCGCGAGCCCGAAATCGGTCACGAGCACGCGCCCGGCCTTGCTCCGAAGAACGTTGTGCGGCTTGAAGTCACGATGCACGAGTCCCGCGTCATGCGCGGCCGCGAGGCCACGCCCTGCACCGAGCAGCGCATCCCAGATCTCGGGCGCGGCAGGCCTGGTCGTGAGCCAGTCGTCGAGGTTTGTCCCATCGACGAGCTCCATGGCGATGTAGTCGCGGTCGCCGACGGTGCCGACCTCGTAGACGGTGAGCACGTTCGGATGCTTGAGCCGCGCCATCGCGCGCGCCTCGCGAAGGAGGCGAGTGCGCAGGAGGTCGCTGTCCGCGCTGCGCAGCAGCTTGATGGCGATCTCGCGATCGAGGTCGGGATCATGGGCGGCCCACACGTTGCCCATGCCGCCCGAGCCGATCAGGCGCCGCAGCTTGTACTTGCCGAGCTGGGTGCCGGGCGCGGGCACACTCGACGCTGGACCGGCGCCCGTCGTGGCGGTCTTGTCGAACGCGTCGGTCACGCGCTCACATCCGCACGACGACGGCGGGGAACCAGTGCCGGGCGTCGTGCATCGTGCCGGTGCCGTCGGGGACGACGAGCTGGCGGCAGGTGAGCTTCGCGTTCGGATCGCGTGGTACGAGACAGATCGTGACGTCGCCCGGCGCGTTATCGCGGATCACGGCGTGGCGATCGCCGCGCTGGTAGACCTTCACGCCTTCCTCGGTGAGGTTTTCCCAGCCGATCGGACCGAGCCCGACCGCCGCCTGATCGAGTGCATGGTCGGCAAGTCCCTCGAGCTCGGCGCGCGTGCGTGGCGCCACCTTGCCGCGCAGCACGTAGACCGCCGTGCGCTCGGGCGCAGACGCCGTGATGACATCGAGCGCCGGGCCGAGCGGCCAGCGCAGCGTCCCGTCGGGCCCTGCCAGGATGCGGCGTCGTTCTTCGCGTGGCCATCCTGCACCGAGCGCGCCGAGCTGCATCCCCGGCAGCACGCGTCCGAGGTCGAAGGTGCCGTCGGGCGCCGGCGCGGTCGAGACGTGCCACGCGTTTCCGGGCCCCGCGGGCAGGCGCGCGAATACCTCGAGGCCGAGCGCGGACTCGCCCTCGATCTCGATCTTGCCGTGCACCGTCGTCGTCTCGGCGAGCGTCAGCACGACGCCGTCGCTCGCTACCACGGGCAGCGATCGTGCGGTGTCGCGCTCGGCGATCAAGGCGCCATGCTCGGGCACGTCGAGCGCGAAGCTGCCGTCGCTCCCGCTCGTCGTCTCGGTGCTCGCGAACGCGGGCGTGGTGTAGACGCGGAGACCGTCGCCGAACATGTCGCCGGTCCACGCCACGACTCGCGCGCCGGCGGCGGGCTTGCCGTCCGCACCGACGATATGGCCGGTGACGCGTCGCCCGGAGAGCCCCTGTAGCTTGCGCGCGCGATCGAGCGCGGCATGAACGGCCGCGAGATCGTGGTGCACCCAGTTCGCGAGATACAAGAAGTCGGCGAGCTCTCGCGGCGTGGGCGTCCCGACCTCGGGACGGACGATGAATGCCTGGATCTCGCGGTCGATGTCGCGGATCCGCGCGAGGTCGGCCGCCTCGCCGCGTGCGAGCAGCGCGCGCACCAGCTGCCCCGCCGTTCCGAGCGTGTGGTAGCGGAGCCCGAGTCGGTCGTATGCCTGGAACACGCGCTCGAAGATCTCGATCGCCTCTCCGAGCTTGCCGCCGACGAGCGCGTGCGTCCCGCGGAACTGTTCGAGCGCGAGCTGCATGTCCTCGGGATTGCCGACGTTGCGCACCGCCGCCTTGAGGCGTGCGAACAGATCATCGAACGCGGTCTCGGGCGCTGCATCGCCGATGTCATCGCCGGCGACCTCGAGGAGGCCGGTGCGAGCCTGCGCCTCGATCGAGTAATCGAGGTTCTGTTGCGAGACGTCGACGCATGCCAGGAACAGCCGCCGCGCATTCGGGTAATCGCCCTCGTTCTGAGCGGCGACGCCGAGCGCATGCAGGACCTTGTCTTCGATCAATGGCATGCCGAGCTCGCGCGCCTGCGCGATCAGCTGCTTCTCGCTCGCGAGCAGCTCCTTGCGGCGGCCGCCGAGCATGCCGTAGCTCGTCGCGATGAGATCGAGGCCCTTCTCGAGCTTCTCGGGATCGCCGTCGCCGCCCATCGTCGCGAGCGCGACCGGGTGCTCGCCGTTGCACGAGTCCGGGTTCGGGAACAGACCCCAGAAGTCGACGCGAGCCATCGCCATCTTCGGCGAATCGAACATGTGGTTGAAGCCGGCGAGAAAATGGCTCTGCGTGAGGAGGCAGTTGAGCGCGGCCGGGCGCTTCTGCTTCGGCAGCTTGCACGCTCGGTCGTATGCGGCGAGCCAGCGCGTGCGGAAGCCGTTCATCTGCTTGACGGGGCCGGCCATGTCCGGCCGCTTGCTGATGTCGGCCGCGCGCTCGGGGGACCACGCCTCGGCGATCACCTGCTCACCCGGCTCGCAGTCGCTGTCGCTCTTCGCCGGCTTGCTGCCGCCGAACAGCTTCACCGCGAGCAGCGCGGCGAGGCCGAGCGCGACGAGCGGGATCACGATCGCGAGGCGGCGCTTCCACACGCTGCGTGCGCGATCGAGCGCGCGGAGCAGCGCCGGCATGTCGGGCCAGCGCTTCTCGGGATCTGGATCGAGCGCGCGCACGAGCACCGCCTTCACGGCAGCGGGCAGCTTCGCGTCGATGCGCGTCGCGCCCTTGCTCGCGGCCTTGCGCAGCTCCTCGAGGGTGTCGCCGCGATAGGGCCGCTCGCCGGTGAGGAGCTGCCACGCGGTCACGGCGTACGCGAATTGATCCGTGCGCGCGTCGGTCGGCGCACCGGCGAACTGCTCGGGCGCCATGTACGCTGGCGTGCCGAGGAGCTGCCCGGTGCGCGTGAGAGGCGAGTGCAGCACGGAGTCCGTGCGCTTGCCCGTGGTCGCCTTGCTCGACGCGCGAGGCCCCGTTGTCGCGGCGTCGAGCGTCTCCTCGAGACCGGGCGCGCTCGCGCTGCCGCCCGCCGGCAGCGTGGTCTCGACAGCGATCGCCGCGCGCGCCTCGTCGGTCGGCTCGTCGGTGAGTCCGCGCGCGAGCCCGAAGTCGGTGACGAGCACGCGGCCGTCGCGGCTGCGCAGCACGTTGTGCGGCTTGAAGTCGCGATGCACGAGGTCCGCGGCGTGCGCGGCCGCGAGGCCCTTGCCGGCGCCGAGGAGGGCGTCCCACACGTCGTGCTCCGGCGGCTTCTTGTCGAGCCACGCGTCGAGGCTCTGGCCGTCGACGAGCTCCATCGCGATGTAGTCGCGATCGCCAACGGTGCCGACCTCGTACACGGTCAGCACGTTCGGGTGCTTGAGCCGTGCCATCGCCCGCGCCTCGCGCAGGAGACGCGTGCGCATCTGCTCGCCGCCGCCGCCGCGCAGGAGCTTGATCGCGATCTCGCGATCGAGATCCGGATCATGCGCCGCCCACACGTTGCCCATGCCGCCCGAGCCGATCATCCGCAGGAGCTTGTACTTGCCGAGCTGACCGCCCGTGACCGGTTCCTGCGCGCTGGCGCTGGCCTGGCCGCTCGTCGCGGTCTTGTCGAGCGCGTCGGTCATGTCACTCCGCCTCCGTGGCGCGCGGCCACCAGATGTACGCCGCGAACGCGAATGTCACGGGTACCGCCATCATGGCGATCGACGAGACCAGCACGTCGTTGAGGATGCCGAGCACCGAAGGCGACCATAGATCGCCGAACAGGTGGATCGCGAAGATCATCGCGGCCATCGCGCTCGCACGGAGCTCCGGCGGCACCGCTCGCAGGCCGATCGCGTTGACCGGCGACGTCGACAGGAACAGGCCGAGCTCGGCGAGGAATGCGAACGCGAAGAACAGCGCGGCGGTCGGTGCGAGGAAGCACCCGACGGTGAGCGGCACGGCGACCGCGGTGCCGAGCGCGCAGATCCGCAGCAGCGCGTTGATGCCGACGCGGTTGTCACGCGCCATGAAGTCGCCGCCCGCGGCGACGGGAAACCGGCGCTGCTCGCGGTCGGCCCACTGGCCGCCGATCACGGTGCCGACGGCGCCGGCGACGACAGTGACCATGCCGAAGTAGTAATTCGCGGTCGCGTCGGTGAGCGAGCTGTAGCGCTCGGCGAGGAACTTCGGCGCCCAGTACGCGAACGCGCCGATCGCGGCGGTGTACGCGCAGTAGCCGAGCACAGCGCGGCGGAACAGCGGCAGCTTCGCCATCGTGCGCAGGCCGTCGACGACCTTGCCGGTCGGCTCGCGCAGCTTGCGTGTGGGCTCGGCGATGAGGAGGCAGGCGAGCGCGAGCACGAGGCCCGGCCCGCCGCAGACGTAGAACGCCGCGCGCCATCCCCAGTGCGCCGCGATGAAGCCGCCGATCAGGTAGCCGAGCGCGGAGCCGACGGGAATCGCGAGGTAGAAGATCGCGAGTGCCTTGCCCTTCTGATGCGCGGGCGTCAGGTCGTCGATGATCGTCGGTGCGAGCGTCGCGTAGCTCGCCTCGCCGACGCCGACGACGGCGCGCGCGGCGACGAGCGTCGTGAAGCTCGTGGCGAAGCCGGACGCGATCGTCGCGAGGCTCCACACGGCGACGCCGAGCGCGATCAGGCCCTTGCGCGCACCCTTGTCGGCGCGCGCGCCGAACAGCGGCGAGGTCGCGAAGTAGCCGAGCAGGAACGCGGTCGCGAGGAGGCCGCCTTCGAAGTTCGTGAGGCCGAGGCCGCCCCCGGCGCCCGCGACCGGCGTGCGGTGCGTGATCGCCGCGGTGATGCGCTCGAACAGGCCGATGTCACCGCCGGTCGGCTCGGCCTGGATGCGGCGCAGCACGGCCGCGACGATCATGCGGTCGATGTAGTTGAGGAGGTTGAGACCGGTGAGCAGGGCGACGATGACGCGCGGGTTCTTGATGCGCATCACCGTTTGGGATCCTGCGCCACGTCGACGACCGCCGCGGCAAATGCGACCGCACACGCCTCGACGGCCGCTAGATCGCCGGGCTCGACGCACGTCAGCCACGCCGCCGCGAAGTTCGTCTCGGTCGGCGGCGTTATCACTTTGACCGCGCGCACGGCGGCGGCCTTGAGCGCGGCGTCGAGGCCGATCGACGCCTCGATCGGCGGCGCGACGAGATATGCCATCGGATCGCCCGGCGCGAGGCCCGCTTCCTTCGACAGGTACTCGCCGAGCGACGCGATCACGTGCGGGAACACCGTGACCGTCGCCTTGCCATCGGCATCGTAGAAGCACGCGTCATGGAGCAGGCACCGCACGAGCGCGTCGAGTCCGGCATCGATCGACTCGGGGTCGGCGGCGCCGATCACGCCGAGGATCTCGCCCGACAGCCGCCCGCTCGCGTGCGCGGCGCCCGCGTAGAAGCTCTTCGCGAAGATCACATCCACGGGCGCCTGCTTCGTCGCCTCGTCGAGCGCCACGTAGGTCGGGTCGTCCTGATCCACGGTGACGAGCCCGAGCGAGCGGTGCTTGTCGGGGTCGCCGCCGTACGCACGCACGAGCGCCGGATCGGCGTTCGGCAGCCGGCGCACGGACAGCACCTTCGGCGTGATGGGCTCGAGGATCATCCGCGCTCCACGAGGCGCTGGCGTACCTGCGGCGGCCGCGGCGTGCGCTCGCCGGCCTCGCCGAGGCGCGCAAGATCGAGCGTGACGCCGCTCGTGCGCTGCTCGATCATCGCGGCGGCGAACGAGGCGAGCCGGCGCGCGGCGTCCTCGATCGGCGTGCCGCGCGCGTGAATGTTGCTGATCATGTTGCGGTCGCCGTCGGTCTTGCCCAGCTTCGGATCGTACACGACGTACGCGGAGAGGCCGTCACCGGTACCGAGCCCGGGGCGCTCGCCGAGGAGGATCATCGCGACCTTCGCACCGACCTCCTGCCCGATCTCGTCCTCGAGCCACACCCGCGCGAACCGCGCTGCGACGGGCGTTCCGACCGTGAGGCCGCGTGTCTGGCACGCGCGCGCGACGGCATCGTGCAGCGCCTTGCCCGAGCCCATGCACGCCACCGCCGACAGGCCATCGGCGACGATGATCTGGACGTCGGGGCCGCGCGTACACTTCGCGCGGACGATCGCGAGCGATTCGTCGTCGAGCCGGCGCCCGAGGTCGGGCCGCAGCAGGAACTCGCGGTGGTTGCCGACGCGCGACTTCACACCGACAAAGCCGTTCTGCGCCGGCCACTCCTCGGGGAGCAGCGCGCCGACCGCGGCATGCGCCACCGCGAGCTCGGCCTGGAACTGCAGCACGACATCGGTCGCGTACCGCGTGCCGACGTGCCCGATCCCGACGAGCGCGGTCGTGTGCCTCGCGGCTTCGACCGCGTACGGCCGCTGCTCCGGCCTCGGCCTGTACACGCGCGCCGGCGGCGCCGGAATCACCGGCATCGGCGTCGGCGGCGCCAGCGGCTCGGCAGCACCAATGGCATCGCGCAACGCGGCGATCAGCTGCCTCGTGCGGCTCACGGCGCTACGTCACCACGCCGACGCTGATCTCCGCAAGCTCCGGGCTCCCCCGAAGCCCGAAGTCCGAAGCCCGAAGCCCCTCCGCCCTCACTTCACCGCCAGCGCGTCGCCGAAGCGGGGGCCCGGATCGTCGCCGCGCCAGATGCCGCGGGCATCGAGCCAGGCGTCGAACTCGGGCGTCGGGCGCTTGTGGAGGAGGCGGCGGAGCGTCGGGATGTCGTGGTAGCTCGTCGACTGGTAGTTCAGCATGATGTCGTCGCCGACCGGCAGCGACATCAGATACGCGCAGCCCGCCGCGCCGAGGAGGACCTTGAGACTCTCGAGCTCGTCCTGGCTCATGCGCGCGTGATACGTGAAGCACGCGTCGCAGCCCATCGGCAGGCCGAGGAGCTTGCCCATGAACGTGTCCTCGAGCGCCGCGCGCGTGATCTGCGGCCCGTCCTCGAGGTACTCGGGCCCGATGAAGCCGACGACGGTGTTGACGAGGAACGGCTTGTACCGGCGCGCCAGGCCGTACGCACGCGCCTCGATCGTCACCTGATCCGCACCGTGGTTCGCCGCCGACGACAGCGCCGAGCCCTGGCCGGTCTCGAAGTACATCCGGTTCGGCCCGCGCGTGGTGCCCTTCTCCTTCATCATCGCCCACGCCTCCGCGAGGAGCTTCGCGCTGATGCCGAACGCGCGATTCGCCTGTTCCGTCCCGGCGAGCGACTGGAACATCAGGTCCATCGGGCAGCCGAGGTCGCCGAGCGCCTTCATCTGCACCGTGACGTGCGAGAGCACGCAGTGCTGCGTCGGCGTCTCGTTGCGGCGAAGCAGGTCGTCGACCGCGGTCAGGATCTCTGCCGTCGACTCGGGCGAGTCCGTCGCCGGGTTGATGCCGATCACCGCATCGCCGCAGCCGTACGACAACCCCTCGCGCGCCGACGCGAGGATGCCCTGCACGTCGTCGGTCGGGTGATTCGGCTGGCAGCGTGACGAGAGCCGCCCGGGCAACCCGAGCGTCGAGTTCGCGCGCACGACGACCTGGCACTTCGAGCCGACCGTCATGAGGTCGAAATTCGACATCAGCTTCGCCGCGGCCGCCGCCATCTCGGGCGTGAGACCCGCCGCGACGGACCGCAGCACGGGCCCGGTGGTCTCGATGTCGAGGAGCCACTCGCGAAACTGTCCGACGGTCAGGTGCGACACCGCGCGATACGCCTCGGCGTCGAGCTCGTCCTCGACGAGCCGAGTCAGCTCATCCTGCTCGTAAGGCACGACCGGGTTCGCCCGCAGATCCGCAAGCGTCAGATCTGCCAGCACGGCACGCGCGGCCACGCGCTCCACCGCATCCCGCGCTGACACGCCGGCGAGGTCATCGCCGCTCTTCGGAGGGTTCGCCTTCGCAAGCACCTCCTTCACGGAGGCGAAGCGGTAGGACACGCCCCGGATCGTCGCCGCGAGTTGCACGCGCGGACTGTACAAAAAAACACCGCCCGCCGCGCTCGCGATCCGTTGGGACCGCACGAGGCGCGACGGGCAGTGGGATATCAAGCTAACTAGGCGTGCGTCGTATTATCGAAAGCTCAGTGCCGCATGAGCGACCGGTTGCCCGGGTGCGTGACGGTGCGCGGCGGGAAGTGGCGGTCCGTGTGCTCCATCGGAATCTCGTCGAGGTCATCGATCTCGTCGCGATGCTGTAGCCCGGCCGCTCCGTCGTGCGCCGGCTTCACGCCGACGTGATGGGTCTGGACCATTCGCCACCCGAGCCAGCCGGCGGCCACCGTGGACACGAGGCCCACGAGGGACAGGACCAGCGGGGCGGCGGTGTCGAGCGCGTACCGGCCGTCACGCATCACCCGATCGAACCAGTTATGACCAAGGATGATGGCGCTGATCGCGAACAGGACCAGCGCGAGCGAGTTGAAGCCGGCGTGCTTGAGCCCGGTCTCGCGTGCGCGGGTGCGGTTCGGGATGCTCAAGAAGTCGATGAGCCCCGGGACAGCGGCAACGGCCGCCATCACCACACCACCGATGTTCGCGTACGTCGCCGCGCGGTACCAGAAGTAGTCATGCGTGCCGACGTAGACGAGGAGCGAGACCACGGTCAGCGTGTAGAGCGCGACCGGAAACGCGACCAGCATCGGATGGATCGGATGACCCGCAATTCGTGCCTTCGTGTACATGCGAATCTCCTTTCCTGCAGCGGAGGATTGCAGGGCACATGCCGCGGGAGCCGCATCGGTGAAAGTTGTGCGGCGCGCCGGGCCGGCCGCGTTCCGGTGTCTCCGTCGGAGCTGTGCGTGGCGCACGGGCATGCGCGCGCGGCCGCCCCGTCGAGCGACTGCGCCACATCCAGCAGGAACGTCGCGCGCGACGAGGCCGCCTCGATGCGAAGCTTCGCGATCGCCAGTGGCTGATCGGCAGGGACTCGCGCTGGGGAAAACTCTCCCAGCGCCGACGCGCGAGGACGTCCAGGATCGCGATTCGACGTGCAGGGCGTTGCACGTCGCGCGCAGGAGGGTTCTCCCCGAGTGCGCGCATGCGCTCACGCGCCTGACGGCACGCGCGTTGCTCGTGCGTTCCCCGCATGTCGCGAAGCGTTCTCGCCACGCTCCTCGCCGCGACGTCGATCTCGTCGATCTCTTCGATGTCGATCGCGCGCGCTGACTCCGCCGACGGACACCAGACGTATCACGCTCAGAGCGGCTCCTCGACGCCGGTCGTCGGCGGCACGCCCGTGCCTCCCGGCAAGTGGCCCGACACGGTCGCCGTCCTCGGCGCGCAGGGCTCCTGCAGCGGGACCTTGATCGCGCCGAACGTCGTGCTCACGGCCGGTCACTGCGCCGAGATCAATCCGTCGCAGGTCATCATCAACACCACCGATTACGCGGCGCAGGGCGGCACGCACGTCAATGTCGCGCGCACGGTCGCGTATCCCGAGTGGGAGACGACCTATGACGTGAGCGTGGTCGTCCTCGCCAAGGCCGTGACGAACGTCCAGCCGCGCGCGGTCGGTACCGGCTGCACGTTCTCGGGGTTCAAGTCCGGCAAGCAGGTCCACCTCGTGGGCTTCGGCCTCACGGACGCCGGCGGCGCGGGCGACAACACGAAGCTCAACGAGACGATGGCGCCCGTGACCGACCCCGAGTGCACCGGCGGCAAGGGCTGCAATCGCAGCGTGGCGCCGGGCGGCGAGTTCGTCGCCGGCGGCAACAACCACGACTCGTGCTTCGGCGACTCGGGCGGGCCGGTCTATCTCGACACGGCGCGCGGGCCGATCGTGATCGGCGCCGTGTCGCGTGGCGTCGATGGCTCGGCGACGCCGTGCGGTGGCGGCGGCATCTACGTGCGCACCGACAAGATCGTGAAGTGGATCGAGGATACGGCGGCCGCGACGATCGAGAAGGACGACTGCGGCGCGACCGGCGAGCTCGGCAGCGACGGCGACGACACGGTCGAGCCTTCGGAGACCACCGGCGGCTGCTCGGCGTCGAGCGACGCGAGCCTCAGCGTCGCCGGCTTCGTGGTGCTCGTGCTCGCCCTGCGTCGGCCGGCGCGGCGGCGGCAGCTGGTCGCGTAGCCCGTCCGGGCGTCCGGCGGATATCGGACGAAGCGTCCGCCGGCAGGACGGGGTCGCGTGTAGGCGCGCGAGATCACACGCGCAAGAGCTGGCAGGCAGGTTGCTGTGCGCCCGCCGCATGCTGCGAACCGCTCTTGTCCTCTCGTCCCTCCTCTCCGTCTCTCTCTCCGCGGCCCTGACACACGCAGGCGCACTCGAGGCGCCCGTCGTCGGCGGCACGAACGTGCCCGCGGGTGAATGGCCCGATGCCGTCGCGGTGATCGCGCCCGGTGCGATGTGCACCGGCACGTTGATCGCGCCCGATGTCGTGCTGACCGCCGGGCACTGCATCGAGACGCGGCCGACATACGTCATCGTCGGCAGCGTCGACCTCGGCGAGCGCGGCGGCGAACGCGTCGCCGTGAAGTGGTCACGCGCGTATCCGAGCTGGATGGTGAAGTACGACGTCGGGGTCGTCGTGCTCGACCATCCCGTGTTCGTCAAGCCTCGTGCAGTCGCGGCGGCGTGTACCGTGCGCGATCACCTGCGCGCCGGTGCGAAGGTTCACCTCGTCGGCTTCGGTCTCACCACGAAGTCCGGCACCGGGAACAACACGCGGCTGCACGAGGCGATGTTGCCGGTCGTCGATCCGAAGTGCACCGAGGATCCGGCGTGCAACCCGGCGATCGCGCCGAACGGCGAGTTCGCGGCCGGCGGGCATGGCACGGATGCTTGCTACGGCGATAGCGGCGGGCCGATCTACATCGACACGCTGCACGGGCCGGCGCTGATCGGCGTCGTGTCGCGCGGCACGCTGTTCGGTAACGCTCCCTGCGGCAGCGGCGGCATCTACGTGCGCGCCGACAAGGTCGTGTCGTGGATCCAGAGCACGACGGACCGCAAGCTCGTGCGCGCCACCTGCGATCGCCCGTCCGACGAGGGCGGGGAGGGCGACGGCGATGGCGACGAGGCCGATGGGGGATGTTCTGTCTCCGGCCACGCCGTCGGAGGGAGCCTGCTCGTCCTCGTCGCGGTGCTGTGGCTGCTCACGATTCCGAGGAAGAGCAGCGCGAAGCGTTCGTGATACAACTCGCGCCCATGGCCAAGATCAAGGTGAAGAACCCCGTCGTCGAGATGGACGGCGACGAGATGACGCGCATCATCTGGAAGTTCATCAAGGAGAAGTTGATCCTCCCGTATCTCGAGATCGACCTGAAGTACTTCGACCTCGGCATCGAGAGCCGTGACCGGACCAACGATCAGGTCACGATCGACTCGGCGAACGCCACGAAGCAGTACGGCGTCGCCGTCAAGTGCGCGACGATCACCCCGGACGAGGCCCGCGTGAAGGAGTTCGGCCTGAAGGAGATGTGGAAGTCTCCGAACGGCACGATCCGCAACATCATCGGCGGCACGATCTTCCGCGAGCCGATCATCTGCAAGAACGTGCCGCGGCTCGTGCCGGGCTGGACCCGGCCGATCGTCGTTGGCCGTCACGCGTTCGGCGACCAGTACAAGGCGACGGACTTCGTCGTGCCGGGCGCCGGCACGCTGACGATGACGTTCACGCCGAAGGATGGGGGCAAGCCCACCGAGTACAAGGTGTTCGACTTCCCGGGCGGCGGCGTCGCGCTCGGCATGTACAACCTCGACGACCAGATCATCGGCTTCGCGCGCAGCTGCTTCAACTACGGCCTCAACCGCGGCTGGCCGGTCTACCTCTCGACGAAGAACACGATCCTCAAGAAGTACGACGGTCGGTTCAAGGACCTGTTCCAGAAGGTCTTCGACGAGGAGTTCGCCGGCAAGTTCAAGGAGAAGGGCATCGTCTACGAGCACCGCCTGATCGACGACATGGTCGCGTCGGCGCTCAAGTGGGACGGCGGGTTCGTGTGGGCCTGCAAGAACTACGACGGCGACGTCCAGTCGGACTCGGTGGCGCAGGGCTTCGGCTCGCTCGGCCTCATGACGTCCGTGCTGCTGACGCCCGACGGCAAGACCGTCGAGGCCGAGGCGGCACACGGCACGGTGACGCGGCACTACCGCGAGCACCAGAAGGGCAAGCCGACGTCGACGAACCCGATCGCGTCGATCTTCGCGTGGACGCAGGGCCTCAAGTACCGCGGCCAGTTCGACGGCACGCCCGACGTCGTGCGCTTCGCCGACGCGCTCGAGAAGGTGTGCGTCGAGACGGTCGAGTCGGGCAAGATGACGAAGGACCTCGCGGTGCTCGTCGGCCCGAACCAGGCGCACCTGACGACCGAGCAGTTCCTCGACGCGCTCGACGCGAATCTCAGGACCAAGCTGGGCTGAGCTTCGTCACGGCAGCGGCCCCAGCGTCAGCGTGATGGTCTGGGGCTTGTCGTCACGCTCGATCCCGAACGTGATCGTCGTCCCGGCCGGCAGGGCCTCGACGTCCTCGGTGTAGAGCGTCGCGATCGGGGCGCCGTTCATCGTGGTGATGACATCGCCGACGCGCAGTCCTGCACGCTCGGCGGGGCCGCCGCGCTCGACCGAGGCCACGAGCGTCTCGGAGAACTGCTGCTCGAGCGTGAAGCCGGAGTGGCCTTTCTTCGTCACCTCTTCGACGGTGAACGAGCTCGCGAGCAGCTCGACCTTCGTCATCTGATCGCCGGTGACGGTGATCGTATCGTACGCCCGCATGTGGTCAGGTCCGCTGCAGAACACGTCGACCTCACCCGCGGCGACGTGATCGATCTGGAACCTGCCGGCGCCATCCGTGAAAGCGCGCTTGCTCCACATGCCGTACTGGCACCCGAGCCCGGCGAGCGGCTTGTGCGTCTTCGCGTCGACGACCGTGCCGGCGATGCCGCCGAAGCCGAGAGAGCGGAGCACGACCGTCGTGCTGCCGTGCTCGGTGACCTCGGCCGACGCGAGGCCGTTGCCGCTCGCCGCGGTCGCGCGGATGCCGTACTTGCCCGGCGGGATGCCGCGGATCGCAAAGGTGTTGCCGCGCACGACGCCGTGAAAGCTCGTGAACGGTTGCTCCTGCAGCGTCGCGACGATCTCCGGCGGATCCGTGAACCCCTCGAGCGTGCCGGTGATCGCGCCGGGCTCCGGGATCCGGATCACGACGTCCTTCCGGCCAGCGGTGACGTCGCGCAGCGTCTGTTCGCCGTGCGTCGTGAGCGCGCGCAGGACGTAGGTTCCGGGAACGAGGTCCTCGAGCCGGAACACGCCGTTCTGGTCGGTGCGCGTCGCGGTGACGCCCGCTGCGTAATTCCTCTCCGACGCGGAGGCGCCGAGATCGGCACGCACGATCGCGTCGGGCACCGGCTCTCCGCCCGTCGACACGACGCGACCGGCGATCACCGCGAGCTGGCGGCGGATCCGGATCGTCACTCCGGTGACGCGAGTCTTGCCGTCGGCGACGGCGATGGGCGGGAACCGCTTGCGGTCCGCGGGCGGATACGTGATGTCCGCGTCGTAGCCCGCGCGCACCTCGTACGTGTACTCGCCGCCGCCCGAGAGCCCGCGGGCGGTGAAGCTGCCGTCTTCGGCGGTGGTGGCCGCGCCGTAGTCGCGCCCGTGCAGCAGCGAGAAGCTGACCAGCACGCCGACCGCGGGCGCGCCCTCCTGATCGACGACCTTTCCCGAGATCGAGCCGGCGAGGTCTAGCTCGACGTCGACGCCGGTCTTGCGGTCGTGAGCCCCGAGGTCGACGCGCGGTCCCGGCGAGAACACGCCGAGCCGCGTCGACTCGCCATACACGCGGTACGTGCCCGCCTCGAGGCCGCGCACCTCGTAGCGGCCTTCGGCATCGGTCACGACATGCTGGTACCCGACGCGGACGTCGGCGCCCTCGACCGGCTTGCCCGCATGCGTGACGCGCCCGGTGACCGATGCGCGCGATGTGACCTCGATCTTCACGCCCGAGACGTCCGCGGTATCGACGTGGATCGCGGGCGCGTCGTCCTTCATGTCGTAACCGAACACCTTTGCGACGTAGTCGCCGGGCTCGAGGTGATCGAGCCAGAAGCCGCCGTCGGCCTGCGTCACGGTCTCGAGATCCGTGCGGAACCGCCCGCGCTCCTCGAGCGTGATCTGCGCGCCCGCGATGCTCTGGTTCCCCTCGACGACCCGCCCGGCGAGCGACGTTGTCGCCGCGAGCTCGCACACGATGTCGTCCTCCGGCGCGCCGATCTGCGCGACGACCGGCACGCTGCGCCTCGTGACGAGACCGGCCGCGCGCGCCGTGAGCAGGTAGCGACCGACATGCGCACCGGCGAACCGGAACCGACCGTCCTGATCGCTGACGGCGTAGAGCAGCGGCGCCATCGGATCGATCTCGGGGTTCGCGATCACGACCGCATCGGGGACCGGCACGCGATCGGCAGCGCGCACGACCTGGCCGGCGATCTCGCCCTCGGGAGACAGCATGAAGTCCTGCGCGATCCGACCCGAGACCTTCACCGTCGCGGACTCGAGCGTGTACCCGTCGGCCCACGCGACGAGCGAGATGTCCTGGCGCACCGTGCAGAGCTCGTAGTTGCCCGCCGCGTCCGTCTCGGTTCCTTCACCCCACAGGATCGAGTCTTGTGATCGCGCGACGCGCGCACCGCCGATCGGCCCACCTGCGATGTCGCGCACGACCCCATGGACCGACGCCTCGCACGCGTGAAGCACGAGCGCGAGCTGCTCGCTCTTCACGGTCGGATCTCGCAGGTCGACGAGCAACGAGGTTGCGGCAGCCTGCGGCTTCTCGGCGATCACGAGGTAGCGATCCGCCGGCAGCACGCCGAGATCGAAGCGGCCGCCCGCATCCGCGACGACGCGCGGCAGCTCGATCGCACCGTGGGCACGTACCGCATGCACGGTGGCGCCCGGAGCGGGCGCGTCGCCGAGGAGCACCATGCCCGCGAGGTGCCGGCCCGCGGGGAGCCCTCCGGCACCCGCCAGGTGAAGGCCGTCGTGGGCTTGCGGGGACGCGGGGTCAGCGGAACCCGTCGCGCCGTGTTCCTCGCGGTGGTGCGTGCGCCATGCCGCGGCGACCGCGATCGCGATGACGACGATCGCCGCACCGGCCGCACGGCGCCCGAGCTTCACGTGGTGATGGTAGCGCGCCGTCTCAGTCGAAGCAGGCGGACTGCGCGCTGGTCGCGATGCCCTCGACCGTCGCCGGCGCGACGAGCGGGTCGCAGTGCTTGTCCATCGGACACGTCGAGTCGTCCTGATTCGCGCAGGGCACGAGACACTGGGTCTTCTCGCCGTTGCTGGCACACATGCCCGAAGCGCACGTCGCGTCGTCGCCCGCTGTGGTGCATGCGTGATACGGGCCGCCGTTGCCGACCTTCTGCGTGCAGAACCCGCCGAGGTTGCCGCCGACGACGTAGAGGTCGCACGGCTTGCCGGGCATGCAGTCCATGTCCCGGGTGCACGCCTTCGCACCCACCGGCGGCTGACAGTATCCGCCGCCGCACATCGACCCGGTCGGGCAGTTGCGATCGATCACGGGCTGCAGCGATCCATCACACGTTCCCGAGTGCGTCGCGTCGACGCACACGCGCTGACCGGGCGTCGTGCACGAGGCGAGGTTGCTCGCGTCGAAGCTCGCATGCGCGTCGTCGCCGCCGGTACCGGCGCCGCCGTCGGGAGGCACGACGCCCGAGCGAAACGAGCACGCGGCGAGAACGGCGATCGCGAGCGCAGCGACTCTCATGGTTCCACCGTAGAGCGACGCGCGAGATCCACAAAGCGCAATTGTCGTACTGACCGACGCGTGCACGATCGCGTGAACAGCGCGTGTTAAGAGTGAACGTGCTCGCACAGACGCTACGCGTTTCTGAGGCCGGCTCGACGGTGCGCCGCGAGGTCCTCGGTGGCCTGACGACGTTCGTCACGATGGCGTACATCCTGTTCGCGAACCCCGCGATCCTCGCCGGCGCGGGCCTGCCGCCGTCGCAAGTGCTGACGGTGACTGCACTCGTCGCCGGTGTCACGACGATCGCGATGGGTCTCGTCGCGCGCTATCCGTTCGCGCTCGCACCGGGGATGGGGATCAACGCCGCAGTCGCGGGGACTCTGGTCACCACCCAGCACCTCACGCCGCCCGAGGCGATGGGTGTGATCGTCGCCGAGGGTGTCGCGATCACGTTGCTGGTGGTGGCCGGCGTGCGCGAGGCGGTGCTCGATGCGATCCCCGATTCGTTGAAGCGCGCGATCGGTGCGGGGATCGGCCTGTTCCTGGCGCTGATCGGCCTCGCGAGCGGCGGTGTGGTCGTGCGCGGGCCCGGCATGCCCGTCGTGTTGCTCGGCGATCTGCACGCGACGCGCGTGATCGTGTTCCTCGTCGGACTCGTGCTCGCCTTCGGTCTCACCGTGCGGCGCGTGCGCGGTGCGCTGCTCGTCGCGATCACGGCCACGACACTCCTCGCGATCGCCGCCGGCGTGGTGCATGCGCCTGCACACGTCGTGTCGGCGCCGGATTTCGCGCTCGTCGGGAAGTTCTCGTTCGGGTTCGTCGCGAAGCTAGGCGCGCTCGGGGCGGTGCTCGCGGTGTTCTCGCTGATGCTGTCTGACTTCTTCGACACCGTCGGTACCGCGGTCGGCCTCGGCACCGAGGGCAAGTTCCTCGACGAGCGCGGGCGCCTGCCTCGCATGAAGCAGGTCCTGCTCGTCGATTCGCTCGCCGCCGTGGCGGGCGGGCTCGCGTCTTCTTCGTCCGCGACGACCTACATCGAATCGGCGGCCGGCATCGCGGCCGGCGCGCGCACGGGGCTCGCCTCGCTCGTCACCGGCGTCTTGTTCCTCGCCGCGATGTTCGTCGGCCCGCTCGCCTCGGTCGTGCCGCCCGAGGCCACGGCAAGCGCCCTCGTCGTCGTCGGCTTCCTCATGGCGGGCATGCTGCGCGAGCTCGACTGGAGCGACGTCGCGACCGCCGCACCCGCCTTCCTCTGCGCGCTCGTCATGCCCCTCACCTGGTCGATCTCCAACGGCATCGGCGCCGGCGTGATCTCGCACTGCCTCCTCGCCGTCTTCGCGGGCCGCGCGCGCAGCGTCCCGGTGCTGCTGTGGGCCACCGCGGCCGCGTTCGCGGTGTTCTTCGCGTTCGCCTGAGCTTACGGACCCGGCGCGGTGCCGAGCGTGAGCGCGATCGTCTGGCGCACCTCGCCGCGCTTGATCACGAGCTCCACCCGCGCACCTGGTGGCTGGTGCTCGATGATCGCGAGCGCGAACCCGCGATCAATCGGGATGCCTTCCACCTCGACGATGCGGTCACCGACGGCGAGTCCGGCACGCGCCGCGGGCCCGCCTGGCTCGATCGCGGAGACGAGGACACTGCGATCCGGTTGCGCCGCCTCTTCGAACCCGGCATGGCCGAACACGAGCGGCGCGACATGGACGACGACGTCCGCGGTCTTGCCTTCGACCACCGTCACCCGCTCCGAGCCGCGAATCTGCCGCATGTCGCACATCACGGTGCCATCGCCGGCCGGTACACCATCGATCTCGAACACGCCGCGTGCGTCCGCACGTCCATTTTGCCCGCCATCCGCGAAGCAGCGCGCGCCTTCGACTGGCTTCCCGCTCGTGTCGACGACGGTGCCGGCGATCTTGCCAAGACCCTGGCGGTGGAGAGTCACCTGCGCCGTGCCACGCTCGGGAACGACGACCTGCTCGGTGTCGAAGCCCGACGCGGACAGTGCGCGCACTGTGTAGCTCCCCGGTGCAACGCCTCGAATCGTGAAGTGATCGCCGCTGACCGTCGCGTGCGCCATCGTAGGACCGGCGCCGCTCATGCGCATCGCGAACACTTCTGGCCGTTCCGTGAACCCCTCGAGCACGCCGTCGATCGTTCCAGGCTCCGGCATATGGATGACGACGTTGTTCGCGCCTGACGCGACATTCTCGACGAGCTGCTCCGAGTGCGGCGACACCGCCTGCAGCTGATAGGCGCCGTCCCCGAGTTCGCCGAGCGCGAACGCACCGGTCTCGTCGGTTCGGGCCGATGCGTCCGGCACGCCTGGCGTCCGCATCGCGCGCACGATCACATCGGGCAGTGGCTCGTTCTTCGTGGTGACGACGCGCCCGGCGATCGCGAAGCGCCGGCGCTTCACGCGGATCACCACGCCGGTGACCTGCGTGTTGCCGTCTGCCACGGCGATCGGCGCGAACGCCTTGCCATCGGCGGGCTCGTAGCGTGCGGACGGGCTCGCTCCTGCGCCGACGCTGTATCCGTATTCGCCGCCACCGGAGAGTGCCGTCGCCGTGAAGCTGCCATCTTCGTCGGTGGTGGCATTTCCGTAGTCGCGGCCGCCGCGCAGCGAGAACGCGATGACCGCACCGCTCACTGGCCTGCCTTCCTGATCGATCACGCGCCCGCTGATCGAGCCCGAGAGATCGAGCGAGATGTCGACGCCGGTCTTCTCCTCGCCTTTCGCGATCTCGACGGTCGGCCCGGGAGAGAACGCGCCGATCCGCTTCGACTCCGCGTACACCTGACGCTTGCCCGGGGGGACTCCGCGCAGGAGATACTTGCCCGCCGCGTCCGTCAGCGTACGCGCGGAGCCGCCCGCGGTGACCGATGCTCCCTCCACGGGCTTGCCGCCGCGCAGCACGGTACCTGCGATCGAAGCGAGTGCCTCGACCTCGACGTTCAGCCCCGTGATGTCCTTTCCGTCCACGACGACGGGTACCGGAACAGGCATCTCGTACCAGCGCACGGAGAGCGAGTACTCACCGCGCTGCACCGCATCGAATACGAACGTGCCGTCCGCATCCGCGATGGCTTCGATCTCGCGCCACGGTCCGACGCGCGTCTTCGGCCGCAGTGCGAGGCGAGCACCAGCGACGCCCCGCTTGTTCTCGACGACGGCCCCGGACACCGACGCTGCGGGCGCCACCTCGATGACAACATCCTCGGAGCTCCCGACCTCGGCGAGCGCCGGAGTCGACGTTTCCGAGACGAGCCCTGGCGCCTTTGCGATGAGCAGATAGCGTCCGATCGATGCCCCCGTGACGCGGAATTGCCCATCCGAGTCCGTGGTCGCGCGCAGGACTGCAAACTCGGACCGGTCGAAACGCTCCGGCTGGACCGTGACCTCCGCATCTGCGACGGGTGACTTGTCGTCCGCGCGGATCACCCGGCCGGCGAGCACGCCTTCCGGCGCGAGCAAGAAGTCGCGGCGGATGCGACCCGACACGCGGAGATAGGCGCGCTGCTGCGCGTAGCCGTCGGCGGTCGCGATGAGCATCTGATCATCGAGGATCGTGCACAGCTCGTAGTTGCCGGCGGCGTCCGAGACGGTTGCCGGTCCAGCGACGTCGCCGGTACCGACCGCCACGCGCGCTCCAGCGATCGTTCCACCCGCGGCATCGCGCACGGTGCCATGCACGACGGCACTACACGCGTGCAACACGAGCGAGATCTCCTCCGCCTTCGCGGTCGGATCGCGCAGATCGATGAGGTACGAGGCGCCGCTCAGCGAGGGCTTCTCCGCGACGAGCAGGTATCGCGCGAGCGGCAACGGGCCGAGGGCGAACTCGCCCGCCGCGCCCGTCGTGACCGTCCCGCGGTTGCGCCCCGAGATATCGACCACCTGGACGCTCGCACCGGCGACACCCTGACCTTCGAGCACCACGTGTCCAGCGATGGGTCTGCCGGCCGCGATGCGCTGCGCCTGCGACGCGACGACGGACCGCGCGCGGCCCGGCTTTGCCGTTCGGTCTGGCGCGGCCGACTCCTGGGCACTCTCGCCACCGTGCGAACGCCACACGATCGCGATGATGATGAGCGCGACGACAACAACGGCAGATCCTATTCGGCGCGCCGACACCGTCCGCATGTTACTTCAGCCGCGATCACCATGGGCTTCGACATCAGCTATCACCCCGTCGACCTCGAGTTCTTCGAGGACGGATTGCTCCAATACCTCGTCGGCGACACCGACCTGGGCACGCTCGCCGCGGAGGCCACGGAGCGCGAGCGGTTGCGCGCCCGCGCGAAGGAGTGGGCGCTCTTGGCGCTCAAGGTCGATCGCGAGCGCGTCGGCGCGCATCTGCGCGTGTGGGGGAGGCCGTTTCTGATCGCCGCCGAAGAGCCCGCCGGTGTGTCACGCGAGATCGACCGGTACCTCGCCGCGCGAACGATCGATCAGGTCGACGCCATCGCGCGCGACAACTTCACTCAGCTCGGTCTGGAAGTGCCGCCCGGCGTCGATTTCGCCGTTCCCGACGACGATACGCTCACGGCAACAGCGATGGGCGATCTCGCCGCGTTGCCGGGCATCATCAGGGCGCTGCGCAAGGGCGAGACGTGCACGCTTCCCAGCGGCAAGAAGGCCGATCCTGCAGACGTCCTCCGCAACAGCTTCCCGCTCGTCGTGATGCAGTTCGCGTCGCGGTTCCGCCCGGGCTGGATGGATCGCGGACACGTCTGGCCGACCCATCTCCTCTCCCAGGCCAAGCTTCCCACTGCCGAGTTCTTCGAACCTGCGTGGGCTCTGTTCGGCGGCGTGCTCGCGAAGCGCGTCGGTGGCTCGCTCAGAGCGACCATCGACCAGAACTACACCGTCGGCGGCTTCGTCCGCGCCAACCGCGTCCCGGCGCTTCGCAAGCTGTTCCAGACCGAACAGAAGGCGATCCTCGCCGGGCCGCGCTCGGAGGGCTGGGAAGACGAAGCGCGCGTCTCCCTCCGCAAGCTCGACGAAGCTCTCGCCGACGCCGAGCATCGCAAGTTCGCCTTCCTCGAGGCGAGCGAGGTCTACAGCGGCCCGTCGGGCATCATGAACTGAATATCTCCGCGACGCGCGCGTCCAGTGGAGTTCGCGCGGAGCGGATGCAAGCGAATTCGCTGCAGTTCGTAGATCCTCGGCGCGCGCGATGCGTCGGGGAAGCGGCCGTCCATGGAAGACACGTGATGCTTCGCTTCGCTTGGATTGCCGGTCTCGTTGCATGTAGCGGCAGTGCCGCCGACGACACGCCGGATGCTGCTCCACCCGCTTGCCACGGCACGCACTTCGACGCCGCCGCGACGAGCTGGGCGCTGCCTGGAACGGCGACGTTCGATCGCCTCGCCGACTTCACGAGCAGCGGCCGCACCTACGCGACGCTCGATCTCGACGCCGACGGCAACCTCGATCTCGTCGTCACCTTCACGTCGTACACCGCGCACGACGACGTGGGCACCACGCACTGGCTCGTGTACCGAGGTGGCGATGCCGGGTTCGGCGCCGCGGAGAGCTGGAGCCTCCCGACGGGCACGTTCGAGAAGCTCGCCGACTTCACCTCGAGCGGCCGCTCGTACGCGACGTTCGACGTCGACGGCGATCGGCGTCCCGATCTCGTCGTCACGCAGACGAAGTACAGCGCGAGCGACGGCGTCGGCAAGACGCACTGGCTCGTGTACGCGAACACCGGGTCGGGCTTCGCGGCCACGGCGACCGAGTGGGCACTACCGGCGAGCACATATGGCTTCGCGCAGGTCGCCGACAGCACCACCTCCGGGCGCAACTACCAGACGATGGACCTCGACAGCGATCACCGTCCGGACCTCGTGGTGAGCGCAACGACCTACTCGCACAGCGACAGCGTCGGCACCACGCACTGGCTCGTCTACAAGAACACCGGCAGCGGCTTCGCCGCAGAGGCGACGAGCTGGACGCTGCCGTCGAGCCAGTACGGGTTCGAGAAGATCGCCGACAGCACCGACAGCGGCCGCGTCTATCAGACCGTCGACCTCGACGGCGACGGCAAGCCGGAGCTCGTGATCAGCGCGGCGGGTTACGGCTTCCCCGGCGAGGTCGGCGCGACACACTGGCTCGTCTATGCCAACACGGGCACGGGCTTCGCGAGCGCGACCACGAGCTGGACGCTTCCCCTCGCGCAGGCTGGCTACGAGGCGCTCGCCGCGAGCGACACCAGCGGCCGCAACTACGCGACCGTGGATCTCGACGGCGACCATCGCCCGGATCTCGTGCTGACGCAGACGAAGTACGGCGCCAGCGACGGCATCGGCAAGACGCACTGGTCGGTGTTCGCGAACACGGGCTCGGGCTTTGCCACCACGGCGATCGACTGGCCGCTTCCACCCGACAGCCACACGTTCCCGTCGCTCGGCGAGACAGACGAGACCAACGGCCGCGCCTACGCCGTCCTCGACGCCGACGGCGACGCGCGCGGCGACCTCGTCGTGACGAGCACCTCGTACAACCACAGCGACGGCCTCGGCACGACGCACTGGTCAATCTTCCGCAACGCGTGTGACTGACTCACGCGGCGACGCCCGCGCTACGATGAGCCGTGCGGCTGGCGTGGCTCCTGATTCTCGGCGCGTGCGGGTGTGGCCGCGTCGCGTTCGACGTGACCGTGGACGGGCCCGCACGCGACGCCAGCCCAGACGCCTTCGTGCTCGGCGCCTGGTCCAATCCGACGCCGGTCGCGATCACCGGTAACCCGTTCGACGATCCGTCGATGACGCTCGATGGTCTCGAGCTCTACATGAATCAGGGCCCGATCGTGCTCGCCAGCACGCGCGCGACCACCGCCGACCCTTGGTCGCCGCCACTTGCGGTCGCGGGACTCCCGGCAACGTTCTACAGCCCGCACATCTCGGGCGACGGCCTGACGCTGTGGGGCGTCATCCAGAACGGAACGTTCGACATCGCGGTCGCGACGCGTACCACGCGTCAGGCGCCGTGGACGATGACCACGACCGTCCTCGAGGTGTCGAGCACGACGAGCGACGACGACGGCCCGGCCGTCACCAGCGATCGGCTGACGATGGTCGTCGAGAGCCAGCGCAACGGCCCTCGCGATGTCTTCCTCGCCTCGCGCACGTCGACGCTGCAGCCGTGGAGCACGCCGACGCCGGTGATGGCGATCACCGCAGCCGGCGGTGGCGGCCGTCCGCACATCACCGACGATCGCCTCGCGATCTACTTCGAGGCCGCCGGCGACATCTGGATCACCACGCGTGCGAGCACCAGCGACGCGTTCGGCACGCCGCACGTCGTGTCCGAGCTCAGCTCGCCGCAAGCGGAGCAGGACCCGTGGATCTCGGCCGACCAGCGCCACGCCATCTTCGGCAGTAACCGCAGCGGCCAGTTCCAGCTGTGGGAGTCGTTCCGTTAGGTCAGGAAGCCGCGCGCGATGCCCATGAGCTCGGTGTTCGCGGCCACCGACTTGGTGAACGCTTCCTTCTCTGCCGCGGACAGCTCGAACTCGTAGACCTTCTCGGCGCCCTTCGCGGAGAGCTTGACCGGCACGCCGACGAACGCGCCCTTGACGCCGAACTCGCCGTTGAGCTCGACGGAGCAGGGCAGGATGCGGCCCTGGTTGCGGACGATCGCCTCGACCATCAGCGAGGTGCCGGCGCCGGGCGCGAGCCACGCCGAGGTCCCGATGAGGCCGGTCAGCGTCGCGCCGCCCTTCTTCGTGTTCTCGACGACCTCGGTCAGCTTCTCGGCCGAGAGGAACTTCGTGACCGGCACGTTGCCGATCATCGCGGTCGACACGATCGGCACCATGTCCTTGTCCGTGTGCGCGCCGAGCACGATGCCCTGGACGTCCTCGACGGACACGCCCGCGGCGAGCGCGAGGTACGTGCGGAAGCGAGCGCTGTCGAGCACGCCGGCCGAGCCGACCACGCGCTCGCGCGGGAAGCCGGTGACCTGCTTCGCCACGAACACCATCGCGTCGAGCGGGTTCGAGACCACGACGAGGATGCAGTTCGGCGCGTACTTCTTCACGTCGCCGCAGATGCCCTTCACGATGCCCGCGTTGATCCCGATCAGCTCCTCGCGCGTCTGACCCGGCTTGCGCGGCACGCCGGCCGTCATCACGACGACATCGGCATCCGCCATCGCTTCGGGCTTGTCGCTCGCGACGAAGCTCGTGTTGTTGAAGCCTTCCCACGGGCCGCACTGCGTGAGGTCGAGTGCGCGTCCCTCGGCGGGTCCGGCCTTGATGTCGATCAGAACCAGGTCGCCCAGCTCCTTCTGCACGGCCCACTGAGCGACGGCTGCGCCGACGTTTCCGCCGGCACCCACAATGGCGATCTTTGGACGCTTGATCATGTTGGCGTCCTCATACCACCGCGACCCTGGTGCGACACACGTGCGACGGCAAATTTCGTCGCGTGAGACCGGTGTTAGCACTCGAAGCCAGCGGGTTTTCGGAGGCGGGCAACACGCCACGTGTTATGCGAATCCCACACGGATGGAGGCCCCGATGAGGCAAGTGCTTTGCGCTGCAATCGCTCTCGTGATCGCAGCACCTGCGTACGCAGATGTCGACCCGCAGATCCTCGACGCGATCAAGAAGGTCAAGCCGGCGGATTACCCGAGCGCGAACACGGTCACCGTGATGAACGATCAGCAGGTCGTCTATCAGCAGGATGGCCAGTTCGTCGCGACGATCCACAACGCGCGCATGGTCCTCACGCAGGCGGGCAAGGCCGACGCCGCGAGCACGTCGCTCTACTACGCGAAGGACGCCGAGAAGATGGAGATCCTCTCGGCGCAGGTCGTGAAGAAGGACGGCAAGGTCATCGTCGTCGACAAGAAAGACATCCAGGACGTCGAGCAGTCGGGCGAGGCCAACATCTACGACCCGAACGGCCGCGCCCTCAAGGTCACGTTCCCGAACATCGCGATCGGCGACGTCGTCGAGGTGTCGTACAAGCTGACGCGCCTCCTGCCGACGCGCGTCGGCTTCTTCAACGACATCTACGGCTTCCAGTCGACCGAGCCGATGCTGTTCGGCAGCTACGCGGTCGATGGACCCGCCTCGCTGCCGCTGACGAGCGAGATCTATCACCAGGACCGCGCGCCGAAGATCGAGGCGACGAAGACGAAGGTTGGCGATCGGATCCAGTACAAGTGGACGGTCAAGAACTCGGCGCAGCTCGTGCCCGAGACCGCGATGAACATGACGACGGAGGTGCCGCTCCTCATCGTCACGACCGATCCGAGCTGGCAGCACTTCTCGCAGTGGTGGGCGCAGCTGACCGAGCCGCAGCTCGTCGCGTCGCCCGAGATCAAGGAGAAGGTCAAGGAGCTGACGAAGGACGCGAAGACCGACGAGGACAAGCTGAAGGCGCTGTACGACTTCGTCGCGCAGGACATCCGCTACCGTGGCCTCGGCGTCGGCCCGCGCACCGGTTACACGCCGCGCAAGGCGAGCGAGACGTTCACGTCGCGCTGGGGCGTCTGCCGCGACGTGTCGATCCTCCTCACGTCGATGCTCCGCGAAGCAGGCATCCAGGCGTATCCGGTGCTGACGAACGTCGGCGACCCCGTGCTCACGAAGGTCGCCTACGACGGCTTCAACCACGCGATCGTCGCGCTCCCGAAGAAGGGCGGCGGCTGGAACTATGTCGACCCGACCGCGAAGAACAACAACTCGCTGATCCCGGGCTACGAAGCCGAGCAGAACACGCTCGTCTCGACGCTCAAGGGCGAGCCGCTCACCCAGATCCCGCCGAGCGATCCGTCTGCGAACCTCGGCCACGCGATCGCCGAGACCGCGATTGCCGCGGACGGCGCGATGACGTCGAAGGTGACGCTCGAGACGAAGGGCATGTTCGATCTGATCGTCCGCTCGGTCGCCGCCGGCGTCAGCGCCGATCAGCAGCGCGAGATCGTCGAGTCCGTGCTGCACCACGCGCTGCCGGATGCCGAGCTCGTGTCGTTCGAGATGTCGAGCCCGCTCATCCTGTGGGCACCGATGACGGTGACGTTCGAGGTCAAGGTCCCGAACGCGATGCCGAAGACCGGCACGCTGCGCCTCGGCCGCACGCTCGTCACGTCGGGCGCGCTCGGCATCGTCGAGAACTTCCTGCCGCAGGTGCTGGGCGCACTGCCATCGCGCAAGTACAGCCTCGATGCACAGCTGACGTTCCAGTACGACCAGGACGAGACGATCACGCTCCCGGCGAACACGAAGGTGCTCGCGCTCCCGAACGAGGCGAAGGCGTCGAGCCAGGTCTCGCAGGCCAGCGCGACGTGCACGAAGAAGGATGCCACCACGGTGACGTGCCATCGCTCGTTCCAGCTGAAGAGCCGGCACATCGACCCGAACCAGTACAAGCAGCTGCGCACGTCGCTCGCGTCGCTGTCGCAGATCGCGCATCAGCCGCTCGTGCTCGACGGAGGAAAGTGAAATGAGAGCTCAGCTCTACGCAACGCTTCTCGCGCTCGCCGCCTGCAAGGGTGGCAGCAAGTCCGAAACCACGAAGACCGTCGAGCAGAAGCCGGCGCCGGCGGCCGCCTCGACGGATCCGTGGGCACAGACCGCCAAGCCGGTCGATCCCGCGATCGCCGCCAAGGACCCTGACCTCGCGAAGATGATCCAGCTCGCGCAGGATGACAGCGAGGACAAGAAGTATCCGCAGGCCGACGCGATCGTCGCGCTCGATCAGGACGACATCTCGATCGGCATCGACGGCACCGTCGTCGAGCATCACAAGTCGATCGTGAAGCTCCTCGACGCGCAGCGCGGCAAGGAGAAGTTCGCCGACGTTCACATCCCGTACGACACGAAGCGCCAGAAGCTCGAGCTCAAGGTCACGCGCACCGTCAACTCCGACGGCGTGCCGCACACCGCGAGCGGCGAGGAGATCGGTGACATCGTGCCGCCGCGCATCGGCGACGCGACGATGTACTCCGACGTCCGCGAGAAGGTCGTGTCGTTCCCGGCCGTCGACAAGGGCTCGGTCGTCCAGCTCGAGTACACGCGCACCACGCAGGCCACGCCCGACAGCGACATGGGCGGCGAGGAGCTGCTCGGTCAGTGGGACCCGGTGCTCGAGCGCGTCGTCACGATCACCGCGAAGTCCGGCATCAAGCCCAAGCTCCAGGTGACCGGCGCCGACGTCAATCCCGTCGAGTCGACGAACACCGAGGGCCACGTCTGGACGTATCGCCTGACGAACCTCCCCGATCGCCACCCCGAGCAGGGCTCGCCGCGCGACGCCGCGGTGCTGCCGCGCGTGCTCTACAGCTTCCAGGGCAGCTGGTCGGATGTGCTGCAGCCGGTCGCTGATCGGTTCCTGCGCGCTGCCGTGCCGGCCACACCGTCGCCTGCGATCAAGCAGGAGTCCGATCAGATCGTTGCAGGTGCAAAGACCGATGCGGAGAAGGCGCAGAAGCTTTACGCATTCGTCGCGCACGACATTCGGTCAGTCGATCTGCCGCTCGGCTGGGGCGGCTACGAGCCGCACGCGCCGGACGTCATCCTCCAGAATCGCTACGCCGATAACCGTGACAAGGTCGCGCTCCTGCTCGCGCTCGCCGCGGCACAGGGCATCTCCGGAAAGCCTGTCCTCGTGCGCACGGGGAACGTGCCGGTGATCGCGAACGTCCCGACGATCGCGCAGTTCGATCACGTGATCGCGAAGCTCGCGGTCGAGGGCAAGGAGACGTGGGTCGATCCGAGCGACGAGCACGGCCAGTACGGCATCGCGTTCGCGGGGCAGGACAACCTCGTCCTGCCGCTCGAGAAGGGCGGCTCGGAGCTCGGGCAGCGCCCGCCGCTCGATCCCTCGACCTCGATCTCGCAGGTGACTGCGCAGTTCGCGCTCGCCGCGAATGGCGATCTCGATGCGAAGTACGAGTATGGCCTGACCGGCTGGTACGCGGATCGTGCGACGGAGGAGCTGCGTGCGCTCAAGGGCGAGCACCTGTCACAGTTCTTCCAGCAGTCCGCGGTGGCGCTGTCTGCCTCGGCGCTCGACAAGGGCCACGAGGTCGGCGATACGCTGTCGATCGACGGCCCGTTCAAGGTCACGCAGAATGTGTCAGCACCCGGTTACGCCGTGGCGCAGGGCAACTACCGCGTGTTCGAGCTGCCACCGGTGTCGCTCTCCGTCACGGACGATGTGCCCTCGCCGAGCCTCTCCGCACGAAAGTATCCGCTGTACGTCGGAGTTCCGCGTACGCAGAAAAGCGATGTGACGGTGACGCTCCCCGCGGGCTGGAAAGTCTCCTACGTGCCGCCGAAGCTCGAGGGCTCCGCAGAAGGCGTGACGTACACGTCCGCGTGTAACGCGACGGGGCAGACTGTCTCGTGTCACGACGAGATCAAGCTCGACAAGGTCATCTTGCCGGCGGAGAAATACGGCGCATTCCGCGCGGCGCTCGCGAAGCTCGGCGCGTACGAGCGGCGCATCGTCGTTTTGACGAAGGCGTGAGCATGAGCTGAAACGCGCACGGTCCTTGCTCCTCCTCATGGAAAAAGGAGGACATCATGAGACTTCGCCGTTCAGCTCTCTTCGCATCCGTTCTGTGTGCGGCCGCGTTTGGTTGCCGCCGGGCAGATGTCGATGACACTCGTCGCGAGACGACGACACCGACCTCTCCGGCGTACGACACCACGCGCACGACCGCGACCACCGACACGACGTACGACAGCACGGTCGCGTCGAGCTCGATCTTGCCGGACCTGTGGACGCTCGCGCACCTCGGTGCCGATAACTCGCAGGTTCACGTCGAGAACGCGCAGGCCGTGGAACCGTCGAACGGGACCTCGGGCACGATCACGAACGATCAGGGAACCACCGGAACTGCGGGCACGACCGGCACGACCGGCACGACCGGCACGATCGATACGACGCAGGACCAGGGCACCGTGGGCGGCGTCAGCGGGACCATGGAGTCGGATCGTGCGGCGCGCACGGGCACCACGGTGCAGCGCAACCGCAGCCTGAACCAGGGCCAGGGCCAGGGCTCGCTCGATCAGGACCAGGGCCAGGGCACGCTCCAGGGCCAGGGCGGCGTGAATCCGAACGCGCCGAACCCGAACCCGGTGCCGGAGCGCAACCCGAGCCAGAACCCGTCGGATCAGGACCAGACGGTCCCGCAGACGAACAACGGCACGACCACGCCGGTGCCAGGCACGACCTCGGGCGCGCCCGGCACGGACACGCAGGGCACGTCGGGGCAGGGCACGACGGGCATGGGCACGACGGACCAGGGCCAGGGCACGACGGGAACGTCGGACACGACGGGCACGCCGAACACGGAGGGCTCGACGAGCGGCACCACTGGAACGACCCAGAGCGGCTCGAACGACACGTCGGGCAGCACGGTGCCGAACCAGCTCGGCAGCGGCTACACGGGCGCGCCGACGAATAACCCGTAACACCTCGGATTGGGACCACGGACTACGGACTACGGACTACGGCCAGAGGCGGACAGCTTTCGCTCTGGCCGTGGTCCGTAGTCCGTGGTCCGTGGTCCGTGGTCCGTCATCGAGCTACGGAACGACAAAAATCGGATTTGTCATCCCGAACGGCATGCGGCCGGGGTGCACGGGCTCGAGGGCCTTGGCGCCGAACGCCGCGATCACGATGAATCCGCCGCTGGCGCGCACCTGCACGGGAACCGTGCCGCGCCAGCGAATGGCGGGATTCTGCGCGTCGGCGTCGCCCGGCATCACCGGGATCGTGTCGACGGTCATGCCGTCGACGATCACCTCGATCGTCGTGACGTCGACCCAGGTTGGCGCCTGCACGACCACGTCGACATTCTGCGGCGAGCCGGCGCCCGTCGTCGTGTCGCCCGGGCCGGCCGTGCCGAGCTTCGCGCTCACGAAGATGCCGCCGCTGACGATCGCGTGACCGGCCGCGAGCTTGTCGCGGACGAGGTTCGGCGTGATCTGCCGCGGGTCATCGGTGCCGAGCGCGACGCACGTGCGCGGATAGCCGACCGGCGAGTACGAGATGCCGTGCGAGTCCGACGAGCCGACGGCGAACACCTTGCGGCCGGCGCGCAGCATGCCGAGCCAGTCGTCGACGGTGCCCTTGCGGTTCTGCTGCCAGCCCGAGTCGTTGAACACCTCGACGAGGGTGAACTTCGTATCCCAGTCGGCGACCGAGCTCGCGGTGCCCGTCGCCGGGTCGTAGCCGACGTAGCCGAAGTAGTTCGTCGGGCCGCGCGGGTGGTTGATGATCACGATCGGTGCCTCGGGCCGCGCGCGAACGGCGTCGAACACCTTGACCGGCGATAGCGTCTCGAACGGCGTGTCGGGCTTGTCCGCGGTCGGGAACGTCTGCCACTTCGGCGCGCCGCCGTTGATCTGCGTCGGATCGGGATCGAGCGGGAACACGCCCATGTGCCCCCACACCTCCATCGACGTCAGCTCGATCGAGCCAATCGACGCCGCGAACTTCTCGATGCCGAGCTGCGCGATCTCCGCGGCGAAGTTCGCGACGTACTCGTGGTCGCTGCGGATCGGCAGCTCGACGCCGTCGGCGACCGCCTGCGAGACCTTGTCGATGCCGTCGTCGCCCGAGTCGTTCGAGCGCCATGTGTGGACGTGGAAGTCGCCGCACAGCGCGCCGGTCGTGTCGATCGAGTGATCGAGCGCGATATCGACGCGCTTCGTCGCGCCCGCGGTCACCGTCGCCGGTACGCGCTCGACCTCGTACTCGTAGCCACGCGAGACGATCACGTCCCACGTGCCGGGCACGACGGGCAGCGTGACGTCACCCGTCATCGAGAACGCGATGTGCACGCGGCCGGTCGCGATCTGCGGCTCGCCGTAGCTCACCGGTACGTCGACGACGGTCTGGCCGGCGCCCGGCACGATCTGCACGCGCACGGGCACGCCCTCGCCACCGTCCGTCGCGACGACGTGAATCGCGCCGACGGCCGGCAGGTCGATGTCACCGGTCGTGCCCGCGGCGACGAGCTGCGACACGATCGGCGTGCCGCGCACGAATGCGTCGAGCCGGATGTTCGCGCCGGTGGGCACGTGCAGCGAGTACGCGCCGTTCGCGTCCGTCGTCGCGCGCGTGATGTACGAGTCGGTGCCTCCGGCGATGTCGATCGCGTGCACGCGGATCCCGGCGGCGGGCACACCCGCGCGCGTGACGGTGCCGGTGATCTCGCGCTGCGCTTCACCGCGTGTACGCGCGATCGCTGCGACCACGCCGTCGAGACCCGGGCCGCCGATCACGATCTGACCGTGCAGCCTGTCGAGCGTGCCACAGGCGGGCATCGTGAAGCCGTCGGTGAACGCGCCGAGGAATCCCGACGCGGCGACCGAAGACGTGAGGTTGCCATTGCCGGGGATGTAGCCCCAGCTCGTCGCCTTGTCGTCGATGAGTGCGAGCCACGGCGCGCCCGACACGCCTTCCGCGTCGAAGCCCTTGACCGGCTGAAAGGCCGGCGTGCGCTTCGTGTACATGAGCGCATGCAAGGTCGTCGGCAGCTCCTTCGCCGTGTCGCGCGCCGACGCGTAGCGCATGCGGATGTCGACGTGCTCCGAGCCCGGCGCGAGCTCGTAGTCGATCGCGGCGTCGATGTCCGTCCACGCCTCGGGATACACGACGCCGAGCAGCGACTCGAGGAACGGCATCGGGTGCAGCTTGCCGCGCGCTCGCACGATCGCCGGCTTGCCATCGCTGCCATCGTTGATGACGGACACCGAGTCGGTGAGCACCGTCGAGCGGCCCGTCAGGATGAACATCTCGCCGAAGTTGTTCGGCTCGACGAGCTTGCCGCCCTCGACCCGCGCGAGCCCGACGGGCCTGCCGCCCCACGGGTCGTAGAGGTCGCTATCGCCGACGTCCTCGATGACGAGCGCGACCTTGTCGTTCGCGAGAACGAAGTCGCCATCCTTCCAGGTGATCATCCCTGAAGGCACCACCGGCAGATCCGCCGCGTGGATCCTCCCCGCGCGCGCCTCGCCCGGCCCCGCATGCAACGGATCGGCATGGCCGTCGCCACCCTCTTCAAAGGGCCCAGGACACGACGCACCGTCGCCGCCGCACCCCATCACGACGAGCAAGATGGCAATTCGCCTCACCTGACGAGCGTATCTCGTTCCGCCCTCTGGCCGTAGTCCGTAGTCCGTGGTCCGTAGTCCCTCCGCCGCCCTACGGCGTGACGACAATCGACCAACCAAGATCCCGAGCACTGAGATCGCCCTTTGCGCCGCGGTCGGTGCGCTCGATGCGGATGATGTCGCCGCGCTTCAGCTCGAGCTGCGTGCCGCCGGGCGTGCGCAGCTTGCCGTCGCCGACGCGCCACGCGAGTGGCACGTGCACGCCGTCCTTGCTGCCGACGTCATCGCGCACGACGACGTTGTACTTGCCGTCGGCGCCGGTCCACCGCAAGACGTCGACGTCGAGCCGCGCATCGAGGAACCCGCGCAGCTCGCGCGTCGGCTCGAGCGGGTTCGCGTCTGCATCGCTGTTGTTCGGCTCGCGCTCGCCGGTGTCCGCAGGCTCCTCCGTGACGGTCAGCACGTACGAGTCGCTGACGTTCTCGATCGGCAGCTTCTGCCCGGGCGCCATCGTCTGGCCGACCGTCACGAGCACGGGGCCGTCCACGGAGCGGCGGTGTAACACCTCGCCCTGTCCCACGCCGCCCTCGTCGACGCTCGCGCCGTGCGCGCCATCACCATCGTTGACCGAGAGATTGACGTCGATATTCGGCAACGCGGTCACGCGCACGGTGACGACGTGATCGCTGCTCGCCGGCCATGGCACGACGAACGTGTCGCGGTCGCCGGCCTGCAGCGACGCGCGCTTGCCGAGAAACCCGGTGACGGGGCGCCCGGGCGCGATCTTGTTCGCATCGGCGAGCTCGTCGTTCGGCTCGCGCTCCTCGACGAGAGGCCCAGGAGTGCGCGTGAGCAGGAACGCGAGGCTGCCCACCGCGCCTGCCACGACACCCGCGGCTGCGCCGAGCGTGACGAAGCGGCGCCGGCGGATTCCGCGCTCGAACGAGTCGATGTCGGAGCGCCGCAGTCGCAGATCGCTCTCGTCCTCGTCGGGCATCACGAGCGGCCGCGCCGACGAGCGCGCGCCGGGACCCGTCGCCTCGGTCACGGTCTCGGCGTAGATCTCCTCGATCGCCGCGGCGAGCTCGGACGCGGTGGCCCAGCGCGCCGATGGATCCTTCGCGATCGCTTTTCGGACCACCTGATCGACGCGCGGATCGATGCCCATCTTCGGCGCGCGCATCGACGGCGCGTCGGGCTCGGCCGTGAGGTGCTTCGTCAAGACGCCCACCGCCGTCGAGCCGGTGAACAGGTGCTGTCCCGTCAGCACCTCGAACATCAGCGCGCCGCACGAGTAGATGTCGCTGCGCGCGTCGACATCCTCGCCGCGGATCTGCTCGGGCGACATGAAGTACGGCGTGCCCACGATCTGCTGCCGATCGGTCATCTCCGTCGGCGCGCGCTGGCCGAGCTTCGCCAGCCCGAAGTCGAGCACCTTCGCGTAGTCCTTGCCGCCGGTCGACCGCGTGATCAGCACGTTCTCGGGCTTGAGGTCGCGATGCACGATGCCTTGCTCGTGCGCTTCCTGCAGCGCGCCGCAGATCTGCGCGAACAGCGGCGCCGCGCGCGACCACGGCATCGGGCCGTCGCGCTTGATGATGTGCGACAGGTCGAGCCCGCGGACGAGCTCCATGATCAGGTACAGCGCGCCCTGCGCGGCGCCGAAGTCGAAGACCTGCACCGTGTGCGGGTGGTGCAGCTTCGAGACGGCGGCCGCCTCCTGCTCGAACCGCTTCACGACCTCGGGATCGACCGCGAGATCGCGATGCAGCACCTTCATCGCGGCGATCTTCCCCATGCGCAGGTGCTCGACGCGATACACGACGCCCATGCCGCCGCGGCCGATCACCTCGAGCACGCGGTAGCGGCCGTCGACGACCTTCCCGAGCCACGCCTGGTTCGAGTCGCTGAGGCGCCGGTCCTGGAGGTCCTGCGACCCGCTCGGCTCGGCGGCGGTCGCGGGATCCTCGGAGTGCGACCGCGATGCGGCCTCGAGCGCGCTCGCACGCGTCATGTCGGCGCCGCACTCCCGGCAGTAGCGCGCAGGGTCGGAGAACGAGCTTCGACACCGAGGGCACACGAACTTTTGCGCCGGCGTCGACGACACGATGGCGATGTTACCGCTTGAACGCGGGGATGCCTAACGGCCCCGGCTTCGGAGGCGGAGGAAGAGAAACAGGCCACAGGCGACCGGCGACAGGCAATCGGGCGGAAATGCCGGACAGGCGACAGGCGACAGGCGACCGGGAACGCCGGACGCACCCGAGCTGAGCGCGCGCGCGCAGCACACGTCCTGCGTCACTCGACCGCGAGCGGCCGCCAGCTCCACGACTTGCCATGCACGACCAGCAGGCCGGCCGTCGGCACCCCCGACGTATCGAGCCGCGTCGTCGCGTCGACGCTCCCCGGCGCCAGCATGACGCGCGTTCCGTCGCGCGCGCCGGTGCGTGCCGGCGTGGCCGGCGCGGCGCCGTGGAGGATCAGGTCGACCGCGTCGGTATCCGGTGGTGCGAGCCCGAGCTCACCGGCGGGGCCGGCGCGGCGCGGTGCCTCGGCGAGTGCCGCGATGCGGAGGGAAAG
>JADMIO010814481.1_pt1 | contig 73713 bp, 54 predicted proteins | sample 8958161 | NCBI WGS metagenome assembly JADMIO01 (sample SAMN16585339, study PRJNA669376) | soil metagenome | isolation source: Crop rotation soil | place: USA: Cullars Rotation, Alabama | collected 2011
TGGTGCGGGCGGGGCGCGTGGCGGTCGACCCGCCGCGCAGACGGGCGCCGCACGCGACACCGGGGCTCAGGCTCGCGCGGGGAGTGATACGAGCGCGGGCACGCGTGGCGGGAGCGCGACTGCGAGCGGCGCTGGTACCGTAGCGCGCGCTATGCCTGACTCGCTCCGCATCTCCGAGGTTGCCAACCGCGCGCCGGTCGTCACGCGGCACACCATGCGGCTGAAGGGCCAGACGCTCGCCTACACGGCCACCGCGGGGATGCTCCCCATCCGGAATCACGGGACGGGCGCGGCCGAGGGGTACATCTTCTATGTGGCGTACACGAAGGATGGCGCGAGCGAACCCGCTACGCGTCCGCTCACCTTCGTGTTCAACGGCGGGCCGGGGTCATCGACCGTGTGGCTGCACATGGGCGCGTTCGGCCCCAAGCGCGTGAAGCTCATGCCCGATGGCTCCGCGCCTCCACCGCCGTATCGCTACGAGGACAATCCGTACACGCTGCTCGACCAGACGGACCTCGTGTTCCTCGACCCCGTGGGCACGGGCTACAGCCGCGCGGCGAAGCCGGCGCTCGGCCCCAACTTCTGGGGGCTGAACGAGGACATCCGCGCGACGGGAGAGTTCATCCGCCTGTACCTCACGCGCCACCAGCGCTGGGGCTCGCCGCTGTATCTGGCCGGCGAGAGCTACGGCACCACGCGCGCGGCGGGGCTCTCGGGGCACCTCGCCGATCAGGGGATCACATTGAATGGGATCGCATTGATCTCGGCGGTGCTCAACTTCCAGGCGTCGCGCGACGTGGCGGGGAACGACCTCGCGTTCATCAATTTCATCCCGTCATACGCGGCCACGGCCTGGTTCCACAAGAAGCTCCCAGCCGACCTGCAGTCGCAGCCGCTGCAGCAGGTGGTGCGCCAGGCGGAGCAGTGGGCCGAGAAGGACTACGCGTTCGCGCTCATGCGCGGCAGCCGGCTCACGGCCGCCGAGCGGCAGGCGGCGGTGCAGCAGATGGCGCGGTACACGGGGCTCGCGGCGGCGTACATCGATCGGAGCGACCTGCGCGTTCCGCTGTCGCGCTTCAATCAGGAGCTGCTGCGGGATCAGCGGCTGAGTGTGGGACGGCTGGACAGCCGCTTCACCGCGTACGCGATCGATGGCGTGGGCTCGGGGGCGGGTTTCGACCCGAGCGAGGCGAGCATTCGCAATACGTTCACGCCGGTGCTCAACGACTACGTGCGGCGGGAGCTGCGGTACGAGGACGAGAGTCTGTACTACATCCTGGGTGGCGGGATCGGGCGCTGGGTGTATCCGGACCAGCAGGGATTCCCGAGTGTGACTCCCGCGCTGGAGCGTGCGTTCGCGAAGAATCCGTACATGAAGTTGTACGTGGCGATGGGGTACTACGATATGGCGACGCCGTACTTCGCGGTGGAGCATACGCTGGGGCAGCTCTCGATAGACCCGAAGGTGCAGAAGAACATCTCGACGGGGTATTTCGAGGCGGGGCATATGATGTACATCGATGAAGGGTCGATGGGAGGGTTGAGGGAGGGGATGGGAAAGTTGATTGGGAGGTAAGGCGGGGAACGGCGACCTGCGGGAGTGGGGTAACGGCGTGCAGCAGTGCCGTAGAAGGCGACCGTAGCGAGTAGGGTTACAGCGTGCGGTGGTGCGGTAGGGCGGCCAAGCCGGTCCCTGCCGTCCCACCGCACGTTTGCTACCGCCCCACTGCACGCCTCATCCCTACGCTCCACTCCCGCTTTCTACGCCACCACTGCACGCTGTTACCCCTCTCCCTGCCGTCCCCGCCGTTCCAGTCCCTCGCCACGGTCCGTCGTCCCCCCTAAATTGCACCTCATGGGCGACACATACTTCCGTAAGGGCTTCGGTCTAAAGGGCGAGATCCAGCAGACCCTGGACGCCGACTACACCGGCCGGTTGGTGGATCTGCTGCGCGACAGGGAGTTCGTGCTCGAGGCGGGGGATACGACCGTTCGGCTCGCCAGGGAGTTCGGCTTCTGCTACGGCGTGGAGCGCGCGGTGGACTACGCGTACCAGACGCGAGCGAAGTTTCCGGAGAAGCACATCGTGCTGGTGGGGGAGATCATCCACAATCCGCACGTGAATGCGAAGCTGCGCGCGATGGGGGTGGAGATCCTCATGCCGGGGCCTGATGGCTTCGACTATTCGCGCATCACGGCAGAGGACGTCGTCATTATCCCCGCCTTCGGCGTCACCATCCGCGACTTCGAGATTCTGCGGAAGAGCGGGTGCGTGCTGGTGGATACGACGTGCGGCTCTGTGCTCAACGTGTGGAAGCGCGTGGAGTCGTACGCGCGCGATGGATTCACGTCGCTCATCCACGGAAAGCACTATCACGAGGAGACGCGTGCCACGGCGTCGCAGGCGCGGAAGTACGACGGGGGCGCCTTCATCATCGTGCGTGACATGAGCGAGACGCGTCTCGTGTGTGACTACATCGAAGGGCGCGGGGAGCGCGAGGCGTTCATGGCGCGCTTCGGGCACTGCGTGTCGCCGGGGTTCGATCCCGATGTGCACTTGCAGCGCATCGGTGTGGCGAACCAGACCACCATGTTGGCCAGCGAGTCGCTCGCGATCGCGGCCGAGGTGGGCGCCGCGATGGAGCGCGCGCACGGCGCCGAGTACCGCGCGTCGCACTTCCGCTCGTTCGACACGATCTGCAGCGCCACGCAGGAGCGGCAGGACGCCGTGAAGGAGCTGCTGCGGGAGCCACTCGATGTGATGCTCGTCGTGGGCGGCTACAACTCGAGTAACACGATCTCCCTCTCGGCCATCTGCGCGGAGCGGGTCACCACGTATCACGTGGAAGACGCCACCTGCCTGGACGTGGCGCGCGGGACGATCCGGCACAAGCCGATCGGGAAGACCGAAGAGATCGAAACGGCCGAATGGCTCGCGAAGCCGGGACCGGTGCGCGTGGGGATCACGGCCGGCGCGAGCACGCCGAACAATAAGATCGGCGACGCGGTGGCGCGCATCTTCGCCACGCGCGGGGTCGACCCCACATCGATCACGTGAGCGGGAGCGCGCCGGCCGTACCCGCTGCGCCGCCCGGATCGGCGGAGCTCCGTTCCGGCAGCACGAAGGTCGTCATCGTCCCAGCGCTCGGCGGCAAGATCACGTCGATCGAGATCGCGGGGCGCGAGTGGCTCTGGCGCGCCCCCGTGTCGCCGCCGCGCGCGCCGAATAGCGACGCGGCGTACGGCGCCACGGGGAATGGTGGTGGGTTCGACGAGTGTTTCCCGACGATCGCGCCGTGCACGCTCCCGTCGGACGCCGCCGGCCTTGGCGGACTCACGCTCCCCGATCACGGCGAGCTCTGGTCGCGCCCCGCCTCGTTCACACTCGACACGCGCGACGACGGCACGTACGCCACCACGGAATGGCTCGGTGAGCGCATGCCGTACCGCTTCACGCGCACCATCGTCGCGCGCAACGACAGCGTGGAGATGCACTACCGCGTGGCCAACGAGGGCGCGCAGCGGCTGCCGTTCATCTGGTGCGCGCACCCGCTCTTCCCGCTTACGAAGCAGACGCGTTTAGAGATTCCCGACGGCACGCGCGTGCGTGTGTGGTCGCAGCGCGACATCGCGCTCGGCTCGCCCGGCACCGAGCTGCGCTGGCCGCGCGCGGTGGTCGGCGGCAAGTTCGTGGATCTCTCGCGGCCGTACGCGGTGGCGCGCTCGTATGCGTGCAAGCTGTTCCTCGAGCCGAGCATGGGACACGCGGCGATCGAGGAGGACGGTGCTCGCCTCGAGGTGAGCTTCGACACCACCCGCGTGCCCTTCCTTGGTGTGTGGATCGACAAAGGCGCGTGGAGTCTGATCCGGCGAGGGCGCGCGGTGCGGGTACTGGGATTGGAGCCCGGGATCGGCGCGCCGGATTCGCTGAGTGAAGCGATACGGACGTGGAAGAGCGCGGGGTGGGTGGAGGAGGGAGAGGTGCGGGAGTGGAGCGTGGCGTGGAAAGGCGGGGCGTAGGAGAGCGGGGGCGGAGCGTAGGCGGTAGGAGATACGGCGCACGTAGCGCGTAGGGCGCGAGTAGACCGGAGTCCCCCCTTCACCTCACTTCGACACGTCCTCCGTCTCGTACCTCACCGATTCCCGCAGATACGGATCCCCCGCCGGCACTGCTGCTCTCCGTTGCACGAGGTACATCCAGTACGCCACGGGCAGCCCGATCGTCGCCGCGAGTGACGCCAGATCGAGCCAGCTCACGTGGAAGCCCTCGGGGTGGAGGGCGGGGGCGGCGACCCAGTACACATCCACGTAGTGCATGAGCAGGAGCCAGGCGCCGAGCGCGGCGAGGAGGCGCGGGCGGCGCTTGAGGTCGCGCGAGAGCAGGAGCAGGAAGGGGAGCGCGAAGTTGCCGAAGAGGAGCACCATGCCGAGCGCGCCCCAGCCGTTGCGCCAGCGCACGTAGTACCAGGCAATTTCCTCGGGAATGTCGCCGATCCAAATAATGAGTAGCTGGGCGAAGGCGATGTAGGCCCAGAAGATCACCATCGTGAGCATCAGCTTGCCGAGCGCGTGGAAGTGGTCGGCCTGCACGAGGCCGGCGAGCGCGCCGCCGCGGATGGCGAGGAGGCCAATGATCGCGATGAGCGCGAGCGCGCCAACGAAGGCGCCGGCGAAGATGTAGACGCCAAACACCGTGGAGCACCAGGTGGGCGTGAGCGACATGAGCCAGTCGAACGAGGCGAAGGTGAGCGTCACGCCCGCGAGCACCAGCCCGAACGCGCTCAGGTGGCGCTGTCGCGCGGTGAGCGCCAGGTTGCCTCGCTCGCGGTCCTGCTTCACGGACCAGCGGCGCAGCAGCCACGCGAGCGCGACCCAGCACGCGAAGTAGATGAGCGCGCGAATGATGAAGAAGGGGGCGTTCAGGTAGCCCTGCTTGGCGAGGACTCGCTCGCGTGCATCGGGGCCGAGTGCGTCGGGGGTGAGCCACGGGTAGAGCGCGTGCATCCCCACGAGGATCGGGATGAACAACAGCGCGAAGAGTGGGAGCGTGGCGGCGGCATCCTCACCCAAGCGGCGGAGCACCACGAACCAGCTCGCGTTCGTGGCGTGCGACGTCATCACCATGATCAGCGCTCCGAGCGCGACGCCCAGCACGGTGCAGTAGGCGATGAGATAGCTCATGAACGCCTGCTGCGGGCTCGAGATGAAGCCGAGGATGCAGAAGAGGAGTCCGATGATGCCGAGCGCGAGCCAGGCCGCCATGGTGCGCGGGTGGTGATCGAGCCGCGCGCGCACTTCGGCCGCGAGCACGGTGCGCGCGTCGGGGCGGCCGTTGCCGCCGGGCTGGCCGGAGGCGTTCGTCATGGCTGCTGCACCGCGCTGAGGAGCGTGCGACCACACCCCGACGTGTTGCGCTGCGGGACGACCGAGTCGGGAGACTGCGGTGGCAACGACGGCGCGAGCGGGCCCGCGGGGGGCTGCTCGCGCGCGGGTGCACTCTGCTGCAACGCGTGCAGGTACGCGATCACCGCCCAGCGGTCGCTCGGCGGGAGCTCGGGGGCGTACGAGGGCATGCGGCCGAAGCCATTGGTGATGATCGTGTACACCGCACCGGGCGGGTAGGCGCGTGCGCGAGTGGTGAGCAGCGAGGGCGGTGGACAGTCCGCCATATTCTTCGCGACCACGCTGTTGCCGTCGGCCAGCGCGCCGTGGCAGGCCGCGCAGAAGATGTTGAAGCGCGTCTGGCCCGCCGAGATGAGCGCCGGTGTGACGGCGTGGGGGATCGCGGTGGCGGTCGCGGTGGCCGCGGTCTCCGTCAGCTGCTCGCGCGGCACCGTGCCCGCGGGAGGCGTGCGCATGGTGCGGCCGTCGGGGAAGAAGCGGCTGGAATCGAAGGGGAGATACTTTTTCTGCACGAGCATGCGCTGAAAGGTGGGCGCGATGATCCCGCCTTCCTTGCTGCACGCGGCGAGCAGCACGCAGAGCACAGCGCCAGAGAGCGCGCGTCTCACGTGGCACCCTCCGGCAGTGGGACCACGCGCAGTGCACCGGCATCGGTGAGAATGCGCGTGCCGTTCTCCACGTCGAGCGGGCTCTGGAACTCTCCCACCTCTATCCAGAAGCGGTCGATCGTCGCGCGCTCGAAGCCGTCGATCTCGAACACCGGGTGCCAGAGCTTCGGGAGGCGAAGCGCGACCCAGAGTCCGAAGAAGCCGGCAAATGCGGCGAACAGCACGGTGCCTTCGAAGGTGGACGGGATGAACGCGGGCACCGGGTGGATCGGCCGGCCGCCCACGTTGATCGGGTAGTCGACCGTGTTCGCGAACCACTGGATCCAGTACGCGATGATCGCACCGAAGAGGCCGCCCAGGAACACCACGAGCGGGAGGCGCGAGCGCCCGAGGCCAAGCGCCTCCGTAGTGCGCGGCATGTCGAATGGCGTGTACGTCTCCAGCGTGCGGTAGCCGGCGTCGCGCACGCGCACGATCGCGGCGAGCATGAGGTCGGGATCGTCGAACTCCGCCATCATGCGGCGGGCACGCTGGCGATCGCGCGGCATGCGGCTACACCTCCGCCTCTTCCTTCTTGCGCACCTCGAAGCGTAGCGCTTTCACCTCGGCCAGCGGCACGGCGGGCACCCAGCGCAGGAACGCGAAGTAGAACACGAAGAACACGCCCAGGCTTCCGAGGATGAGCCCCCAGTCCACCCAGGTGGGGGCGTACAAGTGCCAGCTCGACGGGAGGAAATCGCGATTGAGCGAGGTGACGATGATGATGAACCGCTCCGCCCACATCCCCAGCCAGATGATGAACGACGCGACGAAGAGCACCACCGTGTTGGTGCGCAGTTTCTTGAACCAGAAGAGATTCGGCGTGACCACGTTGGCGATCGTCATCGCCCAGTAGAGCCAGGCATACGGGCCGAATGGGCGCGCGAAGAGGTACGTGTACCGCTCGAACCGGTCGGCACTGTACCAGGCGATGAACGACTCGCACATGTAGCTGTACGTGAGCATGAGCCCGGTGACGAGCATCAGCTTCGCGATCTTGTCGAGGTGCTGCTTGGTGATCACGTCCTGCAGCCCGAACGCGTAGCGCACGGGGAGCATGAGCATGAGCACCATCGCAAAGCCCGAGTAGATGGCGCCCACCACGAAGTACGGTGGAAAGATGGTGGAGTGCCATCCGGGGAGTTGCGCGATGGAGAAATCGAGGCTCACGATGCTGTGCACCGAGACGACGAGCGGCGTGGCGAGCCCGGCGAGGAGCATGTAGACGATGCGGTACTGTCGCCACTGCCGCCCCGAGCCGCGCCAGCCGAGCGCGAAGATGCCGTAGATCTTCCGGCGCAGGGTGCCTGGCGCGCGATCGCGCGCGCTCGCAAGATCGGGGACGAGCCCCTGGTACCAGAAGAGCAGTGAGACGGTGAAGTACGTGCTCACCGCCGCCACGTCCCACGGGAGTGAGCTCCGGAAGTTGGGCCACACGCCCATGGTGGCTGGGTACGGGATGAGCCAGTAGAAGAACCAGGGGCGCCCCAGGTGCAGGATGGGGAACATCCCCGCGTTCACGAGCGCGAACAGCGTCATCGCCTCGGCGAAGCGGTTCACGGATGCACGCCAGCGCTGCTCGAGCAGCAGCAGGAAGGCGGAGATGAACGTCCCCGCGTGCCCGATCCCGATCCACCAGACGAAGTCGGTGATCGCGTACGCCCAGGCAACGGGGATGTTGTTCCCCCACGTGCCGATCCCCACGGCGATGGTGTAGGTCGCCGATGCCACGAACCAGAGCGCGAGAATCCCCGAGATGGTAAAGAGTGCCCACCACACGCGTGACGGCGTCCAGATGGGGCTGAGAAGCTTGTCGGTGAGCGCGGCGTCGGGAGGAACGTCGCGGACAACAGGGTACGGCTCCAGCTCCGGGTAGCGGGGAACGTCGGTGATGCGCGCGGGGGTGGCCATCACTCCTCCGCGATGCCGCTCTTCTCGAGCGCGGGGTTGGGATTGGTGATGCGCGCCAGATACTCCACGCGCGGGCGCGTGCCCAGCTCGTGCAGCACGGAGAAGCGCCGCGGCTGCGCGCGGGTCTGCACCACTTGGGCATCGGGATCGTTATAGCTTCCGAAGACGATGGCGCGCGTGGGGCACGCCTGCTGACAGGCGGTCATCACCTCGCCATCATGCGCGGCGCGCCCCTCTACCTGTGCGGCGATCTGCGCGCGGCGGATGCGCTGCACGCAGAAGGTGCACTTCTCCATCACACCGCGCTCGCGCACGGTGACGTCGGGGTTCATCACCATCTTCACCGTCTCGGCCACCTCGTGCCGATAGTTGAACCAGTTGAAGCGCCGCACCTTGTACGGGCAGTTGTTGGAGCAGAAGCGCGTGCCGACGCACCGATTGTAGACCATCTCGTTGAGACCATCATCGCTGTGCACGGTGGCGTTCACGGGGCACACGTACTCGCACGGTGCCTTCTCGCAGTGCTGGCAGAGCATGGGCTGGTTGATGACGTGTGGCTCCTCGGGCGTGCCGGTGAAGTAGCGATCGATGCGCAGCCAGTGCATCTCGCGGCTCTTCAGCACGCCGTCCCGTCCCACCACGGGGATGTTGTTCTCCGCCTGGCAAGCGATCGCGCAGGCGCCGCAGCCGATGCAGGTGCCGAGGTCGATCGTCATGGCCCACTGGTCGCCGGTCTCGTAGTCGTGGGGCGCGTAGAGCGAGAGGACGCGGCCGCGCTGCGCGCGGGTGAAGTCGGGGTCGCGGCGGTAGGCGTCGAGCACCGTCTCGTGCACGATGGGGCGCCCTTCGAGGTGCCAGTGTACCTGCGTGGTGGCGAGCGCGTGGCGGAGCGGGGATCCGCCCGATGTGAGCGCGCGCTCCACGCGTGCGGGCATGATGTACGGCGCGGCGGAGTCTCGGAGCGTGTAGGCGTTGGTCCCCACGCCACGCGCGACGCTCTCCGCTCCGTCGCGGCCGTAGCCGAGTGGGAGCGTGATGGCGTCGTCTGCATGGCCGGGAAGGACGAACGCGGGGGCGCGCGCGGTCTGGTCGTTCACGTGGATGGTGAGCACGTCGCCAGTGTCCACGCCCAGTCGTTTCGCAGTGGCGGGACTCAGCACGGCGGCGTTGTCCCACGTGATCTTGGTCATGGGGCGCGGGAGCTCCTGCAGCCAGCCGAGGTTGGCGAACCGTCCGTCATACACGCTGTGGTCCTGCGTGAGACTCAGCTCCACGGTGCCGGCACTCGGCTGCGGCGCAGTGGCGAGCGAGTCGACCAGGGTGCCGAGCTCGGCAAAGCTCGGCGTGGCGGTGGCGCGCGGAAGCGCGGAATTCCGCTCGAAGCCGAGGCGAAGGAGGTCGTCCCACTGCGGGCCGGCCGGAGCGGGTTCGGCGCGAGCACCCGTGGTGCCGCCGGTGCGCGCGGACCACGACTGCTGGAGTAACGTGTGCGCGTCCGCCCTTGCACCAGCCAGCAGAGCGAGGAGCTCGCTCGTCGTCTTGCCCCCGTAGAGTGGGGCAATGAGCGGCTGGACCACTGAGAGCGTGCCGTCGTACGCGCGCGCGTCGCCCCACGCCTCCAGATAATGAGTGCCCGGGACGAGCCACTGGCACTCGTGTGCGGTCTCGTTGTCGTACAGGCCCAGGTACGCGGTGCGCTTCACCGAGCGCAGTGCGCGCGCGAGGCCAAGCGCCAAAGGAGCATCGTACACAGGGTTCGCGTGCGCGATGACGAGCGTGTGCACCGAGGCGCCGCGCATGGCCTCGGCGAGGGGCCGGAGATCGTGGCTGAGCGCACCGGCGTCGATGATCGGCGAGCCTGTGAACCATGTGGTCTGTCCCACGTTGCCGAGCGCCGCGTTGAGCAGGTAGCCCATGGCATGCACCGCGGGCGGCTGCCGAGCCCCCACGATCACGATGCTCCGTCCCGCGTTGGCGCGCAGGTCGCTCGCGACGGCGTTCACCCACTCGCTCGGCGCGCCGCCGGCCACGCGCTCGAGCATCGCGGCGGCGTTGGGGGGAATGGAGACACCTGACGCAGCCCCGCCGGCGCGGAGCACGGCGGCGAACACGGCGGCCAGAACGCGCCCCCCATCGCCCGCGCGTGAGCGCAAGCGGTTGTCGGCGATTGAACCGGTGGGGGTGAGCATGCTCTCCACCACGTAGAGCCGGTTCATCGGCTCGTCCGGCGTGCGCAGGCGGCGGCCGTCGGCAAAGTCGCGTGCGTAGCGCAGGCTGAAGGGCATGGACGCGAGGAAGTCCGCGTCGATCGCGAGGATCACGTTGGCACGCCGTACATCATACTGAGGAATGAGCGCAGCGCCCAACACCACGCGTGCGCCGGCGAGGGGAGCATCGGTGGCGAGCGGAGCGTAGTAGTGAACGGCCGCGTCGGGGTAGCGCGTGCGGAGCCGCGCAACGAGATCTCCGATGAGCGGCGATGACGTGGGCTCGAGCAGCACGTGAAGCCCCGCGCCGCGCGCGCCGATGTCGTTGGCACTCAGCGCGCCGAACTCGCGCGCGAAGGCATCCCATGTGGTAGTGCTCCGTCCCTGGCGCGGCGCGCGTGCGCGGTCGGGGTCGTAGAGCTGCAGCACCGAGCCCTGCTCGTACACGCCGGCCGCACCCAGACTCGCGGGGTGCTGCGGATTCCCCTCGATCTTCGTGGGGCGCCCCTCGTTGCTCGTCACGAGCAATCCCGTGGCGTAGGCATCCAGCTCCATGGACGTGGCATAGTGCAGCGGGATCCCCGGCGTGAGCTCGGCCGGGCGCTCGGTGTACGGCAGAATTCTCTTGGTCGGCGCACGCATGCACGCGGTGAGCCCCGCCAGCGCTGCGCTCGCGCCGAGGAGCCGCACGAACTCGCGGCGCGACACCTCGCTGGGGCGCGCGAGCACGCTCTCGGGGAGTTCCCCCTGATCGGCGTTGTCGATCCTGGTTAGTGCGCCGAGCTCCGCGAGTGACCGCCAGTAGCCGTGGTCGGGATGCTTCATGGATCACCTATGGCAGGCCGTGCAGTTCGTGAGACTGCGCACGTGATACCGATCCACGAGCTCCTTCCCCAGCGCGAGTTGCGGCCTGGGCGGCGTGTAGCCCATGGTCGTTATCTGCTCCACGGGGCGGATGAACTGCTCCGGGTTGCGGTGGCAGTCGAGGCACCAGCGCATCTCGAGCGACCTGGCCTGGTACACCGTGTCCATCTGGTCCACGCGCCCGTGGCAGCTCTCGCACGCGAACCCTTTGGTCACGTGGATGGAGTGGTCGAAGTAGACGAAGTCAGGAAGCTGCGTGACGCGCCGCCACGGGATCGGCTTTCCAGTGTTCATGCTGGCGCGCACGGGAGCGAAGTACGGGCTCCGGAGCCACGTTTCGGAGTGGCAGGGGACGCACACCGAAGTGGGGGGAACACTCGCCCACGCTGAGCGTTCCACCGTGGAGTGACAGTAGCGGCAGTCGATCTGGAAGTCGCGCGCATGCAGCCTGTGACTGAAGGGGACCGGCTGCGGCACGGGGTGGAACTGTCCGCGCTCGTAGGGGATGCGCACCCAGCCCATAAGGAAGGATGGGATACCGATCACCGCGGCGAGGATCAGCACGAGCGCCAGACGCATCCGGCTGTTCGCGCGCGGCGAGAAGAGCGCGGGCATGCTCCCATCACCGCCCGAGTGCGGGTGAAGCGGCGCGAGCGGCCGTGAGCCTGTTCCGCGCCGCACGTGCCGCCAGCGCACCGCCGAGCAGCGCGAGCCCGCCTACAGCCGCGGTGATCGCGACGGCGGCCGCGGTGGGACGTGTGAGCGCGCGCGGACGAAGCTCGCGTACCGCTAGCTCGGGGGGGCGGCCGTTCAGCTGGATCTTGCGTCCCTCGTGCAGCGCGAGCTGGAGCACCTGCGCCGTGTGCAGCGCGCGGCGGCTCGTGTTCTGCGCGATCTGCTCGCGGCAGCTGAAGCCATCGGCGATCACGAGTGTGTTGGCCGGCGCGGCGCGCACCGCGGGGAGGAGCACGCGCTCGCCGATCTCCTCCGAGAGCAGATACTTGTCGGCCTCGAAGCCGAACGATCCCGCCATGCCGCAGCAGCCGCTGCTCAGCACGGTGTAGTCGAGACCCAGGGCGTCGAGCATCTTCAGCTCGCCGTCCATCCTCATGATCGCCTTCTGGTGGCAGTGCCCGTGCACGATCGCCTGCCGCTCGAGCTTCGGGGGCTGAAAGCGGTCCCCGAGTGTGGCGAGGTACTCGCCCAGCGTGAACACCTGCTGGCCGAGCCGCCGAGCATCCTGGTCGTGCGGCATGAGGTTGTGCAGCTCGTCGCGGAAGACGGCCACGCAGCTCGGCTCGAGTCCCACGATGGGTGTGCCCGCCTCGATCTCGGGGCGCAGCGTGCCGAGGATCTGGTAGAGGAGCTGTTTGGCGGGCCCCAGCATCCCGAAGTCGTAGAGCGGGCGGCCGCAGCAGAGCGAGGCGCGGGGGACGGTCACCTCGACGCCGGCGCTCTCGAGCACTTCCACGGCAGCAGCGAGCGTCTCGGGGAAGAAGTGGTTGTTGAAGGTATCGGCCCAGAGAACCACGCGATCTGTGTTGGCGCGTGCGGAGCTCTCGCGCGCGCTGGCCGCACGCCCGCTGGCGAGGCGCTCGCGTTCATGATCCCGGAACCACTGCTTGAAGGTGCGCGGCGCGAAGCGGGGCACCTCGCGCTCCGGCGCCATGCCCGCGATGCGCTTGGCGAGCGCACTCACCCCCGGTGCATGCGTGACGAAGTTCACGAGCTGCGGCGCGAGCGATGCCGCGCGAGCCCACCAGTACACGAGCCCGAACGCGTACGCGGAGCGCGGGCGCAGCCGCCCCGCGTAGTAGTGCGCGAGGAACTCGGCCTTGTACGTGGCCATGTCCACGTTCACCGGACAGTCGCCCTTGCACCCCTTGCACGAAAGGCACAGGTGAAGCGCGTCCTTCACCGGCTCGTTGCGCCAGGTGGTATCGATGGTCTCGCCGCGCAGCATCTCGAAGAGCATGTGCGCTCGGCCGCGCGTGGTGTGCTCCTCCTCGTGCAGCACCATGTAGCTGGGACACATCGTGCCGCCCTCGTGCCGGCGGCATTCCCCCACGCCCACGCAGCGGAGCGCCGCGCGCGCGAAGCTCCCGCGATCGTCAGGGAACTTGAAGTGCGTCTCGGGCTCCCACGGGTGGTAGCTCGTCCCCAAGCGGAGGTCAGATGTGCGCGAATTGGGATCGACGATCTTCCCGGGGTTCATCTTCCAGTCGGGATCCCAGATCGCCTTGAACTCGCGGAACGCCTGCACGAGGTCGTCACCGAACATGATGGGGAGCAGATCGGCACGCGACTGTCCGTCGCCATGCTCGCCGGAGAGCGAGCCGCCGTACTTCTTGCACACGAGCTCCGCGGCTTCGTGGGTGAAGTCGCGATAGGCCTGGATCCCCCTGGCGGTGTAGAGATCGAACGGCACGCGGCAATGGATGCATCCCTGCCCGAAGTGGCCGTACAGCGACGGGTGCAGGTCGTACTTGTCGAAGAGCGCGCGCAGGTCGCGCAGGTACGCGCCCACCTTGTCCACGGGGACGGCGGAGTCCTCCCACCCGGGCCAGCTATCGGGCTCGCCGGGGACGAACGCCGTGGCGCCGAGCCCCGCCTCGCGCACCTTCCAGATCTTCTCCTCGTCGGCGGGGTCGTCGTACAGCTTCATGGTGGGGGCGTTGCCCTCCTTCCTGAGCGCGTCGAGCAGCCGCTGCGCATGGGCCTTCGCGTCCTCTCGACTCTCGCCGCCGAACTCCACGAGCAGCCACCCGCCTCCCTCGGGAAGGAGCCCCAGGTACTGGATGTCGAGCCCCTTCTTCCTCATGAACTGCACGAGCAGATCGTCGATCCCTTCCAGGCCAATGGGCTTCGCTTCGCGGATGCGTGGCACGTGGTCGCCCGCGTCGTACACACTGGGGTAGCCGAGCACCGCGAGCGCGCGCGCCCTGGGGTTGTCGATCAGCGTGAGCGTGGCCTGGAGCACGGCGACGCAGGTGGACTCCGTCCCCACGAGCGCGCGCGCCACGTTGAACCCCTTGTCGGGGAGGAGCTCGGGGAGGTTGTAGCCCGACACGCGCCGCTGGATGTGCGGATAGCGTGTGCGGAGCCGCTCGGCGTAGCGGTCGCGGAGGTCGCGCATCGCGGAGTAGATCTGCCCGCGGCGCCCGCCGCCACTGATGATGCGCTCGAGCTCATCCTCGCTCGTCGGACCGACGCGCATGCGGAGGCCGTCGTAGGTGACGATCTCCAGCTCTTCCAGGTTGTCCGCCACGCGCGAGCCGGGCCCGTAGAACTCCGCCATCACCGAGTGCACGCCGCACGAGTCGTTGCCGATCATCCCGCCGAGCGTGTTACGGTTGTGCGTGGCTGGATCGGGACCGAAGGTGAGCCCGTACCGCTCGGCTTCGTGTCGCAGATCGTCGAGAATGGTGCCGGGCTCCACGCGGGCACGCCGGTTGGCGGTGTCGATCTCGAGGACGCGGTTCACGTACTTGGACGCGTCGATGACGACCGCCGTGTTACAGCACTGTCCCGCGAGGCTCGTCCCCCCGCCGCGCAAGAGCACCGGCGCCCCGAACTCGCGCGCCGTCGCGATGGCCGCCACGATGTCATCGGCATCGCGCGGCAGGACGACGCCGATCGGCGTCTGCCGGTAGTTGGACGCATCCGTGGCCCAGAGCGCGCGATCGCCGTCGCTGAAGCGCACCTCGCCGGCGATGCGGCCCTCCAGCGCGCGAGCGAGGGCCTGTGAATCCACGCCCGGCGGCGCGGCGGTGTCGGCGCGGGTGTGACGGCGGAGTGGTGTCAGCGTCTCCATGTGCCAATCCGGGATTGTCGGTACGCCAGGGAGGGCACGCGCAGCGTGCCCCTACGGTAACGGCCCGAGCCGCAGGGGTTTGCTGTAGGGGCACGCTGCTGCGTGCCCCCGCCCGCGATCCAGCCTTTGCAACGCATCATCCCGTCCCCCATACCAGGTACTTCGCCGCGTCCTGCCTCTTGAACGCGAGTCCAAGCCCTGGCCGTGCGAGGTCCGGCTGGAGCGTGCCGTTCACCGGCTCCAGCACGCCGTCGAAGAACATCCGCTCAATGCGCACGTGGTCGTGGAAGTACTCGAGGTTCATGAGCTGCGGGAGCGCGCAGCAGGGGTGCGCGTGCACCGAAGGGGCGGTGTGCGCGGAGTACGGCATCGACCGCGCCTCGCACAACGCGCCCGCGCGCATGAAGCCCGTGATCCCGGCGCAGCGCGTGGCGTCGGCCTGCAGCACATCCACGGCGCCGGCGTCGAGCATGTGGCGGAAGTACCAGAGATCGTAGCCGTACTCCCCCGCGGCGATGTCCATCCCAGCCGGCGCGCGGTCGCGAATGAGGTGAAGCCCGTCCAGATCGTCGGAGGTGACGGGCTCCTCGAACCAAGTCACATCGAACGCGGCGAAGGCGGCGGCGAAGCCAAGCGCCTGCTTCCGTGTATAGGCGCCGTTGGCATCCACGAACAGCGCGGCGTTGGGGCCGATCGCGTCGCGCGCGGCGCGCACACGGGCGACGTCGACGTCCGGATGCGTGCCGATCTTCATCTTCACGCGCGGGATCCCTTCCGCCACCCACCCGCCGAGCTGCTGCTGCAGCCGTTCTATGGTGTACGACGTGAACCCGCCGCTCCCGTAGATGGGGGTCGCGTCGCGTACGCGGCCGAGTACCGCGACGAGCGGAGCGCCCAGGAGCCGCGCCTTGAGATCCCAGAGCGCGATGTCCACCGCAGCGATCGCCGATGACACGAGCCCCGGCCGGCCGAGATTGCGGATCGCGTGCACCATCGCGTCCCACGCGGCGGGGACATCCAGCGCATCCATCCCCAGGACCACGTGCGAGAGCATCTGCTCAATGAGCGTAGCCGCGGCCTGGTGCGTGTAGCTGTAGCCGATCCCGGTCTCATCGCCGGCTGACGCTTCGACGAGTACCATCGTGGTGGAGTCCCAGGCGAGCGTGCCGTCGGACTCGGGCTGATCGGTGGGGATGGTGTATGCGGATATGACGACGCGCTCGATCGCGAGGGCCTGCGTGGCGATGGCGGAGCGACTGATCAACATCCACGACTCCCTGCGAGGATGGGACATGCTGGGTCGTCGTCGCGACGCAGGACCTCGCGACACGGCGCGCGTTGTATGCGTATCGATGGAGGACGCAGGGATCAGGCCGAGGATGCGCGTGGCCGTGGAAAGCGCCGGGAGGCGGCGCCGAGCACTCAGCGCCCGACGGCGGTGTGCTGGGCCGCGCGCGGCTCAACGAGGATGTCCAGCTCGCCTTCCGTGCGCAGTACATCCACCGCGACACCGCGTGTGGTGCGCTGGAAGCGGAGATCGGCACGCGCCTCCCCCACGCCCAGTCCGCGCACCACGATCTGGGTCGCGAGATCGGGAAGCATCGGGCGCACGATGCGGAGGCGATGATTGAACGCATCGGGGACGAGCCCCAGCATCGTCTGGAGGAGGAACGGAATGCTCCCCGCCGCCCACGCCTGCGGGTGGTCGGCCACCGGGTAGTGCACCGGGACACCGAACTCCTCGCGTGTGAAGCCGGCGAACAGCTCGGGGAGACGGTCGTGCTCGAACGCGAGCGCGGCGTGTGCGATGCCACTGAAGATCTTCTGGACTTCCCCATCGCACCCGTAGCGGCGGAATCCGGCGGCGATGATGGAGTTGTCGTGCGGCCACACGGTGCCGAGATGGTAGCCCACGGGATTGTAGCGCACCGCGTCCTGCGAGAGCGTGCGAATCCCCCACCCGCTGAACATGTCCTCCTGCATGAGGCGGTGTACCGTGCGCAGCGCCTTGTCGGTGTCGGCGATCCCGGTCCAGAGCGCCTGCCCGGGGTTGGAGGCGATCACCTGTGCCTGCCGCTCGCCGGCCTCGAGCGCGAGGGCGTAGCATCCGTACTCTTCCATCCAGAAGTCGCGGTTGAAGCGCTCGCGCAGCGTGGCTGCTGCGTGCCGGAGCTGCGCGCCGCGCTCCGCCTCCCCAGCACGCTCGTAGAGCTCTGCCACGAGCAGGCGCGCGAGGTAGGCGTACGCCTGCACTTCCACCAGCCCGATCGGCGGCGTGCAGAGCGAGCCGTCGGCGTTCATGATGGCGTCGCCGGAATCCTTCCACCCCTGGTTGGCCAGCCCATCGACGGCCGTACTCTCGTACTCGATGTAGCCGTTGTGGTCGGGGTCGCCGTACGTGTCCATCCATTGGAGCGCGCGCTCCACGTTCTCACGAAGGTCGTTGAACAGGGAGAGGTCGCCCGTCCAGCTGGCGTGCTCGCCGAGCAGGATCAGGAAGAGTGGCGTGGCGTCGATCGTTCCGTAGTACGGGGAGAAGGGGATCTCGCCGGAGCGCGCCAACTCCCCCACGCGCAGCTCGTGCGGGATCCGCCCCGGCTGCTCCTCGCTGCGGTGGTTCACACGTGTACCCTGGTACCTTGCCAGGAGGCGGAGCGTCTGCTCGCCGATGCTCCGATTGAACATGAGCATCTGCATGGCGGTGATGAGACTGTCGCGCCCGAAGAGCGTGACGAACCAGGGGATCCCCGCAGCGAAGAAGTGGGCGTCGCCGAGCTGGGTGCGGAGCATCTCGAGATCGCGGAGCGATCGGGCGACTAGCCGGGACAGCACATAGCTGTCGCTCTCCACCAGCGTGTGCCGCTTGATCCACTGATTGGCGGCCTCTTGCAGCCCACGCTCCACGCGCTCGATCGGGGGCGCCTTCGGCGCGCTCAACTTCGTGGCGCGCTCGTCCGTCGATTCGGCGAGCACGACCGAGACGTGCAGCTCCTTCTGCTCGTGTGACGCGAGGCGGACCACGAAGGTCGCGGTGGTGCCCTGGGAGGAGCTCGGCGCCGGCTGAAAGTGAATCGACGTGCTCCGATCTACGCCGTCCACGCCATGGTAGCGCAGGACGAGCACGCCATGCTGCCACGCCGGTGACGCCGCTTTCCCGGTCCTCTTCCCGCGGATGCCGCGCACCACAAAGATGTCCTGGAAGCGCGACCGGAAGTCGAGAGTGAGCGTGAGCTCCGCCGTCCCCGGCGAATAGTTGATGATCGTGAAACGGTCGCGCAGCGTGAGCACGTGTCCGTCGATCACGCGCTCCCAGGTGATGCCGATCGACTCTTCCTCGACGAGCGTGCCGTCGGGCATCTGCAGCGTGGGATTCGTGAGCTCCACACGTGCCATGTAGCCGCGCGAGGCGGTGGCCGCGAGTGAGGTCGGCAGGGCGCCGTTCAGGTGCAGCTCGTAGCCGTCGAGAAAGCGGCAGTCGCGGTAGTAGAGTCCGAAGCCGTGGGTGTGGCCCAGCGGGATTCGCCCGTCGCGCTCCGTGACCAGGAAGGGCCCGCGGTTCTTGAGAACCAGCGCATGCGCGATCGACGCGACCGTCTGCGAAGAGCGGCGCCCGAAGAGCACGCGCTTGCGCGCATTCGGGCCGGGCACCCGGTTGCACTTCCTGGTTACGGTGCGCGAGGTGGTAGATGAAGACCGGCGACCTCGTGCAGGCATGGCTATGGCAGCGCTCCAACGATCGTGCGGTACTCCTGCTCCGTGAAGGCGCGCATGGTCTCGGTACGGACGTTGCCACGCGAGCCCAGTGCGAGGGCAATCTTCGCGACCGTCGCTTCATCCGGTGCGTCGACAACGACGATGGCATCGTACCGGCCCGTAACGAGGTAGAACTCCCTGAGCTTGGCACCTTGCCCCTCGTAGAGCTTGCGGGCAGCGTCGAGCCGAGAGGGGCTCTCCTTGATCTTCTCGATCCCCTGGTGCGTGAAGCGCAGTAGCGAGATGTAGGTGGCCATGGTTCCACCTCCAGGTGGCTGGGGCGATGCTGGATCAATGCGGGGACTGTATGCGGCAGTGTCCGCCGGCGTCGGTCCGCCGCACGTGAGAAGCACGCATACCTCGCGCCCGAAGTGGAGGTGTGGCGCGTGGCACGGAATCCGCGCACTACGCGCGGGAGGGGGCGTGCATCACCTGCATGCATCCCGCTGGATGCAATTGCGTTGGGCGCGCTCAAGCTCGGGTGGAGTCGTGCCGATACTCATTGGGTGATGCGAATCAACGGTGTTCTCCACCACGTGCGAGCCATGCGGGTAGCGCCCCTCGCGTCGGCGGCCGCGCTGCTCGTGCCATGCACGGCACTCGCGCAAGCGCGGTCATCCTCTGCGTCGGTGGAGGTCTCGGCTGCCGTGATGCCGGCCTGCCGGCTGCAGCACGGCACCGGCCTGCTCGTGTCGCGAATGGACGATTCCACGACACAGGTAGTGGTACGAGTGCGTGCCATCTCCAACGCGCGCTACCGTGTCGTCGCGACGACGCTAGGGCGGGGGGACGGCGATCGCGCACATGGCGCGCATGCCGGAGGGCGCATTCTGGTGCGCAATTCCACCGGCGCGTTCATCGCGCTGGAGCCCGGCGAACCGCTGGCCATAGCTACGGGCTCCGACCCGGGGATCCGGGACCATGATGTCGCCTATCGAGTGATCGACCGGGAGTCAGGGGGCGCCGACGTCCGTGCCGAGCCGCGGGTGGGAGTGGCCTGTGTGGTGGAGGAGGCTGGAGTCGCGACGGGGATCGTGGTCGAGCTGTAGCGCGCTCGCGATCTCCCTCAGCGCGGTGTCGTGATGACGAGCTCGACGCCGACCACGCGCGCACCATCGGCATCCGGTGGCACCTCGACGCGCACGATGCCCGATACACCGCCCACGCGCCCCAGGTCGCGCTCATCCACCCGGAGCTCGTAGCTCCCTGGTGCCACCGCGAGCGCCGCGAACTCTCCGTCGGAGAAAGTCGTGATGACACGGACCGTGCCGGTGCGCCGGTTCACGAGCATGATGCGTGTGCCGCCCGCGCCATCCCGAGCACCGTCGGCCTCGCGCATCACGCGCCCCTCAATCACCCCACCGGGTGCGATCGGAACATCCACGAAGTGGAACCGATTCGGACCAGGCGTCACGGTCACGGCTGCGAAGAGTGGCACCCAGAGCGGAGAGGCGAGGGACATCGAGTCCACGGTGATTTGCACCGGCTCGAAGGGCACGATGTCCCACGCCCGGAACGCTCCGCTCGTGTCAGTCTCGATGGTTCGCGCACCTACACGCACACGCGCGTGGGGGAGGAGTAGCTCCCCCGGATCCCACCGACCGTTGCCGTTCGCGTCGAGGAAGACACGCCCCTCCACGCCGGCGCGCTGAACCGCTGGCCCTGGCACGAAGGCAACCGACTTCGTCGCGCGGTCCACGACGACGGAGCCGAGGAGCGACTGGAGCATCGTGGGCGTGGCGCCCCCCTGAGAGGCGACGGTGGTGTACGAGCGCATCCAGTTGCGGTCGGCTGAGAGGGCGAACGTTATATTCGCACCATTGGCCCCGCGCCGCCACGAGGTGCCGATCTCCGCGCGAAGGCCCGGGGCCAGGCTGCTCGCCACCGCGGCCGACATGCTGCTCAGCCGCGATGGGGTCGAGGCCTCGATCGCGCCACGCCACCAGAATCGGCCGAGCACGGGCCCGAGCTGCGCGAGCGGCAGCACGGATGCGCTCAGCCCCGCGTACGGGCGGGTGTCGGACGGGAGCCCCTGAGTCTCATCGCGCTCGACGCGCAGGTACGGTGACATGCGGAGACCGCCACGCTGGACGGAGAGCCCCATCCGTCCGCGCGAGAGCGAGCTCGTGGTCATCTCGATCCGCTCCGCCGATGCTTCCGCGAGCATGGAGCGGGCGAAGCCGAGCGGCCGGACGGTGGCCGTCACCGCCCACTGCGCCGTACGGCCTGCGGGGGCAAGCAGTGGCGCATCCACTCCCGTCGCGTAGCGCGCGTACTCGGCTCTGAGTCGCAGGTCGAGCGATGGCTCGAACCCGACCGTCGCTCGCATCTCGGAGTTCGCGATCCCGAGGAGCTGTAGGGTCCATGCGTTCGTCAGCGCGCCGGTGATCGATGCGTATGGATGAAAGAGATCGGGGAGCGTATCGCGCCAGAACTGCTCGACGCCGCCCCGCACGGTCCAGCGTGTGGAGAGGCCGTAGCGCAGGTCCAGGTTCCCGGTGGCGTGGCAGAGCCTCGTAGTGCACACGCCCAGCGCGCTGCCATACTCGAAGCGGTGCGCGGGGAGCAGTTCGCCCGGGACGTGGTACACGCGATTGAATGCGTACGTCTCGCCGTGCGGTCCGTACGCCACGAAATCCACCGGATTCTCACCGTATTGCACCGGAAGGCGAATGCCGAACCGCCCCGCAGCGTTCGCGGAGTCGAGCGCGACGAGCTGGCCGTCGCGGTAGGCCTCAACCGTCCATCCCGGCTCGGTCTCTCCGACGTATCCCACGTCGCCGACATCGGGCGCGCGCAGGTACGGCGAGTTGCCGAGCGAAACGCCGCGGAGCGCACGTGGACTCGGCCCCGTCGATACTGCGTCGCCGAGCCGGAGCTGCTTCATGATCCTGGCATCATGCCAGACGCCGACCCATGAGAGACCACCGCGCACACGACCGTCGCGGGCCTGCCCCACGCTCGATACCGCCCCTTCGAGGGAGCCGCCCAGGAGATCGGCGCCGAGCGCGAGGGCGTAGCTGCTCCCGTGCACCGGACTCCCGCCGGGCGCGGTGATCGAGTAGTCCAGCACGAGCCCTCGTCCGCTCGAGAGCGACGGGCGGAGCGTGGCATCCGGTGTACTCGCGTCAGGCTGCGCGCGCTCGCGGAAGATCTGGCGTGCCGTCTCGCGCTTGATCCGCTGCGCGATCGGGAGCTGATTCGGATCGTCGAGCGTGACGACGAGCTCGCGCCAGTCGATGATGAATCGCGCGCCGAGCAGATCGCCGAGCACGGTGGACGCGACATACAACTCGGCGTCGGCCACGAGCACGGTGTGTGGCGGGAGCGCGACGCGGCGCTCGCCGGCGCGGGCCGCATTGCCCGCCGGATCGATGACGAGCGTCGCGCCGTGCAGCGGCCACGAGGCGCTCACGCGGCCGGATGGTGCGATGGTGTGCTCGATCTCGGCCAGTTCGAGGAGCGCGTGGACCGGCAGCAACAGCTCATCATCGATACGATAGGCCGGTACGGTGCCCGCGGCGACGCGTCCGAGGCGGAGCTCGACAAGGATGCGCTCCGCTGTCGAGTCCGACCGCGCGGTCGACCACGCGGGGCGAGCGGAAAAGCCAGCCGATGTGGATGCGGCGGCCTGCGCGCTCCCGGAACGCACCGAGGCGAGGGAGAGCGCGATGGCGAGGGCGAGCGTCGAGCGGCGTACGACCACGAGGAGTGCGCGCTCAGGGTGCCTGACGCACTACCTCGACCACCGCGGAGTCCCGCACTGCGGCGATCGGGAGAAGTGCATCGCGCCGCACGTCGTCGCGATCCGTGTCTACCACCATCCGCGCCACGTAGCGCCCTGACGGGAGATCACGTACGGGCGTGCTGTAGCAGGGAGCCATCGTGTGATACACGGCGAGTGGCGCAGCGAGTGAGGCGACATGCCGTCCCGCCGCATCGACCAGCGTGCCGTGCACCGTGCCGAGAAACGCGGCGTTCCCCTGGCGCGTGAACCGGGCGCAGAGCTGCAGCGAGTCGCCCACCACACGCGCGCGCAGATTGGTGGCCTCGAGCCCCGTCTTCACCGTTCCCTTGCGGTAGAGCAACGCGATGATCGTGCGCACCTCGAGCATGAGCCCCACCCGGACCCCGCTACTGTCGCTCTGCGCATCGCGCGGTGCACCGGTCCCCTTTGATGCGATGACGACGCGCGTCCAGTACTCGCCGTCGGGGAGCGCCGCCGGCGGGCGCGCGAGGAGACGAACGGTCTGCCGCTCGCTCGGCCGGAGCAGGAGCCGGCGCGGGAATGCCTCGACCCACTTCGCCGCCGACGGCGCACTGGGATCTGGCTCGCTGATGGTCTGCAGCGTCACCCGGCCGAGCGAGTCGGACACCGGGTAGCCGAACAGCATGGAGACCGCGACCTCCACCGCCTCGTTGCCAGGGTTGTAGACTTCGATCGAGGCGCCGCGGGTGCGGTGATCCATGAAGACGCCCGTGGGCGCGACGAGTACTCCCTGTGCCCGGAGCGCTGCGGGAGCGAGGAGCGCGGCCACGGCAAGTGCGCGGAACAGGATCATGGCGCCGAGACGTCGAGGAGGATGGTGGCGGTGTACGGACCGGCGCGCTGTCCACTGCCCGGCTGTACCGTGCCGCCAATGAAGATGTAAACCGCTCCCGCGTCGGGCAGCGTGATCGTGGGTGGCGTGCGCGGATCGAAGAACTGCATGTTGCTCCCGCTGCTCGACTGCGAATAGCCGCCCGAGAGCGGGCCGAATGAGATTGGCATCGTCACACCGCTGCTCATGACGCTCGGGAGTGTGAAGACGAGCTTCACCGCCTTGTTCTTCGGGCCCGTGATGACGTACCGCCCACTGTTGCCATCCGTGGGCCGGATGGTGAGCGGTACGTTGGAGAACAGGTTGCCGAAGGTGAGGTCGGCGGCCTTGGTCACCTTGAACTGCTGGGCCTGAAGCCGCGCGGCGCCGCTGCAGACGGCCAATGCAGCGACGAGGAGCAGGGGGCGCATCTTCACGAATGACTCGACTCAGTGGAACGGCCCGCCGCTGTCATCGACAGGGCGGGCGTGTGCGGCGATGTCCGGAGCGGGCCGCATGATCGCGCCGGCCCGCTCCGGGAGACTGCAGGCACTCAGTTACCGGTGTACGCCACCGTCATCGTCACGGTGTTCGTGTAGTTGCCCGCCGCCTGTGTGGCGGTGGGGGTCACGGTCGCGCCGAGGAACACGTACAGCGAGCCGTTCGCCGGTGCCGTGCCTCCCAGTCGCACCGCGGTATTCGAGCTCGACGGCGTGAACTCCGTACCGCCCGACGCCGTGGAGTTCGCGGTGTTGTGGTAGGCCGTCCCCCAGGCGATCGGGAGCGTGCTGCCCGAGGGGCCATTCAGGTCCGTTGGGAGCGTGAAGCTGATGTTCACCTCCGCACCGCCGTAGCCCGTGACGGAGAACTTGCCGGCATTGGTGGCGTCGGTGTACGCGACGGTCTTGCTCACGCCGGGGTAGACGTTGCCGAACGCCAGGGGGCTCGTGCCCTGGACGTTGAGCGGCTGAAGCACGGTGGCTGTGGCATTGATCGTCGCCGACGCCTGCGCGGCGGCAGAGGGCGCGTTGGCAGCGATGAGGGCGAGTGCAGCGGCGCTTGCCGCCACGGCGCGAAGCAGGACAGCAGTGCGGGACATGCGAGGGCTCCGTCGTGATTGGATGTCGGCTCGGGCGCGCTGGATCGGGCTGCCCGAGCGAGCTCTCATGCCCCGAGAACGGCAAATTAGAAAGTTCTCATCGAATGAGAGATCGCTAACAAAACGACGGAGCAGGGGAGAGGTAACAGAGGAGAACAGGAGAGGGGCACGTGCCAAGGGGAGAGCAAGGGAACGGCCCCGGGGTGAGCGCTCACCCCGGGGCCGTTCCCCCTTGCTGCCTGCGGTCTGCTCCGGTCTCCCTCAGTACCGGTACTGCTCCCCCTTGTAGGGCCCCTCCACCGGCACGCCGATGTACGCCGCCTGATCCGGCGTGAGCTGCGTGAGCTTCACGCCGAGCTTGTCCAGGTGCAGCCGCGCGACCTTCTCGTCGAGCTTCTTCGGGAGCGTGTAGACCTTCCGCTCGTACTCGCTCGCGTGCTGGTGCAGCTCGATCTGCGCCATCACCTGGTTGGAGAAGCTGGCCGACATCACGAAGCTCGGATGCCCCGTCGCGCACCCCAGGTTGAGCAGCCGTCCCTCGGCCAGGATCATCACGCTGTGGCCGTCGGGGAAGACCCACTCGTCGTACTGCGGCTTGATGTTCACGCGCTTGATCCCGGGTACCTTCTTGAGGCCGGCCATGTCGATCTCGTTGTCGAAGTGGCCGATGTTGCCGACGATCGCCTTGTCCTTCATGCGCGCCATGTGCGCCGCGGTGATGATGTCCTTGTTCCCGGTGGCGGTGATGAAGACATCGGCCGTGCCGACCACGTCGTCGAGCGTGACGACCTGGTAGCCCTCCATGGCCGCCTGCAGCGCGCAGATCGGGTCGATCTCCGTGATGACGACGCGCGCACCCTGCCCGCGCAGCGCCTGCGCGCACCCCTTGCCCACATCGCCGTAGCCGCAGACGACGGTCACCTTGCCAGCGAGCATCACGTCCGTCGCGCGGTTCAGACCATCGATGATCGAGTGCCGGCACCCGTACAGGTTGTCGAACTTCGACTTGGTGACGGAGTCGTTCACGTTGATCGCGGGGAAGCGGAGCGTGCCGGCCCGCATCATCTCATAGAGGCGGTGCACACCCGTCGTCGTCTCCTCGGAGACGCCGCGGATCCCATCGGCCACCTTCGTCCAACGCCCCGGGTGCTTCTGCGCTTCGGCGCGCAGCAGCTGCAGAATGACGCCCCACTCCTCGGGATCGTTCTCCGGATCAAACTCGGGGATCTTCCCCGCCGCCTCGAACTCCGCGCCCTTGTGCACGAGGAGCGTGGCGTCGCCGCCGTCATCGAGCAGCAGGTTGGGGCCGGCGCCATCGGGCCACATGAGCGCCTGATCGGTGCACCACCAGTACTCCTCGAGCGTCTCTCCCTTCCACGCGAACACCGGGATGCCGCGCGGATTCTCCGGCGTCCCCTTGGGGCCCACCGCCACCGCGGCGGCGGCGTGGTCCTGGGTGGAGAAGATGTTGCAGCTCACCCAGCGCACATCGGCGCCGAGGTCCACGAGCGTCTCGATGAGCACGGCGGTCTGCACGGTCATGTGCAGCGAGCCCATGATGCGCGCGCCGGCGAGCGGCTGCTTCCCCGCGTACTCGGCGCGGAGCGCCATGAGGCCGGGCATCTCCTGCTCGGCGAGGCGGATCTCGTTGCGCCCCCACTCGGCGAGGGAGAGGTCGCGCACCTTGAAGGGGGGGCGCTGCTCCTCGGTGCCGCGAGCGTGCGCACCGGTCATGACTGCCGTGGCCATGCTATCTGCTCCTGTGGTGTTGAGGTGTACGCGCGGCGTGAGCCCGCGTGGTTCGGGACTTCGCCCGCGAATGTCGTTCCTGCCTGGTCGCCTGCTTCGAAGCGCTGCTGGTGCGCGCGATCGTATCTGCCGCTCGACGCGCCGAGGCCACGAAGAGCGCGGGGCCCTTCGCGGCGGGATCGGCCGAGAGCGCGTGATGATGAACGTTGTCGAACCCGGCCTCGCGCAACCACTCGGCGAGCTGCTCGCGCCCGAAGCCGAGCCATACATGCCCCATGCGCGCGCGATACTCCTCGCGGTCGTGCGGGAGCATGTCGATGATGAGCAGCTTCCCGCCCGGGCGGAGTGCGCGCGCGGCTTCGGCGAGTGCCGCCGCTGGTTCCACGGTGTAGTGCAGCACGAGTGAGAGAACGGCTGCGTCGAGCTCGCCATCCGCCGTAGGGAGCGCCTCGAGTGCGCCCGCGCGGAGCTCCACGTTCGACACCGTCTGCAGCCGCTTGCGCGCGGCCGCGAGCATGGCGCGCGAGGCATCCACGGCGACCACACCGCTCACGAAGGGCGCGAGCGCCTCGCTGAGCTGCCCCGTACCGCAGCCGAGGTCCCCGACGGTCCACCGATCGTCGAGCAGGCCGAGCAGCGCGTGCAGGTCGGCGCGCTGGCCGAAGAGCTCCGCACGGAGCGCGTCCCACTGTCCGGCGGCGCCAGCGAAGAATTCCTCTGACGTGGTGCGCCGCTGCGCGAGTACGCCCTCGACGCGGTGCGCGTCCTGTCGCGCGGCTGGTGTATCGCGGAGCTGATCGCGCACCGCGGTCCAGAGCCGCCGCACCGGCGCGGCGAGCGCGGCCATGCGATAGCGGCGGCTAGGTCCCTCGGCTCGGCTCGTCACCCAGCCATCGTCAGCGAGCGTCTTGAGGTGGCGGCTCACGGTGGACTGCGGGAGCTGGAGCACCTGACGCAGCTCACCCACGGTGAGCTCGTGGCGCTCGAGCGCGAGCAGGAGCCGCGCGCGCGTGTGGTCGGCGAGGGCGCCGAGTCGGGCGAGGAAGTCGCCGTTGGGTTCCATCCGCATATCCGGATAGAAGGATACAATGTTCTGGAGGGCGAGGCAACGAGGGGCGCCGCCCTCCTGCCCGCTTCTTGCGGCTGGCTGGGCCAATGGTATACTTGTACATGTCAGTGGTACAAGTATCCCGGCCTGTGATTGTCCGCCCAAACTGGAGGCCCTCATGACCAAGCTGCCGCGCCCGGGCACCGGGGAGCGCCCGCTCATGGTATCGGAGGCTCGTGCGCACCTGTTCGATCTGTACGACAGGGTCGCGCAGCACTCCGGGCAGATGGTGCGCATCGCACGCCGCGGACAGTCGAAGCGTGTGGTGCTCGTGGGGGAGGACTACATCGAGGCGCTGCAGGCGCAGGTGCGCGCGCTCACGCAGCAGCTCAAGGCCGTGGTGTCCGGGGGAGCGAGACCGGTGTTTTCTCTCATTGGGAGTGCAACGCTTCAGGTCCCGGCTGACGACGTCTTCGCGGCGACTCGCGCGCGTCAGGCCGAACTCGCGGCGGCCAAGCGTCAGTCGCTGGCGGCCGAGGACTGAGGCCGGCGAGGCAGGGCTCACATGTCCGACCTCGCCATCACCGACGCGCACGCGCTCATCTGGGCCGCGACGGGGAAGCTCCGGCGGCTCGGCCGCGACGCTCGGCGGTTCTACGAGCGCGTGGATGCGGGCCGCGCGGTGCTGTACGTGCCTACGATGGCGCTCGTCGAGATCGGCGAGGCGCACCGCGCGGGGGCGATCGCCTTCGCTGGCGGGATGAGCTTCGAGGAGTGGGGGGAGCAGCTCCTCGGCTCGGGGCGGTTCATCGCGACCGACCTCACGTGGGACATCGTGGCGCGTGCCCAGCAGCTCTTCTCCATTCCTGAGCGTGGCGACCGGCTCATCGCGGCCACTGCTGCGGAAATGGACCTGCCACTCATCGCGCGCGATCCGGACATCGCGCGGGCGGCGGAGGTAGAGCTCCTCTGGTGATTGCGATCGGGCCGGAGAGGTTACTGTAGGGGCACGCTGCTGCGTGCCCTTCTCAGTTTCCGGTCATGAACCTCGGCACGCAGGGACGTGCCCCGATCGTACCCCTCCGCGTCGCCGCTTGACGGACGCGGGTGCCTCGCGTATCGTCTCTCCAGACTCTAAGGGAAGACTCTGGAGGTGCGCATGCCCGCCCCGCTGCCGCTGGTCAAGGGAACGCTGGATATCCTCGTGCTCAAGGCGCTCAGTTGGAGCCCGATGCACGGGTTCGAGATCACCACCTGGCTAGAGCAGCACTCCGCCGGCGCGCTCGACGTGGATGACTCGGCGCTCTACCAGGCGCTCTACCGCATGGAGGGGCGCGGGTTGATCGAGGCCGAGTGGGGGATGACGGAGAACAACCGGCGGGCGCGGTACTATCGGCTCACGTCAGGCGGGCGCGCGCACCTCAAGGCCGAAACGGCACAGTGGCTCCGCTACGCGGAGACGGTGACGGGGATTCTCACCGTCGCGCCGCGGAAGGCGACCACCTAGCGCACGCCGGAGACCAGAGATGATCCGACCGGGAATCCGGCGCTTCTTCCGCCTCGCCGGCCTGCGTGGCGCGCGGCTCCGTGAGGACGTAGACGAAGAGATCCGGCTGCATCTCGAATTGCGGACGGAACAACTCATCGCACGCGGGCTCGCGCCGGAGCAGGCGCGCGTGGAGGCCGAGCGGAAATTCGGAGCGCTGAGTGATGCGCGGCGCACGCTGCACAGGTCCGCTGATGAACGGGAGGGGGTGATGAAGCTCCACGCGATACTGGACGCGCTGCGGCAAGACGTGCGCTACGCCGTGCGCGGTCTCCTGCGCGAGCCGATGTTCGCGACGTTCGTGATTCTCACGCTCGCGCTCGGGATTGGGGCGAACGCGGCGATGTTCGGCGTGGTCGATCGGCTGCTGCTGCGCGGGCCGGAGCATGTGCGGGATGCGAATCGGGTAGTGCGCGTCTATGTCACCACGCCCTATCCGGGTGAGCCGGAGCGCCTGTCGAGTTGGACCGCATATGCCACCTATGCCAACCTGCAGCGGAGCGCCCGGTCGTTCGAGCAGCTCGCCGCATACTCGGTAGGTGACGCGAGACTCGGCAGCGGTATCGATGCCCAGAAGATTCGGGCCGGCCTGGTGACGTGGGACTTCTTTCCGCTGCTCGGTGTGCGGCCGTTGCTCGGCCGCTTCTTCGTTGCGGAGGAGGACAGAGCGCCCAGAGGGGAGCGTGTTGCCGTCCTCGGCTACGGGCTCTGGCAGCGCCAGTTCGGCGGTGATCGCGACGTCGTGGGGCGGACGGTCATGCTGTACGACGAGCCATACACGATCATCGGCGTGGCGCCGAATGGCTTCACGGGAGCTGAGCTGCAGCGGGTGGATGCATGGGTTCCTGTGAGCAGTCAGGCGCACCACGTGACCGCTGATTGGGCGACGACGTGGAACGCCGACTGGCTGAGGGTGATCGGCCGGCTGAAGCCCGGTGTGACATTGCAGCAGGCGGGGGTCGATGCAACCGACGCATTTCGCAGAGCATACACCGGTACGAGCAAGGCGGATCGAGAATCGCGGCTCTCGGTTGCGCCGCTGCGCTATGATGGCAAAGCGAGGGAAGCCGCTGAGGCATCGATCTCGCGCTGGCTCATGGGGATGGCGGCGGTCGTGCTGCTCATCGCCTGCTCGAACGTGAGCAACCTGCTCCTCTCACGGGCCGTGCGGCGCCGGCGGGAGGTCGCGGTGCGGCTGGCGCTCGGGGTGAGCCGACGCCGGCTGGTGCAACTGCTGTTCAGCGAAGGACTGCTGCTCGCGCTCGCGGGAGGTCTGGCCAGCCTCGTGGTGGCGCACGGGGGCGGGCGGCTCCTGCGTGCGGTGCTGCTTCCGGATGTGGAATGGACTTCATCGACTGTTGGCGCGCCGGTGCTCGCGCTGGCCGCGGTCGTAACCCTTGGTGTGGGCGTGCTGCTTGGCTTCGTGCCCGCGCTCCGGGGGAGCCACGAGGATCTCACCGATGCGCTCAAGGCCGGCGTACGCGAGGGTGGCGCACGTCGCTCGCGATTGCGCGGCGCCCTGACGGGCGCGCAGGCGGCGCTCTCCGTAGTGCTGCTGGTGGGTGCGGGACTCTTCGTGCGGAGCCTCTGGAACGTGCGGTCGCTGGACCTCGGGCTCCAACCGGACCGCGTGCTCGCGATCCACCTGGCGTGGCCCGTCCCCGGCACATCACAGGAAGCAGAGCAAAGCGGCGCCTGGGCGCGGAGAGCGACGATGCTCGACGAGGCAACGGAGCGGATCCGGCGGCTCCCTGATGTGGAGCACGCGAGCAGCGCGATCGGGACGCCCTTCAGAGGGAGCTATGCTGGGTTCCTGCGCGTGCCCGGTCGGGAGTCGCTCCCGAAGCTCCCGGGGGGCGGGCCGTGGGTCAGCGCAGTCGCTCCCGACTACTTCGCGACCGTGGGCACGCGCATCCTGCGAGGGCGGGCATTCGAACCGACAGACCGCCCGGATGGTGAGCGACTGGTCATCGTGAGCGAGACGATGGCGAAGGTGCTGTGGCCCGGGAAGGAGGCCATTGGCGAGTGCATCATTGTTGGTGCGGAGGAGACCGAGACCCCGTGCGCACGTGTCGTGGGCATTGCGCAGGATGCACATCGCCTCTGGGTACGTGAGGAGCCGGCCATGCAATACTACGTTCCCCTTGGCCAGGAGGGCCACTATGGTGGCCGGCTACTGCTCGTGCGCCCACGAGGCGATGCCTCCGCGCTGATCCCGATGCTGCGCAGCGAGCTGCATCGGCTGGATCCGTCGCTCCAGGATGTCGACATCAGATATCTGCAAGACCGCCTCGACCCGCAGATCCGCCCCTGGCGACTCGGCGCCACCATGTTCGGGATCTTCGGCGCGCTCGCGTTGATCGTCGCCGCGATCGGTCTGTACAGCGTCGTGGCCTACGCCGTCACGCAGCGCACGCACGAGTTCGGCGTGCGTATGGCGCTCGGCGCGCGCTCGGGGGACATCCTGCGCATCGTGGTGCGGCAGGGGACGACGACCGCAGTCATCGGGACCGCGATCGGGCTCGCGGTGGCGGTGGCGGGCGCACGCTTCGTCCAGCCGCTCCTGTTCGAGACCTCGGCACGGAATCCGGCGATCCTGGCGACGGTCGCGAGCATCCTCGTTGTGGTGGCGATCGTCGCGAGCCTCATCCCCGCCTGGCGCGCCAAGCGCGTGGACCCGGTGGTGGCGCTGCGGGCGGACTGAGCAGCGAGACGCGAGGTCGGGCGCCATATTACCGGCATGCCCAAGTCGCCCGACCTCCGCGAGACGTTCGAGCATCTCGATGCGCTCCGCCAGAGTGAGCGCCGCGTGGCGATGGCCACGCTCGTCTCCACCAAGGGGACGACGCCCAGGAAGGAGGGCGCCAAGATGTGGGTCGGCGAGGGCGGGCGCATCCTCGGCTCGGTGACAATCGGCGGGTGCGTGGATGCGCGCGTGGTGGCGGAGTCCGACGAGGTGCTCCGCTCCTCCACGCCCAAGCTGCTCTCGCTCTCACTCGGTGATCAGGACGCGTGGGACTTGGGCCTCACCTGCGGCGGCACGGTCGAGGTGCTCGTCGAACCCGTCGCGCTCGATCGCGTGGACGATCCCATCGTCGCCGCATACGACGCGATCCGTGCCGAGTCTCGAGCGGGGCGCCACACGGTGGCGGTTGTGCCGCTCGACGGCGCGGCCCCACTCGCCACGGGACGTGGTCGGCTGGTGGTGCGCGAGGACGGCAGCACGGCCGGCTCGCTCGGCAGCCTCACGCTCGATCGCGCCGCCCGTGAGCGCGCGCTCGCGGTGATGCAGCACGTCACGTCGCGCACTGAGGTTCTCGAAGCAGAGGGAACGCGCGCCCCGCTCTTCTTCGAGCTGCACGGCCCCGCGACCACACTCATCATCTTCGGCGCCGGCCAGGTGGCGATCCCGCTCGCGCGCTTCGCGAAAGTGCTCGGCTGGACGACGATCGTGGTGGACGGCCGCGAGCGCTACGCCACACGCGAGCGCTTCCCCGAAGCCGACGAGATCCGCATCGGGATGCTCGCCGAGATCGCCGAGCAGCTCCGCTACGATGCCTCGACCTTCGTGATCCTCGTCGCGCACGACTACAAGTTCGAGGTCCCCGTGCTGCGCGTGGTGCTCGCGCGCGAGCCGGCGTACATCGGGCTGCTCGGCAACCGGAAGCGCGGGCGCGCGGTGCTCGACTTTCTCGAGGCCGAGGGGATCTCGGCGGACGATCTCGCGCGCGTGCACGTTCCCGTGGGCCTCGACATCGGCGCGCAGACCGCCCCCGAGATCGCGCTCAGCGTGCTCGCCGAAGCGGTGGCGGTGCGCAACGGGCGGCCGGGGACGTCGCTCAGAGCGAAAGCGGAGCGCGTATGAAGGCGCATCTCGTACGGCGCAGCAGTGCGCGTGCGGAGCAGCTCGCCGGAATGGTGCTCACGCGCGATGTGCGCGGCCCGAACGGCGAGCGCGCGTTCGGCAAGGGGCACGTCCTGCTCGATGACGACATCTCCACTTTCCTCGCGCTCGACTGGGACGAGCTGCACCTGGTAGAGACGGAGCCCGGCGAGATCCACGAGGAGGAAGCGGGGGAACGCATCGCACACGCCGCGGCGGGGGAGGGGACCTCCGTAGGTGCCATGGGCGGCGGGCACTGGCCCATCACTGCCACGCAGCGCGGGATCCTGCGCGTGGACGTGGAGCGCCTCGCGCGCGTAAACGCGATCGACGGCGCGTGCGCCTACACGCTCTTCGATGGCCAGATCGTGGAGAGTGGCGAGACCGTAGCGCACGCGAAGATCACCCCGTTCGTGATCGACGAGACGCGTATCGAGATGGTGGAGCGTATCACGCGTGACTCGGAACGGCTGGTACGTGTGCTTCCCTTCCGCCCAACGACCGTTGCCGCCGTGGTACAGGAGACGCTCGGCGAGCGCGCGATGTCCCGCTTCCGCGATGCGCTGGCCGAGAAGATCGCCTGGTTCGGCTCGCGCCTCCTGGAGCCGAGCTTCGTGCCACCCTCGGGCGACGCAGTCGCCGCCGCGATTGACCACGCGCTACGGAACGGCGCGCAGGTGATCATCATGGCCGGCACCAAGGCCATGGACCCGCTCGACCCCGCCTTCATTGCGCTCGACAAGCTGGGTGTGCAGCTCGAGCGCTTCGGCGCGGCCGCGCACCCTGGTAGTCTCTTCTGGATCGCACGGCTCAATGATGTCCCGGTGCTCGGCATGCCGAGCTGCGGACTCTTCTCCCAGGCCACGGTGTTCGACCTCGTCCTCCCGCGCGTGCTCGCCGGCGAGCACGTGGGGCGCGAGGAGCTCGGCGCGCTCGGCCACGGCGGCCTCATCACGCGCGACATGGCTTTCCGCTTCCCGCGCTACCGCGAGGCGCGCGGGCGCGGCGAGGTGGAGTAGCGCGTGTGATCGCCGCCATCGTGCTCGCCGCCGGCGCCGCGCGGCGCTTCGGCTCGCAGAAGCTGATGGCTCCGTTCGGCGAGAAGCCGCTCGTGCGCTGGGCGGTGGAGCACGCTCTCGCCTCGCGCGTGAGCGAGGTAATCGTCGTACTCGGCCGCGACGGGGAGGCCGTACGCGCGGCACTCCACGGCCTGCCCGTGCGCTTCACCATGAACGAGCAGTGGGCCGAGGGGATGAGTGGGTCCATCCACACCGGTATCGCCGCGCTCGCGCCCGACACGGACGCCGTCGTCATCATGCTCGGCGATCAGCCCACGGTCACACCGGAGATCATCGACCATCTCATCGCCGCGCACGCCACGAGCACGCGCCCGATCGTGGCACCGAGCTACCGTGGGGAGCGGGGCAATCCCGTGCTCTTTGCCGCCGACCTCTTCCCCGAGCTGCTCGCGATCCGTGGCGATCAGGGCGCTCGCGGAATCATCGCATGCGATGCCGGGCGCGTGGAGATCGTGGCGTTGGCGATGACGATGCCCGGCGACGTGGATGTCGAGAGCGACCTCACCGAAACCGCGCCCCCACTCGGCGCGTAGTATTCATCAGTCCCAGTCCGGAGGCCCCTCTAATGCTCTCGCTCCTCAAAGCGCTCTTCACGCTCGTGGTGGTCGTCCCCATGGCGCTGATCATGGCGGTTGTCGGCCTCCCCGTGCTGGCGATCCTCGCGATCCTCGGGATCCCGCTGCTCATCGCGCTCTTCGTTCTGGGGATGCCGGTCCTGCTCGTGCTCTTCGTGGGCGGTGTGCTGCTCACGATCGCATTCGGGAGCCTGGTGGCCGTGCTCTCGATCGGGTTCGCGGTGTTCAAGGTGCTGCTCTTCATCGTGCTCCCCGTGCTCTTCGTACTCTGGCTGCTCGGGAAGCTCTTCGGACCGCGGAACACCGGCTCGCGCGAATGGGCGTGAGCGCTCAGGCGTGAGCGAGCCGACGAGTTATTGAAACAGACAGCGCGCCGTCGGGCCCTACCGACGGCGCGCTGCTTCGCTGCTGCTCTCCCTGCTCGTGCCCCGCTCCTCGTAGCGCGGCACGCGTACCGGTGCGTCGCCCGACGCTGGGCGCTGTGCGGCCGCCGGTCGCTCGCCATCGGTCGAGCGGCGCTGCGATGGGGAGGGTGGCGCGTCTGTGCGCGGCGCGGCCTCCATGTGCGGCGTCTGCCCACGGAACCCCGCCGGCCGCAGATCGGACACGGTGCGGTCGTGCACCGCGAACACGAGCGGCGGAAGCTCCGCCTCGCGGCGTGCGCTAGCCCGGCGCCGGTGTCGCGTGATGGCGAGAGCCGCCAGCACGCAGACCACGGCTGCGGCAATGATCATCGTCGTGATGGGCTCACGTGTAGCGAAATCGAGGATATTCTGCATCTCGAGTGCCGGACGCTCATCGCCAGGGCAAAGTCCGTTCCCCCCAGCCCATCCTTAGATATATACACGGGCGTGGCCGTTTCGGCCCCCCGGTCGTCGTCATCCATATTGGCTGACCTGACCTCGCCACGCCAGGATCCGACATGCCTCTCGCTCGACATGCCCTGCTCCTCGTGAGTGCGGCCACGTACCTGCTCCTGCCACCCGCCCCACTGCGCGTGCTCCGCGCCTCGCCGATGGGGGACGCCGAGCGGACTACGGGCATTGCGGTGACATTCGACCGCCCCGTCGCGGGCTCGCTCGACCGCACCGTCGACGCGAAGCGTGTGGTGCGCGTGGAGCCAGCCATCGAGGGGAAGGTCGAGTGGCGCGATCCGGTGACGGTCACCATCACGCCGCACGCGATGCTCGAGCCGAACGCGCGCTACACGGTGACCGTCTCCACGGACTTCACCGCCATGGATGGGAGCCGGCTGGCGAGCCCGTACACCTTCTCCTTCCGCGTGAAGGGGCCCACGCTCGTCGCCAGCTCGCTGCAGGGCGGGCGCGGCGAGGAACGCTGGCTCACTCCCACCTCGCGCTTCGCGCTCGTGTACAGCGGGCCGGTGGATCTCGCGCAGATCTCCGCCGCGGCGTTCCTGCGCCTGGGGCCGGAGTGCGCCGGAGAGCAGACGGTGCGTCTGCACGCCGTGCGACAGCGCGCGGTCGAGAAGAGTGACCCGGGTATCTATCGAAGCTACCAGCCGAGCGTGGACTCGCTGCGTCGCGTGGTGGAGCTGGCGCCGGAGCGCGCGCTCCCGCTCGCCTGCTCCGGAACACTCAACGCGCCGACCGAGCTCGCGGAGGGGCGCACGGGGACGAGGACGCTGAACTTCTCGACCTACGGCCCGCTGCGCATCGCGGAGGTGCGCTGCGCCGAGCGTGGGTACTGTCCCACGGGGCCGCTCGTGGTGCAGTTCAGCACCCCCGTGCGCGGCGCCGACGTGATGCGGCACGTGCGCGTGCTCCCCGCGGCCCCCTTCACCGTGCGCGACACGAGCGCGCGCTCGGACCGGTGGGAGCTCGAGACGCCGCCGCTCTCGCCGCGCATCGTGTACGCGGTGATGGCCGATACCGCGTTGCGCGACGTGTTCGGACAGCGACTGAGCGGGAATCCCGCGGGCGCGTTCCGCACCACGGGGTACGCGCCATCGCTCTCCTACTCGTACGGCCGCATCACGGTCGAGAAGACCGGCTTCGGCACGCTCGCGGTGCAGCACGTCAACGTGGACACGCTGGTGGTCGCGGTCGCACCGGTGCCCGACTCACTGGAAGGGCAGTTCCTCCGGCGCACGCAGTGGAACCTGGGCGATCTCTGGGCGAAGGTGGCGCCGGGCGCGCAGGTAACGAAGATCCCCGTGCGCGCCGAGCGCGATCGCCCCACGATCACGGGCGTGCGTCTCCCCATGCTCACCACGGGATCGCCGGCACACCCCGCGCTCCTCGCGGTGCAGATCGCGAGCACGCGCCCCGATACGTCGTCGCGCGGTCGTTATCCCACGATCGCGGTGGCGCAGGTCACCGACCTGGGCGTACACGCGAAGATCGGTGCGGAGTCGGGTGTGGTGTGGGTGACGGGAGCGAGCGATGGGCAGGGGAAGGCGGGCGCGCACGTCACGCTGCTCGACTTCGCCGGCACGCCGGTGGCCACGGCCACGACCGACGCACAGGGGATCGCAACGTTCTCGCGTCTACGCCTCCCCGTGAGCGCCGCGAGCACGACGCAGGAGGATGAAGAAGACGACGGGTATTCATCCCAGGGCTTCGAGGGGTACGTGGTGGCCACGCTCGGCGCCGATCGCGCGCTCGCGGGAGTGAGTCAGTACGATCCCGATCTCAGCCCGTGGAACTTCAACGTGCATCCGGCGTGGGGCGCGGCACGCTTCCCGGTGGCCGGCGCGGTGTTCACCGAGCGCGGCATCTATCGCCCTGGTGAGGAGCTGCACGCGAAGGCGATCGTGCGCACCGGATCGCTCGGCACGCTCTCGGTGCCCGCGGCGGGCGACTCGATGCGGTGGACGTTCCACGATCGCGATGGCGGCACGCTGGCGGATACGATCGTCGCCCTCTCCGCGTTCGGCACCGCGGAGCGCACGATGCGCATCCCGACTAACGCTCCGCTCGGCACGTACGACGTGCAGCTCCGCGTGAAGCGGCAGAGCGCGTGGCGCGAGGTGGCCCGCACGAGCTATCGCGTGGCAGAGTACCGGCCGCCCGAGTTCCTCGTGGAGGTGAGCGCCGACACCGTGCCGCGCTTCCCCGGCGACACCGTCCGCGCGACGATCGAGAGCCGCTACCTGTTCGGCGCGCCGATGTCGCGTGCGGCGGTGCAGTGGCAGGTGCGGCAGTCGCCCGTGTCGCGCTGGGAGCTCGGCATCCCGAACACCGACGGCTTCTACCTCGGAGAGAGCGGCTCGTGGTGGAGCAACGATGCTGGAGGGGACGAGGTGCGCGTGGTCGCGAGCGGCACGGATACGCTCGACGCACGCGGCACACGCGCGCTTGCGGTGCGAGTGCCGGAGCCCGCGCGCGGGCTCGCGGCGCGTGTGACGCTCTCGGCGGCGGTGCAGGACGTGAATCGCCAGGTGGTGGGCGCGTCGGCGTCGACCGTCGTGCATCCGGCATCGTTCTACGTGGCGGCCAAGCCGCTCGGGACGAGCTACTTCTGGACGGCAGGGGTCGCGCAGAGCATAGGTGTGATCGCAGTGCGCCCCAGCGGCGAGCGCGTGCGCGGTGTGTCGGTGCGCGGCATCATCACGCGGCGCGAATGGCATCAGGTGCACCGCGAGCGGAACGGCGTGGCGGAGGTCGTGGGGGAGTGGGTGACGGACACGGTGGGGCGCTGCGCGATCACGACGGGTGCGGAGCCAGCGACGTGCGCGTTCACGCCCCAGGCGGGCGGGACGTACATCGTGTCGTTCAGCGCCACGGATGAGCGCGGGCGCGAGGCGGCGACCAGCCTCTATCGCTGGGCCACGGGGAAGGAGTGGGTCCCATGGTACGACGGAAGTCGCCTCAAGGTGGACGTGATCGCCGACAAGGAGCGCTACTCGGTGGGCGACACGGCCACGCTGCTCCTCGCGTCGCCCTTCACGGACGCGGAAGCGTGGATCACCGTGGAGCGCGAGGGGCTCATTGAGCAGCGGCGCATGACGCTCACCTCGGGCTCCACCACGATCAAGCTTCCGATCACCGAAGCACACGCGCCGAACGCGTTCGTGTCCCTCGTGATCGCGCGCGGGCGGAGTGCGCCGCCGGGGCGCCTGGACGATCCCGGCCGCCCGACGATCCGCGTGGGGTACGCGGAGCTGCGCGTCACCCCCGAGGTGAAGCGGCTCGCCGTGCAGGTGAGTCCGGGCGCGAGCGAATATCGCCCGGGCGACACAGCGCGCGTGCAGCTCACGGTGCGTGATGGGCGTGGCACGGGGCAGCGCGCGGAGGTCACGCTCTGGGCGGTGGACGAGGGCGTGCTCGCGCTCACCGGGTATCGCACGCCCGATCCGATCGATCTGCTCTACCTGCCGCGCGGGCTCGGGATGCGGCTGGCGAGCAACATGGCGAACGTGGCGCCGCAGATCCCGGAGGGGGAGAAGGGCGGGCGCTCGCCGGGCGGCGGTGGCGGAGCAGATCTCACGGAAATCCTCCGCTCGCGATTCAAGACGACGGCATTCTTCCTCGGCTCGGTGATCACCGATGCGCAGGGGCGCGCGGTCGCGAGCGCCAAGCTGCCGGACAATCTCACGACGTTCCGCGTGATGGCGGTGGCGGTGACCGCCGGCGACCGCTACGGGAGTGGGCAATCGCCGATGCTGGTGACGCGTCCGCTCGTGGCGCGCGCCGCGCTCCCGCGCTTCGTGCGCGAAGGGGATGAGCTCACCGCGGGGACCGTGGTGAACGAGCGCGCGGGGGGCACGCCGCGCGTCACGGTGAAGGCCGAGGCCGAGGGGATCGAGCTGCGCGGCCAGGCCACGCAGAGCGCCACGCTCGACGCGGGGCGCGGCACGGAGGTGCGCTTCCCCTTCCGTGCGCTCGCGGGAGACTCGGCCACCTTCCGCTTCTCGGCCACCACGGGGAAGGATGCCGACGCGCTGCAGGTGACGATCCCCGTACGCCCCTCGTACCATCCGCGCGCGTACACGGTGAGCGGTGTGGTGCGTGACACGGCCACCGTGCTGTTCGACCTGCCGGCCGGGATCGATCCCGCGCGCTCGCGCGTGACGTTCGCGCTCGGCGCATCGCCGCTCACGCTGTTGCGCGGGCTGCGCGCGCAGTTCCGGGTGTACCCGTACTACTGCACCGAGCAGATCACGAGCGTCGCGGCGCCGCTCATCGCGCTGTACCGCGCGCCGAGGAGCGGCTCGGCGGAGAGTGATCCCCGGGCGCGTGCGGAGATCGAGCGCGCGGTGGAGATCCTCTCGGCGCGGCAGCGCACCGACGGCGGGATCGGCTACTGGAGCGCCACCGATTGGACGTCGCCATGGCTCTCGGCGTACGCCGGGAACCTCTTGCTGGAGGCGAAGCACGCCGGGATCGCGGTGAACGACTCCGTTCTCGCACGCCTCGCCGCGTATCTCGTGCGCGACCTGCGTGAGGGGAGCGATACGCTCCGCATCACCCCTGTAGCGAACTGGTATGGCGACCGCGGCGTGCAGTTGAGCGAGCGCGTGGCATCGGTGGACTTCCTGAGCCGCTTTGGGACACCGGAGATCGCGGCCGAGAATCAACTGCTCGTCATGGCGCCGCAGCTCCGCTGGGAGGATCGCGTGCTCCTCGCCGAGGTGCTGGCGCGGCGTGGCGTGACGCGGCAGGCGGCCGCACTCCTGGCCCGCGAGTGGAGCGCGGTGCGCGTGGAGGGGAACCGCGCGGTGCTCCCGACGGCTGGCACCAGCGCGGGTTTCTACTTCGCGTCGCGCATGCGCCCGATGGCGAGGCTGCTCACGGCCACGCTCGCGGTGCAGCCAGATCACCCGCTGGTGGGCCCCATGGTGGAGGCACTGATGCTCCAGGGGCGCGGCCAGAGCTGGGTATGGAACACGCAGGATGCCGGCGCGCTCACCATGGCGCTGTCGGCGTACGATGCGCGACAGCAGCGCGCGGCCGAGCGTGGCGTGCGCGTGCGCGCGGGCGGCAGGACGCTCTTTGTGACGAGTGCCGCGCGCGTGACGGGTGACTCGAGCGCTGCGCTCACCGGGCTGCTCGAGAACGGGCGCGATGGGGGCCAGGCACTGCGGCTCTCGTTGGACGTGCCCGGCGGGGGCGCGGGCAGCACGGCGTACTACTACATCACCGTGCACGAGGTCCCGCTCGAGCGCCCCGTGCGGCCGTTCGATCAGGGGATTCAGGTGGAGCGCTGGTACGAGCGGTACGACAGCAAGACGCCGATCGTGAGCGCCACCGAGGGCGAGCTGGTCCGCGTGCGCCTGCGCATCACGGTGCCGGAGGAGCGGCACTTCGTGATTCTGGACGACGCGCTCCCAGCGGGGCTCGAGGCGGTGGATCTGAGCCTGCGCACTACGTCGGTGCTCCCCGGACCAGGGACGGCGCAGCGGGACAACGTGGAAGAGGAAGGTGGCGAGGAGGAGCGCTCGTGGGGGTACGGGAGCTGGGATGGCGGTTGGTGGTCGCCATGGGAGCACAAGGAACTGCGCGACGACCGCGTGGTGTACGCCGCCACGGTGCTCTGGCCGGGCACGTACACCGCGACGTACGTGGCGCGCGCGACGACGCCAGGTGTGTTCGTGCGTCCGCCGGCGCATGCGGAGGAGATGTACAACCCCGCAGTGAGCGGGCGGAGTGATGGCGGGACATTCGAAGTGAAGGCGCGAAAGTGAGAGGGGCCAGGGACCCGAGGCCAGGGGCCAGGGCATGAAGCTTCGCTGGCGTATCGCGCTGGGTGGGACGATCACCCTCGCCGCACTCGGCGCTGGAGTGGCGGGGTGGGTGGCGTGGCCGCTGCCGGAGCAGGTGGTGGCACGCGTGGCCGCGCCGAGCGTGACGATCGAGGATCGGCACGGGGTCGTGCTCCGGACGACGCGCGCGGTGGACGGAAGCCGCGCGCGGTGGATGCCGCTCGCGGAGATCGATCCGAAAATCATCACCGCGTTCGTGGCGGTGGAGGACCGGCGCTTCTTCGACCGCGAAGCGGCGGTGGACTGGCGCGCCCTCGCGCGCGCCGCGCGGGACAATCTGCTCGCGCGGCGCGTGGTGTCGGGGGCGTCGACCATCTCCATGCAGACGGCGCGATTGCTGCGCCCCTCCGAGCGGAGCTGGACGGGGAAGGTCACGCAGGTGCTGTGGGCGCTCCGGCTCGGGGCGCACCTCGACCGGCAGCAGATCCTGGAGCAGTACCTGAATCGCGTGCACCTGGGGCAGGGGGCGGTGGGGGTGGCGTCGGCATCGGCGCTCTTCTTCGGCGCCTCGGCGCGCGAGGTGAGTCTCGCGCAGGCCGCCACGCTCGCGGGGATCGCGCGCGCGCCGTCGAGCGACAATCCATTCGTGTCTGCGCGGCGGGCCCGGGCCAGGCGTGCGGCCGCGCTCAGGCGGATCCTCGGCGCCGGCTTCGCGACGCCCGAAGCGGTGGCGCTCGCGGAGCGGGAGCCGGTGGCGGCGTCAAATCCGAGCGCGCCCTTCCTGGCGCCGCACTTCACCACGCGTCTGCTCCTGTGGGAGCCGCCGAGCGGCGAGCGTGCGTGGCGCACATCGCTCGACATCGCGCTGCAGCGCGAGATCGAAGATGAGGTGCGGCGCACGGTAGACGACCTGCGCAGTCGCGGCGCGCGACAGGCGGCCGCGGTCGTGCTAGACAACCGCACCGGCGAGATTCTCGCGTGGGTGGGCTCGCCCGACTTCTGGGCCGACACCGCCGGGCAGACCGACATGGTGATCTCGCCGCGGCAGCCGGGGTCGGCGCTCAAACCGTTCCTGTACGGCCTCGCGTTCGACCGCGGCTACACGCCGGCGTCGATCATCGCCGACGTCGCGCGCACGTACCAGACCGCCACGGGGCCGTATCGCCCGCGCAACTACGACCAGCGCTTCCACGGCCCCGTGCGCGCGCGCGAGGCGCTCGCGAGCTCGTACAACATCCCCGCGGTGGAGTTGGCCGAGCGCGTGAGCGCGCGCTCGCTGCTCGACGTGCTGCATCTCGCGGGGTTCACGTCGCTCAAGCGGAGTGCCGATCACTACGGGCTGGGGCTCGCGCTCGGGAACGGCGACGTGACGCTGCTCGAGATCGCGAACGCGTACCGCGCGCTCGCCAACGGGGGCGTGTGGCGTCCGTACATCTGGCGCATGATGGAGCCGGGCACGCCGCCCCGCGGCGAGGAGCGGCGCATCATGAGCGAGCGCTCTGCCGCGCTCGTGCTCGACATCCTGAGCGATGCCGATGCCCGCGTTCCGGGGTTCGGGCTGCAGACGCCGCTCGAGTTCCCCTTCCGCGCTGCGGCGAAGACCGGAACGAGCCGGCACTTCACCGACAACTGGGCCGCGGCCACCACCGCGGGGTTCACCGTGGCCGTGTGGGTGGGGAACTTCACCGGGCGCCCCATGGAGGGAGTGAGCGGCGTGAGCGGCGCGGGACCGCTCCTGCATCGCGCCGTGCTGCTCACTGCTCGACGGTATGCGCCGGGGGAGCTGCCGAGCCCCGAGCGCGTGGACGCGGTGCCAGTGGAGATCTGCCGTCTCTCCGGCCTGCGCGCGACGGCGGAGTGCCCGCATCGCATCGAGTGGTTCGCGCCGGGAACCGAGCCCGGTGCTGCGTGCGACTGGCATCGTGATGGCAGAGTCGTGCTCCCGCGCGAGTACGCCGAGTGGGTGGAGCAGCGCGCGCGCGAGGAGGGAGGGAGTACGGCCATGCGGCTCGCCAGCGGCGATGGAGCGTCAGGGGGGCTCGAGACGAGCACGCACGGCGGTGCAGCGGCCGCGGTCCCACGCTTTCGTATCACGTCGCCCGTGGACGGTGATCGCTACCAGGTCCCGCCTGGCGTGGAGGCGCGCTACACCACCGTTGCCCTCCGCGCGAGCGGGGCGCGCGATGGGGCGGCGATCCACTGGTACATCGACGGCCGCGCATGGCCCGGCGGGCGACTGCAGCTCGCCCCCGGCACCCACATCATCACCGCGCGGGCGGGGCGCGAGGCGGACGAGGTGAGAATCGTGGTGGAGTGAGGCTGTGGACAGAGCCAGCCGCGGCCGCCATCATACTTTGGCGTCCAATGCCTGCTCCTACCCACCCTCACCCCCCCCATGAAAAAACTCCTCCTGCTCCTCCTCGCGGCCGCCTGCGCGCCGCATGCCGCTCAGCGCGCTTCGACCGACGACGTCGCTCGCTGGGAGCGGCAGGCGCAGAACGTCACGATCACCCGCGATGATTGGGGGATCCCGCACATCCACGGAAAGACCGATGCCGACGCCGTCTTTGGCCTGATGTACTCGCAGGCCGAAGATGACTTCAATCGCGTGGAGACGAACTACATCAACGCGATGGGACGGCTGGCCGAAGCCGAGGGGGAGAAGGAGATCTATCGGGATCTGCGGATGAAGCTCTTCATCGATCCCGATAGCATGAAGGCGAAGTACGAGGCGAGCCCGGAGTGGCTGAAGGTGCTGATGAACGCCTATGCCGATGGTTTGAACTACTACCTCTACAAGCACCCCGAGGTGAAGCCGCGCGTCATCACACACTTCGAGCCGTGGATGGCGCTCTCCTTCAGTGAGGGGAGCATTGGCGGCGACATCGAGCGCGTGTCGCTGGAGCAGCTCGAGGCGTTTTACGGCAAGCGCACCGCGCCATCGGCGGCAGCACGTGACCACGGCACGCAGCGAGCGCTGGCCGCGGCCTACACCGCCGAGCCGGAGCCGAGCGGCTCGAACGGCTTCGCCATCGCGCCGTCGAACACCGCCAACAATCGTGCGCTCCTCCTGATCAACCCGCACACCTCGTTCTTCTTCCGCGCCGAAGTGCAGGTGACGAGCGATGAGGGGCTCAACGCCTACGGCGCGGTCACGTGGGGACAGTTCTTCGTCTATCAGGGCTTCAACGATCGCCTGGGATGGATGCACACCTCCAGCGGCGTGGACGTCGTCGATGAATACGCAGAGACGGTGATCGAGAAGGATGGGCGCCCCTACTACCGCTACGGCAACGGGGAGCGTCCGCTCACGGTCGGCAGGATCAGCGTTCCGTACAAGACGCCGGCCGGAATGGCCACGAAGGAATTCACCGTCTACCGCACGCACCACGGCCCCATCGTGCGCGAGGCAGACGGGAAGTGGGTGAGCATCCGGCTGATGGAGAAGCCGATCGAGGCGTTGAGTCAGTCGTATCTCCGCACGAAGGCGCGTGACTACAAGGCGTTCCGCGAGGTGATGGACCTGCGCGCAAACTCGTCGAACAACACCATCTACGCCGACGCTGACGGCAACATCGCGTACTTTCACCCGCACTTCATCCCCAAGCGCGACGACCGCTTCGACTGGACGCGCCCCGTGGATGGCAGCAATCCCACGACCGAGTGGAACGGCCTCCACTCCGTGGAGGACAGCCCGCACCTGCTGAATCCGCCCACCGGCTGGATCCAGAACACGAACAACTGGCCGTACTCGGCTGCGGGCCCCTACAGCCCGAAGCAGAAGGGCTTCCCGCGCTACATGGACACGTATGGTGAGAACCCGCGCGGGATCCACGCGCTGCGCGTGCTGCAGGGGAAGAAGGACTTCACGCTGCAGTCGCTCATCGATGCCGCGTATGACAGCTATCTCACCGCGTTCGCCGACCTGATCCCGACACTCGTAGCGGCGTACGACCGGGCGCCAGCGTCCAACCCGCTCAAGGGGAAGCTCGCCGAGCAGATCGCGCTCCTCCGGAAGTGGGACTATCGCTGGTCGGTGAATTCGGTTCCGACATCGCTCGCCGTGTTCTGGGGCGAGGAGCTTTGGCGTCACACGCGTGCCGATGCCGACGCCGAGGAGATGAACGTGTACCAGTACATGGCCACGCGGACCACGGCGGAGCAGAAGCTCCAGGCACTCGCGGCGGCCTCCGACAAGCTCACGGCTGACTTCGGAACGTGGAAGACGCCGTGGGGGGAGATCAATCGCTTCCAGCGTCTCACGGATGACATCGTCCATCCGTTCGCCGACTCGGGCGCCAGCATCCCCGTGGGCTTCACGTCCTCGCGCTGGGGCTCGCTTGCCTCGTTCGGTGCACGCGCGTACCCGGGGACCAAGAAGTGGTACGGCACGAGCGGGAACAGCTTCGTGGCCGTGGTGGAATTTGGCCGCGACAGCGTGCGCGCGAGAGCCATCACAGCCGGCGGTGAGAGCGGGGATGTGAAGTCGCCGCACTTCAACGATCAGGCGGTGCGCTACAGCACGGGGGATCTGCGCGAGGTGTACTTCTATCCCTCGCAGCTCACGGGGCACACGGAGCGGACGTATCATCCGGGCCAGTGAGGGCGCCCGCCGGCGACATGCACTGGCGGCGTGGGGCGCGGTCGGCTCGGCCGCGCCCCCTGGCCCCGTTGTCGATTTCGGGCTCCTCCGAACGACTATCTGGCACCAGCCAGTAGGTAGCCCTTTCACGATCATTCGGAGGATGCCATGAAGTACCTGTGCCTGATCTACGACGAGGAGAAGCTGTGGGAGACGATGCCCCGGAGCGAGTCGGAAGCGCTGTTGGGCGAGTACCACGCGTTCACCGACGCGATCCAGAAGAGCGGCCACCTTGTGGCCGGGGAAGCGCTCCACCCCACGCCGACGGCTACCACAGTGCGGGTGCGGAACGGCAAAATGTCTACGACCGATGGACCCTTCGCCGAAACGAAGGAGCAGCTCGGCGGGTTCTATCTCATCGAGGCCAAGGATCTGAACGACGCGATCCAGGTGGCCTCGCGGATTCCATCGGCGCGCCTGGGGAGCATCGAGATCCGGCCGATCGTGGTGTTCGACGAGCAGTAGCCGCAGGGGACTGCCAGTGAGTCTGGCGAGCGAGGACACGGCCGCGCGGATGCACGAGATGGTGGACGCCATCTACCGCTCCGACTCGCGGCGTGTCCTCGCCACGCCGCCCACGGGTCGCAGGCGGCCGGCGCGACGGACTGGGCGCAGATCGTCGGGTTGTACGATGTGCTGCTGCGGGCCGATCCGTCGCCCGTCATCGGGCTGAACCGTGCCGTGGCGGTCGCGATGCGCGATGGTCCGGCGGCTGGGCTCGCCCTGATCGATACCATCCTGAGCCGCGGCGATCTGAACGATTATCACCTGGCGCACTCGGCGCGGGCGGACCTGTGCCGGCGCCTGGGGAGGAGCGCGGAGGCTCGCGTGCCCTCCGAGCGAGCCCTGTCGCTCGCTCGGCAGGAGCCCGAGCGCAGGTTCATCGAGCGACGGCTGGGCGAACTGTCGGACTGAGAAAACTGCGCCCTGGCCGTCGCCCCCGTGCTTCGCCCAAGTATATTCCGAGGTCTATGACTTCTCCTGGCCTCATGCGAGGCCCCGGTGCCCAGATGAGGCACGGGGCCAGGCGCGCGGCGCCGCTGGCTCCCGGCGAGCCGAAGCGGCGCCCCAATATGTCGAACGCATGGCGGGAGGCGCGCTCGCTCATCTGGGGGAACCGGGGGAAGCTCGCGCTGGGCCTCGCGCTCATGCTCGTGAACCGCGTGGCGGGGCTCGTCCTCCCGGCGAGCTCCAAGGTGCTCATCGACCGCATCGTCGGGCAGCACCGCGCGGACCTGCTCATCCCGCTCGCCGCCGCCGTGGGTGTGGCGACGCTCGTGCAGGCGGGGACCACATTCGCGCTCTCGCAGGTGATGAGCGTGGCCGCGCAGCGCGCCATCACCGAGATGCGCAAGCGCGTCAACTGGCACGTGCAGCGGCTCCCCATCTCGTACTTCGACAGCACGCAGACCGGGGTGCTCATCTCGCGCATCCTCAACGATGCGGAAGGGATTCGCAACCTCGTGGGCACGGGGCTCGTGCAACTCAGCGGGGGGCTCGTGACCTCGGTGATCGCGCTCGCGGTGCTCTTCGTGCTCAACTGGAAGCTCACGTCGGTCATGCTCCTCCTCCTGGCCGCCTTCGGCGGGGGGCTGGCGCTCGCCTTCACGAAGCTGCGCCCCATCTTCCGCGAGCGGAGCGTGATCACGGCGGAGGTCACGGGGCGTCTGGCGCAGTCGATGGGCGGGATCCGTGTAGTGAAGACGTACACGGCGGAGCGGCGCGAGCAGAAAGTCTTCGCACTGGGCGTGCACCGGCTGCTGCGCAACGTGGCACGCTCGATCACCGGCGTCTCCGCGATCACGGCGTTCACCACGATCATCATCGGGGCCGTGGGAGTGCTCATGATCGTGATGGGCGGTCACGCGATCCTCATCGGGCGCATGACGCTCGGCGGCTTCGTGATGTACGGGCTCTTCGTGGGGCTCGTGGCACAGCCGCTGGTGCAGATCGCGTCGATCGGGACGCAGATCAGCGAAGCGTTCGCCGGGCTGGACCGTATCCACGAGATCCGGACGATGGCCACGGAGGACGAAGAGGATCGCGCGCGCGAGCCGGTGCCGCACATCCTGGGCGACGTCACCTTTGACCACGTGAGCTTCGAGTACACGCCCGGCGTTCCCGTGCTGCGCGACGTGTCCTTCCACGCGCCCGCTGGCTCCACCACGGCGCTCGTGGGGTCGAGCGGGTCGGGGAAGAGCACGCTCATCAGTCTCATCATGGCGTTCAATCGCCCCAAGGCGGGACGCCTGCTCGTGGATGGACGCGATCTCGCTACGCTCCGGCTGCGCGACTATCGCTCACACCTGGGCGTGGTGCTGCAGGACAACTTCCTCTTCGATGGGACGGTAGCCGAGAACATCGCCTTCTCGAAGCCCGGCGCGAGCATGGATGAGATCCGCGAGGCCGCCCGCCTCGCGCACTGCGATGAGTTCATCGAGCAATTCGAGGACGGGTACGACACCATCGTGGGGGAGCGCGGCGTGCGCCTCTCGGGCGGGCAGCGCCAGCGCGTGGCGATCGCCCGCGCGATCCTGGCGGACCCGAGCATTCTCATCCTCGACGAAGCCACATCGAGCCTGGACAGCGAGAGCGAGGCGATGATCCGCGACGGCCTCCGCTCGCTGCGTCACGGCCGCACGACATTCGTGATCGCGCACCGGCTCTCCACGATCGCGAGCGCCGACCAGATCCTCGTGCTGGAGGAAGGGCAGATCGTGGAACGCGGCACGCAGGACGAGCTGCTCGCCATGGAGGGGCGCTACCGGCAGCTCTATGACAAGCAGTACGGGATCGAGCAGGACCAGTTCATCAACCCGGGGGAGGACTTCACCCCCGAACCGGCGCTCAAGAACGGCGCACCGAAGGTGCGCGTGGCGCCGGACGAGGCGCTGTAGAACTGGATTCCCGCTCCCGCGGGAATGACACCTGAGGGGGCACATCCGCCTCCTGTCGTCATCCCCGCGAGAGCGGGGATCCAGAGCCCGAAAGACCGAATTCGACCACCATGCCAGGACTGAACCGCGACTACTTCGAGATCCGCCGCTCCAGTATCCAGGGGCGCGGCGCCTTTGCTCTCCGCCGTATCCGCAAGGGGACGCGCCTCATCGAGTACACCGGCGAGCACATCTCGCACGACGAGGCCGACCGCCGGTATGACGAGGCCACGATGAAACGGCACCACACCTTTCTGTTCACGCTGAACAGTCGTACGGTGGTCGATGCCGCGGTGGACGGAAACGAGGCGCGCTTCATCAACCACTCCTGCGATCCCAACTGCGAGGCGGTGATCGACAGCGGCCACATCTACATCGAGGCCAAGCGCACGATCCAGCCGGGCGAGGAACTGGTGTACGATTACCAGTACGAGCGCGCCGCCGACGCCGATGAGTCGGATGAGAAGCGCTACCCCTGCTATTGCGGAGCGCCGAACTGCCGCGGGACGATCCTGGCGCCGCCCAAGAAGAAGCAGCAGACGGCAGCAAGCAAGAAGCAGGGAGCAGGCAGCGAGGCGCGCGGGCAGAAGAAGAGCGCCGCAGCCGAGAAGAAGAACGGCGGGGCGGCGCGGAAGAAGAAGGTCGCGGCGCGCTGACAACGGGGAGGCGCGGGGTGGCGCCGTTCAAGGATTACTTCACGCAGCAGGCGGCGGGCTACGCGGAGTTCCGGCCGAGCTATCCGCCGGCGCTGTTCGAGTGGCTGGCATCCGTTTCCCCCAGGCACGTGCTCGCGTGGGACTGCGCCACCGGGAGCGGTCAGGCGGCGCTCGGCCTCGCTCCGTATTTTGGCCATGTAATCGCCACCGATGCGAGCGACGCGCAGCTTGCCAACGCGCGTTCGCACCCGCGCGTGAGCTACCGTCGCGCGCGAGCAGAGGAGTCGGGCCTCCACTCCAGCAGTGCGGACCTGCTCACGGTGGCGCAGGCGCTCCACTGGCTCGACCAGCCCGCGTTCTTCGCCGAAGCTCGGCGTGTGGTCTGCCCCGGCGGTGTGATCGCGGTCTGGGGGTACGACCTCGTTCGCATCTCGCCCGAGGTCGATGCGGTGACCGATGCGTATTGCTACGGGACACTTCGCGGCTACTGGGCTCCGGAGCGTCGGATCGTGGAGGAGCACTACCGCTCGGTCGCGTTTCCTTTCACGGAGATCCAGCCGCCACCCTTCACCATGGAGCTGTGCTGGACGCTCCCCCACCTGCTCGGCTACATGCGCACGTGGAGCGCTACCCGTGTCTACCTGGATCGCGAGGGGCGCGATCCCGTCGTTGATGTGGAGCGGTCGCTCGCTCCTCTCTGGCCGGATGCGGCGGAGGAGCGAGCGATGCGGTGGGAATTATTCATGCGTGCGGGTGTGAACGGCTGACGCCGCTCTCCGTCACCCGCCCGGCTCTTCCGGCGCCATGCCCCGGAACCGCACGAACGCCTGCGTGTCCTTGTTGTCGTAGTAGCCCACGCGGCCGTTGACCAGGATGAAGTCGTACGCGCCGCGGGGCAGCGGGTTGCGCTCCACGAGCACGTAGTCGCCCTTGCGCCAGGTGACCGTGGCGGGGCGGTTGGGGAGATACACCTCCCATCTCGTCCCGTCCTGCAGCTCGATGAGCGTCCCGCCATCGGTGACGTTCGCGATGCGCACCCCACACAGGACGTTCTGCGAAGTGCTGTTCGAGCACAGCACCAGCCGCTGCGGGGCCGCCGGCGGCGCGTTCTGTCCGGCGCCCGTGGTGTCCGCTCCCTGAGCTTGCAGCCTCGCCGCCGGCACCAGCGCCAGCATCGCCGCGGTCGCTCCCAACAGGACGATTCGCATGTCGCCTCCCCTCCGCGCTGACCGGCCGCCGTGGCCGGTGTTGACCAATACATGCTCCTGCACAAGAGGTGCCGGGGCCGCGCTCACAACCACACCCCGAATTTCCGGATATACCACGTCTTCACCCCCTGCGTAAGGAGCCCGTAGGAGATGAGGATCACGACCAGCCAGGCGAAGTAGCTTGCCGGAAGTGGCATGAGTCCCACACGCGCGCCGAGTGGCGAGAAGGGGATTGCGATCCCCGCGAGCATGATCGCGCCCGTGAGCGCCAGCACCGGCCAGGTGGCGCGGCTCTGGAAGAAGGGGACGCGCGCCGTGCGGATCATGTGCACGATGAGCGTCTGCGAGAGGAGCCCCTCGATGAACCACCCGGACTGGAAGAGTGATGCGTGCGCCGGGCCATTCGCGGCGAACACATACCACATCACCGCGAATGTCACCACGTCGAACACCGAGCTCGTGGGGCCGATGAAGATCATGAAGCGCCCGATATCATCCGCCTTCCACTTGCGCGGCTTCGTCAGGTACTCCGGGTCCATGTCGTCGAACGGGATCGTCGTCTGCGAGATGTCGTAGAGCAGATTCTGGATCAGGAGCTGGATCGGCAGCATCGGGAGGAACGGGAGGAACGCGCTCGCGATCAGCACGCTGAACACGTTCCCGAAGTTCGAGCTTGCCGCCATCTTGATGTACTTCATGATGTTGCCGAAGGTCTTCCGCCCTTCGATCACCCCTTCCTCGAGCACCATGAGACTCTTCTCGAGGAGGATGATGTCGGCCGACTCCTTCGCAATGTCCACGGCGGAATCCACGGAGATGCCGACGTCGGCCTCGCGCAGCGCGCCCGCATCGTTGATGCCGTCGCCCAGGAAGCCCACGGTGTGCCCGCGGCGGCGGAGCGCCTGCACCACGCGCACCTTCTCCAGCGGCGCGAGCTTGGCAAAGACCGTCGCCTTCTCCGCCACGTCGGACAGTTCGTCGTCCGTGAGCTCCGCGATCTCGCTGCCGAGCACGATGTGGCCGGCATCGAGCCCCACGTCGTGGCAGACCTTGCGAGTCACCACTTCGTTGTCGCCGGTGAGGATCTTCACCGTGACCCCATGCTCGCGGAGCGCGGTGAGTGCGGGGCCGGCCGTTTCCTTGGGCGGATCGAGGAAGCCGATGAACCCCGCGAGGGTGAGGCCGGCCTCGTCGGCCACCGTGTACGGGCGGTCGAGAATGGGGAACTCGCGATAGGCCACCGCCACCACGCGGAGCCCATCCTCGTTGAGCTCGCGCGCCAGCTCGGTGGCCTCCTCGCGCGCGGTGCCGTCGAGGGGCACGATATTGTCCTCGTCGCGCACCATGGTGCAGATGCCGAGAATCTCCTCGACCGCGCCCTTGCAGATGAGGATGTGTCGTGCGTGCTCCTGCTCCACCACCACTGACATGCGGCGGCGTGCGAAGTCCCACGGGATCTCGTCCACCTTCTGGTAGTCGCGGTCCACGTGCAGCAGGTCGTGCAGCTCGGCGTGCTCGAGCACGGCCACGTCGAGCAGGTTCTTGAGCCCCGTCTGGTACGTGCTGTTGAGGTACGCGAGCGCGAGGACGGAGTCGTCCTCTTCGCCCACGACGTTCAGGTGCTGCTCGAGGATGATCTTGTCCTGCGTGAGCGTCCCCGTTTTGTCGGTGCAGAGGACGTTCATGGCGCCGAAGTTCTGGATCGCGTTGAGTCGCTTGACGATCGTCTTCCGCTTCGCCATCACGACCGCGCCCTTCGCGAGGTTCGCGGTGACGATCATGGGGAGCATCTCGGGGGTGAGCCCCACCGCCACCGCGACGCCAAAGAGAAATGCCTCGAGCCAGTTCCCCTTGGTGAGCCCGTTGATCAGGAAGACGATGGGCACCATCACGAGCATGAACTTGATGAGGAGCCAGCTCACCTTGTTCACGCCGATGTCGAACGACGTGGCGGGCCGGCGGCCGAGGAGGCCGCGGGCCATCGAGCCGAAGTAGGTGCGGTCGCCCGTGGCGGCCACCACGGCGGTCGCGGTGCCACTCACGACGCTCGTCCCCATGAAGCCGATGTTGCGCAGTTCCGGGAGCGTGAGTGCGCGCGCGGAAGTCGCACCCTCCCCGGTCACGCTCTCGCTGATGGCGGCGTCCTGCTTCTCCACCGGGAGCGCCTCACCGGTGAGCGCGGACTGGCTGACGAACAGGTCCTTGCTCGTGAGGAAGCGCACATCGGCCGGGAGCATGTCGCCGGCGGAGAGATGGATGATGTCTCCCGGGACGATGTCCTCGATGGGGAGTTCGCGCCGGCGCGGCGGCGGCGGGGGGGCGTCCTCGTCCTCGTTGGCCAGATCGTCGATGCGCTCCACGGTGGCGTTGGTGCGCACCATCTTCTGGAGCGCGAGCGCGGCCTGGTTGGAGCGGTACTCCTGGACGAAGCGCAGTACCGCGCTCACCGTCACCATGACCGTGATCACCACCACGGCGGCGATGTCCCCGGTGACGTAGGAGACGAGCCCCAGCGCAGCGAGGACGGCGATGAACGGGTTGGCGAAGGCGTGGACGAGCTGGATGTACCACGCCGGCGGCTTCTCGTGCGCAACCTCGTTGAGGCCCACGCTCTCGCGCCGGCGCTCGACCTCGCTCTCGGTGAGCCCCGTGCGCGAGGCGTCGAGCTTGGCGAGCGCGAGCGCGGGGGTGAGCCGCGCCAGTTCGCGCAGTAGATCCGCCGCCTGGTCGGCGGCGGTGCGCGGGCGAACGGCGGGATAGCCGCCGGAGCGCCGCACGCGCTCGATGATGGTGGTAGTGCCCATGGGGATTCCCCTGTGCCTGTATTGCTGGCGTCGGCGCGCCCGGCGCCGGCAGGGGAATGGGGGAGATGGGCGTCTCCTCGTCTATCCGGCCGGCGTCAGTCGCGCGATGCGGTTGTGCTTCGTTCGTGATGATCGACTATCGACGTCCATCACAGCTCCTGGTGAGAGGTCCGGCGGGCGGGGATATAACGAAATAGCTCCCCGGCTCGAGAGTGAGCACGAGGAGCTGAATCATCAGCCACCGCGGCGGCGGTGCGCGCGCACTGGGCGCGTCCGCCTCTCACTCGTCCGAGCTTTGGCACCGCGCACCGTGAGAGACTCCGGAGAGTCTCAGCCACCTTGGGCAAACCCTTGATCGGGAGTGCCTGTTCTACCCGCTCTCAGAGCATCTCTCGATGCCGCCGGGCAGTGGCCTGTGTGTCGCGCGGGAACCTCGCCTACCGAGCCCCGAATTGTCGAGCGAACCGCGAGAAAACATCGCCGATCCACCCGCCGCGCACCCTAGCCGCCGTGCGCGTGATTGTCAAGCAATACACAATGCGCATCAGTGAAAATCGTGCCCGCGCACGCCGTCGGCCCCCACATCCGCCTTCAGTTCACGAAAGAGCTCGCCCCGCAGGTGCACGACGCGCCCATTGCCCTCCACCTGGAGTGTTCCGCGCACGAGGAGGAGCGGAGCCGTCGAGATGAGCTCCGCCTGACGTTCGAAGCGCTTGGGGGTGACGACGACGTTCAGCAGCCCCGTTTCATCTTCGAGCGTGAGGAAAGCGAACCCTTTTGCCGTGGGCGGGCGCTGCCGGCAGATGACCAGCCCCGCCACACCCACGTTCCGCTCGCCGTCGCGCCGCATGTGTGCCGCGCGCGCGGTGAGCACGCCGTTCTCCGCGAGCAGCGCGCGCAGGTGCGTCATGGGGTGCCCATGAACGGACACTCCCGTCAGGCGATAGTCCGCCGCGGTGATCTCTCTGGGCGACATCGCCGCCACGCTCGTGGGGACGTGGAGCTTGGGGTGCGCCGGCGCGAGCGCCCCCGCCGATCCACGCCACTCCTCGAGCATCCGCCAGACCGCCGTCCGCCGCCTCCGTGCGCTCGGCTCATCGGGCACGAGGCTGTCCAGCGCCCCCGCCTCCGCCAGCGCGCGCAGCGCGCGACGATCCAACCCCGATCGCTGCACCAGATCGCCGATCGACTGGAACGCTCCTCCCTCGCGCAGCGCGCGCTCGAGCTTCTCCCTCGCGCGAGGGCCGAGCCCTTTGATGAGGCGGAAGCCGAGGCGGACGGCAATTCCCTCCAACGTCGTGTCGTACGCCGACCGCGTGACGTCGATCGCTCGCACCTCCACGCCATGCCGCCGCGCATCCTCGATGAGCGTGCCCGGCGAATAGAAGCCCATGGGCTGCGCGTTGAGTATCGCGCAGAGGAACTCGGGGGCGTAGTAGTGCTTGAGGTACGCGCTCGCGTACACGAGGAGCGCGAAGCTCGCCGCGTGCGACTCGGGGAAGCCGTAATCGGCGAACGCGTTGATCTGCGCGTAGATGCGCCGCGCGGCCTCCACGGGGATCCCGTTCCGCTGCATTCCGTCAATGAGCTTCTCACAGATCGCTTCCATTCGCTCGCGACTCCGCTTGCTCCCCATCGCGCGGCGCAGCGCGTCCGCCTCGCCGGGGGTGAACCCCGCCGCGGTGATCGCCACACGCATCCCCTGCTCCTGAAAGAGCGGAACGCCGAGCGTGCGCGCGAGGATCGGTTCGAGCGAGGGATGCGGGTACGTGACCGCCTCCTCGCCCGCGCGCCGCCTGAGGTACGGGTGCACCATCTCCCCCTGGATCGGCCCCGGGCGGATGAGCGCCACCTGCACCACGAGATCGTAGAAGCTGCGCGGCTTGAGTCGGGGGAGCGTACTCATCTGCGCTCGGCTCTCGACCTGGAAGACGCCGATCGTATCGGCGCGGCAGAGGTCGTCGTACACCGCCGGGTCGGCATAGTCGAGCGCCGCGAGGTCCACCACCTTCCCTCGCGCTTCACGGACGTAGCGCACGCAATCCTGAATGAGCGTGAGCATCCCGAGGCCGAGAAGGTCGATCTTCACGAGCCCGATTGCCTCCACGTCATCCTTGTCCCACTGGATGATCGTGCGGCCTTCCATGGACGCCGGCTCGACGGGGACCACCGACGCGAGCGGCTCTTCCGTGAGCACGAAGCCGCCAACGTGGATCGAGCGGTGGCGGGGGAGGCGGGCGAGTGGCAGCCCCGCGCCCTGGATGCTCCCCCCCATGACTCGCTCGAGATCCCGCTTCACCGACTTCTCCCGATACGTGATCTGCTCGCACACCATGGCCGCGTGCTCGCGGCCGTAGTGTTCATAGACGTACTGCAGTACGCGCTCGCGGTCACGGTGGGCGAAGTCGATGTCGATGTCGGGCGCTTCCTGTCGATCGTCGCTCAGGAAGCGCTCGAAGAGGAGCCCGAGCTTCACCGGATCGACCGCGGTGATCCCCAGGCAGTAGCAGACCACGGAGTTCGCCGCCGAGCCGCGCCCCTGGCAGAGGATCCCCTCGCGGCGTGCGAAGCGGACGATGTCCCACACGATGAGGAAGTACCCCGCGAGCCCGAGCCGCTTGATGGTGGCGAGCTCGTGGGCGATCTGACGGCGGTAGCTGCTCTCTCCATCCTGCGTTCTCATCCGTTTCCGCAGCCGCTCCCGCGCGCCGTCTTCCACCAGGCGCGCGAGGTAGTCGTCGGCGCTCACGCCCGGCGGAAGCGGGAAGCCGGGGAGCGAAGGGCGGAGGTTCTCCATACGGAAGGCACACCGCTCCGCGATTTCCAGTGTGGCGAGGAGCCCCTCGGGGTGCTGTCGCCAGCGGCGCCACATCTGCGCGGGGCTCTTGAGGTACCATTCGCCGTTGGGGCGGAGGCGCGTCCCCATCTCGGCGAGGGTGCGCTCGTGGCGGAGCGCGCAGAGCACGTCGTGCACCATGCGGCCCTCGGGCTCGGCGTAGTGCACATCATTCGTCACCACCCAGGGCACGCCGAGCGTGCGGGCGACCTCCATGAGGTGCGGGACGATCACCCGTTCCTGCTCGAGTGCGTGGTCCCAGCACTCGATCGCGATGCGTCCGTCGAAGATGTCGCGGAGCGTGGCCGCCGCGTGGCGCGCGCCGTCGAGGTCGCCGCGCGCCACGAGCGACGGCACCCACCCGCGCGGGCACCCCGTGAGCGCGAAGAGGCCGCGCGCGTGCGCCGCTACCGTCTCGAGCGATACCCTCGGCCGCCCGCGCTCGTGCTCCATCCGCGCCCGTGTGATGAGCGTGGAGAGATTGCCGTATCCTTCGCGATTCTCGGCGAGCAGCACGAGGTGCGTGAGCGCCTCCTCTCCTGATCGCCGCTGCCTGCCGCCTGCTTCCGCGATTTCGACCGTGATCTCCGCTCCCACGATCGCCTCCAACTCTCGCTCCCGCGCCGCCTGCGCGAAGGCGACGATCCCGCCCAGATCATCGTGATCGGTGAGGGCGAGCGCGCGCATCCCGAGCGCCGCCGCGCGCTCCACGAGCGTTGGCGGCAGCGAGGCGCCGTCGAGGAGCGAGAAGGCGGAGTGGCAGTGGAGCTCCACGTACGATCGACGCGCCGCGCGCGCGCCGCCGGGTTCCCTGGTACCGAATAAAGGCCGAAGCACGCGACTAGTATATGGCGAGCGGGAGCGGTTGGACAGGGTGGGGGAGGGCGGCTATGCTAGAACTGTCTTCACCGCCGAGCCGCCCCAGCGTGACGATCCTTCGCCTGCGCGCCTTGCTGCTGATCGTGCTGATCATCGCGCTCCACGGCGCGCTGTGGGGCATGCAGCCGCTGCTCGCGATTCGCCATCGTCCCCTCTCCTTCGTGTTCGCCGCTGCGCTGGTGCTCAGTGTCGTCGCGCACGAGCTGTTGCACCTCGTGGGCTTCGTCTGGTTCGGTGGCGCGCCCTGGTCGGCCGTTCGCGTGGAGCTCCGCGGGCTGACGATCGCCGCGCACTGCGCCGTGCCACTCCCGGCGTGGAGCTACCGCGTGGCGGTCGCGCTCCCTGGCGTGGTGCTCGGCGTCGTGCCAGCGGTGAGTGGACTGGTGTCCGGCGTGGGGTGGCTCACGGTGTATGGCGCCGTGATGCTCGGCGCGGCGGTGGGGGATGCGCGGGTGCTCTGGGTGCTCCGTGAGGTTCCGAGGGGGGAGAGGGTCGGCGACGCGCGTGAGTCAGGCAGAAGCTACTAAAAATATAGTTGACAACTCGATCCCCTCGCGCCGATATTCCCGCCACCAGTTGATGGATCGAGTGTACATCCCCGCTCAGGCACCGCAGTAAACCCTTTCCGCCCGCTCCGGGTCCAATCTGCAGCGCCGCTGCCAGACGCGCCGCAGCACCGGTGCTCAGCCGCGCGTAATGCCCGTTACACCATCGATCATCGGTATCCGCTGGCCCCCGCCGGGCCGCCGGACGTCGTGCAGGCCCACTCACCTCCCAAGAACCCACGTGCATCCTCGTCGTCTGCTGTCTCTCCTGACGGCGCTCGTCGCGATCTGCATTGCGAGCCCCCTCGCCGCGCAACAGGTGGACATCATCCGCGGCCGAGTGACCGGACAGGACAACGCACCCATCGAGAACGTGGCCGTCACCGTCACGTCCATCTCCGGGAACGTGAACCGCACTGCAAAGACCGACAAGAACGGCCGCTTCACGGTGACCTTCCCCGGCGGCGATGGCGACTATTTCGTCTCGTTCCAGGTCTTCGGCTACGCCCCGAAACGCTTCGAGGTGAAGCGCGTGGCCGACGAGGAGATCCTCGTGGCCGATACGAAGCTCATCCCGGCCGCGGTACAGCTCGATGCCGTGCAGGTGAACGCGAAGCGCGAAAAGGTGAGTCGCAACGACGTCACGTCGGACGTGAGCGGCACGGAGCGCACGATCAACAACTCCGCATTGCCGCCCGACCAGATGGGCGATCTGGCCGCCATGGCCGCCTCGCTCCCCGGCGTGCAGCTCGTCCCCGGCGCCGATGGCGATCCGTCGGGCTTCTCGGTGCTTGGCCTCACGCCTGATCAGAACAGCACGACGCTCAACGGAATGAACTTCGGGGGCGCGGATCTCCCGCGCGATGCGGCGGTGACGACATCGCTCGTCACCACGCCGTACGACGTGTCGCGCGGCGGATTCAGCGGCGCGCAGTTCAACGTGCGCACGCGTCCGGGCTCCAATTTCATCAACCGCGGGATGAGCCTCACGCTCGACGCGCCGCAGATGCAGTGGACCGATCGCGCCGCGCGCGCGCTCGGACAGGAGTACACGAACCTCTCCCTCGGCGGGTCGCTCTCCGGGCCACTCAAGTACGACAAGGCGTTCTACAACATCTCGTACCAGCTCGGCCGTCGCTCGAACGACCTGCACACGCTGCTGAACGCCGACCCGCTGGCGCTCGAGACCGCCGGGATCGCCCCCGATTCCGTGAGCCGGCTGCTCGGCATCCTCCAGCAGTCGCGCATTCCGGCCACGGTGGGGCGCCTGCCGCAGTCCCGGCTGAGCGACCGGGGGTCGATCTTCGGCGCGTTCGACATCACGCCACCATCGTCGGCGAGCGGGCAGTCGTTCAACGTCACGGTGAACGGGAGTTGGAACCGGCAGACGCCCGTGTCCGCACTCACCACGGAGTTCCCCGCACACAGCGGCGATCGCACCGGGTGGAACGGCGGGATCCAGGGGCGGCACTCCGGCTACTTCGGCTTCGGCGTCCTGAGCGAGACGTCGGTGGGCGTGAGCGAGTCGCGCAGCTACGGCACGCCGTACCTCGCGCTCCCCAGCGGGAGCGTGCGCGTCAACTCCACCTTCGCCAACGGCGCCAATAGCGTGAAGTCGATCGCGTTCGGCGGCAGTCCGTCGCTGAACACGAGCTCCACGAACAACAGCATCGGCTTCACGAACCAGCTCTCCTGGTTCAGCACGAACAACAAGCACCGGCTCAAGCTCGCGAGCGAGCTGCGGCGCGACGCGTACACGCAGGATCAGACGACGAACCTGCTTGGCTCGTTCTTCTTCAACTCCCTCGCCGACTTCGATGCGGGGCAGCCGGCGTCGTTCACGCGGCAACTCTCTCCGCGCAAACGCAGCGGGAGCCAGATCGTCGGCGGGCTCGCGCTCGGCGATTCGTACCGGCGAAGCTCCGACCTGCAGATCCAGTACGGCGTGCGCCTGGACGGCAATCGCTTCATGTCCGCGCCCACGCTCAATCCCGAGGTGGAACAGCTCTTCGGCGTGCGCAACGACAACGTACCCAATCGCCTCTACGTGAGCCCGCGCGTGGGCTTCTCGTGGACCTACGGGACAGCGGCGCAGGTCGGCGGCTTCGAGGGCGCGTTCCGCGGCCCGCGAGCGGTGGTGCGCGGCGGGGTGGGCATGTTCCAGAACACGCCGAGCACCGCGCTGATCGGCTCCGCGATCGACAACACCGGGCTGCCGGGCGCGGTGCAGCAGCTCTACTGCGTGGGTGCGGCCGCGCCCCTCCCCGACTGGGAGGCGTACGCCACGAACCCGGCGCTCATCCCCACCGAGTGTGCCGACGGCACCATGGGGAGCGTGTTCGCCAGCTCGGTGCCCAACGTCACGCTCTTCGCGAAGGACTACACGGCTCCGCGGAGTGTCCGTTCCAACCTGCAGTGGAACGGGCCCGTGCTCGGCAACCGTTTCAGCGCGCAGGTGGAGGCCACGTACTCGATGAACCTGAATCAGCCGAGCTCCGTGGATCTCAACCTCGATCCGACCACGCGGTTCACGCTCGCGGACGAAGCGGGGCGCCCGGTGTTCGTGGAGCCCGCGAGCATCGTGCCCGGTACGGGCGTGATCGCCGCTGGTGGCGCGCGCGTCTCGCAGAAGTACAATCGGGTGTCGGAGATGCGCTCCGACCTCCGCTCGGAGAGTCGTCAGCTCAGCGTCCGCCTCTCACCCGCGACGTTCAGCACGAAACTCAGCTGGGGGCTCTCGTACGTGTACTCCAACGTGCGCGAGCAGGTGCGCGGGTTCAGCAGCACGGTCGGGAATCCGTTCGACGTGGAGTGGGCCCGCTCGAGCTTCGACTCGCGGCATCAGATCTCGTACAACCTGGGGTACAACCTCCTCGATCTGATCCGACTGAACTGGTCCGGCTCGTTCCGCTCGGGCCGACCGTTCACGCCACTCATCGCCGGCGACGTGAACGGCGACGGCTACTCGAACGACCGCGCCTTCATCTTCGATCCGACGACCACCGCCGACCCGGCGCTGGCCTCGGCGATGCAGTCGCTGCTCGCGAGCTCGAGCGGCGCGGTGCGCGAGTGTCTGCAGCAGCAGCTCGGCCACCTCGCGGCACGCAACAGCTGCCAGGGGCCGTGGACCTCGTCGGCGAGCATGTCCATCTCCTTAAACCCGATCAAGCTGCACCTGCCGCAGCGGGCATCGCTCTCCTTCACGCTCTCCAACCCGCTCGGCGCCGCGGATCTCCTGCTTCACGGGGAGAACAGTCTGCGCGGCTGGGGGCAGCAGCCGTTCCCCGACGCATCGCTCCTGTACGTCCGCGGCTTCGATCCGTCGACCAAGCGCTACACGTACGAGGTGAACCAGCGCTTCGGCTCCACCAGCCCCGCGATGTCCGCGATTCGCACGCCCGTCACGCTCACCGCGATGCTGCGACTGGATGTGGGCCCCACACGCGAGCGGCAGATGCTCACGCAGCAGCTCGATCGTGGCCGGCGTACGCAGGGGACGAAGGCGCCCGAGCCGATGCTCAAGGCGATGTACGGGACCGGTGGCGTGCCGAATCCGATGGCGACGATCCTCCGCGAGGCCGATACACTCAAGCTCACCAGCGTGCAGGCCGACAGCATCGCGACGATCAATCGGCGATACGTGATCCAGCTCGACTCCATCTGGACGCCGGTGGCGAAGTACCTGGCGGAGCTCCCCGACACGTACGACAAGGGCGTAGCGTACGACCGGTACAAGCAGGCGCGTGAGAGCTCGGTGGACCTGCTCATCAAGCTCGCGCCCGAGATCAAGGGATTGCTCACCGCTGAGCAGCGGCGCAAGCTGCCGTCGTTCATCGCGAGCTATCTCGATACGCGCTACCTTGCCTCGATCCGCTCCGGCACCGCCGGAGCGAGTGGCGGCCCGATGATGCTTCCGGGGGGCATGATGGCGATGCCCGCAAGCGGCGGGGAGCGCAGCATCACCATCATCCGTCAGTAATGACGACGCGGCGACCGTGCCCCGTATGATCACCAGGCATTCACCTCGAGGCTCACTCATGAACAGACCAACCTTCGGCGCGTTGTGTGGTGCACTCGTCGTCGCCGGCGCATCGGCCGCGAGCGCTCAGCAGCAGCTTCCTCCCATTCGCCCGCTGGGCCCTGTGGCGCACGTCTCCAAGGAGCTGCTCGGCAGTGTATCCGCCGTGCGCGCGCTCCCCGACGGGCGCGTGCTGGTGAACGACATCACGGGACGACGCGTCGTGCTGTTCGACTCGACGCTCGCCACGTTCACGGTGGTGGCGGACTCCACCAGCGCCACGGCGAACGCGTACAGCTCGCGGCTCGGCGGGCTGATCGCGTATCGCGGCGATTCCACGTTGTTCATCGATCCGTCGTCGCTCTCCATGCTGGTGATCGATGGGGCAGGGAAGATCGCGCGCGTGATGTCGGCGCCGCGTCCGTCGGACGCGAACTTCCTGATCGGCGGACCGTTCGGCATGCCGGGCTTCGATGGGCAGGGGCGGCTGGTGTACCGTGGCGGTGGCGGCTCCCGCATGATGTCCCCGCCGCGACCGGGAGCCTCACCCGGCGCGTTCGTGATGCCCGAGATGCCCGACTCCGCGCCGATCGTGCGTGTGGACCTCGCCACGCGGAAGCTCGACACCGCGGCGTTCTTCAAGATCCCGAAGACGAACGTCTCGGTGAATCGCGACGGCAACGGACGGGTCACCGTAACCACGGTCGTCAATCCGCTTCCGGTGGCCGACGACTGGGCGCTCCTCTCTGACGGAACGATCGCGGTGATTCGCGCACGCGATTACCACGTGGATTGGGTGAGCCCGGACGGCGCGGTGACCTCATCGCCGAAGGTCCCGTTCGAGTGGCAGCGGCTCACCGACGAGGACAAGGTGGCGTTCGTGGACTCCGCGAAGGCGGCGATGGAGAAGTCGCGTGCGGAGATGGCGACGCGAATGGCAGGGAGCGGCCAGGCGCAAGGCCCGGGCGGCACGCCTACTGGCGCTGGGGAGCCGCGGGTCACGATGACCTTTCGGATGGAGGGGGGCGCTCAAGTGACGGGTGGCCCCGCGCCCGCCGGCAGCGGCATGCCGCTGCCGGAGATCAACATGGTGTCGCCGACCGAGTTGCCCGACTATCGCCCTCCGTTCTCGCAGGGCGCGACCCGCGCGGATGCCGACGGCAACCTCTGGATCCGGACGAGCAAGGTGGTGGACGACAGCCCGGTGTATGATGTGGTCAACCGTCGCGGCGAGCTGATCGACCGCGTGAAGCTCCCTCCGTTCCGCGTGATCGCGGGCTTCGGTCCAGGCGGGATCGTGTATATGGGCGTGCGCGATGGTGCCGGCACGCGACTGGAGCGAGCGCAGGTGCGGTGAGCACAGGCAGTAAATCGCCATGCAGCCGACCGCGAATTAGCAATTCTCTTACCGAGAACGTGTCCGTAGCTGCGCTGTGTGCGCGCCGGCCGATGGCGAGCGCTCGGGGCTGTTCTATTTCGACGGGATGACGAGAAATCATAGCCTGATAGGTACAAACATTATGAAAACGCTATTTCTACTCTTGTCGCTTTCGGTTGCCTCAAACGCCTTTGCTCAATCTGACATAAAAATGCGCGTCGGTTATGGCGCGGATAATCCCGATTTACAGAGCGTTCTTTACTTTGAAAACATTGGTCTTGGCAAAGTGTCGTTTTCCGGCGACAACCTGAAAAATAGAGATTTTCAAATCTCCATCAAAGAATTTGTGCGCGGAAAACTCAAGAGAACAGACGTGGTTTTCGACTCAAAAGAAGATGAATACTTCAGAATCAAAAGCGACAAATTCGGCTTTCGCGTTCTGACAAAAGCGACTTCGGAAAATACGGTGAGGTTTGATTTCCAATTTGACGGATTTGCCAAAGGCAAAGAATACAAAGTCGCGCGGGGACAAAGAGAGTTTGCTCTAAAGAGTTTTCTGGGCAGTAAGCCTGAAATTGCAATCCCGCTCAACGCGAACACTTACATTTTGACGTATATGATGCCGTATGTGAAAAAAGACGGCTCCAAAGCCTATTGCGAGGTTGTTCAGGCGGATGTCAGTCCAGAGGAACTCGGAAGAAAATACGCAATTCCGGTTTATTATCTGATAGACATAACGTTCCAATAGAAGTTTAGAACTGGTCCCACAAACACCTGAGACGCCTCGCGAGCCTGCTTGGTCGGTGGCCCGAAGCGCGGTGGACCTCGCTCTTCGGTGATCGAACGGAGGCCGGCAGCCATATTCGATTCATTTATGGTCCAGTTCTAATGTGTGACCCGGCACACGTGGGGGCCGTCCACATCTGGTATGGCCAAGCCAATCGATGCGACGCCCAAGTCGCCCTGGTTCAGTCATGCGGGAAAGTTGGTGGTGACGGTCGCCACCACGGGAGCTGCGCTGGTCCACATCTTCAACGCGCTCTACTCGCACGGTGTGATCGGCAAGTCCGAGACGCGACAGTCGATCGGCGATCTCGGTGCGGCGTGGGTGGGATTGCGCCCCGCGTTCGATACCGCCACCGCGATCGGCGACACGATCCACCTCGCCGCCATGATCACCGACAAGAGCGGGAGCATCCTCGTCGGTGCGCGTCCCTCGTGGACGAGCGATGATCCCAACGTCGCGATGGTGCTCACGGACGGCTCCGTCGTCGCGCGAGGGCCAGGGGCCACGACGATCACCGTGGCTGCCGGCAGTGTCACCGCGCGCTCGCGCATCGTCGTCGCGCAGCGCGTCGCGACGCTGAGCATTCTTCCCGTGGTGGGCGACAGCAGCATCGCCGTGGCCGAAGGGGATCGCCGCACGCTCCGCGCGCGTGCGTTCGACGCGCGCGGCTACGTGATCGCGGGGATCACCCCGCAGTGGCACATCGACGACAGCAGCGTCGCGGCGCTCGACACGGCGGGTGCGCTCACCGGAGAGAACGCCGGGCGCACGATCGTCAGCGCGAGTATCAATGGCATATCGGCGCGCGCGGCGGTGACCGTCATCCCGACGCCAACGGGGATCGCGGCAGTGGCCGGCGCGAGCCAGCGCGCGCTCGCGGGAGGCACGCTCCCGCAGCCCGTGGTCGTGCGCGTGACCGGACGGAAGGGGCGTCCGGTGGCGGGGCAGGTCGTCACCTTCCGCCCCGATGAGGGGCACGGCTCCGCGGAGCCGGCCACGGCGCGCACCGACGCGGATGGCCGCGCGCGCACTACGTGGACGCTCGGCGATCTCCCCGGCCGGCAGCTGCTCCTCTCGAGCGTGGAACGCGTGGATAGCGCGCTCGCCATCGTGGCGGAGGCGGATCCGGTGGCGAGCAACACCCGCGTCGCGCCGCTCGCCGAACGCCTGAGCGGCATCGCGGGGCAGCTGCTCGCCGATTCCGTAGGCGTTCGCCTCACCGACTCCACCGGCCGCGCGCTCGCCGATGTGCCGGTGACGTGGACCGCGCTCGACGGCGGCGCCGTGGAGGCGATCGCCATGCGCACCGACTCGCTCGGCGAGGCGCGCGTGCGCTGGACGCTGGGAAAGAAGGCCGGCGCGCAGCGGCTGCGCGCGCAGGTTGGCGCCGCGCACGGGGTCGCGCCCGTCACCATAGCGGCGAGTGCGCTCGCCGGTGAGCCGGTGGGGCTCGTCGTCATCAGTGGCGATGAGCAGCGTGCCGCGGTGGGGATGCCGCTCACCATGCCGCTCGTCGTCCGCGTGGTGGACGCCAGTGGCAATGGCGTGGCGGGCGTGACGCTCGTGCTCTCGCCATCCGCCGGCACCGTCCCCGACACGACGCTCCATACCGACTCGCTCGGCGTCGCCCGGATTCACTGGACGATGGGGCGCTCCGCGCTCCCGCACACGCTCGCCGTACACGTGGACGGGCTCAAGCAGTTGATCAAGCTCTCGGCGCGCGCGACCCCCGCGGCTCCCGCGAATCTCTCCTTCGATGATGCACCACTGTCGGAGGCGAAGAGCGCCGATGGCAAGCGGAAGCAGCTCCACGCGCTCGTGACCGACATCTACGGCAATCCCGTCCCGGATGTGCCGGTGAGCTTCTCCACCAGGTCGGGGGGCGTGACACCCGCGCGCGCGGTGAGCGACGCGAAGGGGCGCGTGCCGCTCACGTGGACGCTCGGCACCACGCCGGGCGAGCACACGCTCGTGGGGAGCGTGCGCGGCGCCAACGTGAGCGGAACGTATGTGACGCACGTGACCGCTCGCGAGGCAAGCGCGGGGGCCAGGGCAGCGGCAAAGTCTGCACCCACGAAGCCGGCGACGGCAACGCCGGGGAGGAAGGGGGGCTCGTGACCCCCGCGCCCTCCTGCGCCGGCCCTGACAGCAGGTTATATTTCGTTACATAGCATGTCATTTTCTTCTACTACATCCCGATCCCACTCTCCGCCGAACCCGTCACGCCGCAGGCCGCGCTCACGCCGCCGCACCGCTGGTTCCGCGTCGCAGCACACCTCACTCCCCACCAGCCGGACCGCGTACACAGAGACGCGCCAGTGGCTGCTCGATCGCCACGGTCCCGTCTGCGCGTACTGCGAGCGCCGCATCGACGCGCGCGCGATCACCCTCGACCACGTGACCCCGCGCCGCGGCCAGACCGCATACGATCGGCGCGACAACCTGGTCCTCGCCTGTCCGGGTTGCAACAGTCAGAAAGCCGACAAGCCGACGCTGGCGTTCCTGCTCGCCCGGCGCGAGCGCGCCGCGAGCCTGCTGCGCTACGGCGACCACCTGAGCCCCATGCTGGTGGATCTCGCTCGTCAGATTGCGGGGCCCGAAGCGGTCGCCCGTATCGCTCGTCTGGCGGATCCGGATTACCCGTACCGCGACTGAACGCGCGCTGTCCTGCTGGCGGCCTCGCGTACACGGAGCAACTTCGGACATCGCGCCTTCTCGGGCATGCCCGTTGCGCGAGCGGAACGGTGAATCCGTTTCCGCAGGGGAGGGTGCAGCATGACGAACAGACAGATCGCGCGCGGGCTCGGCTTGTTCGGCATCGGGTTGGGATTGGCCGAACTGGCCGCTCCGCGATGGCTGGGCGAGCAGATTGGCGTGGGTGACCGCCGCAACCTGATCCGGGCCATGGGCGCGCGCGAAGTGTTAGCCGGTGTGGGGGTGCTCGCGCCCCGACGGCCGACCGCCGGGCTCTGGGCTCGCGTGGCGGGCGACGCGGTGGACATCGCGCTCCTGGTCGTGGCAATGCGGAACAGCTTTCGACGCGGCCGCGTCGCCACCGCGCTCGCGATGGTGCTGGGCGTGAGCGCGATGGATGCGCTGTTCGCGTGGCGGCTACAGCGCGCGTAGCGCGCGAGGGAGGTGTTCGGCTGGCGGCGCGCTCGCGATGCCCGTAGCTTTGTCCCGCTCCCGCCCGTGGTTGTCCGGGCGGGAGATCCGCCGGCACACCTCCATCCATCCCCACGCACCCCATGGGAACGCGAGACCCTCGCATCGACGCGTACATCGCCAAGTCCGCCGACTTCGCGAAGCCGATCCTGATCCACTTGCGAGACATCGTTCACGAGACGTGTCCCGAGGTGGAAGAGACGATGAAGTGGAGCTTCCCCCACTTCATGTATCAGGGAATGCTGTGCAGCATGGCATCGTTCAAGGAGCACTGCGCCTTCGGCTTCTGGAAGGGCGCGCTGGTGGTGGACGAGAGCGCAGACGGCGCGATGGGGCAGTTCGGGCGGATCACAGCGATCTCCGAGCTGCCAGCGAAGAAGCTCCTCACGGGCTACATCAAGAAGGCGATGCAGCTCAACGAGACCGGCGTCAAATCGCCGATGCGAGCGAAGCCCAAGGCGGCGGTGAAGAAGCCGCTGACGGTTCCGGCTGATCTCGCAGCCGCATTGAAGAAGAACGCGAAGGCGCGCGCCACGTTCGAGGATTTCAGTCCGAGCCAACGGCGCGAATACATCGATTGGATCGTCGAAGCCAAGCGCGAAGAGACTCGGCAGCGGCGTGTGGAGACGACCATCGAATGGCTGGCCGAGGGGAAGCAGAGGAACTGGAAGTACATGAAGTCCTGAGTGCGCGCCAGCCATGTACTCCACGTGCCTCTACTGCCATACGCGATTCCGCGAGAATGCGGTGATCGAGGCATTCGCGATCGGTCGTCGGCTGGCGTTCGATCCGGAGCGGGGGCGCCTCTGGGTGGTGTGCGGCCGTTGCGGGCGCTGGTGCCTCGCTCCATTCGAGGAGCGGTGGGAGGCGATCGAGGAGTGTGAACGGCGCTTTCGCGGAACGCGACTGCGCGCGTCGACCGATAACATCGGGATGACCCGCCTCCCTGACGACGTCGAGTTGGTGCGCGTGGGGCCCGCGCTGCGCCCGGAACTCGCGGTCTGGCGGTACGGCAGGAGCTTCCGCAGGCGACATGCGTTGGCCGTCGTCGTCCAGGGCGCGCATACGTTCGCCTCCGATGCGCTGCGCGTGGGCGCGGTCACGGGCGCGTTTCTGAGTGTGGCTGGGCTGACGCTGCGTGCCGGCATCGCCGTTGCCGCCCTCGGCGCGAATCACTACTGGCGGAACCGCATCGTGGCGCGAATCCCTCGCGGCAGCGAGCCCCCGCTGCAGGTGCGCCGGCGTGATCTCGGGTCGGTCGCCGTGACGCGCGGAGGTGATGCGTCGCTGCCCTGGGCCCTGCGAATCAAGCATCGCGAAGGTGTCGACGACGTGATGAGCGAGGATGCTTTCCGGGCGGCGCGTGTCCTCCTGCCAGCACTCAACTGGGCCGGCGGGGACAAGGTGCAGGTCGCGACCGCGGTCCGACGGCTGGAAGCTGGCTTGGATGCGGCGGCGCTCTTCCGGTCGGTCGCGGAGTCCGGAACGAAGCGGCGGGCGGAGACCGGTGTGCCGTTGGTCGAGCTCGCTCCATCGCAGCGGCTCGCGGTGGAGATGGCGCTCCACGAGGAGAGCGAGCGTCGGGCACTCGATGGTGAGCTCGCCGCCCTGGAGGAGGCATGGCGAGAGGCGGAAGAGCTCGCGGCGATCGCCGACAGCCTCCTGATCCCGCCGTTCGTCGAGCAGCAGCTGGCGCGGCTTCGCTCGCGCAGTGCGCGTGCCGGCGCACCTGGGGATGAAGGGCCGGCTGCTCCGCGCGGACGTCAATGAGATGTGATGTTTCTCACGTTGCACGCACCCGGTCTTCCGCGTCTGAATGTATGTAGCGATGCATCACCCCAGCCTTCAGACGAGGAGTTCCGATGTTCTCTCGGACCGCGGTCCGCACAGCTTGTATTGCCGTCGGCTTGAGTCTCTCTCTGGTGTCGGTCGCCACCGCGCAGGGGCACGGCCATGGCCGTGAGAATGGACAGGGCGGCCCGCCGCACGTGCCGCCCGGGCAGGCCAAGAAGAGAGTCGTCACCATCAACGATGCGACGATCGCCACGCGCGAGGTGCTCGTGAAGCACGGGTACGAGGTGGTGCGCATCGAAAGGGTGAAGGGCTCGCAGGTCATCTACTACCGCGTCGGGAAGCACGGCAAGGGGAAGAAGCGGCCCGTGCGGAAGATGTACATCCGTCCCGCACGCGAGGTCGTCGTCTTCGAAGAGGTACCTGACGATCGCGTGCGCGTGGACATCAACGTGCGCCTGGGTTTCTGACGAACTGAGTTCGGATGCGATGTGCAGAGCGCCCTGGCCAGGTGGCAACCCTTGGTCAGGGCGCTCTACTCTTACCAACGACGGTTCACTCTTCCTGACGACCGCAACACTTCTCGGATCATGCATTCGGATCTGCGCGCCCGCCTTCTGCGCGGCGATATGCTGCTCGGTACCCTGCTCTCGCTCCCCTCTCCCGAGATCGCGGAGGTGCTCGGCGAGGTCGGTTTCGACTGGTTGTTCGTCGATGGCGAGCACGGTCCGTTCGATGCGCGCGAGCTGATCGCGGTGCTGCGGGCCGCGGGGAGCACACCGTGCCTCGTCCGCACACCGCCCCAGAACGACGCGGCGATCGCGCGGGCACTCGATGCGGGTGCCGCGGGTATCATCGTTCCGCAGGTGCACAGCGCCAGCCAGGCGGCGCACATTGCGGCCGTCGCACACTACCCACCGACCGGCACGCGAGGGGTCGGCGTGACCCGCGCCAGCGGCTACGGACACCGGATCCGGGAGTATGTCGCCACTGCGAACGACACGGTTGTCGTGGTCGTGCAGGCGGAGAGCGCTCAGGCGGTGGAGGACATCGAGGCGATCGCGCGCGTGCCGGGTGTGGATGCGGTGCTCATCGGGCCGAACGATCTCGCCGCGAGCCTCGGCCAATCCGGGCGCACCGACCACCCCGTGGTGCGCGCCGCGATCGAGCGGGTAATCGATGTGTGCCGAGGCGCCGGGCGCCCGGTGGGGATTTTCGGATTGAACCCCGAGTCAGTGCGGCCATGGATCGAACGCGGTGCGACGCTCGTGGTAGCCGGCGTGGATGCCGTGCTGCTCGGTGGTGCGGCGCGTGGAGTGCTCGCGGCGCTGCGGGGGCACTCATGACGGCGTAGGCTGGCGGAATTCCGGCGTCGTATGCATCATCTCGCTCATCAGCCCGGAGGAGACCATGGACGAGGAAGTCTTCAACCTCACGCTCCGGAAGTTCCTGAAGCGCTTCGGCGTGACGGCGCAGCGAGAGATCGAGAAGGCGGTCGAGGGTGCGCGGGAGCGCGGGGCGCTCAAGGGAGATGAGAAACTCCCGGTCCACGCGACGCTCACCATCCCAGGCGTGCTCGGCGAGCTCACGATCGACGGCGAGATCATGCTCTCCGGACCGGCGCCGGCAGACGAGAGCTGAGGGCCAGCATCATGGCGCCACGCATCCGCCGCACCGCCCGCGCGACCGCACATCGGCGAGCGGCCGTGCTGCTCACGCTCCCGGCAGCGCTCGCCTGGTCTGGCTGCGCTTCGCATCAACCGCCGCCGCCTTCGTCGGCGACCACGCAGGAGCGAACGCGTCTCGATGCGTCCAACGCGCGGTATGATTTCGAGACGACCTCGCGCGCCACGGTGGTGGAGCGACGCATTGCCGCGCCGATCGAGCGGGTGTGGAGCGTTCTCCCTACCGTGTTCGACTCGCTCGGTATCCCGATGGGGCTGGCGGATTCGCGCACACACGTGTACGGCAACCGTGCGTTCAAGGCGCAGCGGCAACTCGCTGGCATGCGACTCTCCAGACTGGTGGACTGCGGGCGGAGCGCTACCGGCTTCAACGCCGATCGATACCAGGTGACGCTGAGCGTGGTGATCACGCTGGCGACAGCGCCCGATGGAAGCACGTCAGCGTACATCGCGGTGGAGGGGCGCGCCACGGACCCGGGTGTGAGTGGAGATCCGGTGCGGTGCTCCACCACGGGGCAGCTCGAGGACGTGATCGCGGAGCGGCTCGCCGCGCGGCTGCAGTCGCGGGTAGATGCGATCGTTCTCGAGCGGACGAGCTGCTTCGGCGTCTGCCCGGCGTATCGGCTGCGGGTGGAGCGGTCCGGGCTCGTCACGTTCGAGCGGCAGAACGGACGCGACGCGGGACGCACGGAGCGCGACAGCATCGCGCCGAGCGCGTTCCTCTCGCTCGTCGCAATGGCCGAGCGCGCTGGTGTCGATGCGCTGCCCGACCGGATCGAGGGCGACGCGCGCCTGTGCCCGGTACGCGCGACCGATCACCCCACGGTCAGGATCGTGTTGACGGGGCAGAATGTCACGCGGCGCATCGACCACTACACGGGGTGCTATCTGTCTCCCGAGCTCGCGATCGCGGAGCCGCTGCGCCAACTCACCGCGTTCGAGGCGGCGGTCGACAGTGTCGCCGGGGTGCGGCGGTGGATACATTAGACGCAGGACGAAGCCGCGTGGACGCACACTCGTGTCGCAGCGTGGCACATCGTGGATCGACACCAGGTGCTCCGTGAACGCGACGATCCGTCGTACGCTTGCCCCCACCCTCATCGGCGTGCTCGCCGCGTTCGGCGCGCTCACCGCGCTGAGCTACGCTCGGCAGCGGGAGTGTGGAGGGCTCGGCGGCCAGTGGGACATCGCGCGCCGAGCGTGCCTTGCCGCTGATGGCAGGACGTACACGAGCGGCTTGCTCGGCGGGCGCGGCATCATTCTCGCCATCGTCGCCGCGTTGCTCATCGCGTGGACACTCTGGCGGGTGTACACATACCCGCTCCGCCGGAGCGCCGGAGCGGGGCGGCGGGGTTGACGGGCTCGCGTCGCACCGCGGGTGATTGGGCGGTTGGCGGTGCGCCGCTAGCGACTCGCCGGACCCTCGCGCATCTTGCATGAACGGCTGGCTGGCACCCACGTCCTGTGGCGCCGGTACGCAGGCAGCTCGACACCCTGGTGGAGCGTTACTCGAATGAACGAGAAGCAGCTCATCGCGCTGGCCCGGCGGAACGCGGCGAAGTCGCAGGCGCAGGCCAAGCCGAAGCGGTCCTTCGACGCCACGCTCGACGCAACGCGCGCAGCCACGACGGAGGCGGGCGGCGATGCCGATCGGATGTTCAAGGAGATGAAGCGCCGGGAGTTCTAGCGGCCGGGAGTCGTAGCGATGGATGAGTGGCAGGCCGAGATCCACACGATCCGCGGGATTCGCGTGGTGGTGGTCAACACGCGGGTGGACATCCACACCGGGCGCGTGCTCCAGCGCCTGGATGGCGCGCTCGATCTCATCGCGCGATACCAGCCGTGGCGATTCCGCCGACTGCAGCACGACTGCGCGCAGATCCTCGTCCAGCGCTATCCCTGCCGCGCGGCGTACGACCCGCAGTCGCGCACCTGTCTCATAGAGCTGACTTTCCTCGACAACCCGAATTTCTCCGAGGCGCAGATCGCGTCGTCGGTCGTGCACGAGGCGATGCACGCGCGACTCGATCGGATGGGCGTGCACGTGCGCGAGGAGCAGAAGTCGCGCGAGGAGCGCCTGTGTCGGAGAGCCGAGCTCGAGTTCGGGCTCGCGGTGCCGAACGGCGAGCCCGTGGTGGAGCGCGCCCTCGCCTCGCTGGCGCTGGCTGACGAAGAGGTGGCGCCGGTGATCGACTGGATGGAGGCGCGCCGGCGCGTGGAGCAGGCGGACCTCGAGGCGCTCAGGGCGCCGGGGTGGTTGAAGCGGACGCTGGATCGGGGGGCTGGGCCGGAGGGCTCGGCGCAGGGGTGAGTGAGGTGGTCGCAATTTGCGACCACCTCTTTCAGTTCATGCCCTCATGACGCGAGCTGATCACAAGCTGTGATCACCTCCAAGCACGACCACGACAGCGCGCGCTCAATCATACCACCCCTGCACGTACCACCCTCCCTCCTCCCGGTCCTGAAAGACCAGCAGCTCGCTCCCGCTGCCACCCCTCCCCTCGCACCGCCAGTACTCCCGTCGATATCCATCTCCCGTCCACCACTCCCCCGACAATCGCTCCGGCCCCACGGCGTGCGCGACACTCACGCGCCCCCCGCGCCACCACACCGCGCACGGTACTCCTGTCTCCTGCTCCACCTCCACCAGCTCCGGCACCTCGAGCAGCCTGAGCGCCATCGTCCGCGCTCCGACTGCAGCGCCATCACGGTGGGTTCCCTCTGATCCCTGATCCCTGCGTCCTGCCCCCTCGCGCCACTCTCCCTCCCGCTCCGGCCTGTGCTCCTCCCTCGCCTCCGGCCGCACCACGCCCCCCGCTCCCAGCTCCGCGTGCAGTCGCGCAAAGGCGGCGTCCATCGCGGCGGTGTCACGCCACTCGGGCGACAGGAGGTCGCCCTGTTCCCCTGAGAGCGGCGCCGTGGCAACGATGGCCACGCGCACGCCGCGCACTCCCGCATCGAGCGGCCACCGCTCGAGAAGCGCTCGGCAGTGCTCGAAGAGATGCGCGGCGCGTGCGGTGGGGCGCGCGAGCCGGGCCTCGCGCGTGATGGTGTGTGGCGGTGCGCCACTGGGGAGCGCGCTCCGTACATCATCGAGCACGAGCGTGATGGCGACGGCAGCCGCGGCACGCCCGTCGCCCGCGAGCGTGGCGGCGAGGGAGTCGAGCGCGGCGCGCGCGAGGAAGGTGATGGGCTCCAGCGTGGTGGTAGGCGCGGAGAGCTCCGCCTCCACCACGCGCGCCGCATCGACGCGCGCGAGCACGGGGCGGCGCCGGTCTTCTCCTTGCGCGAGACGCCAGGTGTCGAGCCCCACACGCCCCCAGCGACGCTCCACATCTTCCGCCTCGAGTGCGGCGAACGCGCCGGCGGTGTGGATGCCGAGCGTGGCGAGCGTCTCGCGCAGCTCGTCGTCCATGGGAATGAGCGCGAGCGGGGCGCCGGTCAGATAGTCGGCATCCCCCTCGGGCGGAACGATCACCAGCTCGCGCCCGCGCGCTGGCGCCCACGTCGCCGCGCGCGCGGCGACACACGAACCGGCCACCGCCACACGCGCGC
>JADMIO011472203.1_pt1 | contig 73713 bp, 53 predicted proteins | sample 8958161 | NCBI WGS metagenome assembly JADMIO01 (sample SAMN16585339, study PRJNA669376) | soil metagenome | isolation source: Crop rotation soil | place: USA: Cullars Rotation, Alabama | collected 2011
CGCGACAACTTGTCCACGTGGAATTCTAAGCTTAGGATCCCAATGTGCTGGAAAGCGGTTCGGACCACCTACCGGTCTATGCAGATTTCTATTTTGCAGGATCTGGCGCAGTAGACCAGGAAGAGAATGCCTCTGGTATCACTGTTTCCGTATCTCCCCTGCCAATCCATGACCGAGCAACATTCATGATAACCAATGAGAGAAGAAGCCATATCCAATTGACCATCGCGGACCTCACTGGAAAGGAACTGGCGCAAGTCGTTGATAGTGATCTTGAAGCTGGGGAGCATACATTTGAATGGGATGCAGCCGGCGTGCCGGCAGGGACTTATGTTTATACTGTTGAGAGCAATGGGAAACAGCGACATGGGAAGGTCACGATCATTAGATGACGTATCAGGCTTACATAGATCGATAAATCATGAAATCAATATCCATGTATCCTGCTACTGTGGAGGATCTCATCATCAACACCCCTACTTTCAACGGGCTATAAACTCTCGCAGTCCCTTTATACAAACCTCACTCAATCATGAAATCAATCGACATCTATTTAGAGCAAGTAGACCATCTCATGAAGCTAGCTGGCAGTATTGGACGTGAAGAATCATTTGCAGAGCTACGAGCAGGATCGCTCGCGCTTATCAAGAATCTTTTTGGTAGCGAACATCCACACTATAGCGAGTTTCTACGAGCGGCAGGCGACTATAAAACAAACGTAATCAATCATGTTGCCGCCGAGTGTCGCGGCGTCTTGAAAGCCATTCGGGACCAGCTCGAACGTGGATGGTTCAGAACCACAAAGTCTCTAATTGCTGCCGAGGTGTTCAGCGATTTTATGGAGATGGCAGAGTATTTTCTATCGGAGGGGTACAAAGATCCCGCAGCGGTCATGATTGGTGGAGTTCTTGAGGAGCACTTGAGACAGCTTTGCCTCTCAAACGGAATTGAGATCCAAAGGATTGATGAAAGAGGTAAGTCATATACGATAAAGGCTGCAACAATGAATCAGGAGCTTCAGAAGGCAGAAGTCTACAAGATGACGGACCAGAAATTGATTACTGCTTGGCAAGACATCCGTAACAATGCGGCTCACGGCAAGCTCGATCAATTTACTATAGAGCAAGTCAGGGCAATGCACATGGGAGTGCTGGAGTTCGTGTCCCGTGTATCCATAGATTGAATTACGAAGCTATCCTGGTCCGATGAGAATCAGCAGCTATGATTAATCCTAATTATGCCAAGCAACCAAACCAACAATGAGGTTCAGGCGACAGGACTAAACAAATCTATTATCCTCAATTCCATTGTTCTATGGATTCCGTAACCTTAGCCGTATGTTTCTCGGCAATCTGCCTCAGACGTTCGACAGATCCACCAAAGAAACCAGCTACCAATGGTGGCCAATTGTTTTCCTGTTGGTACGCTTCATCAATAAAGGCTTTGAATGGCTTATTTAAGGGAGCGCCCCACTTCCAGCCAAAACGACCAAGCGGACAACGACCATCATCATTCTCTACAGAATCTAAATGCACTAGGGCGAGAAAGTATTCAAACAAATCGAAATAACGTTCATATTGATTGTCGTCGGACAAATATTCTATTACCAATGGTCGAACTGTTGCAAATAGATATTCGCTAATAGGTGCATACCGAGTTCTAGCTCGCTTAACGGGAAAATCATCTGGGTCAAATTGGTCAAATACACGATACACGTTCAAATGATATAGTATATCCGAATGTGGCTCGTAGATGCTGCTATCAAAATATCTGGGTCTTAATAATAGGGCGGCGAGATTGTTATATCGGCCAAACGCTATTGCAACGATTCCGTTCACATAAAGGAGGATTAAGGCTGGATAAAGACAAAACGTAGGCTTATAAGTAGGTCGTTTCTGTAACTGAGCCAGACGTTCAATCATTCGAGTCAGTAGCAACTCATCCGATTGATGGTAATTAAGTAGCAAGGATATTTGAATGAGTCTGTTGGCAACATCTAAACACCTCGTCCACTTTTCAACAAGCTTTCTGGGAGGCTGTGCTGCTGTAAGATTGAACTCATCGGTAGATAACACGCGCATCAAATCCTCGATTTCATCGGAAATGAAATCGTGCAGGCGAATTTTATTCCGTGAATCCGCCATATAGCGTTTTACCGTCGATATTGCCACAGGTAACGACATTGGGTGGCGAGAATCCAATTCAACGAGCGATACCACATTTGCATGAAGTTGCGATAGGGCACTGTCAGCGTCGGCGATAGTAATCGTTTCAGCGCGCCGATGATTGACAATATCTATCGCCAAGGGTGCGAGTGGATCTTTGGCAAGCCAGAACGTAGCGAATCTTCTATTCGGCGATCTAAGAATCGCATCTCGCAAAGCTGTATCCCATACTCCAGACCACCCAATTACTATTAATCCAAATTCATCAAATATCCGATCTAAAAAAGAATTGATAAGATCAGAGTAACTTGACAACTCACTTGGTGTGTTCTTTATCCTTGTATCGATATAATCGCCGTGGAGCTTGACTACATAGCACTTGGAGTGAGCAAACGGCATTGCACCTTTTATAGAATCATCATTATAGATGATATCCGGAACAATACCTTCATCTTGTAAAGATTGCTCCAGCAGGCGATCAAAGTTGGTCGTCAATATCATCCGAATTGTTCCCATCTTCACGAGCTTTGCGATCATGCGATGGGCAACGGTAGGTAATTTCAGCCCCTGTTCTCGCTCGTCTTCATTCGGCTCAAAGAATGGACGTAGCAACGTCATCCTTTCTGAGGGCGTTGTAGTGATCTCATCTAACAGGGTATCATAGGCAGGAGCGACACCAAACTTGTTATGATACCATGTCTCAGGATCTGGCTCTGGGGATTCGCCCCTCACGGCAGCAAGTCTGTTGATAAGGTCCAAAACCACTTCCCATCCCGTTGGTATGCCCGCAGCCCTAGATAGACCCGAACCCAATAGCAGTGCATACACTCCTGGATTGGTCTGGGCGCTCAAAGCTAATTTCAAGAAGCTATCCACGTAATCCTCGTAGGTTCATATTGGCAAACTAGACTACTGTGATTTCCCCATTCATTGCGACAATCAGGCCCCCTAATCTACTCCCCTATTTCTTTACGGATCACCTCCAGAATACCCGTGGCCATCTTCGGGTCATATCCAGCCTCAGCCCAGATAATCAGACCTGTCTTACCGATGACAACTGCTGATGGGAACGCATTAACATTATAGGGCACAAGGATACTATCCCCCCTCACCAATGTCGTGTATGTGTATCCTTTGCTCCTGAGTACATTGGCTGGATCGGCGCTTGGCTGTTCCTTACAACTGATACCTAGGACAATTACGCCGTGCGAACCAACACTGTCGTGAACTTTCTGAATTTCATTCATCGCAGGATAGCAATGGCCGCACCAAGTACCCCAGAAGTCAAGCACCACGACCTTTCCACGCAATTCTGACAGAGATACGGAATCACCAATGCCAGTCGGGAGCTTCCAATCTGGTGCTGGCGTGCCAATCTTCAGTAGCGATGGTGCCGACTGCCATTGGCAAATCTGTTCAGTGTATCCCTCTGGTGTTGGGATATCAAACACTTGCTTGGACATGTCTGGATTGATCTGAATATCGGTCCATTCCGCTATGGCCGAATCCCGTCCCCCACTCGCAAATGTCCATGTTTCGATCATCTTCTTTGGCAGCGAATCCTGAACACCGATAAACCAGAGATTGCTTCGATCAGAAAGCATTTCATCGGATGGATAGGTACAGCGGATGGCGTAGCATTGTACACCATTTAGGGTCACGGGTATCTCGGATTCTAACCTAATCGAGACAACCTGGCTGTCGTAACATCTGCGATTGAAAGGCGGCAGAGCCAGCAGAAAAGCGATTGCTCCATACCTGTGCATCCACCAAACGCTATCTCGATCAACCACAACTTCGCGCCGGATTGGATTCAAGACCTTGCTGGTCACACCGTCGTAGCTCCAGTATATCGTATCACCGAGGGATACCAAGAAGTTGGTTGCGAGTCGTCGGTCTAATGGGTCTTCTTGGAACTGAACGTGGTTCGTCCGATTAACAGTGGTTCCGTTGTAAATGTGGCGTTCATACAACATGGTGTACGACATGCTGTGAATCCCCTTTGCCTTGGCCGCAAACCCATCCAGGATATACTTGGCGTCAACCTGCTGGGCCAACACAAGGAGCGGTAGGAAAACTAGATAGATCGCCAAAGCGATAACGGTCTTTATCGCATCATGAGAACCGAATCGACCGGTGCCATCATTTGAGAATCCAAACATTGGGGTGACCTCTCTACGGTTTGATGAATGCTGCCAGCCACAGTTCAACAAGAGCAAAGATACTCTGATTCTATCAATTAAGAGTCAGGAGGTCGCCGGCTCCTACTCATCGGAGAATCTGTACGGGTAATGGTATATGGCAGCCAACTCTTCAACACGTTGCCAGCGCAAAATGATGACCATTAGGGATTCAATCGAAACTGTTCCTTCCAAGCACCTATTTGCTCACGATCATAATAGTCATCAATTCCACTATGACCATGCGAGCGATGATTCTGTCCAACACATTTTAATTTTGCAGGGAGATTGCGCGATACATGGGCACCGATCGGAGGTAGTTTATCGAGCTTCAATCCTTTGGAGGTCTTCAAATACTGATAGAGAATCCCATTCAAGATCAGGCGGAAAGTGATTTCGCGCTTGGCTGCGTATTGCCACAGGTGCTTCAGCAACAGTTCAAATTGAGAAGTCTTAGTGTCGGTAGTGATGCTCAGATAAACAGAATCTACCCTCAACTGCTTTCCAAGTTCAATGAGCTTCTTGCAAGACGATCTCAGACTTGAAAGTTGACGACTATCAATTTTCTTCCAGTCTTTACATTCGACTAACGCAACCTCATCATTGGATAAACGAAAAATATCAACGTCAGCAATATTACCCTTTACCGTACTCTTGGCGACCTCACCACCGATCTCGACTACTCCAGGCTTTCCCATTTGCGCGAAGAACGATACGGTGCGTGCAACTCCAAAACCCCCACTTCTAAAGAAGTCGGCGACCAATTCAGTTGGCCTGAATGTGAAACTCAACGACAATGGAATTGAAGTAGATTCACCGCAACCTGAGCATTCAATACGTTCTCTAATTTCACTGATAGGATACCAACCACAGAAGCCACACGACTCACACGGCACCTGTGCGCCACGTTGAATAAGCCCTCCACGTAACAACCGGGGAAGGGATTCATTAATCAGCTTATTCGCGTCAACCTGTTCAATATGACGAAGCTTCTTAATGAGGGTAGCCAGGGCTTGATGTTTTAATTCGCGTGGCTTGTTATGGATGTCAATGAAGGATCTCAAAACGTCAATGTCAATTGACCATTCGATAAACTTGTCGTGGGGTACAAGTCGTCGAAGTACCGCACGTGCATAATGTGCTGGGTCGTTGGCAGCGACAGTGAATTGATGTTGGTACAAGTAGGCTTGCAAGAAATCCCTCTGATGAGGGATAAACATGAAGGTGTCGGCACGGCTATCATCATTCGTGCGATCTGATGCGATTCCTGACATGCCGGAGTCATTACAATGGACATGGGACCAATCGAACCAACTGGCCATTGCACTATCGTCAAAGTTGAACCAATGTCGAATGTTGGGAATTCCATATGTCAAGATCCTCGTGGCTTCTGGTGTGCCTGGCAGCGAAACCTTCCGTCCAAGGTCATCGTGAATCTCGGCAGTATATGCGTAGGCATAGCTGTTGTTCTCAAATCCTTCCGGCGTTTCTGTTTGGATAGTAATCATGCCATCGCTACGCGGCACCTGCGTTGACACCACAGGCTTTTTCCATCTGCTCTCTTCCGGATTAATCAAGTAGTCCCAGCCTGAATAGAAGACATCCACTTCAATGTCCCTCTTTAACTCTGTTGAACAATAACTCATAATGGCGTCTCGAACAATTGATGCAGACTTAACTGTTCCAGCCATGACAACTCGAATAATGTTGATTTCTCTATGAGTACCATCCATAATGGCAGTTAGTTGTTGTTCAATATTTCCAAGGAACGAACTGCGATCAACAAGGTATTTGTTAAAGCCTGCAAAGCTGCTTAGATTCCAGTAGAGGGATTCCATACTAATGTCGTTTCCTCTGGTGAGAAACAGCCATAGGAAATCTGCATCCATATCCCCATCGAATACGGCTCCGCCAATTAACGACTTATGAAGGCCAAGCATCGTGAGGTCTAACGCCGTAAATCGTGAGCGAATTACCAATGATTGTTGAATATACTCCTTGTGGTTCTGCGGAGAATTGAGATATTCGATATCACATGTTTGCCAGTTGGAAATAATTTGCTCAATATACGTCTTACTCGGCAACCCTGACTGCAATGCAATGCCACGGTGATTTATGCGATCAGTATTAGCAACTGTCAGGCTCTTTGCTCGATATTTCTGCCACGGCATGACTTGCGAAAGAGTAGGGAACGTTCGCTTATGATACTGTAAGATTGTCGTGTTGGCTACAATCGAATCTACGTTAGATCCGCGTCCGATGATGACTTGAGGAATTGGGCTATGAGCAAGCATTAATCTACCATATGGTGTTTGTTGCCCATCTGGTATCACAAGGAAATCAGGCTTAGAAATCAGAAGTGCGTGCGCGCACTGCCGCACCTGAAGATTAGTGTTTGGCATCGGGAGAATAACACTTGCCCTGCCGCCCCAGATATGGGTGTAGAACTTGATGGCATCGAGTACATCACTCGGATTACTGACCAGATAGGCGAACCTAATTGGTCGAGACTGAGCTTTAATAAATAGAGTGGTATTCATATTCGTAATTCTCACCTTGCTCTGCCATATGGAACAGAATCTTCGTTGTCTTTGTGATAGCGGTCGTCCCGCATTAGCGTGTTGCTTGAGCGCCAAAGGGCACTGGTATAAGCTACCGGTTAAGTGTACTCCATCAGGACCAAACACGGGCTATGCACATCCACAATGCTACGGGCATCAATCTAGTGTTCAAAACTGCTGTAAGAAGATTTCGAGAGAACATCTATTCCCTCATTCAATCTTGAAGCTGCAAGCCGACAATGGTATGAATAGGATTTTTGGGGTGGGACAGAATCCCGATTCAGTTACCGCCCTACCAAGCCTTTCCGTAGTGGCAAAGGTACTCTGTAAGCGTCATAATGCGGCCCTAAGTACCATAGACAACCAGGGCAAGCGTTTTTTCGCAACACTGCTTCGATTTGCACTGGAATTCAATAGTACGGATCAAGCGATTCGATCCGAAGTGAAGCTCTTTAATGGAGAGGATATAGAACGATTCATCATCAAGTTGGCCTGTACATTTGTAAAATCTGGGACTGCCAGGAGAATTCCTAATCAACACGCTTTACCGCTACCGGACGAATGGATAGCTACGCTGTTTGAGGGCTCATCCATACCAGCGGAACACGGTATGAGATTGCTAATTCCACCAGGACAGCAGCTTACATATGATGGGGGCTTAGGGATCATGCCTTGGCTTTCTAACCCTCTCGATCCGCGCACGCTGGGAGTCACAGTAACACTTGGAGGATTTGCATTCTGGCAATCACCCATTGCTGGCATCAAACCTACTATCATCCAATTTCCTAATCACGATCCCCACGAAGAGTTTCCAGTACAGCCACGTTTGAACTGGTCGGCCCTATGGAATTCTCGAAGGGAAGTTGAAAGCTATTTACGCCCTGACTCCATTTCGTTTAGGTCCGGAGATGTCACCAAATCGATCCTCTTCTCATGGCAAGATCAAATCGACCATTTTCCAGTGAACCTCTGGAGAGAATCCATAGAGTAGTTACCGGTGTTCTGAAGCGCACATAGGAGTGTCGCTCAACAACAACAAACGATCCAAGAAAAGCCAGGGAATTTTTCCTGCCTGGCACCTGAGAATCCTTTATTTCTTTCAAATATTACACATATTTAGCATCTCTAGCCAGGTAACAGGAAAATTATTACATTTAGAATATTTTTCAATGTATTAGAGAGGTATGGAAAAGCAAATGTTAGAAAATTGCATGTCATGCCTGGTTGCTTGGCTAAACTGGTTGGCTTCCTTCCGTCGCACCCTATAGCAAATGCCGACCAAATTGCTCCTTCTGGTGAGCATAACTCTTATCGAGTAATGGTAGAATTTCACTCGACACACTGTGGAACTGGTCTTCAGACAAAAGATAGTTGGGTTCATCAAGCGTAATTACTTCATCTTCAAAAACTACATCTCTCAGATCCTCGGCAGCAAGAATCATTTGTGACCCCTCCGGCTGATGATCTCGAATAAATGTCAGAACCTTCTCAAGACGAATATCATCTTGCGCCTGCTGATTAGGAGAGTCAATTATGATTGGACAAAATGTAACGCTGGAGAACTCCTGAATTGTATGCAGAATACTAAAGTAGTATGCCAACAGTGCGCGTGGCAAATCACTCCCAGTTTCTTTAATTGATCCAGTAATATCTTCATACCGTTTGGTTGCGATCCGTTTTACATCAAGATCAGCAAGAAATACATCCATTCTTGTCTTATAGAACTGAATGATCTTATTTCTTCGATCCTTGCTAACCAATTTATTCATCCCATCCTGAAGTTCCTTCTCTCGATATTGTTTGCGATGTAGCTCGCTCATAGAGGATTCAATCTCAACATCAATTACATTCTTAACTTCCCTTCGGCCCTCCGAAACAATAACATCTCGAAGCAAAATCTCGGATTGCTTCGTCTCCAATATCTGGTCGATTTTCAGCATTGATGCCTGGTTTCGAGCGAGATTAGTATGAGTCAAGGCAATCTGCTTGTTTACAGTTGCCAAGTCTTCATTCAATTCTAGGCGCAATTCCTCAAGTCTGTCTCCATCGGTTGCAATAGCGAATCTCTCCGAAAAGTCGTTTGAATATACTGCGCCACAAGTTGGGCACTCTATTTCATTCTCGACTATTGTCTGAGTTGCATACGCATAGTCCTTTCGGACTTCTTTAATAGCAGTCTCGATTGCAAGAAGTTGGCCTTTGGTAACTGACCACACCTTATGCAAGTCAATGAGTCGCTCGCGCAATTCATCCTCGGCAACGTTAAGTTTTTGACATTCCACCAGCAACTCGGAGATTTCCTCCCGGAAGGATTCAATATCAATATTAAAGGAACCTTGTTGCAGTCGGACTTTCAACTCGACCTGTACATGCTTCAATACGTCCAGTTCTAGGATCGCTTTGGCAACCTCCTCTTGAAGCCTATCTCGTTCAACTTTCAGCACATAGTATTCATCTGGTTTAATACCTACGTGATATTCAACCACATCCTTCCTCCACTTCGGAATCTGAGAAAGGTTATTAAATCCACTCCAATTTTCCTTCCAGGACGCATCTTGGTCAATATAATACGGCAGGAATAGATATACGGGGTGTGGTGACACCACAGATCCATTTTGTTGCCTTAGAATCAGATTGCAGGCTAACAACCGGCTTAGAAATGGCCCCAGACCACGCACAATACTGTCAAAGGTCTCAATCGGATCTTCGTCTTCGTTAAACACAGTGAAGGCTGGACCACGACGCAGGATTGATAGTTTTCTTTCTCCAATGTGAAATCGAACAAGAGTGATTACATTAGCCGCTTTCCATGAATCGTGGATAATAGCTGGGTCAGCACCAAACGTGTAATAAATACTCTTCAGCAGCGATGATTTTCCCGTATCATTGCTTCCGAGCACTATCGTCCTTTTGGGGTTGAACGTCACCCTTCGCGCTCTTCTGTCCCGCGCTGAGTACAATAGTATAGCGTCCAACACTAAGTTTGACATGTTGTTTCTTCCTAAGATTTCGGATGAGTTTTCTATAATTACCATGATTCATATAATTCTCGCAGGATTAATGCTTTAATAAGTCCTTCACTGAAAAACTCGTATTTTACATATTTCTGCGACCACATATCAAACAACGCATCTATCAAATCCAGGCAGCGTGAGACACCTGCTGTATTCTCATCCTTTGCAATAATCTCCTTTATTTCTTTTCGCAGAGTTCCTAACGCAATATTCGTATGATCCATAAGTTCGATCTCGCACTTTCGCCAGTCCGACTTAATCCTCATCAACATCGGGAAAGGAAGCCCTTCAGCATTCAGCCGACTTTCCACGGATTGCCATATTGCCGTCTCATTCCGATGGGTTTCAGCCTTATCCAAAATATCCTGGAATCTTTTCTTAGATATGGATTTCGTCTTAATCAGATCATCAAAATCTGTAGGCAACCACTCACTATTGGTCTGTCGGGTTATCTCGTCAATTACTGTTCGATAAACGGTTGAGAATCGATATGGCACATTCGGTCGATAATTCTCAAGGAACCGGCCAAGTGCATCTCTCGCAATAGCATCGCAAGCGGTAATACTCAGGGGGGTAACTGCAAGATGAATGATGTCCAGTATAACATCTGTTTCCGCTAGTAGATGCTCCTTTGCAAGAGCCGTTGCAACCTCCGATTTGGCGACAGAATTGAATTCGCTGGCACAGATTTTCCTGTGTTGGACACTCACATCGTCACTAGATTCGAGAGTAATCTTGAACCGAGCATTGGAAATAACATTCAATGATCTAGCACAATCCTCGAATACCAGTCGTTGGCGGTACAGTGTACCAAGGATAGATAGTGATTCTTGTTGTTCTTGCTCGGAGTCACTCACGACCTGCGGCTTCTTGCTCCGTGCCAGCAGCCCTTTTAGTGTCCAATCTCCAGACACTCTAGTTTTAACTTGATAAAAATCGATCTTGGATGGTTCTGTATCGGAATCGAGCACAAGAATATCATCGTGATGCTCGAACACCATCATATAATTGTCGCCGGTCTCATGTAACTCAATCAGGTGATAGAGCGCCCAATTTTTCTGAAAACTTGAGCGATTAGATTCGATAGCTCCACCACGATCAGGAGGACGACGGGCAATCAGTAAATCGCGTAACTCCATTTAGATTCGGATAAAAAAGTGAACTCACGTATAAGTTTCTGGATGAGAACAGCGAGATAGCGCCGGAAGCAAAACCGATAAGAAGTTCCGAACACAACTTCTATCTTTCCCTTATTCGTAGCCCCTACCTAAATGTACCAACCTAGACTCAGCCAGTCCACTCAGTTTTTTCAGATGAAGGAAATTTTTTCCTCCTGTCTTCCAGAACGGAACCTGATTGCAGCACTCATTGGGATACTCTTCTGCGTAATTCTTCAAATACGGTTTCTTCCCCTTCCAAGAACTGTTCGGCATACGTCACCAGTAGATCAGCTATGATCCCTGCAACCTCTTCCATCCTCTGACCAGCGTAGAAGTGTAGTGGATACGATTCATCCCTGTACCTATACGCCATGATCTCACCCAGGTAGAACGAGCCAGCCGCCAGGCGATTATCCATTGATCTGCATGTCAACATCACCTCTGGGATCACTTCCTCAGTGTCATAGTTGATCTCGACCTCCACCCTTTCGTTGACGTACCTCAGAATGATAGCCCAATCGTGCGCGCCAGCTTCAATGCACTGAAAGCCATAGATGGCTTCAAGAAATTTGAAACGATTCTGGTAGGTTTGGAGTCGATCTGTCATGTCATCGGATGATTGTCTCAATCAAGGAATTTTATTCTATTGTTATCATCCTAATTGATTCGTTCTCATCTGTACAGTTCAGGTAGACTGTCGGAAGCAATTTTTTAAAATGTTCGCCGAACTGAAGTCCCAAGGAGAGAACAATCCTCCCATCTGGAGCATAGGGTTCCTTGTTTATCGCTTCAAACAACTGAATGTCGAATTTGAATGCGCGTTTAGGGGGCACTTCAATTTCTGAATTGTCAACCGGAACCAGCCATGTGACCCCCTTCGGTGGAAGCCCAAGCATATACCGACAGAGTGGTTTCAAAACCTGTGGCTTCGGAAGCCCGCTCAAACCACTGGACCTACGCTTGGCTTGAATCAGAATTCCCGTCAGTACGATTGTTCTAGTCGAATGGTTGACGCACGAGATACTCAGTATAGGGAATGGTAATTTACCGCTATTTCCTGAGTAGAATGCGTTCCGCACATTTGGGTATGGTTCCCAGCAGCATAAATCTCTCCGGCTGGAAATCGATGTACATTCAACACCAATCCCTCCATTCTGGAGAAGGAGTTTTGTCGTCTCTACCTCCTGTCGCGTAATGATATTCAGTTCGATCTTGGAGTGGCATGTTGGGCAAAGGAGGATCAAATTGCGCCTTGAATGGTTCGCTGGGTTTCCGTCAATATGATGGATTTGGAAACAACCGACATCTGTTCCATGACAGAATGGACACTCGGAATTAATCTCTTGCTGTAGCTCTGATCGCACCACACCCTTCTGGGGAATCGGGGTCCGCGTCTTTATCATACGAATATCACATTTTGAAGTTCAATATGGCTCCAGGTGCAGAACGAACAATGCTCTGTCCAGAACGAACCAATGCTACGAAATATCCTGGAGAGATCAAACATGTCTCGGAGCCGCAGATGACGAGATAGGCGGCAGATCCGCGCTTGGATACCATCCGCCCTGTTTCGTACTTTCTGCACCTGAACCAGATGTGTTATACGCTGCCCCGAATCCAATTCCATGTATTCCAAAATCCTTTAACCGACATCTCCTGCCATGCCTGCACCTATTGAACTTCTGGATCTAATCGAACGCTTTGACCGCAACCGGGATGAGTATCGTAAGGGCCACTTCAACGAAACCCAACTCCGTATCGATTACCTCAACCCGGTGTTTGAATACCTGGGCTGGGACATCACGAACAAGTCAGGCTATGCCGAACAGTACAGGGATGTCATTCATGAAGCCCAGGTCAAGGTAGGTGACCAAACGAAGGCTCCAGACTACTGCTTCAAGATTGGTCCGGAGCGGAAGTTCTTTCTCGAAGCCAAGAAGCCCTCTGTAAACATCAAGGATGACATTGCACCGGCTTTTCAGCTACGAAGGTACGCATGGAGTGCAAAGCTGCCATTGAGCATTCTGAGCGATTTTGAAGAGTTTGCTATCTATGATTGCCGTATCCAACCGGATCGCTTGGATCGTGCTTCTACGGCCAGGATAATGTACTTCACGTTCGATCAGCTTGCAGACAAGTGGGATGAGTTTTCAGGCATATTCAGCAAACAGGCAGTCATGCAGGGGTCATTCGACCGCTACGCCGAATCAACCAAGACCAAACGAGGTACTGCTGAAGTTGATGATGCCTTTCTGTTGGAGATCGAAGGTTGGCGCGAGATGCTTGCAAAGGACATTGCCAAAAGGAACCCAACACTGTCCCAGTCAGAGCTTAACGATTCTGTACAGCGTACCATTGATCGAATCATCTTCCTCCGGATATGTGAAGATCGCGGTATAGAGGAATACGGTAGACTGAAAGCACTGAAGACCGGCAGCAACGTATATCCACGCCTGGTCCAGATGTTCCACCAGGCTGATGCACGATACAATTCCGGGCTATTTCACTTCCGAAAGGAGAAAGGTCAGTTGGAAGATCCAGATACGCTAACAACGGATCTCCAGATGAGCGATAAGGTGCTCCAGGAGCTTTGTCGGCGGTTGTACTACCCAGACTCACCCTATGAGTTCTCTGTGTTCTCTGGAAGCATTCTAGGGCAGGTTTACGAGCAATTCTTGGGCAAGGTGATCTGCCTAGATTCAAAGCACCGGGCAACCATAGAAGAGAAACCAGAAGTCCGAAAGGCAGGTGGTGTTTACTATACGCCAGAGTACATTGCTCAGTACATTGTCAAGAACACCATCGGTAGACTTATTAAGCACAGAAGCACAGAAGCACAGAAGCACAGAAGCACAGAAGCACAGAAGCACAGAAGCGAGTTGCAGAAAATAGTACGCCGGACCAAGTTGCAAAACTCAAAATTCTTGACATGGCCTGCGGTTCGGGTTCCTTCCTGTTGGTTGCATATACCTTCCTACTTGACTGGCACCTGCAATGGTACATCGATCATGAACCCCAGAAATGGGCAACCAGGAAGAACGCGCCTGTCTACAATTCCAATCGTGGGTATCAGCTAACCACCGCAGAGAAGAAACGAATTCTCCTCAACAACATCTATGGTGTCGATATTGACCGACAGGCTGTAGAGGTCACAAAGCTCTCCCTCCTGTTGAAGATGTTAGAAGGCGAAACCGAACAGACCATCGGAACTCAGATGAAGCTGATGCAGGAGCGGGTGCTGCCGGATCTAGGGGCCAACATCAAATGTGGTAACTCATTGATCGGAAGTGAATTCTACGATTCTCCAGAGAACGCCGCACTAGATATCGGAACCCAGCAACGGATAAACGCTTTCGATTGGAAGGAAGAATTCAAGGATATCATGCAGAATGGTGGATTCGATGCTGTTATTGGGAATCCTCCCTATATCAGAATTCAAACGCTTCGAGAACTAAATCCTGATGAAGCAATCTACTACGACACTCGATATCAATCCGCCCAGGGCAAGTATGATATTTATGTTGTGTTTGTAGAACGCTCGTTAGAACTCCTAAACGGCAATGGTATATTAGGATTAATCGTTCCAAACAAATTTCTCATTGCGGACTATGGGCGGCAAATACGAAACAGATTAGTGACCAATGGATCTATTTTCGATTTAGTGACGTTTGGTCAACTTCAGATTTTTTCGCAAGCCAGCATCTATACATGTCTATTATTCTGGAGCAAGCACTTCAGGTCGAAGTTCAATTTCTCGAATTTCTCAAGCCTAGACAATATCACCAGCAATCTCTTGTCGCTAGGGTCAGGTAATTCGGACGCCAATTATCAGTGTGCTAGTCTACCCGCTCCAGAGATAGATTCTGAGTGGCAGTTTACAGCCGACCATTGCTCTAGCATTATTTTAGGTTTATCAGCCAAGTGGAATACGTTGCGAGATATTAGTGATCGTTTATTTCAGGGTATCATTACCGGAGGTGACAAGCTATTCTTGTTCAAACCCATATCTCGTGGCTTTAAAACCACTACTGTACACTCGTTGGAACTGAATATGGAGTTTGAGCTTGAAAATGATCTCCTATATCCTTTCTTGAGAGGGAGCAATATTCGCCGCAATATGATAGAAAAGCCCGACTATATCATCCTCTATCCGTACAAGGTTCAGGGAGAAAGTACGGTGTATTATACTGAATCCGAATTGAGGGATGGTTATCCCAAGATATGGAGTTATTTGTCGAAGGCAAAACGCATTCTTGCCGCTCGTGGATCGGCTAAAATGAAATATCCAATCTGGTATGCGCTGTGGAATCAACGTGATATGCGGCTACTAGAAACGCCAAAAATTCTTGTTCCAACAATAGCTGACAAGCCATCCTTTGCCCTAGATGACAACGGCAGCTATTTCTTTTTGGGGAGCGGTGCTGGTGGGCCGGGAGCTTATGGACTAATATTGAAGCCAATCCAAGAAAGTCAAAAATATGTACTGGCATTACTTAACAGTAACATCACAAGAATATTCATAAATGCAACCAGTAGTGTCTTTCGAGGAGGTTATAGAGCATACAGTCAACAGTTTCTGTGGGGCGTACCGTTTCGTCACATCGATTTTTCCAATACATCGGATAGGAACCATCATAACCAAATGGTGTCCCTTGTGGATCAAATGCTCTCCCTCCACAAACAACTAGCTGCCGCCAAGACCTCTCAGGACAAAACATTCATTCAGCGTCAGATAGAACAGACGGACAAACGGATCGACAAGCTGGTTTATGAACTATACGAACTCACTCATGAAGAGATAGCGATTGTGGAGGGGAAATAGCATTGGGGATCTAAAGATAAAAGCACCTGGCAGGTTTTAGCTCCTGCCGGGGGAGTATGCACCTTTGCAATAGCCGTCATAGATATTATAGGTGCATGAAGTGTCACCAAGGCTGGAGAAATATACTTATGATGGACATCAAAAGCTACAAAGAGCTAACGTCATGGATAATTATACTCAGATAGTCCCAGCAAATGTATCCGTCTTCCTGCCACTCTGATTGACCTTTACGACTATGGTCAACAAAATATTTTAGCGGAATTGGAGATTCCTGCACCAATATCGTACCATTCTTAAATTGAGTTACATGTGCGGAATGAGGCATACTTCGATCTTGCAGATAATATTCATAATATTTGCCTGCATCGGGATTATCAAATGCGGGAAGGATTACTCCCACAGTTCTGTCATTAATCTTAAATGGACATGTTATGGCGAAAAGCATTCCATCCTTAGCTGCACCATTAGCATAGTGCATTATTAGAGATCGGTCTTTGATTGCGTCCGGCATGTTGTTAAACGAATCGTTTAGGCCAACAATCAAACAATTTTCAAATTCTCCGAAAAACTGTCCTGAATCTCTGGACATTGCCCCTTGTGCGAAGAATCCTGACAGTGCCATGCGTATCATTCCTCCAGATTTGTCCAGGGCATATCCATAACCGTAGACCTTAAACAGTGCTAAGTAAGCGCTCTTGAGCAGAGCACCAATCATAGAATTGTAATCTATATAAATCGTGAAATCAACCCGGATATTATGGTAAATACCTGTGTGGTCAACATGAGATCGAAGGAAACGAGAGGCAAGGACTGATCCATTTGCATCTAGCAGGTCAACCTGCTGGAATTTTTTACTGGCCTTGGGGCTTGCAGGAAATGCTACAATCTGCTCTCCAGACTCCATCGTAATACTAATTCTATCACTCTTGTGAATGCGCTCGCTAGGCGATAGAATGATAAAATTTAGGAATTTGACAAGATCCGGCTCTATTGTATGACCGAAGTAGTTGTCCACATCTCTTCGCTGAGGTACCGTCAGCCTACAAGCATTCTTGATACCTTGATTAAGAAGATGGCCGTCACACAAATCTGGGTCAGCAACCTCCTCCATTGTGATTGGACAGACAAAATTCTCCACATGTACGCCCGTCAAACGAGCATAGTCTGCTTTGAAGAAAGCTGTCTTAAATTTCTTGCTCATTGTTGAGACCCTAGGGTTGCATTTGAATTTCGAGTTTGGCCCCGTCGAAGGGTTCTATGACCATCTGGGATTCCGGCATATTCAAACTGATCGCAAGATAGTTGAAGCGCCCGGCGTTCGGCATCAATCCTCCCAGTTGATATCATGAAGACTCAGTTCCACGAGAACATCATCTCCACTTCTGTACAAAAGGATATACGCCATGTAATCTGAAGCATTCCCGGTATTAGTATCTTTCCAACGCCAACTTACGACCTCGGTGATATAACTACTCAAGGCATCGTTCAAATGTCCGACTCGGTATGGTGGCACATGGGTCAGGTCGGCAAGAGTGATAGTTCCAGGTGCCATCGTGATGTGAGTGGGCGATCCGATTTTGTCCGAGACTTCGCCTACAACTGCAATCAGGAAATCATTCAGGTGCTTGATGTCTTTCCTGTCGATAGAGCCAGACCAGTAGGAAACTTGATAAACCAACCCACTCCGTCTGTTGATCTTTGCCATCTCGAAATGCGGGCAGACTACTTCCTTGTAATTCGCCCCCTCTCCTCCCAGACAGGTCGTCCCATATACGGAATCCTCACAAATAAGTATGGCAACCGATCTACTCCGGTATGCGGAATCTACCGGTGGATCGAACTTCCATGATGTATGGCTCACCACTGAATCCACTACCTGATTGGACATCCCAAGACCAATGCCAGCTATATTGAATTTGTCCATTGGTGGCTCCGGCTCCTGTAATTGTGCGGACAAGGGCGACACGGCTAGGAGCAGACCTGCACAGGAGAGCGATAGGAATCTTACCCAAGTTACATTCACTGTGACTCCACTTTCACCACGGTTGTCGATCCGGGATCGGGGTAATTCTTTCATGTGAAGACTCCAACTGTACAGTGACGTGGATAGTCAGGGTTTGCTCGCATCTGTTTGCTTGAGCCCAGTCACACTAGGACGTTACCGGATGCAAATGACAAGAACACGAGTCTACGGAAGAAGCCAGTTCGTGGCCCCCAATCCTACTTCTCGATATTCTTGTCGGTAAAAGTTAAAGTCACGCCGAAAATTCCATCAAGTTCATCCACAGTCAGCGCGACCCTGTACTTCGGTTTGCCCTTTCTCTCTGACCAAATCCAAGCTGCAATACCAATAATGAGGTGCTCCTTGCCATCCTGAAGTTTTTCGGTGAAGTGTTTATCCTTGGTCAGGTCGGCAACAGAAAGGTCACCGGGCTTGAGTGGGAGTGAACTCGGTTTACCGAGCTTTGCCGAGACCATATTCATCACAACACTCAGGAATCCATTCAGCGCCTTCATGTCGAGCTTGGTGAAGCCCTCAGTCCATAGGTCGAGCCGATAAACCTTCCCATCCTTCCTGTCCAGAGTCGCAACATCAAAGTGCAGACAAATACCATTCTGATTCTTTGGAGTCAGGCAGACAGCGCCGTAAATCGAATCCTCGGTTACAAGGTAAACCCGATTACTGGTTCCCTGAGTCGAACTGTTCGAGGACAGATATCTCCACGATGTATAGGACTCTACATTGTCGATTTGCGGATCTGTCATTCCCATCTTCAGCCCGGCTATGGCAAAGCTGTCTACAGAGGGAGCTTCCCGAATCTGGGCACTCAAGGGGACTGCTGTGACGGCAAGAAGGGTCAATATCAGGAACAGCTTTGTCATCGCACTGGAAAGGTTAATGGCTGAATCAGGCAGGAGAATGATAGCAGATAGGTTAGAGCGTCAATGTGGGCACATCATTACCGTGTCCAGAATTATTCCTTGCAAGGTCTGCTTAATGCTTCGCAGAGACATTAGAGAGGCCCAAGGATACTGTGTACCCTTCCCCAGTTCGATCAACTAGGACGAACCCTTTGTACGGTGACGGCGAATTCTTGTATGGCCCCACAGTCCAGCCCCACATTGCGACCAAAGTCGAAAAATGTCCAGGGTTGGTCTCCCTCTCCGACTTCTTCAAGTTGGCTTTGGTCAACGTACCGGGTTTGAAATCTAGGATGGGTGGCGTACCCAACTTGGCCATAAGTTGATTCGTGACCAAACTGACAAACTCGTTCACTCCGGCCATATCACCAGCATCAAACTGCTTGGTCCAAAACAGGAGGTCTGTGCAGATTCCACTTTTCGTCGTCACACCAACCACGTCGAAATGTTGACACTCTTCTCCCCAGGACTTTGATTTGCCACGCCCAAGGCAGGTCACACCAAAGGTCGAGTCTTCGGCATGGAAAAAATCTTGTTTGGTATCTGTATTCGATTTGGTGTCTCTGAACTGGAGGGACCAAGTGGAGTTTTCGACCACGGAGTCTACCTGAGCCTGAGTCAAACCGAGCCTGAATCCGGCCACGTAGAAGCTATCAATAGGTGGCGTCTTGACCTGTGAAAGTGCAGGCACCGCAGCCAACAGAAGGAACATTACAGTGGACTTCAGGTGGGCCATAAGTTTGAAGGGGATTAAGGTCTTGGGCAGTCATGGGGACCGGGTTCGATGCGTGCCGGCACCGCTGATTGGGTTTTGAAGATGCGACAAACTCAAGGCAAGGGTGCAGGATCTCTGTGGCCTCAAGGTAAGGGTGCAGAACGTCTCTGGCTGCTATTTCCCTGCCAAGGCAATGACAGGCAGTCCGTACATATCTCGTGCCACCAAGGCTCTGTACAAGGTCATCATAAAGCCCCTCCAGATCCAAAGACGCCACTTCGTCCTTTGCCCTTGCTCTACAAGGTCCACAGCACATCGATACTCGGTCTCGCTCATGGTGGCAAGATAGCCAGGTTTGACCTGATCGAACTCGGTGAACCAAGGGTCGAATCAGCGTCCAGTCAGGTCTGACCCAAGTTTAGGTTTTGCCAGCTCCGATCCAAGATAGAGTTCTCTATAGACTGAGCCCAAATAGTCCATCAGTATCTCAATTTTGCCAATATTCAACGAATCATAAACATACTGAGAAGCCTGACCAGATTGAACTGAATCAGGCTTCTCTGACAATCGGTAAGAGTGGGAATGCGACGACCTGGGGTTAATCTATCCCTCGGACCTTGGATTTCTATCAAGTCGTAGTTGCCTCATTCGCAACAACTCTATCTTTAAGCCAACCCGATATCTGAAAGGTATCAGACATAGCCACCTCGACCAATTTCGGAATTACTTGGCGATCTTCCGGAAAATTGGTCATACGTTCAAGAAGCAACGGAATCACGCTGGATGGAATCTGGCAAAGAACCGAGATGTGTCCTCTCAGGGTTTGTACAATATCCTGACTTAGGTACTCCGCTTCAGATGGAATTACCGATGTAGTATCAGCACTGAACTCTCCGGCACATTTCCATGAACTAGATATTGCGTGCTTCAAGGCAAATAATCCCAATCCATTTCCATAGTCTGAACCGAGACGGGAAATAAGGGAGTCCTCCGCCCTGTGCCTGAAGTCCAAATATCGGACCAGTGCTCTCGCAATGTTGTAGGCGTCATTCTTTCTGACATATTGACCTCGTTGGGCCAGGTAGGCCCCATCCCAAGCAGTTGGTGAAATGCACCACGGATGACATTTCCCCATTATATCCCCCTTTGAAGAACGGGTACAAAACGGAACATGGAAAGTTTCTAGTAGAATAGTACCCTGTGGCTCCCACTTAAAAACTTCCGCCATGAACAGCAGGCTCGACCAACAATCCGGGGTCAAAACGACTGTGGACTTTCCATACTGAAGAATATTTACGCTTTTTTCTTGGATATTCATATTGGTTATGTGAATATGGTTTCTCGAAATGGTTATTCGTCAAATGTATCACGTAATTGCAAACTCTCCGTGAGCACAGACATCGATTAGTCGAAGCATATTGACATGATTTTCGTGGGACGCATCGTCAACCGCTTGGAGAAGGAGTTTCTTGTTGCTGGGATCTATCTCATAGCGGTTAAAAAATAGTTTAATCCGAGCACTGTCGCTAAGGCTATTGCTCATCGCTTCATAGGCTATTTTACTCAACTGAATTCCATCCATTTGGGAAAATGTTTCAGATATTTCCCTAAGTGGAAGAAGAATTTCGCTTAAGTGAGAATTTAGAATCTCCCAAAAATAGTTTTTCTCCGCACTCATTCCACCCTCTTGAAGACGGCAGATTCCTGCTGCGAATCCGTCAGCCAAACAAATGACTGTCATCATGTTTATTGGATTTTCACGGGTCTTGACGAAAAATCGAATGTCGTCAACAAGAGACAGATATTTTCGTAGTGCTCTCCCTAGATTCACAGCATCGTCTGAGGTTAGGGTTTGCCCATATTGGCTTGTGTAGTTTCCTTGGGTCTTCATCCTGACGTGCATCACATTATTATCCAAGGTAAACTCTGGGCCTGACCAATCAGATTCATTATTCTCACTTACTGAGCAATTGACGTTGCGATCTGCATCTCCCACTTCAGTCTTAGATCTACCGAACTTGCCAGGTGGGACAGTGCCACTTGGCGTCCATCCGTGCATCGACGCAATGGCAAGTGTATCGATCCAAAATTTGTCTGAAAAGTGTGCGACCTGTTTGCCGCTTTGAAATAGGTGTACGCTCATTTTTGATATCTCCGGTTTTCAAATACTGGTAGAAATAGCTCATTATGACGGTAGAATACCACCACAAGTTTTGTTTAGGGCATAGCAAGGGCTATGGATAAATCGGTGAATTTCGATTGCCCTTTGTGCCCTAGATAGGAGAATGTGTAAACGAATAGCGGTTACAGGTCCGACTACTTTATCGGCCCATGCTCAGATTCCGAAGCAATTGAAGCCCTACTGGAGAAACAGAGTTGTCATAGCGTGCAGATCTCTTGGCTGTGATCGACGCCAATATTCGGCCACTACTCTGATGTTGATCCTCCCGTTCTCGTCTGAGTTCGCCATAAAGTGATGTAAAGCCATCCTCATGGACATCAGCCAGTAGGGTTGTACTTATATTTGGTCGAAGTTTACGGGTAGTGGGTCAAACAGGACATCGATTTTTCCCATTCGTCCTCCTCATAGTCCGTCACGAATCAATCAGCCTCCTCTGCTGACTGGTGGGTGCAACTTATCACCTAGCAAGATTCGATTCAATAGGCATTACGCAACGTTACCAGAATACCATTGGATACCAATTGACTTTAGCAGTAGACGTTCATATGTCCTAAGTCTTCGGTTGACTACCAACTAATCCGGGTTCTCGCAAGCGTAGTAAAGTGGGTAAATTTGGTCGGCTGGTCAGCGCATAATGAGCGTGGCAAGGTAATAGGAAGTGGCAGCCTTCACTGTCCAGTCAAACTAAGGTTCGGGACTGAGTCCGATAAGGTCTGAGTGATGAAGAGAGTAGCAGAGGGAGGTTGGACTGGAGTTGAGCTTCTGAGGAAGTGGGTGTGGATTACAGGGTCATAATTTATGTGCAGACAATGAGAGAGATTTGTCCTGAACACTGATTTCCAAAAACAGAAACTGCCCTGCTGTACAATGGCAGGGCAGTTTGTAAATCACCGATTATATCAGGAATCGAATTCCTTGATTAAGAGCATCTGTCACGGGCTTTATCAACTCTTCATTAAGATGCGAGTAATACTGGATCATTTTTGGATCAGAATGTCCAGTAATGCTCTGGATCTGCCTATCCGTCATCCCTATTGCAGCCAACCTAGTGACAATGCAATGTCGTAACCCGTGGAGGGATGGAGGATTTGCACCAAGAATCTGCTTGGCAATAGTATGAAAGCGATGCCCAGTTGTCGCCTCGCTCAATGGTTGCCCCTCTTCATTTGGAAACAAGAATTTAGATTCCCGGATTTTTGGGTTATCGGACTCCATGTTTGCCTGTATCTGTGCCCGAATAGCATTCATTGCATTCTCAGACAAGCCGATTTTTCTGTTTGAATATATTGTCTTTGGCTTGAAATCTTCATCAGAGGTAACCTTGAGATATGGAACCTCTGCTTTCCAGTTGATCCAATCCAGCTTCACGTGCCTGACTTCTCCGTGCCGCAATCCGGTTTCGTAGACAAGAAGGGACAAATTTCGTAGTCTCCGGTCTGAATACGTCTTGGTCGGAAAGCCTGCATATAACTTTTCGAATTGGTCAGTTGTGAACAGTCTGGCATATAGTTGGTCTGGAGTATACCTCGGAACGGGTTTTCGCATCTCGTTGAAGAAGTTGACCTTAATCCACTTCTCCTGCACCGCGAAATCAAAGGCAGCGCGCAGATTGACAAAATGCTTTTCAGCACTTCTCATTGATGACGTTTTCTCTTCAATGAAAGACCGCAACTCTTCCCTGGTGATGGAATGAATGTACTTGGAGGAACCCACATGTTTGCCTAGCTGATTGAAGGTATCCAGAATGGCTTTCAGCGACTTAGGTCGAAGTTTCTGACCGTCTTTGGTTCGATGCTGATCGAGATACCGAATCCTAAATTCATCCAAGGTGAGTGGTAGCGGCTTAACCTGCTTTCCACCTTTGAACTTTGACTTCGAAGTGCCGGGCTGATTATACTCTCTTTCATATGCCTTCTTGAGTATCCCGTGCAGATTGTCTCTGGCATAAATTTGAGCCTGCTTCAGATCCGATGTCTTACAGGAAAAGCATACTTGCTTGTTACCAAAAGGTGGCTTGTAAAGACAATAGAAATTCGGTGACCGTCCATCCTTGTGTTGGAAAAGAATGAGTTCATTGTTCATGGATACACGTTCCTCTTCAGGTGTGTTCCCAAACAGCACGGACATGACGGAGAAACGATGAGAGCGGTGTTGTGAGCTTGGCGATCTTGCCTGCATTTGCTTTGTGACATGAGAACCCTCCCCACAAATCAGTGCAGGAAACTGGCCCAGTCACTAGGCAAAATTCTACAGCTTGCCACGGCAAGTCGTAACAGTGTCTTCTCGATGACACGACCACTGATTTCATCCGTGGAATTTCAGTGGCCCCTCTCTGGTTCCCGACCCTTGAGCAACTCAAGGGGTTCAGAAAGGAGAATCGCAACTTGAAGTCTACTTGAAGTTCAAAAACTTCGGTATGAACTTTATAGACTTCTGGGAACTCGACCCTGTCAAACCTTCAAAATTTTGACAGGATCACGAGATTTGCGGAGAGAGCGAGATTCGAACTCGCGGTAGGGTTTGACCCCTACGACGGTTTAGCAAACCGTTGCCTTCAGCCACTCGGCCATCTCTCCATCTGCTGAAAATGATCGCTCCATCTGCCCTTGGAACGATTCTTCCAGGCCGTCCGGACGCGATGAATTGGACGGCAAATATAATACATGACGCATATCCAGCACCCCGAAAATCGTAACAGAGGGCGAACTTTTCCTTCCCATGCGGAGATTATCCGCCCGGATCATCCGATCGATCCACCTCCCCCCTCTCCGCCTGCAATTCCCGGATCTGTTCAAGGATTCCGGCAGCGACATTCAAATCTTCTCCGGAAATCTCACGGCTAATCTCTACGCACTCCTGAGCGGCAGTCGCAGCGGCCTGTAATGCCAGCATCATCCACTCTGCGTCCGATCCCTCTGGCAGATGAGACGGTAGATACTCGGCCAGATAGTATGGGATCTCACCCCCCTGCCGGACCAGATCGAGCAAGGTCCGCGAGATTCCACATAACCATTCGATCAGTGGCGGGCGGCAACCAATTGTCCGATGCTCATCAGCGGCCCGCTTGTAGCAGTTCAGCGCACGTTCATACTCACCCCTACTGGCATGTACCTCACCCATGTTCCCAACGGCCAGCCAGAGTCCGCGCCGGTCGCCAAGGGTTCTGCTGATTTCCTCCTGCCTGCCAAAGCACTCCATCGCACGATCGGTCTCCTCCAGACGCAGATAGAGTTGCCCGAGCCCTCCCGCAGCCAATGCCTGAATGCGCCTGTCACCACGCTCCCGGGTAATCTGCTCCTGCTGCTGAAAGCACTCCATCGCGCGATCAAGGTCGCCACGACGCATGAAGACAAGCCCCATGTTTCCGAGCGCCAACGAGAGCAACTCGTGATCGTTGAGTTCGCGAGCGATTCTCTCCTGCTCGCTGAAGCACTCCATCGCGCGATCGATTTCTCTCCGGTCAAGGTAGACCAGACCTGTGTTGCCGATGGCTCCTGAGAGGCTGCCAAGGTTACCAAGTTCGCGGCAGAGCGTCTCCTGCCTGGCATAGCACTCGAGCGCCAGGAGGGTTTCGCCACGGTAGAGATGCACATTCCCGCGGTTGCCGACAGCGCCGCAAAGCCCGCTTCTATCGCCAAGCTCGCTATCGATTGCCTCCTGCTCAGAAAAGCATTTCAGAGCCTGATCATACTCTCCACGGCTGCACAGGATCACGCCCCTGTTGCCGACAGCGCCGGAGATTCCGCGGCGATCGCCGAGTTCGCGACAGATCATCTCCTGCCTGCCAAGGCATTCAAGGGCCAGAGCATACTCGCCTTGACTGTAGTAAAGCGCCCCCATATTTCCGCTGACCCCTGAAATTCCACGGCGGTCTCCAAGATCATGGCAGATTTTCTCCTGCTCGGAAAAGCACTCCAGCGCCTGGTCATACACACCGCCGCTACCATAGACAACTCCCAGATTGCCGATTGCTCCGGCCAGTCCTTTCTTATCCTCCATTGTGCGGTACAGCTCACAGGCGATCATCAATTCCGCCACTGCCTTCTCGGGATCACCCAGCATCAGATAGAGCCTCCCCACGCCTGTGCGAGCACCTGCCTCGACCATCGTATCGTTCTCCTGGACTGCCATCTCCAGCAACTCCCGTTGCAGTTCCATTGCCCCTTTCCAGCGGCTGACGGTCGTAAACAATTCAGCCACTCGATTCAATGCGCTCATGATTTCCCCCCTTTCTCTACCGACGGATCTCCACGCCTGCAGGGCATTCAGATAATGCTCCTGAAGATCCTCCTCCCCATGCAGTCCGGCCCAGTAGCCAAGGATGTCATACTGAGTCTGGCCATCGTAGAGGGCAAGGAACAGCGGTATGTTCGACAGTGTCCCGGCCAGCCGCCTCCGCTCTCCCGTACAAGAGATCTGGTACAGCAGCAGCAGCGCCTCACGTCTCGGAAGGCGATCGCCGCGAGAGGCCGCCAGATCAATGATCTCATCGAAGTGCGCAGCCAGACGCATGTGAACAGCACGCTGGCGCTCCGGATCGGAGAGATATCGATTCCTGACCGCACGTCGCAGATAATCGTGGAAGAACGTCAGCAGCCCATCACGGCGCACCAGATGGTAGTCGAGTCCCAGCAGCAGGGTCGAGAGTGTCAGGCGACCAACTCCGCTAAGTGCCGCCAGTTCCTCTTCGGTCAATCCTGACTGCGATCCCCAGATCAGCGTCATCACATCACGAACGATCTTCGGGGAGAAGTCATTCTCCAGCCGCTCCAGTACTCGCTGGAACAGGTCCTCGGCGCCGGTTGACTCCAGCAGATTCTGCAGCGCCTGATTCAGGTACTCGTGGTTGCCATGCAGGCGGAGTTCCTCAAGGAGCGTGCGCAGGAAAAGGGGATGAGCGCACTTGGCATCTTCCGCCAGCATGGCAATCTGTTCCGGCAGCAACGCCTTGCGATACTCCCCCAGGAATCGGACCACGATCGCCTGCCGCTCCCGCTCCTTCAGCGGTTGCATGCCGAGTTGCTTCCATCCACGCGAGCGGAGATACACAAGAGTTCCTTCAACAGTGGTCGATATCAGGAGCCTTACTCCGGCGGGCATCAGCAGTGGGAGCCAGTGGAGGTTCAGAGCCTGTCCGCTCAACTGATTGATTCCATCGATCACCAGAAGCATTGGTTGCCCAACGGAAAAGCCGAGCCAGTTCGCGAAATCCCGTTCCAGTGCCTCGGGCGTGGTTGGCAGTCTCTCCGATCTTCCGAAGCGTTCACCGATCTCCTGCATTACATGGCGAATAATCCCAAGATGATCAGTGTCTCCGGCTCCGATCCCGACATAATGTTCCACAATGAAGAGATCGGGCTGGCGACGGCGGAGGGTATCGCACCAGAACGAGATCAGCGAGCTTTTACCGCTGCCGCTCTCGGCATACAACACCAGCGGCTCCCCCTGACCGGCAAGCCAGTCGTTCAGATGCTTCAGGTACTCGGGGTTCGGGATATACGCGCGGCGGCGGCTGGCGGCGAACGCCTCGTGACGTGAACGTTCCTGTTCCAGCGGTGTGTGTGGTTTCGCATTGGCAAAGTCACGCCTGATTATCTCTATCAGATAATCATAGACCTGCTCCCCCAGCCTTCTGGAATCGCGATACTCTTCGACGGGGAGACCGGACGCACGAACCCTCTGCTTCAACAACTCCAGCCGGTTCCGATCTTCCCCTGAATCACCTGCATCATCGAACCGCTCAAGTTGCCGTCGGAAGAAAAACCGCACCGAGCCATCAGCAGCAGGAATGTCGTTGAGCGCGCCATGCCGGAACTCCAGATCAATGATCGACGGTCCATCAAGGGCTGCCTCCTCCAGCCAGGGCCAGCGAGCAAGCACCTCGGGGTTGGCGTAGTAGTCAGCGAGTTCCGGGACGTAGCCATACCGATCCCCGGTAATACCGATAAAGTATGGCCGGCACTTGTCGATCTCCTCAAGACAGGTACTGATAATGCGGCCAAGCGCCACGTCATCATCGGTAATCCCCCAGCGGAGATCGACTTCCGTGAAGGTGATCCCACGTTCGCGGCAGAGCGAACGGATCTCGGGAAATATCTTCTTGACCAGATGCTCCCGCTCTTCCTGTAGGTCAATGAAGGTGGAGCTGATAAAGAGTCGAAGTTCGTGTGCTCTACTCGAGCTGTCCATGCGGTTCACACAGTGTAATCATGATGAATATCAGGCGGCAGGAAGATAGCATCTCCAGGCAAAGTGATGACCATCCGCAGCGGGCGACAAGGCCACCATCGGCGGGTCATAAGCTCGAGCAACGGGGAGTACCACAACGGGAAGATCTCCGCGACGGAGGAGACTTGTCTGCCTGCAACTTGTTTGTAAATTGGGGCGTAGCGGCGGCCAAGTTCGACAGCGGTACGCGCAGATTCACATCGACCGACAACCTGTTCTGAACATACATCAATCGTCTGCAGGAGCAATTCACAATGACAGCAAAAAAGATTCTTTCGCTTGTGCTAGCCGTCGTCATCGGCTACTTCGTGGTCAAATTCGTGCTAGGCTTAATGGGGATGATATTTGGCCTTCTGGGCTGGTTGATAACTGCCGCCCTGGTTGCAGGAGTCGCATACGTCCTCTATCGCGGCTTCAACAACATGCTCAGCAGCGGCAAGCGGCTGACAAGCTGAGAGAGGGGATTCAACAGCAAATCAAAATGGCGCGAGCAATACTGCTCGCGCCATTTTTTTTAGTGCCAGGCCGCATGAATGCTGGCTTCAGCGTCTGATCGATCTGGTTACGCAGGCCAGGAATTCTCAAACTCCCGATTACGTTCCGGCCGAATAATCATCCATGTACTCGACCTGCTCAGGGGTCAGCTCGTCGATATTCAGCCCCATCGTATCGAGCTTCAGACGAGCAATCTCCTGATCCTGCTCGGCGGGAATGTCATAGACCTTGTTCTCCCACCTGTCACCGCTCTTGTCCATCCCTGCCAGACGGATCTGCGACATGAACTGGTTGGCGAAAGACATGTCCATCACTTCCGATGGATGACCTTCAGCGGCTGAGAGGTTGATGAGACGTCCCTGCGCCAGCAAGTAGATCTTGCGTCCGTCAGGCATCACGTACTCTTCGTTGTTGTCGCGAATTGTCCGCTTGTTGCTGGTGATCGTCTCAAGGTCGCCGATGTTGATCTCGCAATCATAATGTCCGGTGTTGCAGATGATCGCTCCATCCTTCATCGACTCGAAATGACTCCGCGTGATTACATCCTTCACACCAGTTGCCGTGACAAAGATATCTCCCAGTTTTGCGGCGTCATCCATCTCCATTACCCGCATCCCCTCCAGCGTAGCCTTGAGCGCAGCGGTCGGCTTCACCTCGGTGATGATCACGTTGGCGCCCATTCCCTTTGCACGCATGGCGACGCCCTTGCCGCAATGACCATATCCAGCCACAACGAAGTTCTTCCCTGCCAGCATCACCGATGTGGCCCGGATGATTCCGTCGAGCGTCGACTGACCGGTACCGTAGACATTGTCAAAATCCCACTTGGTCTCGGCGTCGTTGACCGCGATTACCGGGTACTTCAGCGCGCCGTCATCAGCCATTGCGCGGAGACGGTGAACGCCGGTCGTTGTCTCCTCGGTGCCGCCGACAATGGTATCAACCAGTTCCGGATGCTTGTTATGTACCGAGAAGATCAGATCTGCGCCATCATCCAGCGTCAGGTTCGGCTTGATCAGCAATGTCTGCTCGATGCACCAGTAGAACTCCTCGACGTTCAGCCCATGCCATGCAAAGATCTGCAGCCCGTCCGCTGCGAGCGCAGCAGCAACGGCATCGTTGGTCGAGAGCGGATTGCAGCCCGACCACGAGACCTCGGCCCCAGCAGCCTGGAGCGTACGGATCAGCACCGCCGTCTCCTTGGTCACATGCAGACAGCCGGCAATGCGGTATCCCTTCAGCGGCTGCGTCTCGGCGTACTTCCTGCGCAATGCCATCAATACCGGCATCCGGCTCTCAGCCCACTCGATTCTCATTCGCCCTTCATCAGCAAGGGAGAGATCGCGGACCTTGTATTGTCCTTCCTTGTAGTCCATTGTTCCTTCGGGTTTCTATGTTGGTAATATTAGTTATTAGTCATTGGTCATTAGTTGTTGGTCATTAGGATCGGATCAGACGATTCAGATGCATCACCAATGACGAGTGACTAATGACCAATGACTACTGACTATTTCACTCCTTTCTGCAGTTTCTTCACAAGGTCGAGCGCCTCCCAGGTAAAGCCTTCGCCGGTGCGGCCGAAGTGACCGTAGGCCGCAGTCTGACGGTAGATCGGATTGCGGAGCTTCAGTCGCTTGATGATCCCCACAGGGGTCATGTCCACCTCCTTCTGAACGATCTGCGATAGTTCGCTATCGGGTATAGTGCCGGTACCATGCGTGTCAACGCGGAGCGAGACCGGCTCTGCGACACCAATCGCATACGCCACCTGAATCGTGCATTCGCGCGCAAGGCCGGCAGCCACAATGTTCTTGGCCAGATGCCGCGCAGCGTATGCAGCCGATCGATCGACCTTGGAGGGATCCTTGCCGGAGAACGCTCCGCCACCGTGAGGCGCCTTGCCGCCGTAGGTATCGACGATGATCTTCCGTCCGGTCAGACCGGTGTCTCCGTGAGGTCCGCCAATCTCGAAGTTGCCCGTCGGGTTGATATGGAACTTGACGTTCTTGTCGAGCATCTCCTCCGAAATCGCCTGCTTGACAACATGCTCCATCAGATCAGCCTTGATCCGCTTCTGCATCGCCTCGCGCGACTTGAAGGCATCATGCTGTGTGGAGACGACGATGGTATCGACGCGACGAGGGCGGTTGTCCTCCCCATACTCGATCGTCACCTGACTCTTGGCATCGGGACGGAGATACTTCATGGGGGAGTCCTTCATCTTGCGGACTTCAGCAAGACGCTGCATCAGACGGTGCGCGAACATCAGCGGCATCGGCATCAGTTCTGGCGTCTCGTCCGTCGCATAACCGAACATCATCCCCTGATCGCCGGCACCTCCGGTATCGACTCCCTGAGCAATGTCTGGGGACTGAGAATGGACGGCATTGAGCACGCCACAGGAGTCGCAGTCGAACCGCAGTTCCGGGCGGGTATAACCGATCTGCCGGATGGTCTCGCGCGCGATCTCGGCAAACTCAACATAGGTTCTGGTCGTGATCTCGCCACCGATCACCACAAGGCCGGTGGTGACGAATGTCTCGCAGGCAACGCGGGCGTTCTGATCCTTTGCGAGAATGGCATCGAGGATTGCGTCAGAGATCTGATCGGAGACCTTGTCGGGATGTCCTTCGGAGACCGACTCGGAAGTGAAGAGGTATGACATGAGTGTTAGTCGATTGAAATCTTGTTGGGAAAGAGTGGGGTGCGGTTACCCCAGATAGAGTTCGGAGCTTGCACCCAGATTGATCCGCCGGAAAACGCCGCGAACCATCGCCTCGTTACCGATGATCGATTCGCGCAGCATCGATCGCTCCACAGTTGCCCCCTCACCGACAATCGAGTCGATGATCATGGCGTCGTTGACCAGGGCACCGTCGGCGATCGTTGCGTAGGGTCCGATAATTGAGTTCGAGATCTGTGCCGTGGGCGCAATATGAACCGGAGGGTTGATGACGACGCCGGAGATCTTGCGATCGTGCGGAGTGCGCGTCAGCAGATGTCTGTTTGTGGCCAGTAGCGTCTCAGGCTTGCCGCAGTCGAACCAGCCATCCACATGAAACGTGGTAAACTTCTCCCCTCTGTCCACCATCATCTGCAACGCATCGGTCAGTTGGTACTCTCCCTGCTTCCCCCGTTCCCCTTCCACCAGATCTGCAAGACAGCCGGCCAGGAGCCTTGGATGCTTGATGAAGTAGAGCCCGACGATCGCCATGTTGGTCGGCGGATTCTCCGGCTTCTCCACCATGTGATGGACAAACCCTCCTCTGGTCTCCACAACTCCGAAGCGGCGAGGGTCCTCAACTGTCTTTACACCGAGCGATGAATGCTCGCCGGCCAGCACGGGACGGAGGTCAACATCGAAAATGGTGTCACCAAGGATAATCAGAACCGGATCATCGGCCAGGTAATCGCGGGCCAGATAGATTGCCTGCCCGAGTCCCTCCAGCGTAGGCTGCTCGACAAATGCGAGATCGAAATCGTAGTGGCTGCGGACGTACTCCTCGATCATATCCCCCATGTAGCCGACGATGATCGTCGCGGAGGTAATCCCCTCCTGCAGCAATCGATCAAGGATATGTCCCAGGATCGGCTTGCCGGCAACATTGAGAAGAACCTTGGGAAGAGTGTAGGTGTGAGGTCGAAGCCGGCTGCCCACACCAGCCACAGGGATTATTGCGCGCATTCAGAGGAGATAAATCGTTGTTGACCGCACAACTTACTAATTGAACGCCGAACGGCAATTGAAGCCACGCCTCCAAAACGGTAAACGGGTGTAGCATGGCAATTTTAGATTTGAGGAACCGGAATCTCCGACACCTGCTTGATCTCTAAATTCCTGCCAGCCTCCCCGTAATTCAGCGTAACTTGCTCCCGGCAGCATCTCTCTGCCTTCCCGACTCCGTATCCTCCGTGGCTCCGTGGTTATATTTTCCTGAATCTGACCAACCGATGACAGCAAAAGCCTCTCAACCCTTCAACTCAATCTACTCCCATGGCTTCGTCCGCACTGCGGTCTGCATCCCTCACGTAAAGGTGGCTGCCCCTGGCTTCAATGTGGAACGAACGATTGCACTGGCCGAACGGGCCTCGGGGATGAATGCCGGTGTCGCGCTCTTCCCCGAGCTTGGCCTGAGCGCCTACAGCAACGACGATCTCTTCCACCAGGATGCGCTTCTGGATGCGACGTCTGCGGCAATTGCCCGACTGGTACATGCCAGCCATGAACTGACGCCGGTGCTCCTGGTCGGTGCGCCGCTGCGGTTCGAGGGAAAACTCTTCAACTGCGCGGTGGTAATCTATCGAGGCCGAATTCTCGGGATCGTACCCAAGACCTATCTGCCCAACTACAGGGAGTTCTACGAGAAGCGCCAGTTCACATCGGGACGGGATGCGGTCGGGAGATACATGCGCTTCATGGGAGAGTCGATCCCCTTTGGCAACGATCTGATCTTTGACGCCGTGAGCTACCCGAACTTCGCGCTTCATGCCGAGCTCTGCGAGGATGTATGGGCGCCGGTCCCGCCAAGCACCTATGCGGCTCTGGCGGGAGCAACGGTACTCTGCAATCTCTCGGCAAGCAACATCACGATCGGCAAGGCGGAGTATCGACGTGATCTCTGTGCATCGCAGTCGGGCAAGTGCATCGCTGCATATCTCTACACGGCTGCCGGTCCCGGAGAATCGACTACGGATCTTGCCTGGGATGGACATGCAATGATCTACGAGAACAACGAAATGCTCGCAGAGTCGGAGCGGTTTGCAAGCGAGGAGCAGATCATTGTGGCCGATATCGATCTGGAACGACTGGCGCAGGATAGGATGAGGCTGACGAGTTTTAATGATTCGGTCGGCGATCACCGTACCCGTCTGCGGGAGTTACGCCGGGTTGAGTTCGAGTTCACGGTTCCTTCAGGTGAGATACCGCTGATCCGCAATGTCGAACGCTTCCCCTACGTCCCAAACGACCCGACAGTCCGCAATGAACGCTGCTTCGAGGCGTACAACATTCAGGTGCATGGATTAATGAAGCGAATGATCTCGACAGGGATAGAGAAAGGAGTGATCGGCATTTCGGGAGGACTCGACTCGACACATGCACTCATCGTCGCAGCCAAGGCAATGGACCGGCTCGGTCTTCCGCGCACGAACATCCTTGGCTACACCATGCCCGGCTTTGCCACCACCGACCGGACGCATGAGAACGCATGTCGATTGATGACGTCGCTCGGTGTGACCGTTGGTGAGATCGATATCCGCCCCTCATCAATGCAGATGCTGAAGGATATCGGACATCCCTATGCGAACGGCGAGCCGGTGTACGACGTAACGTTCGAGAACGTGCAGGCGGGCGAGAGGACATCACATCTGTTCCGACTTGCCAACCGGCATAACGGACTGGTGCTCGGCACGGGAGACCTCTCGGAACTGGCGCTAGGCTGGGCGACGTATGGCGTTGGCGATCACATGTCGCATTACAACGTGAACACATCGGTGCCGAAGACGCTCATTCAATATCTGATCCGATGGACGATTGGAACCAGACAGTTCGATCATGAGACTAGTGAGATACTACAGTCGATTCTCGACACGGAGATCTCTCCGGAACTGATCCCCGGAGGAGAGGGGACGGAGGCGGCAGTACAGAGCACTCAACAGAAGATCGGTCCGTACGAGCTTCAGGATTTCAATCTCTATTTCATCACCCGCTACGGCTTCCGTCCCAGCAAGGTAGCCTTCCTGAGCCGCCATGCCTGGTCCGACCGGAAGCGCGGCTCCTGGCCTGATGATCTCCCATCGGAAAAGCATAACGAGTATGATCTGGCAACGATCCGCAAATGGCTGGAGGTCTTTCTCTACCGATTCTTCAAGATCAGTCAGTTCAAACGCTCCTGCGTCCCGAACGGACCCAAGGTCGGCAGCGGCGGTTCGCTCTCGCCACGAGGCGACTGGCGTGCGCCGAGCGACTCGGAGGCAGATGTATGGTTGGAGGAGTTGAAGGGAATTTCGGAGGTGTGATCTTTTCGTCGCGTTGCTTCGGATCTCCCCTGGTAGCTGGCGATTTCCTTTTTTACCACAGAGAGCGTAGAGGAGCTGCAAAGGGCGCGGTGCTGCGTCGTCTCTGTGCCTCTGTGGCTCCTCTGCGCTCCCTGTGGTAAACCAACACAAATGCCCCCCCTGTACCGCCGGAGCATTCCTGTTGCCGACTGCCATCTCACTGATTCGACTCAGTCAGCTATCACCCCCATGCTCCATCTATGTCCAGAACTGGTATCACTCCCCCATCTCCCTGGCATCAATCACCTTCAACGTCTCATCCCCCTTCACACGATTCCAGTCGATCTTCTCCCAGACGCCAAGGCGCTTCAATACTGGCTCGGCGGGGAATTGACCGATGATCGCCCAGCCGGCGCCACGTCGGTGCTGGAGTGAAAACAGGGGGATGAAATTGCTGGAGCTGCGGGCGATGAAGATCAGCATCCAGCCATCATCCCTGGCCAGGATCGACATGCGACCGAAGTAGTGCCAGGGGTCGGATTCGATGTTGGAGTACCTGTCGTTGGTGGGGGTCATTGTCGCGATCGACCGAGCCAGTTCGCAGCTCTGCTCCGGCACCACCTTCGTGCTTGTACCGAGAATTTCCAGCGTGGAGGAGAGCATCTCCGCGCAGGGAATCTCCGCAAGTTCCCCCTGTGTGCCGGACTCGAAGAAGTAGAACCGCATGATTATCAGAGAACCGAGAATCACTCCGACAATGATGAAGACGGCGAGCTTTGAGGTGTTGACCATTCAGAGAGGAAGTAGGTTGAAGAAAGTTTACCGCAGAGAACGCAGAGTACGCAAAGGAGAAAAGCGCTCGACGGCCTCCTGCTAATCAGTGTCCTGCGCCCGGTGAATCGATCGAACCGATCTTCCCTCCTCCCGAGTTTGCCTGAGATTCCAGGAGGACCCCTTTCCGCACCATCGTTGGAGATCCTTTCAATTCCATAGGCAGACCATACTCAGCCCAGCGTGCGGAGACCTTGTCGATCACCGCCGGCGTCATCTCCAGTTCCTTCGGCCACTGTCGTGGGAAGCCTTCGCTCTTCCACTTGCGGGTTGCGTCTATGCCGACCTTGCTGCCAATGCCAGTCATATCCGATGCATGATCGAGCACATCGATTGGTCCGCGGATAAACTGCATGTCCCGCTGCGGATCGACGTTGGCGCCGACGTAGAACATCACCGTGTCGGTGTTCTGTACGTCCACGTCGGAGTCGACAACAACGATATACTTGGTCAGCGACATCTGTCCGAGTCCCCAGAGGGCATTCATGACCTTGCGGGCATGGTAGGGATATTCCTTGCGGATGGAGACGAAACAGAAATTGTGGAATACCCCAAAAATCGGGAGGTTCATGTCGACAATTTCCGGGACGGTTTTTTTCAGAATATTCAGGAATATTCGCTCGGTTGCCTTTCCAAGAAAATAATCCTCCTTGGGAGGCTGGCCGACAATCGTTGTGCAGTAGACCGGATTTTTCCTGGTGGTAATCGTCGTGATATGGAACGCCGGATATTCATCCTTCAGCGTGTAGAATCCGGTGTGATCGCCGAACGGACCCTCGATCCGGATATCCTCCAGATCGATATATCCCTCAAGAACGATATCGGCCTCAGCGGGGACTTTCAGATCACTCTCCATCGCCTTGACAAGCGCCACCGGCTCCTCACGGAGGAACCCTGCAAGTATCCACTCATCGAGTTCCGGAGGCATCGGAGCGGTGGCGGCATAGGTCGAGACAGATGAGCCGCCGATTGCAGCAGCGCACGGCACGCGGGTAATGCCCCGCTCACGATACATCCGCAGATGCCGGGCAGTATCATGGTGGGTCTGTGAGTGGAGGATCAGCGTATTGCGATCGAGCAGTTGCAGCCGGTACATCCCCAGATTCTGGGCGCCGGTTTCGGGATTGCGTGTGATGACCTGCGGGAGCGTGATGTACTTCCCGCCATCCTCGGGCCAGCACTTGATGATCGGCAGCATCGCGAGGTCAACCTGCTCCCCCTGATACACAACCTCCTGAGATGGAGCGTTCTTCCCGGTTCGGGGAGGAAACTTCCGGACCTGTGCGATATGCGGAAGCATCTTCAGCGACTCCTTGAATGATGTAGGAGGCTTGATATCGATCAGGGAGGTAATCCGCTCGGAAATCTCATCGAGCGACTCGACGCCGAGCGACATCGCCATGCGTCGGTAGGAGCCATAGGCATTGATCAGCACCGGCATCTTCGATCCCCGGACGTTCTCAAACAGCAGTGCCGGTCCATACCTGAGCATGACCCGCGAGGCGATCTCGGAAATCTCCAGATCGGGATCGACTTCGGCGGTGATCCGCACAAGCTCGCCTGCTGATTCCAGAGCGCGGATAAATTCTGATGTATTTTCGTAGCCTTTCATGTTGGATTGCCAGTTTAGATTAGGGCGCCACAGGGGAGGGCAGGGACTCAAGGGAGGTCAAGGGTTTTCACTTCTCCCCCTCTTCCTCCCAAGGCAAATCTATGTAACGTGCATCACACAGCACTATCCTTGATTGCTCGGGATGCCGTAGATTTCCGATTGATTCAATCGACCCAATCCAGGCGCAAGAGATGAACGATACAAGAGACCAGCAGATAAAGAATGACCTGCAGCAGTTCTACAAATCCGAAGCGAGCCGACGCGATTCGGAGGAATGGGTGCGGAGTGGTGACTCCGCGCGCGTTCCGGAGTCAAAATCGGCACACTACTTTGTCGATCGGAAGGTCGATCAGGCTGTTCAAATGGCAGCAGCCTCCAGCGATGCAAGCGTGCTGGAAGTGGGATGCAGTTTTGGACAGATGACCTTTCTGTTGACGAGGAGATTTCGTCAGGTCACCGCAGTCGATCTCTCGCCAGAGAGCATCGATCTGGTCCGTCGCAGAGCGGAATATCACCACGTCGAGAATCTTCGGCTGCAGCAGGCAGATGCGGAGGATCTGAGCGTTCTGCAGAGCAATCAGTTCGATGCGGCGTTTTCCTTCTCGGTGCTCCGCTATGTCCCCCATCCGGAGAAGGGTGTGAAGGAAATTCATCGCGTGCTGAAGCCGGGCGCCAGGGCAGTGATCGATTTTCCGAATAAATACTCCCCGTGGTTTGGGCCGATGAAAAAAATACTGGGGATAAAATCGCACATTCACGATAAATTATTTTCAGCCGGAGAGGTGGTTGACATGATGAAGCAGGCAGGATTTACCGATATCCAGGCAACGCATCTCCTCTTTACGACACGACGTCTCCCAGTACGACTCCTTCCTCTGTTCAAGGTGGTAGACCGTGTACTGGAGGCAATTCCGGGCGTTCGAAATCTTGCGGCAATCATCATGGTCTCCGGCAGGAAATGATTGCTTCGGCAAGGATTCACTGGGCGCCATATCCCTTCCGCGCCGGCTTCTGCATCACCGATGACACGGACGCTGCCGACATGGAGAGCGTCCGGATTGTCTATGATTTTCTCAGCTCGATTGGCCTGCTGACGACAAAGACAGTCTGGCCCTTCCCTCCAACATCCCCCTGCGGCATTCCTCCTACTCCCGAGTCCACTCTCAGAGGAATTACGCTGCACGACGAAGATTATCTGCGCTATTGCAGGGAACTACACGCCTGCGGGTTCGAGATTGCCCTGCATGGCGCATCGGCTGGAAATAATCTCCGACACTCCATTGCCAATGCGTTTGAAGTAATGGAACGGAATGTTGGCGGAAGTTCCACCTATATCTGCCACTCGAAAAATGCTGAGAACATCTACTGGGAGGAGAAGAGCGCACCGAACCATTTTCTTCGATCGATGCTGAAATTATACTCGCGGCACAAATGCTCCGGCGAGGAGCCGACGAGCGAATATTTCTGGGGAGATATCTGTCGCGAGAAGGTCGATCAGATCAGATTATTCCGAACGCGCAATACGAACACCCTCGCCGCCAATCCTTCAATGCCCTACTTCGACGAGGCAAAGCCATTGGTTAACGCCTGGTTCAGCGCCACAAAGCGGAGCTTCCGCGACTGTACATCGACCGAGGCGTTGACAAGGCTTGTGCGCGAACGGGGCGTCACCGTGCTCTATCAGTACATGCACCGGTATGCTGATAAGTCGACCGGAGAGGTTCAACGTGAATTCAGAACATCAGCCCAGCGACTTATGTCGACACCCGGAATCCTGGTGCAGCCCGCAGGAGTGATAATGGATCGACTGCGGAATATTCAGAAAGTATTCGTCGCCTATCGAGATGATAAATGCTGGATAATCAATGCCGGAGAGCGCGAGATAACCGACCTGCAGATTGAACTTCCGGCAGGAATTCATCCATTGACAGAGGGACTACGGAGAGTGGATGGAATCTTGATTATCAAGTCACTCCCGGCAGAGTCGGCGCAGGGAGTGCGATTTTCGGGACGAACAGATTTTCAGGGATCACGCTGCGGCAGACTGGACAATTCCGGAAACGCGATCATCAATTTTGGGCATGGAGAGTTGCATGTCCATCTGGATCGATCAACCAGTTCAATCGATTTTCACCCTGAGTTTTCCCTCCACACGCCCCGAACGTGGTCGCGGATCGGAAGGCTCGAAGAACTCGGATTATTCTTTGAGCAGATGTCGATTATCGTCAGGGAGATTCTGTTCAAAGGGCGGAGCGTCAGTGCTGAGAGGTTCCTTGGGGGTGAGGAGATTCTGTTGGAGAATCATGATAACTGGTAAGGGCGGTATTATTACTGAAGAGAGAAGAAGCCAGGTAATAAGAGCCAGGTAACAAGGGAGGTACGAGGATTGGAGATCCGCTGACCACTTCGGATCAAGCTGGCAGACCGTGACTGACAGTCAATCTATCCAACTACTTTCTTTATCCTTCCTTGGTTCTTGTTACTTGGCTTCCTGGCTTCTTTCACCTTCCTGGCCTTTCCTCCCCTACGACGTCCTTCCGAACCGCCGGTCCAGTTCGGCCAGGTCGATCCTGATAACAATCGGCCGACCATGCGGGCAGACGTAGGGCATTGATGTGGAGAAGAGTTGTTCAATCAGGTCGAGCATTTCCGGTTCCGACAGAGGATCGCCGGCCTTGATGGCAGCGCGACAGGCGAAGGACGCGGCGATCAGATCCCGCTGGTCGGTCTTCCCCATCTGCTGGTACTCCTGATACTGATCGAGCAGTTCACGCAGGATCGCCGCCTCCTGTCCCGGACGGACATCGTTCGGAACTCCCTGAATAATCACCCTCTCCCCTTTCTCCAATGTAAGATCGAACCCAAGCCCCATCAGGTCGTTGCGGAGTTCACGGATAGTAGCGTACTCGGCCGGCGCGGTTTTCATCTCCAGAGGAAAGAGCAACTGCTGCGACATCGGCATTGCCGACTCCATGCTGCTCAGAGCCTGTTCGTAGAGTATCCGCTCATGCGCCACATGCTGATCGATAATCATCACACCCGACCGGATCTGCGAGAGTATATACTTGTTATGGATCTGCCACAGGCCGACACGGGCGTTGCTATCCTCGTCGAGCGAGCGGCTCTGCGGCGTAATCGTTATCCCCTGTCCTGCTCCTCCGTTCTGCTCATCGAGGGTAACGGTGTCAGGCCGTGGAGCCATTTCGGCATTGGCCTGCCGGGGTTCGCCGAACAACTGCTGCAGAACATCGGAGGAGACGCTGCTGGAACGGGAGGTGCCGGGAGTCTCGAACCGCGGCTGCGGAGCGGCGCCCCATGATTCACCGCGCGACTGCGGTTGCGAGGGCGCTGGCGCCGTCGGGAACTTCTCGGCGCGATCGTAGTTCGGCAGCGCATAACGGAGCGCGGCGATTACGCTCTCACCAGTATCCCCGTCTGGCATCTTCATGGCAGGGACAAGGTTGTGCTGTCGGAGCGTGGTGCGGGTTCCTTCCTGAAGGATCTGATAGATCGAACTTTCGTCATCGAACTTCACCTCGGATTTGGTTGGATGCACGTTCACATCAACCCGTTCGGGATCTATCTCCAGAAAGATGATATATGGCGGATAGCTCTGCGCATCCATGAGATGCTCGTAGCCGGTGAAGACCGCATGAGAGAGGAGTTTGCTGGCAATGTAGCGTCCGTTCAAAAAAAGGTACTGATCGCTCTTTGACTTCCGGGCAAAGTTCGGCTTGCCGATATATCCGGTCGCCTTGATTCCCTCCCCCTCCGACTCAAATGGAAGAAAGGCATTCAGCATCTGGTCGTTGTAAATCGCACGGATACGATCCTCCATTGAACCAGCGCGGACGTTCAGGACAAGGGAGTCGTCATCCGAGAGGGTGAAGGTGACATCTGGATAGCAGAGTGCGAAGCGTTGCATCACCTCGACGATATGCTTGAACTCCGTGGCGTTTGACTTCAGAAATTTCCGTCGGGCGGGGACTGAGAAGAAGAGGTTCCTGACGGCGAACGAAGTCCCCTTCTCACACGCCGTCTTGGTCACATCCAGCACCTGACCATTCTCCACACGGACCAGGGTCCCAAGTTCATCTTCGGCACGACGGGTCTTCAGTTCAATCTGCCCGACTGCCGCAATGGCTGCCAGCGCCTCACCTCGAAAACCGAGCGTCATGATTCTGTCCAGATCCTCCTGCGATGAGATCTTGCTCGTGGCATGGCGCTCGAATGAGATTACCGCATCTTCCTCGGACATTCCCGATCCATTATCTGAGATATAGATCAGCGACTTTCCTGCATTCCTGGTGACGACGGCAACTTCGGTTGCGCCGGCATCGAGGGAGTTCTCGACAAGTTCCTTCACTACCGATTCGGGCCGTTGGACGACTTCGCCGGCAGCGATTTTATTGGCGAGAGATTCAGGGAGTTTATGGATTCGAGACATGGGTGTAGTCCGGTAATTGAATTGCTCCGATCGATACTCCGGTGCTGTTCAGGCACGACGAAACAGATCCCCGGCAAGGGAGTGAATCTTGCGGTTACACAGGCTGAAAATGCCTGCGGGGATGGAAGATAATGAACAGAATCCGAATGGTTGGGACGTTAATTTAGACGAATCAGGGAGCCATTGGAGTGCCTCGGTTTCATCCCCAATTTTTCCTCCGTTCGACAAATCTTTTCCGTCCGGGGAACATGACTTGCTTGGAACTAATGCTTGCCGTAATATCGTTCCGTTGATGCGGCCGGAACAATCCTTGTAGTGATGATTGCAACCCACTGCCCACGACATTTTATCAATCATTGTGCTTCGCCGTACTACGCCATATCGCTCATTCAATCTGGATCCTCCGAACGAGAGTTCCAGCAACCGACGGCTGACCGGACGGTCCGATCGACACACGCTCGGATCGATTATCTGGTATGCAATGCTGCGGCTTGCGGGGACAATCTTCGTCTCGATGTACCTGCGCGAGCATTTTGATTCCAATTACAGCGAGTGGTGGATGGTGACGATTGCAGCCGTCTACGGATTCGCAATCTATCCGGCCCAGATCCAGTACACCCACTTCCGCGCAACCAGCCGCCGACTGATCGAACAGACCCTCTGCTCCAGTTGCCGGTTCTTCAATGCCGATGGATTGCACTGCATGAAGCTGGATGAACATGTCTCGGAGCACTATCTCCCGTGTGAAGGCGAAGGATGGGAACCCTCCTCGTTCGAGGATGTGTGAGCCGGGGTCGATCGCACGATCCCTGAATCGTCATTAACAGCTACCTCCTGCTTGCCGGCCATGCCCTCACCTCTCCGCACGATCCTTCCTCTCATATTCGCACTGCTCCTCTGCGTGCTGCTTGAGCCCGTCATCTCCCCGGCCGGACGATCTGCGGCCAGCGCTGCCATTGTGAAGAAGAAGCCGGCAAAGAGCAACACAAAGTCCAGCTCGACAAGTCGTAAGACAAAGGGAAAAACCAGCACCAAGTCATCGCGCATTCAGAAGGGGGGGAAGAAATCCTCCTCAAAAAAGAAGTACGCACCCAAACGCCGTCGCCGGTCGCCAGCAGTCGCCATTGCCCCACGCATCAAATCGATCGCCGCTGACTCTTCGTTCATTGAAGATCTCTCGACCGGCGTCACCCACCAGTGGCTGATGACCGAAGGGAAGCATGTTGCCAATGTGATCCGCATCGACCTGAAGAGCAACGCACGGCTGCGGGGATTCAAGGCTATCGACCGCTATGATGGACTGGAGAGGGTTCGCGATCTGTTCGAGCGAGCCGACAGTCTGATCGAGGATACCGTCGTCGCAGCCGCCAATGCCAGTTTCTGGAAGGCTACCTACAACTCCCCCATCGGTCTGACAATCATCAACGGCGAAGTAGTCGAGATGCCGGGCTACAAGGCGTGGTCGTCGCTGATGCTGTTCGATGACGGAACGGCCGGAATTGACCGGGTACACTTGCGCGGTGAACTTCAATGGAGGCATAGAAGATTTGAGATCGGCGCGATCAATCATCGCGGGAGCGAACCGGGAATCGTGGCCTATAATCATTACTACGGCCAGGAGGTCCCGCATGGCTCGCGAAAGAGCGACAGCGCCATCATTGCCGAGGTGCTTGCCAATCAGGTCAGCGCAGATATCGGAGATGATACCGAAGCGCCGGGGATCGACACGGCGGCGCTGATCCGCGCCTATCGAGATGCAAAGAAACTCGAGGACAACGAACACTCCCTGCTGAAGGTCGCCTGCCGGTTTCTGGCCCCGCGCCGCAAGCGCGATCCAATACCCCGACCGCGCATCGATGATACGATGAACCTGGTCGTGACCGAAATTGATACCGGCGCGGTTGAGATGCCTGAGGATGGCTTCATCTTTTCGCTCGGCATCGAGCAGGAGAATCTGGCCGTCATACAGGTCGGCGATACGCTGCGGCTCCTCTACAACGTCCTTCCGCGACAGCCGAAACCGATCCGCGACCTCTTTACAGGAACGCCCAGAATCGTCCGCGACGGCCAGGCGCATCCGGAGCATGAGATCGAGGGATCAAAGGCCTCGCGCTTCGTGACAGGGACGCTCTCGCGAACGGCAGTCGGCATCTCACGTGGGAACGATACGCTCTTCCTGGTGACGATCAACAGCCCGAACCCGGCCGAAGGAACTACCGGCATGACCCTCTCGGAACTTGCTCGCTTCATGGCATCGATCGGCTCATACCAGGCAATGAACTTCGATGGAGGAGGTTCAACGACGATGGTCATTGACGGGGAGACGATCAGCCGTCAGCGGGGAGCACCGTTCAATCGCAAGATCAGCACAGCACTCCTTGTCGTCAAGGAGAAGGCAACTGACAAAAAGAAGCGGCCGAAGGCGCCGTCGAGTGGTTCGTGAGAATCGATCGAACTCTTAATCCAAAGCCCGCTCGAATTTCTCAGCCGGCCCGAATTTCTCAGCCAGCCCGAATTTCTCAGACAGCCCGAATTTCTCAGACAGCCCGAATTTCTCAGACAGCCCGTACGGACATGACGTGTCATGTCCGACGGGTGCCCGTCGAACAACCATGAACAATCTCTCCTCTCTCTTCGACCTGACCGGCAAAACCGCACTCATCACCGGCGCCTCGCGCGGACTGGGGGCCGCAGCCTCGGAAGCACTTGCCGAGGCAGGAGCAAATCTGGTATTAATCGGTCGTGACAGTGAAACGCTCCGCGAACAGGAGAAGCGACTGGAGGAGTATGGCCGGGCAGTCCATTCAATTGAGTGTGATATGGGAGATACCGACCAGGTAGCTGTGGCCGCAGCCGAAGCTGAGACAAAGTTCGAGCGGATCGATATCCTGGTGAACAACGCGGGGATCATCCGCAGATCGCCGGCTGAGAATTACGATCTCGATGACTGGCAGGCGGTGCTCAATGTCAATCTGAGCGGAGCGTTCCAACTGGCACAACTCGTCGGTCGGGGAATGATCGAGCGGCGGTCGGGAAAGATCATCAACATCGCCTCCCTCCTCTCCTTCTCTGGTGGACTGAACGTCATCGGCTACACCGCCAGCAAGAGCGGGCTGGCCGGGATGACGCGGGCGCTGGCCAACGAATGGGGACGGCATGGCGTGAACGTGAACGGAATTGCTCCAGGGTACTTCAGGACTGAAGCGACCGCTGCATTGCAGAGTGACCCAACACGCTACAACGCACTCCTGGCCCGCATCCCGCTTGGCCGCTGGGGTGAGCCGGAGGATCTGAAGGGAACTATCCTGTTTCTGGCCTCCCACGCAAGCGACTACGTCAACGGACATATCCTCGCGGTCGATGGTGGATGGATGGCGGCGTGATGGATGCCCGCATAATGGAAGATGAAGTGTGGAACGTTGGGAGGATGTCTGCAGGAATCTGGCTGAGCATCGACTGCAGTCGTGGGATTTGTTGCTATCTGGCAATACTCCTCTCCGCAATTGCAATCGGCTGCCGGGAGGCCGATGCCCCGAAAACTGCAGGAGGGGAAGTCACTGCTGATTCTTTTTTCGTGCGACAGCTTTCGACCGGGGTTACACATCGCAGAGTGATGACTGACGGAAGGCATATCGCCAACGTGATCAGCATCGAGCTGAAAAGCAACGCCCGCCTGCTCGGCGCAAAGGCATTGAATCGTTATGACGGACTGGAAAGCGTTCGCGACATCTGCCAACGGGCTCGCGGGATGAGTGACGATACCCTGCTTGCCGCTGCAAACGCCAGTTTCTGGAAGGCGACATTGGATTCTCCAATCGGATTGACAATCGTCAACGGCGAAGTGATCGAGATGTCGGGCTACAAGGCATGGTCATCGCTCATGCTGTTCGACGACGGAACGGCCGCAATAGACCAGATGACGCTGCGCGGGGAACTTCAATGGAGGAAAACGCGATGTGCAGTTGAGGCGATCAACCACCGGGGGAGTCTCCAGGGGATTGTGGCATACAATCATTACTATGGCGATCTGGCGCCGAAGGGATCACGACAGAGCGACAGTGCGATCATTGCTGCAGTGCTTGGGAAGAGAGTCAGGGCAGGACTTGGAGATGACACCGAAGCGCCAGGGATCGATACGGCGGAACTCATCCGCTCCTATCGAGCGGCCAGGAAGTTGGAGGATCGGGAGTATCCGCTCCTCAAGATCGCCTGTAGACCTGCGATGCATCAATCAGGAAGGGGACATCAGTACCATCTCGATGACACGATGCGCCTGGTAGTCACCAGGATCGATACCGGCGCCGTACCGATCCCGGACGACGGCTATCTACTTTCACTCGGCTCCCAGCGGAAGAACCTGTCGGGTGTTCGCATCGGCGATACCATGCGACTCTGCTACAACGTCCTGCCGCGACAGCCGAAACCGCTCCGCGATCTCTTCACAGGAACGCCCAGACTCGTTCGAGAGGGGACTCCGGAGCCGGAGCAGGAGAGAGAGGGATCGAAGGCGACACGCTTCGTAGAGGGAGCGCTTGCGCGGACGGCAGTCGGGATTTCGCGTGGAAACGATTCGCTCTTCCTGGTGACCATCGACAGCCCGAATCCCGCCGACAGCACAACCGGAATGACCCTCGCGGAACTCGCTCGGTTCATGGCATCGATTGGCGCCTGGCAGGCGATGAACTTTGATGGAGGCGCCTCAACAACACTGGTCGTCGACGGCAGAACGATCAGTCGCCAGGGGGGCGCGCCCTTCAATCGGAGGATCAGCACGGCATTTCTGGTGGTAAAGAAACGAGATGATTCACCTGTGAAGCATTGAGCTTCTTGTGAGACCTTCGTGCCTGCTTCGTGAACCTTGTGTGATAATCCATGGAGGCCGGATAGTACTACTCCGTGTCGGTACTTCATGACCTCTGCTCGATCAAGTTCCATATCTACACCAGACTCAACTATCATGGCAGACATCCTTGCAATCGCGGCACACCCTGACGACATCGAACTGAACTGTGCCGGCACGCTGCTGGCAATGGCCGATGCGGGGCGCTCGGTCGCGGTCTGCGATCTTACTGCCGGCGAGCGGGGATCGCGCGGCTCGCGGGAACTTCGTGCCGAGGAGACCCGACGGGCCAATCAGGCACTGGGGATCACCGATGAGCAGCGGATGAACCTGGCGATCCCGGATGGGAATATCGAGGTGAATAAGGAGAACGTACTGAAGGTAGTCCGTGCGATTCGCTACTTCCGTCCGGAAATCATTCTCTTCCCCTGGGCGCATGATCGTCATCCGGACCACGAGCATACGAACCGACTTGTCCGCGAAGCCTGCTTTGACTCTGGTCTGGTTCATGTGCAGAGCGAGTGGAACGGCGCTCCTCAGACGCCGCATCGACCAAAGCGGATGTACATGTTCTACCACTCCTTCGATGAGCATCCGGACTTCGTGGTGGACATCAGCGATCAGTTCCAACGGAAGCTCCAGGCAATCGCAGCCTACTCATCGCAGTTCACAATCCCCGGCATCTCCCTCCCCTTCGAGACCGATTCTCCGCACACCTTCATCTCAAACCCCGAGTTCATCGAGTTCATCATCGGCCGGATGCGGCACTGGGGCTTCATGATCGGCGCCCGCTACGGCGAAGCCTATGCGACGCTCGGCATGCCGCTGAAGGTAGGGGACTTGTTCGATACGATTTGAGGGAGGGGGAGACTATGTGACGACTCTGCACTCCCCATCTTCCGCCCGGGCCCCCTCTCCTGCACTCGGGCTGCGGGGTATACACAAGTGTCGAAGGTAGAGGCCCAGCCAGTGACGGCGTGCTCCCAGCCCTGTCAGGGCACAATCTGACAGCCCCGGTCGCAGGCCGGGGTCAGCAGTCCACACCTTACGCGAGATAGCCCTGAACGGTAGAGGTCCAGCCAGTGACGGCGTGCTCCCAGCCCTGTCAGGGCGCAATCTGACATCCCCGGTCGCAGGCCGGGGTCAGTAGTCCAACCTTACATGAGATAGCCCTGAAGGGGCGGAATCCCCCAGGCAGCATGATTCGAGCCACCATCACCGATGCCGCCCCTTCAGGGCTTGACTTGGTCGGCTGTCGCTGATCCCCAGCCTGCGACCGGGGATGTCAGATGCCGCCTTGTCAGGGAAAAAAAGATGAGAAAGGCTTGAATGCACTCCCCGTACTACCTACCGCATTTGTGAACATACCATAGCCCATACTCGGGAGAGGTGCCAGGATGGAGCCCACGTAGTGAGCTGAGACACTCGACAAAACGAGAACGGGCAGCCTCTCTCTAAAGCTGCCCGTTCCGAACGTACACTCTCTCTCGATGAAAAAAATATTCTATCAATTAATCTGATTCTGACCCGGCGTTGCACTGCCGCTCTTACGCTTCTCCTTCATCTCGCCACGCTTTCCCTTTCCCTTCCCATTCTCCATCTTCTCCTTGTGCTGCTCCTTCATCTGCTCCAGCTTTGTCCGCTGCTCCGGCGTGAGGATCGCCTTGATCTGTTCCATCAGTTTCTGACGATCGGCCTTGAGAGCTTCGGACTTTGTCTTCATCTGCTCATGGATCGATTTTGCCTGATCCTTGTTTCCCGCCTGTCGTGCATCCTGTGCCTGCTTATGGAGGTTCTGCAACTCCTGCCTCTGCGTCTGGTGCTGCTGCTGGAACTGATCAGTAAGGGTCTTGATCCGTGCCTTCTGGTCAGCTGTCAGATCCAGCTTTTCGGCAAGCTTCGCAATCATTTCTCCCTTCTGCTTGCCTCGTCCGCCGCCGCCGTCACCCCGCTTGCCGCTCCCTCCATCCTGCGCCAACGCAGCCGTTGAAAGTACTAGAATGGCTGCCAGAACTGTTGCCAGGATCTGACGGGAAGTGTTGTTGGTTCTCATATCTGGACTCTCCGAATGAATTGTTGATTGAATTATTACGTTGAGTTATTTCTCTGTCCAATTCCGATCCGCGTGGTATTTACAGGTTGGTCCGACAGTATGTTTGCCAAAGGGATTAATCATGCGAGCGATGCACCTCATGCGCAGAATCAGAAAGGGAAGATTTCCCTCAACACGCTGATTAGAGTCAGTACGCTCCACTTGGTTCCCGAGCCTCTGCGAAGGGTGAGTGGAGGCGTAGGAGGTAGAGGCGAACGACGTATGGCGTGACTGTCATTCATCCTTGTCGGTACTCTCCTTCTCTCTACTCTACTTTCCTCACCCCTAACCCCTCTCCCCTCCTCAGGAGAGGGGTTAGGGCCTCAACAACCCAGTTCCATGCAAACCTCGATCGAACTCCTCCTCCCCCTCTCCACAGCATTCTCCCCTGCAGCCCAGCAGGCACATGCTGCGGCGGCTCTCGGAATAGACCAGGACCGGATAACGGCAGTTCGCATTCGCAAGCGATCAATCGATGCACGGCAATCGGTGGTTAAGGTGCGCCTGCGTGTCGACGTATATCTGGATGAACCTGCACCCGAAGAGACACCGCTGCGTCCGGAGTACCGAGTGGTAACATCACCCCGAACCGCTCTGATTGTCGGCGCGGGACCAGCGGGAATGTTCGCGGCGCTCAGGTTGATCGAGCTTGGTGTCAGGCCGATCATTCTCGAACGGGGAAAGGATGTCCGCGCGCGCAGGCGCGATCTTGTCGGCGTGCAACGGCTCGGCACGGTAAACCCGGATAGCAACTACTGCTTCGGCGAGGGGGGCGCAGGAACCTATTCCGATGGCAAGCTCTACACCCGGTCAACCAAGCGTGGCGATGTTGATGCAATCCTCCGAACCCTTGTCGCACATGGCGCAGCGCCAGAGATTCTGGTAGATGCACATCCCCACATCGGCTCGAACAACCTACCAAACGTGGTCGCTGCCATGCGCGAGAGCATACTGAATGCAGGGGGCGAAATCCGGTTCGATACTCGTGTGGTTGATCTGATTGTCGATGGTGAAAAACGGATTCATGGGGTCGTAACTGCCGGCGGCGATGAGGTGACGGGCGAGGCCGTCATTCTCGCCACCGGACACTCTGCACGCGACGTCTATCACCTTCTCCATCGAAGAGGAGTCGCAATTGAACCGAAGCCTTTTGCCATGGGAGTCCGGATCGAACATCCGCAGCCGCTGATCGACCAGCTTCAGTACCACTCCACTTTCCGCGATCCCAGGCTTCCCGCTGCCAGCTACAGACTTGCAACCACGGTTGCCGACCGCGGCGTCTTCTCCTTCTGCATGTGTCCCGGCGGCTTCATTGTTCCTGCAGCCACCGAACAGGATGAAGTCGTAGTAAATGGCATGAGCCTCTCGCGACGTGACTCGCCGTTTGCCAACTCCGGCATGGTGGTCTCGGTCGAGCCGGAGGACCTGCAGCCCCACGCCAGCGAAGGGATACTCGCCGGCCTCATCTACCAGAAACGTCTTGAAGTGATGGCCTCTGAAGCTGGCGGCGGAATGCAGCAGGCGCCGGCGCAGCGGCTCACAGACTTTCTGAACATGAGGCTCTCCGGTACCCTTCCGCCATGCAGCTACCAGCCCGGCCTGACCTCCGCTCCGCTCCACGAACTTCTCCCGCCGCCTCTTTCCAGACGGCTGCAGTCGGCCCTGAAGGAGTTCGGAAAGTCGATGCGCGGCTACATTACCGAAGATGCTCTCCTTGTCGGCGTCGAGTCCCGCACCAGTTCTCCCCTCCGCATCCCACGCGACCCCGCAACGCTGGAGCACATCCAGATCAAACGACTCTACCCCTGCGGCGAAGGCGCAGGCTATGCCGGAGGCATCGTCTCTGCAGCAATCGATGGAGTACGAGTCGCCGAGGCGGTCGCTGGTCAGTAGCCACTAGTCATTGGAACGTTTTCCGGGGGATCTTCCCCCGGAGTCCTCCCTCCTGGAGAATTCTCACCCTCTTATCAGGATCTCATTCTGCGCGGAAACTGGAGCCGATACAGGCGGGGATATTCGGGAACAGATGGACTCTCAGCAGCCCGGCGCACCTACCGCACGGCGCTGAAGCGACCGTGCTACGGTAGCAAAGCCTGCTGAAGGCAGGCTGGGGATTTTCACGACAGGCTGGAATTCTGGCGACAGGCTGAGGATTATTCTTCAGCCCCGTTTACAGGGCATTTCTACACTAGCACGGTCGCTTCAGCGCCGTGCGGCACGCCCGTCCGGCTGCGCGACTCCCGCTCCGCCTCAATAAAACCTACCCTGGAAAGATTCGCCCCCTCCCCTTTCCACATGCTCTACAAAACCGTACGCACCACTTCCACCACCACTCTGACTTCCGCTATCGCCAGCCTGCTCTGCTCCACTACCTCCAGGTGATCCAGCACGATCCTCCTCGTATCTGTCAGGACATTCGTGATGAGCGACAGCCCGACCACTCGCATCCCCAGTCTTGTTGCTTCCATCACCTCCAGCAGAGTCGACATCCCCACAGCACTTGCCCCCATGCGACGGAGCATTCGAATCTCGGCGCGGGTTTCGTAGCTCGGCCCAAGCACGCCGGCGTAGACGCCATGCCGCAGTTGAATGCCGCGCTCAAGACACCCCTGATGAATCTGGTTTGACAAGTCAGATTGGAAGGATGGAATGGATTGGAAGTGGTAGCCTGCAGGACGCTCCCCGGTAGCTCGCTCAGACGATGGCATTCCCCCCCAGCGTCCAACAAGTGTGGTAATCATCTCCTCAATCAGCATGATATCTCCCGTCCTGAACAACGGGTCAAGTCCGCCGGCTGCGTTGGTGAGAATCAGGTTGCGCGCTCCAAGCCGGGCTGCGGCACGGATGATCTCCGTCACGTCATGCGGAGCATATCCCTCATACAGATGCCTCCGACCCAGACTCACCAGCGTTGGAGACGGAGCATCGCGAAGCAGCGCCACTCGACCGGAATGCCCGTGAAGCAGGCTTCTCTCGTCGACGAGAATCTCCAGCTCATTCTCAGCAAAACACCCGCTCATTCCGGAGCCGAGTACAATGAGGGTGTGGATTTCCGGAAGGCTGTGTTGGAGGAGTTGGTTGGATAGAGATATCACTTGCGTCAAGATTTTTCCCCAACTCAGGCCATGTGACCGCATTCGCGACTGAGCTAAGATTTCCCGATGCCCTGCGAATAAAGTCGATTGACCAGCGCCCTACTCGCTCACGGTAATAGAAATTTCATGATTGCAGGTGGGTGAGATTTCGGCAGTTGCGTTGTCTTGACAACTGCACCCCGAAATACTTGCACCCGATATCGTGAAGGAACACGCACCACTTGGCGCTCCGAGACACTTATGCAGTGTTGTTGAAGCATCGATCAGCAACTGATGCTTTTGATTCTCACGTAATGGAACTGCGATCCGCCTTGAATTACCACTGGCAGAGCCATCTCCCATCAGGTAATATGTATTGCTCCCGATTTCGACTATTGAACACGTTTCAATCACCGTCCCATCGGTAAAGTACTCTCCGAGAGAGGCCCTGGCTGCCGATTCCGATATTGTCAAGCGAGGGATTCCACCGACGACAGCTCCTACTGGAGCAGGCGATTGAGCAGATAGTTTCTGCATACTACAGAATAGGAGTACGATAGCTGGAAGAACAAGAAAGCGGTTCATGGTATGGCGCCTCATTCAGGTTTGGAAGGAGAGAACCTCACGGGTTATCTCACCCCATTGCAATAGCGATCCGATATCGAGCAGCAAGATGGGCAGATAGTCGCAGCGAAGGTCAAGATACTGCTCATGTTGCTCTGATAAAGCATATATGTTCATTGCGTATGGCACAGATTCGCCTCAGAATCATCCTGGGCAATGACTGCATCGGAAGGATGACGATAACTGCGAGAATGGATAGGAAACGGCGCAACGAACAGTGCAAAACGATCATTATTCGATAGGAGATGGAACGATCACAAATCATTGAAGGAGTTCTATAAAATAGCGGATTGGAAATCGGGCGACGATCAATCGGTCGGATTGAATGACAACATATCCTCCACAGGAAGCTCCCATGCAGTCTCCTTCTCTCAGAGATCTTCCCCGCCCACAACAAAAGAGCCCCCGGCTGCTGGATGCAGCCGGGGGCTTCCTTCTTACAATCGAACGATCTGATCTTATCCGAACATCGTCTTCGACACTCTCGACGGTGCTCCGTCCGGCGCCTTCTGCCGCACTTCGCTCGCTTCGATGATGTTCTCGTTCTTGCTCGTGACGATCATTTCGCGGTAGGTCTTCAGACCCGTTCCGGCCGGGATCAGACGTCCCATGATGACGTTCTCCTTCAGACCATGCAGGTTGTCCACCTTCGCCTCGATTGCTGCGTCGGTGAGCACCTTGGTGGTCTCCTGGAACGATGCCGCCGAGATGAACGACTCGGTGGTCAACGATGCCTGGGTGATTCCAAGCAGCAGCGGCTCGCTGGTCGCTGGCTCTGCGTCACGGGCTTCGATCGCCTTCTTCCCCTTCTTCTTCAACTCGGCGTTCGCCTCCTTGAACTTCCTGCGGAGAATCAACTGCCCAATCTTCAGGCGGCTGTCACCACGATCTGTCACCACCACGTGGTTCTTCACTTCGTCGTTCTCATCCTCATGCTTGAACCGGTCTACCTGATCCCCTTCCAGGAACCTGGTATCTCCCGGATCGACAATCCGCACCTTCTGCAGCATCTGGCGGACGATCACCTCGATATGCTTGTCGTTGATGTTCTGTCCCTGCATCCGGTAGACTTCCTGAGTCTCGTTGACGATGTACTCCTGCACGGCATTGACCCCCTTGATCCGGAGGATGTCGTGCGGATCGACCGACCCGTCGCTCAGCCGCTCGCCCGAGCGAACGAAGTCCCCTTCCTGCACAAGCACGTGCTTTCCGAAGCTGACCGTGTACTCAACGCGCGTGTGCCCGTCGAGCGACGTGACCACAACCACGCGGTTGCCACGCTTCGGCTTGTCGAACGAGATGATGCCGTCGATCTCCGAGACAACCGCAGGCTGCTGAGGCGAACGAGCCTCGAACAGCTCGGTAACGCGCGGGAGACCGCCCGTGATGTCACGGGTCTTCCCTACGTCGCGAGGCATCTTTGCAATGACCGTACCTGGAAGCACCGCCTCCCCGTTCTCCACGTTGATGTGCGCGCGAACCGGGATGATGTAGGGCTGAATCATCCTCCCCTCATCATCAATGATTTCCACCGTCGGACTCTTGGTGCGATCCTTGGAGTCGATCGCCACCTTGGTGATATATCCGGTCTGCTCGTCCGCCTCGTCGCGGTAGGTCACGTTCGGAATCAGATCCTTGTAGCGGACCGTTCCCGGCTTGTCGGTGAGGATCACGTTGTTGTACGGGTCCCACTCGTAGAGCACGCCACCCTTTGCCACAACCTCGCCATCCTTGACGTGAAGCGTCGAACCGTAGGCCACATCGTAACGGTGGACCACTCGGTTGTCGCTGTCGAGAATCGCCAGCGCTCCGGCACGACCGGTCACGATACGGACCGTGGAGACGATACCGGTGTCGGCATCCTCATCACGACGCTCGATATACTTCAGTCCTTCGTAGGCAATCCGTCCTTCATTCTTGGTCTGCACAGTGCTCTGCGCGGCGATAAGCGATGCCGTTCCACCGGTGTGGAATGTGCGCAACGTGAGCTGCGTTCCCGGCTCGCCGATCGACTGTGCAGCAATGATGCCGACCGCCTCGCCGACGTTGGCAAGCTGTCCGGTCGTCAGGTTGATGCCGTAGCACTTGCCGCAGATTCCGCGCTTCGCCTCGCAGGTCAGCACCGAACGAATCTTGATCACCTCGATTGGGGTCTCGCTGATAGCCTGTGCAAACTCCGGCGTGATGACCTCAGCCTTGCGGACGATCACCTCGTTGGTGAGCGGATCGACCAGATCCTCCAGCACCACTCTGCCGACAACACGTTCGTGCAGATGCTCCTTGATATGCTCCCCTTCCTTCAGCGCCCGCATCTCGATGCCGCGGATCGTATTGCAATCGATCTCAGCAACGATCGAATCCTGCGCCACGTCGATCAGACGACGCGTCAGATAACCGGCGTCTGCGGTCTTCAATGCCGTGTCGGCAAGACCCTTTCGGGCTCCGTGTGTGGAGATGAAGTACTCAAGAATCGAGAGGCCTTCCTTGAAGTTCGAGGTCACCGGGTTTTCGATAAGCTCGCCGACGCCGCCCGAGAGCGATTTCTGCGGCTTGGCCATCAGACCACGCATTCCGGCCAACTGACGGATCTGCTCTGTCGATCCTCGCGCCTTGGAGTCAAGCATCATCCAGAAGGTGTTGAAGCCATTGTCGGCAGCCTTCAGTTCCTGCTGCACCACGGTGAGCACACGGTTCGTCGCGTTCGACCATACGTCGATCACCTTGTTGTAGCGCTCGCCGTTTGTGATGACTCCTTCGAGATAGAAGTTCTCCAGACGATCGACCTCACGCTGCGCCTTGTGGATGATGTCGTCCTTCTCCTTCGGAACCACAACGTCCGAGATCGACACCGAGAGACCTCCCTTCGTTGCGAAGGTGAATCCCATGTCCTTCAGGTTGTCCAGGAACTTCACGGTCTTCAGCAGCCCCGCCTTGCGGAAGCACTCGCTGATGAAGCGGGTCAGCTCCTTCTTTGTCAGCAGCGTGTCGATATAGCCAAGCTCGGTCGGTACCATCTGGTTGAAGAGCACGCGACCGGTCGAGGTCTCATGAATCTGTCCATCTACCCGGACCTTGATCCGTGCATGGAGGTCGATTCTGCCAGTGTTGTAGGCCACGATCACTTCAACTGGCGAGGAGAAGGTCTTCCCCTCACCCTTGGCCCCCGGACGGGTCTTGGTGACGTAGTAGCAGCCAAGCACCATGTCCTGCGACGGCACTGTGATCGGTTCTCCCGACTGAGCCGAAATGATGTTGTGCGAGCTGAGCATCAGAAGCATTGCTTCCAACTGGGCATCGTAGCTGAGAGGGACGTGAACGGCCATCTGGTCACCGTCGAAGTCGGCGTTGAATGCCGAGCAGACGAGCGGGTGAAGATGGATCGCCTTTCCTTCAACGAGTCGCGGCTGGAACGCCTGAATGCCGAGTCGGTGGAGCGTCGGAGCGCGGTTCAAGAGTACCGGATGTCCGTCGATCACCGTCTCCAGAATATCCCACACTTCATTGGTCTTCCGCTCGACGACCTTCTTTGCAGACTTCACGGTCTTGGTATGTCCACGCTCGATCAGCTTGCGGATGATGAAGGGCTTGAAGAGCTCGACCGCCATATCCTTCGGCAGACCGCATTCATGCAGCCGCATCTCCGGACCGACCACGATCACCGAACGACCCGAGTAGTCGACGCGCTTGCCGAGCAGGTTCTGCCGGAAACGCCCCTGCTTCCCCTTGAGCATGTCGGAGAGTGACTTCAGCGCCCTCTGTGAATCCGAGCGAACCGCTGAGCCGCGACGGGAGTTGTCGAACAGCGAGTCGACCGCCTCCTGCAGCATGCGCTTCTCGTTTCGGAGAATGACCTCCGGAGCGTCGATGTCAATCAGGCGCTTCAGACGATTGTTGCGGATGATGACGCGGCGATAGAGATCGTTCAGGTCAGATGTTGCAAAGCGTCCTCCTTCAAGCGGCACCAGAGGGCGGAGTTCCGGCGGGATCACCGGGATCACATCGAGCACCATCCATGCCGGATTGTTCGGATCACCCTCCCCTTCCGGACGCTCGCGGAACGCAGTGATGACCCGCAGGCGCTTCAACGCCTCGGCCTTCTTCTGCATCGATGTCTCGGTCTTTACCTGCTCGCGCAACTGCAGCGCAAGCTCATCCGGCTTCACCCGCTTGAGCAGTTCCTTTACCGCCTCTCCACCGATCAGTGCGATGAACTTCTTTGGGTCCTCATCATCCAGATCGCGATTGGTCGGCGGAAGCGAGGCCATGATATCGAGGTACTGTTCCTCGGTCAACAGGTCGTTCACCTGCAGTCCGGTAAGGCCCGGCTGAACGACCACGTATGATTCATAATAGACGATCCGCTCCACATCCTTTGTCGGCAGGCCGAGTACGGCGCCGATCTTGGAGGGGAGCGATCGGAGATACCAGATATGCACCACCGGAACGGCCAGGGCGATATGCCCCATCCGCTCGCGACGCACCGACTTCTGGGTCACTTCCACGCCGCAACGGTCGCAGATAATCCCCTTGTATCGGATGCGCTTGTACTTGCCGCAATGGCATTCCCAGTCGCGAACCGGTCCGAATATCTTTTCGCAGAAGAGACCATCCTTTTCGGGACGGAACGAACGGTAGTTGATCGTCTCTGGCTTCGTGACCTCGCCGTGCGACCGATTAAGGATGTCGTCCGAGGACGCCAGCTTGATCAGGATGCGGCGGAAGTTCTGTCCAACGATCTGATTCGGTTGTGTGAACACGATGATCTCCCGGTTTATGTACTAGATAGATTTTGCTTAGTCGATCTTTACTTCCAGGCCCAGTCCCTGAAGCTCGCGCACCAGGACGTTGAACGATTCCGGAATGTTCGGCTCGGGAAGGTTCTCCCCCTTGACGATCGATTCGTAGGTCTTGGCTCGACCATGCACATCGTCGGACTTGACGGTGAGGATTTCCTGGAGGACGTTTGCTGCGCCGTATGCTTCCAGCGCCCAGACCTCCATCTCTCCAAATCGCTGCCCGCCGAACTGCGCCTTGCCGCCAAGCGGCTGCTGCGTAATCAGCGAGTATGGTCCAATCGAACGTGCGTGAATCTTGTCCTCAACAAGGTGCGAGAGCTTGAGCATGTAGATGACCCCGACGGTCACCTGCTGGTCGAATATCTCACCCGAACGACCATCATACAGATCGGTTTTCGCCGAGCGATTCAATCCCGCCTGCTCCAGCCAGTCCTGTACATCCACCCAGCGCGCACCGTCAAAGATCGGTGTCGCGAACCGGATGCCGAGACGCTTGCCGGCCCAGCCGAGAGCGGTCTCGTACAACTGACCGAGGTTCATTCGCGACGGCACGCCGAGCGGGTTCAGAACGATGTCGATCGGAGTTCCATCGGGGAGGAACGGCATGTCCTCAGGCGCAACGATCTTTGCCACAACACCCTTGTTGCCGTGTCGACCGGCCATCTTGTCCCCCACCTGAAGCTTCCGCTTCTTGGCGATGTAGACCTTGGCCATCTGCATGATTCCCGGCTGAAGTTCATCCCCCTGCGCGACCTTGTTCTTCTCGATCCGGATGTCGTCCTGGACGATAGAAACCACGTTGCGATAGTTGATGAATGCCTTGCGGATAAGATTGCTCTTCCGCTTGTTCTCCACCCATGGCTCCTCGATGTTCAACAGTCCTACATCGACCCCGTCCGCCAGCTTCGTCGTGAAGGTATCGAGCTTCATCGTCGTGCCGGAACGGATGATCGTCGTCCCGCCATCATCGCGAATGCCGAGCGAGACTTCGCCGTCAAGAAGCTGTCCGAGCTTCTCGGCAAGCATCCGGTTGTAGGTATCGATCGAGTCGATCAACTGGCGGTCGAGCTGCTCCTGGCGCTTCTTCTCATCCTTGCGGATATCAGTGTCCTTCTTGACAATCTTGCGGCTGAAGAGCTGCGAGTTAATGACGACGCCCTTCATTCCGGGAGGCGCCTTCAACGATGCATCCTTCACATCCCCTGCCTTATCGCCGAAGATCGCGCGAAGCAGCTTCTCTTCCGGCGTCGGATCGGTCTCCCCCTTCGGTGTGATCTTTCCTACAAGGATGTCGTTCTCGCGAACCTCCGACCCAACGCGGATGATACCGTTCTCATCCAGATCCTTCACAGCTTCCTCGGAAACGTTCGGGATTTCCCTGGTGAGCTCCTCCTCGCCGCGCTTGGTGTCGCGAACGTGAATCGCGAACTCCTCGATATGGACCGAGGTGTACACATCCTCGCTCACCACGCGCTCGCTGATAACGATAGCGTCCTCGAAGTTGTACCCGCGCCACGGCATGAATGCCACCATCAGGTTACGTCCCAGCGAAAGCTCGCCATCCTTGGTCGCGCTCCCATCGGCCAGCACCTCACCGGCCACAACACGCTGTCCGGCGCGAACAACCGGGCACTGGTTGATGCAGGTATCCTGGTTGGTGCGGAAGAACTTCGTCAGTTCGTACTCCTTGACGCGGTCATCAACGAAGGAGATAAGCTGATCATCCTTGTTGAGCGACTGATCGTACTCAACAATGATCTTCATGGCATCCACATACTTGATAACGCCGTCACGCTCGGCGCGGATCAACGTCCGCGAGTCGCGGGCGATCTTGGTCTCCATGCCGGTGCCGACGAAGGGACGCTCGGGACGGAGCAGCGGCACAGCCTGGCGCTGCATGTTCGATCCCATCAGTGCGCGGTTGGCGTCGTCGTGCTCCAGGAAGGGAATCAGCGCAGCGGCTGCGGAGACGATCTGGTTCGGTGCGATATCGACGTACTGGATCTGCCGCGGCTCGACCATCACGAAGTCACCCGACTGACGGGCGCGGACACGGTCGGCAACGATATTCCCCTTTGCATCGACCTCGACCGTTGCGGTCGCGATGATCATCCCCTCCTCCTTATCCGCCTGCACGAACTCGATCTCATCGGTGATCCGGCCATTGACCGCACGGCGGTATGGCGTCTCGATGAATCCGAAATCATTGATGCGGGCATGAATGCAGAGCGAGGAGATCAGACCGATGTTCGGACCTTCCGGCGTCTCGATCGGGCAGAGGCGGCCATAGTGCGTGTAGTGAACGTCTCGCACCTCGAAACCTGCGCGCTCACGGGTAAGACCACCGGGTCCGAGAGCGGACATGCGGCGCTTGTGGGTCATCTCCGCAAGCGGGTTGGTCTGATCCATGAACTGCGAGAGCTGGTTGGTTCCGAAGAACGTGTTGATCACCGATGTGATCGTCCGGGCGTTGACCAGTTCCGACGGAGTGAACTGCTCCATGTCATGAATGTTCATCCGCTCCTTGATCGTGCGCGACATGCGTGCCATGCCGACATTGACCTGTGCGGCCATCTGCTCACCTACCGTGCGAACGCGGCGGTTGCCAAGGTGGTCGATGTCATCAACCTGCTTCTTCCCCTGCTGGAGATCGATCAGATACTTGATGATTGCCACGATATCGTCCCTGGTCAGCGTCGTCTGATCCGGAGGAATTTCCAGCGAGAGCTTGTCGTTGATTCTGTAGCGTCCCACTTCGCCAAGATCGTAGCGCTTCGGATTGAAGAAGAGCTTGTCGATCAGCGCGCGGGCGGTCTCCAGATCGGGCGCCTCACCGGAGCGAAGCTGTCGGTAGATCGCCTCCAGAGCATCTTCCTCACTGCGGGCGATATCCTTCTGAATAGTCTTGGTAATGATCGAATCGGCCTGCGACGCCTCCTCGGTATAGACCGTCACGGTTCGTGCGCCGGACGACTTGATCTGCTCAATCAGCTCGGCAGTGAGCTTTGCATCCTTGCCGCTGATGATTTCGCCGGTATCCATGTCGATGATATCGCCGGCGACTCCGCGATCGATATGATCGGGGCCGAGATCATTGACGGCAACTTCCTCGGTCAGTGTAAAGAGCTGCAGCAGGTCATCATCGCTCGAATATCCGAGTGCGCGCAGCAGCGTCGTCACCGGGAACTTCTTCTTGCGATCGATATAGGCATACATCACGTTCTGGATGTCGGTGGTGAACTCCACCCACGAGCCGCGGAACGGGATGATTCGGGCCGAGAAGATCCTGGTGCCGTTCGGGTGCATTGCATCCGAGAAGAAGACGCCGGGAGAGCGGTGCAACTGCGAGACGACGACGCGCTCGGCGCCATTGATAATAAAGGTTCCGCGATCGGTCATCATCGGGATGTTCCCGAGATAGACCTCCTGCTCGACCGTCTCGATGAAATCATCCGATTCGCGATCGGCCTTCGAGCTGAGCCGCAGCCGGGCCTTCAGGGGAACGGCAAATGTCAGTTCACGATCGCGGCATTCGTTGACCGAGTACTTCGGCCGTTCGATCCGGTAATCGATGTACTCCAGCGTGAAGATTTCACGGGCGTCGCTGATCGGGAAGTTCGCGATGAACGCCTGTTCGAGTCCGAGAGGCTTGCGCTCATCGGGCTGAAGTTCCGCCTGCAGGAACTCCTTGTACGCAGCAAGCTGCACGTCCAGCAGATCGGGCATCTCCACCACCTGCGGCACGCGCGCAAAAGTGTGACGGCCGTCGGGTGTTTGGTTTGTCGGTAGGGTCGTATTCACTGATTTATACCTCCAATCGATGAGGAAGGTTGAGCATCTTCACAAGACAAAAAAGGACTCTTCGCAGCAGCTGCTTCAGCAGCGGCCATGAAGAATCCATTGGTCAGACAGTAACCGTTCAGAATGATCGATGAAATAGGTTGTTGGTTGCTCCGACGTACACCCGCGCTGCGATTTTCCGACATCCGAATTCGGGTAGATGAGAACATACATACGCAGCTGGATTATGATAAGGGGTCGAACAGGCGACGCCGTGAACTTGATGATATTGTTCAACCGCGCCGTTAGCTCCCATCACCGGAAAAATAGACTTCTCCCCGACGACTCGCTCTCCTTCAGAAAGGAGAGGAGACATCGGGGAGAAAAGGATCTGCATCCCGACGACTCCAACCTATTACGGAGCCGAAGGGTTCCCGCAGCGGGCTGATTACTTCAAGGTAACCGTTGCGCCTGCGGCTTCAAGCTTCTTCTTGACATCCTCGGCCTCAGCCTTGGCAATTCCTTCCTTGACCGGCTTCGGAGCGCCTTCGACCAGATCCTTCGCTTCCTTCAGGCCAAGACCCGTCAGTTCGCGAACGACCTTGATGACGTTGATCTTGCCGGCGCCTGCTGCGGTCAGCTCAACTGTGAACTCGGTCTGCTCCTCTTCGACGACTGCCGGAGCGGGTCCGCCAGGCATAGCGCCCATCATCATCGGCGCAGCTGCTGTGACACCGAATTTCTCTTCGAGAGCCTTCTTCAGCTCGGAAGCTTCGAGAAGGGTAAGATTTCCAATCGTTTGGACAAGTTCTTCGACGTTTGCCATTGTAGTTGTATCCCTGAATTTGATGTGACTATAATTTCTTTGTACGACGATCTTTGAATGAAGTCCTGGCAGCCGACTGCGTTATGCAGCGACCCCTTCCTTCTGCTTGGCGACCTCTTCGATAACCGACGCCAGATCACGCATCACTGCGTTGATTGCGCCGACAATCCCCGATGCCGGTGAATCCAGCACTGAGACGATCGCTCCCAGCAATTCCATTCTCGACGGCATGCTTGCCAGATCCTTCAGCTTCGAGCCGTCAAAGACCTCCCCTTCAAGGATTGCGAAGTTGAGCTTCGGCAGTTCAATCTTGGGATCGATGAAATCCTTCAGGACGCGAGCCGGAGCGGCCGGATCGTCATAACCGAGTGCGATTCCCGTCTGGCCGACGAATTTATCGAGCACGTGGTCATAGCCTCCCTTCTGCTGCAGGGCACGCTTGACGAGCGTGTTCTTGGCAACCTTATAGGTCACACCGGCCTTCTTGAACTCGCGTCGCAGCCGGATGGTATCGGCCACGTTGAGCCCCGTGAAGTCGATCGAATAGACCCCGGATGCTCCGTCGAGCAACTGGGTCACTTCCTTGATGACTTCCTCTTTTTTTGCTTTGGTCATAGTACCTGTGAGTTACGAATCTCACCAGTGACAGAGTTAAAGGTTTCTATCGTTTTCCGGCCAAACGTCTCGTCCACAAAAGCAGTGCGCGATGGAGAAGCGTCACAAGAGAGCGAAGGTCTCATGACCCATCACAACAACGAAACGTTCAGAGATTCACGGAACCGATAGCGGGTCGGCGATTCATCCCTTCGCGTCGCCTGGAACGGATATGAAGATCCTTCCAGCCTTGACGACGCCCAGGAATACAACCGAGGCGAGTGCGTAAGTTTTCTAGTGCGGCTCTGCAACACCTGCAAGGGCGGCTTCCTGAACAGGAACGCCGGGGCCCATCGTGGAGCTGAGAGTGATGCCGCGAACATATTTCCCCTTGGAGGTCTGCGGCTTGGCCCGCATGATGCTCCCGACAAAGCTGTGGATGTTGTCGACCAGTTTCTCGGTCTCGAACGAAGCCTTGCCGACCGACGCATGGACGACGCCTGCACGATCGACGCGATACTCGATCTTACCAGCCTTCACCTCGCGAACGGCATTGCCAACGTCCATGGTGACGGTGCCCGACTTCGGGTTCGGCATCAGGCCGCGTGGTCCCAGGATCTTGCCGAGCTTGCCAAGTTCACCCATCACATCGGGCGTTGCAATCACAACATCCGTGTCGGTCCAGCCCCCCTTGATCTTCTCGAGGATATCCTCGAACCCGACCGTGTCGGCGCCGGCTTCGCGTGCCTCCTGCTGCTTGGCATCGCCGCGGGTGACGACCAGGACGCGCACCGACTTGCCGATACCATGCGGAAGGGATACCGTGCCGCGGACGTTCTGATCGGCCTTGCGGGGATCAACGCCGAGACGGATTGCGATGTCGACCGACTCGTCGAACTTCGCAGTTGCATTTCCCTTGACGAGCTCGACAGCCTCACGAAGCGCATACTGCTTCGATTTGTCGAGACGCTTGGTGATGCTGGAGAATCGTTTGCTGTGCTGTGCCATATCTATTTCTCAGGCTTCCTGTTCCGCTGATTGCGGAATGAACAAATGGGATTTTTCAGGTATCGATCGCGTGCCGTCCTCAGCCCTCAACAACCACGCCCATCGAGCGGGCAGTGCCGGAGAGCATCGAGATGGCGCTCTCCATGGTATCGCAGTTAAGGTCTTTCATCTTGGTGCTGGCAATCTCCTCAAGCTGTGCGCGGCTCACCTTGCCGACCTTGTTGCGGTTCGGTTCTGCGGAGCCTTTCGGAATTGAAATCGCCTTGATGATCAGGACTGCTGCGGGGGGACTCTTGACGACAAATGTGAAGCTCTTGTCGGAAAAGAAGCTCACCAGAACCGGCGTAAGAATTCCGCCATCCTTCTGAGTCTTCGCATTGAACTGCTTCACGAACTCCATGCCGTTCAAGCCGCGCTGGCCGAACGCCGGTCCAACAGGAGGCGCCATTGTTGCCGAGCCTGCGGGGATCTGGAGCTTAAAGGTGCCGATTAACTTCTTTGCCATGATTCTCTATGAATAGAATTGCGTTGATTGCCTAGCGTTCGATCTCGACCTGCGAAAAATCCAGTTCCACCGGAGTCTTCCGTCCAAAGATCGAAACCTCCACCTTCAGCTTCTGCTTCCCCGGATTGACCTCACGGACCACGCCGGTAAAATTGTTGAACGGGCCCTCTATCACCTTCACCGGATCACCCTCACGGAATGCATCAATGATCGTCTCCACCTGCTTCCGTTCTTCAACACGGTCAAGGATCTTGTTGATCTCATCCGGCTGCAACGGCACCGGCTCGGTCTTGGTTCCTACGAAGCTGATAACCGATGGAGTATTCTGAATGATATCCTTCACCTTCTTGGTCAGGACAGCCTGAACAAGCACGTAGCCGGGAAGGAAGTTCTTCTGACGAGTTCGCTTCTTTCCATCGCGGACTTCGAAGACCTTCTCAAGCGGAATCAGCACCGTCGGCACCAGTTCGCCAAGTCCCAGCCGCTGCACTTCGCTTTCGAGCAGTTGCTTGACGCGCGCCTCGTGGCCGGAATAGGTGCGGATAGCATACCAGCGGCGCTGGACCGTCGATTCTCCGGTGGTTGATATGGTCTCGTTATCGGCGCTCATCACGTAATCTTCCTGGGTACGGTGTAATTAAAACAGGAATCCGAACACCTTCGAAAGGGCAAAGTCAACAACTCCCACAAAGAGCATGATGATGACGCACACAATGATCGTGACGGCGGTCGACTCCTGAAGCTGTTCCTTCTTGGGCCAGGATACCTTCTTCATCTCACTGCCGACATCCTGCACAAAGGTCATAATGGTCTGTTTCATGCTCGAAAAGAAAAGTCGGAAATATCGTTGGTATGAAAGAGAGATGGCCGGGGAAGGCCAGCATCTGTATCAGAAGCGCCGCAGTCCTGATTGCACGGGCGGCAGGACTTGAACCCGCAACCTGCGGTTTTGGAGACCGCTGCTCTACCAGTTGAGCTACACCCGTGGGTCAATTTTGGATTTGCGATTGCCGATTTTAGATTTTACTCAATCTAAAATCGGCAATCTAAAATCTAAAATTATCTGGTTTCCTTATGCACGGTCCGCTTGTTGTCCCACTTGCAGAACTTCTTGTGCTCGACACGTCCGGACTGCTTTTTCTTGTTCTTTGTGGTCGTGTAGTTACGACGCTTGCACTCGGTGCATTCAAGTGTGATAATGTCGCGCATGGCCTAGGTTCCTGCTGAGAGAAGAAAGCTGAACGAAAAAAGAAGAGCGGGAGACGAGACTCGAACTCGCGACCAACAGCTTGGAAGGCTGTGACTCTACCAACTGAGTTACTCCCGCAAAGAGTTTTTGACCCGAGTGGGTCGGTTCGTGAGATTTATCTATCTCGTCAAAAATTCTTGAGAAAGAACATTGAGAGATGGAATGCCCCCCACAGGCATGTAAGAATTCCGGACTGTAGCCAACGGCCCGCTACTACCAAACCGCCGCCCAAAATTCTTGAGCTCACGACCGGGATTGAACCGGTGACCTCGTCCTTACCAAGGACGTGCTCTACCAACTGAGCTACGTGAGCCGGCGACTACGAGGGAACGTTAACGGATGGAGATGTGCTCGGGTGAGATAGGAACTCTTCATTCATTCATGCATCATGAGTACAAGATGACTGAAGCTCCATGACTTTTACCTTGAGCGACTCCCACATGGCTTGCGCCGACCTCCGCGATTAACGGATGGCTCTGAGCGGTAGCGCCCCGACCCTGCGGGGCGACGTAACGTGACTCGTAGACAATTCGGTTTGAAAGAACTGTTGCTGAAGGTGGGCAGGGAAGGATTCGAACCTCCGAACTCTTACGAGAACAGATTTACAGTCTGTCGCCTTTAGCCACTCGGCCACCTGCCCATTCCCAACACCACCAATGCCCATCGTTGGGCATCCCTTACAAAAGAGCTTGCAAATATAAGCGCAACCCATCACCGTGCCAAGCACTTTTCCGCCACCTTTGCAAGACTAACAAAATGGCACGAATGGCACAAAGGCGAGAAGCCAGGTAACAAGAACCGGGAAGCCAGGTGAGGTACGATGCCCGGATTTCCCGCTGACCAGTCCGGTTCAGGCAGGTGGATCGTGACTGACAGTCGATCCGTCCAACTACTTTCTTCATCCTTCCTTGGCTTCCTGGCTTCTTGTCACTTGGCTTCTTTTGCCTTTCCCCTAGCTTCCTGGGCTACCCTCCCGTCGCCAGTACCTTGGTCATGATCGAGACTGAGCCGGGAACCGGGATGTCAGGAAGCGCGACGCTCCCCGTGCCTGGTATTGCCACAGCCGACAGATGCAGCACCGTCCCCTCACGCTCCTCCTTGATGATTGCACCCAGTTCGCCCGCCATCCAGCTTGTACGCTTAATGGTGTAGACGCCGGGAACGTTGACCGTTGTGGTACCGAATGATCCCAGGTCGACAATCACACCGAAGCTCAACGTGAGATTATGCGTTGTCTTCGTGCTCTTGTAGCTCTTTCCATCGACTGTCACATTCTCGACAGCCGAGCCGACAGCCGAGTCGGATACTGTTACCTTCACCCCCTTCACTACAGCCGGTACGCCAGGTACCTGAAACGTGTCCGACAACGCCCCAACCAGCCATAAGGCCGTCGAAGCTCCCAGTTTTGCCTCCTGACGCCACTCCTTGCCGATATCGAGCGTTAGCCCCGCGATGCCGGTAAAATCGAGCTCCGGCGCAAGCGATGCGTAGCGGTAGACGTTGTTCGAGCCGGATGACTGCTGGAGATATGTCGTGTCCGTCACGCTGATGAACCCACCTCCTGTCGAGTAAACACTGTCGACATAGGCGGCAACGTTGCTCCGGCCGTAGACCGATGCGTTGGCATTGACCAGCGTCAGCACCTTGGTCCGCTCCGTCGAGTCGGTCTTCTGCTGCGTGCTGGGATCAGTACGATAGCTGGTGTACTGATAACGCGCGTTCTGCTTGAATGTCATCGACTCCGCCGCCGGCTCCGGACCCGGATCGACGGTTGTCTCTGTACATGCCGACAATCCTGCCAGAAGCAGCGATGCGGACATGATGATTTTGATCGAGTTCATGTATGCTCCTTTTGTTTGTCGTTGGTCACGTTTCATTTGAGGCGGAGTGCAACTCCGCAGGACAGGCACTCCCGGAGTCAAACTCCGGGAGAACGCTCTTCTCCGAGAGAACGCTCTTCTTCGGGAGAACATTCCTTGCCGGATTATTGCTCCTGCGGAGAACGAAATGCGCACCACACAAGTGCCCAACACCTAATGACTATTGACTACTGCCCCATTCTTCTTCGTCTCGGTAAACCGTACCGAGACGATCTTAGACACGCCATCCTCTTCCTGTGTAACGCCATACATCGTGTCGGCTGCGGACATCGTCCGCTTGTTGTGCGTGACGATGATGAACTGCGTCTGCCCGATGAATCGCTTCACCAGTTGAATGAACCGGTCGATGTTCGCGTCGTCCAGCGGCGCGTCGACCTCATCGAGGATACAGAAGGGAGATGGTTTAACCAGATAGATTGCAAAGAGCAATGCAATCGCCGTCAGAGTCTTCTCACCACCGGATAACAGGTCGATCGAGTGAGGTCGCTTGCCACGCGGCTTGGCGATGATTTCGATCTGCGCTTCCAGTGGATCCCCCTCCTCCAGCCGGAGATCGGCCTCATCCCCCTCCAGGAAGAGCGAGGTAAAGATATCGATGAAGTTCTTCCGGATCTGATCGAACGTCTCCATGAATTTTCGCTGCGCCGTGTCGTTGATCTCGGTGATCGTATTCATCAAGGTCTTCTCGGCAGTGTGGAGATCATCAAGCTGCGCCTTCAGAAAATTGAATCGCTCGCTCTCCTCTCGCCACTCCTCATAGGCAAGCAGGTTCACCGTCCCAAGCATCTTGATCCTCCCCTTTGCCTGCCGTAACTGCTCGCGCAGATCGGTCATCTCGATATCATGTTCTGCAAACTCCTTCAACGTCACCTCGAACTCCAGCTCCTCACGACCATGCAGGAGAAGTTGTTCGGCCTTCAACTTCAGTTCGTTCAGCTTTATCTCGAGCTCATGCATCAGATCGATCGACCGCTCATAATCCTTCCGCTCCTCCCGCAGAATCTCACCATGCCGGGTAATCTCCTCCCGCTTCGATGTCTGCTTCTGCTCGATCTCCTCCCGCCGCGCCCTGGCATCGATCAGTTCAATCCGGAAGCTCTCAAGCTGCCCTGATCGCTCGCTGAGCACCTGATCGATCCCCTGCAATTCCTCCTCAGCCTGCTCCCTCTCGACGCGCCGACGCTCGATCGTCCGGATGGCGTTCTCCCGGTCACGGAGGATGCGTTCAAGCTCGGCCTGCGCCGTGCGTTCATCGCCACGCAGTCCCGCCAGCGTAACCTTGTGCTCGTTCATCACCCTGACCCTCTCGCCAAACTCCGACTCGATTCTGTCGAGCGCAGCGCTCTGCTCGCGCGCGCTCCGTTCAGCAACCTGCTGCTCCTCCTGCAGAGCTGAGCGGCGAGGCTCGGTTCCTTCGAGCTGACCATTGAGCCGCGCCATCTCCTCATGTATCCGCTGACGATCGGCATCATGTTCTTCGATCAGGTCGCCGGCATACTCATGCTCATACTCCGCCTGCGCACGACGCTTCTCCAGATGTCCCAGAGATTGCTGCGCTTCGCGGATTGCATTGGAGAGCGCACCAAGATTGATGCTGTTGTGCGCCTCGGTCTCACGCGCAATCTGTGCGTGAAGCTCTTCAAGATTTCGCCGGAGTTCCAAAAGCTCCCCTTCGAGTTTCTCGACCTGCTCCCGTTTGCCCAGGGTAATCCCTTCATCGTTGGTGCGCCCGCCGCCGCGGATCACTCCTCCGTTGCGGACCAGCACGCCATCGAGCGTCACAGCCTGCTCGGCCATGCCGGCAACAGTGGCCTGCATTGCCTGGTCGATAGTCTCAACGACCAGAGTGTCGGAGAGGAGGTAGCGCCGGAGTCGATCGAACTCAGGGAATGATGTGGAGAGATCGCTTGCCCAGCCGAGTGCGGTAATGCCGGAAAGATCGGCGGGTTGTCGTGCCTCCGGAACACGGTCCAGACAGATGAACGTCGCCTTCCCCTTTCGATTGGCTTCGAGCGACCTCATGCCGCGCATCGCATCATCCGCAGTTGGAACGATCAGGAACCGGGCGGCGCCTCCAAGCGCTGCGGTCAACGCAGGACGGAACTCCTCACCGGTCGAAATCGCCTCGGCAACCGTGATTCGCTCGACCGGACTCCAATCGGGATCTGCTACAAGAAAGCGGACCGATTCATCCTGGTCGACAAGGCCGCTCAGGAACTCGATCTTCGACTGACGGGTGTTGATCGCATTGTGCAGCTCGATCGACTGCGTGCGGAGTTCATCGATGCGCGAACGGAGCGTCCCCTTCTGCTCCTGCCCCTGCTCGAACTCCTGCTGCACTTCCTCCATCCGGCGCTGCGCCTGCGAGTACTCGGCTTCCAGCTCTTCGAGAATTTCAGCGGCTCGCTCCATCTCCCCACGAGCCTCTTCATCCTGCTCGTCGAACCGCTCCAGCCGCTGATTGATGCTCTCGATCCGCGCACGAGTCCGCTCCTCCTCGCCGCGAAGTTCCGCCAGACGATTGATGATTTCAATCACCTGCTCCTGCGATCCCTTTGCAGCGGTTCGACGCTCGTTCAGTTCCGACTCGGCCCCGGAGACCTCAGCGCGGATCGCCTCATACTCCTGCTCTGCACTCGCGCTCTGTTCAACGATCGTGCGGAGCAATCCTTCGACCTCCTCCCTGTCAATCGCCAGCGCTTCAATTCCCCCCTGCGCCTCCTGGCTGTCGCGCTCGGCGCGTTCGATAATCATCGTGAGCGATCGCTTCCGCTCCACGGCCACGGCCTGCTGCTGTTCAATCGATGCAATCCGTTCGGTGATGGCATTCAGATCCTTCTGCGCCTCCACAAGCGCCATCTCGATCTCCCCCTGCTCCTGCTCCAGTTCCCTGAGCGTTGTCTCCTCCTGTGAGAGCTGTGCATCGAGTGCGCTGCGCTGCGACCGGGCCTGGGTCAATCCCTCCTCCAGCGGACCGATTCGTCCGAGTGTGGCGGCATACTCCCGCTCCAGAATCTCCACTTCCAGCGTCCGCCGCTGCTGGTCGATCTGCGTGTACTCCTGCGCCCGTTTTGCCTGACGCTCCAGTGATCCGACCTTCTTGCCCACCTCCTTCAGAATATCGTTGACACGGGCAAGATCCTGCTGCGTGGAGTCGAGCCGGCGGAGCGCTTCGCGGCGACGCGCCTTGTACTTGGTGACGCCTGCGGCCTCCTCGAACAGGCGACGTCGCTCGTCAGCCCGGTCGGAGAGGATGGTCTCGATCATCTTCAACTCGATCACCGAGTAGGCATTGGCGCCCATGCCGGTGTCCATGAAGAGGTCGACGATATCGCGGAGGCGGCACTGGGTCTTGTTGAGAAGGTACTCCGAGTCTCCATTGCGAAACAGCCGCCGCGTGATGACGACTTCGCTGTACTCAGTCGGTAGAATCCCCCTGGTGTTCTCGATCGTCAACGACACCTCGGCCATTCCAAGCGGTCGTCGCTTTCCGGCGCCGTTGAAGATCACCTCTTCCATTTTATCCGACCTGAGCACGGAAGCCTTCTGCTCGCCTATCGACCAGCGGATGGCGTCGATGACGTTGGATTTCCCACATCCATTCGGCCCCACAATCGCGGTAATTCCATCATTGAAACGGAGGATGGTCTTATGGGCGAACGACTTGAAGCCGACGATTTCTACCTTGGATAAGTACATCTATGTGGTTGATTACAACGGTGCGAACAAGCGATGATTCAGCCGCGCCCGTGCGGACGCCGCCTCCCGATTGCTATGCTCGCATTGCCGTCAACTGATGGAAAGAATGCTCTGTTTCTGGTGTAGTCCGAGTGGAACCGCCTCCCCTGGATTCGTCGTCCCTCCACCCAGCTTGATGAGGGCGAAGTTACGCAAATTTAACAGCCGATCTCCACTCCCGGACAAACTCTTCAACCGACCCATAGCGCTGGCTCCGCTCCCTGGTTGTTGCCCGTTCAACAACCTGTCGCAGGGGGTCGGTTCCGCGCCAGAGGTCGAGCGATCCGGTTCCATCGCCAAGAAGCACGGCTGCTGCGCGGGCCAGCGCAAAGACATTGGTTGATTGATCGATCGGGGCGCCCTGCTGAAACTCCTCAGGCGCCATGAACCGCGATGAGCCGGGGAGTCGATCCTCCATCAGAGTGAACGCGCCGATGCGATATTCATCCAGGTCGCAGAGATGCGTCTCGTGGCGGTCAAAGTCATAGAGGATGCAGCCATCATAGAAGTCAACGGCGATGAAGCCCTGTGCGGCCAGGAGGAGGTGGAGATCATAGACCGAATCGAGCGACCGAAGGATCTCTCCGACCGGCAGCGAGCGAAAGCGAACGTGAGGTGACGCGGGATCGCTCCGACCGCTGCTGCCGGGAAAACGAACGTAGTCGTAGAGCACTTCTCCCGACACCCAGTCATAGACGAGCGCCAGCCCGCGCTCCGTCTCGATGGTCTGATGCAGTCGAGCCAGCGTCGGGTGGCTGACGACCGAATGGAGATGCTGAGCACGTCGCAACGACTCAATCCCTCGCGCTTCGTCCGAATGCTTGACGAACCAGGGCTTCCCGGCGACCAGCACGCCATACGACACGCAGCCGGAATCCTGATCGGCGAACACCCGGAAGGTCTCCCCCACCGAGCCAAGAAATTCCTCAATCGGAAGGTCGGTGAGCGAAGTTGTGGTGAGAAGGTTCATCGTGGAAGAATCGAATGATCCGAAGCCAGGAATCCAAGAATCCAGGAACCCAAGTGAGGTACGAGGCTGGAACGTCCGCTGACCAGGAGACTGCACCATATTTTGTGTAATTCGGCTGGGAGGTCAAGCCCAGCACGGCTCGTCGGTCCAATTACACAAAAAGTGATGCACTCTCCGGGCCAGTCTGGTTCAAGCAGGTAGACAGTAACTGGCAGTCGCTCTATCCAACTACACTCTTTATCCTTCCTTGGTTTCTTGGCTTCTTGTTTCTTGGCTTCTTACCACTCTCCCCCCTACCCGCCACTATACAGCCCGCCGATCCCTTCCTTCAGATAACTGAGTGTGGCGCTGGTCTCGCCGGAGGTAACGATCATCAGCAGGAAGACAACGGCTATTGCGCCGAGCGTGTAGCCATAGACTTTCAGCGGGCGGACATCGTAGACAACGGCGGTACCTCGCAGGACGCGGTAGAGCATCCAGAGAAGTATGGCCACCATAACGGTAAAGGCGATCATACCGGCGCCAGGGGCTTCGAGAACGCGATAGAGGATCATGGCAACGGGAATCAGCAGCAGCACCGGAAGCGCTCCCCAGATGGCGATGATATAGGCATCTCCAAAGAAGATCCGGTTGCGGACGAAGGCGGCGCAGAGTCGGATCAACAGTGCGACTACCAGGAGAAGTCCAAAGAAGAAGAGAGTGAACGAGATGATGGAAAGAACGGGACGCCAGATGATGTAGTTCAGCCCCTGTTTGATCAGATCGGAGGTGATGATGGCGCTGAGGATGACATCGAACCCTTCATCCATCCGGTAATAATAGCAGAGCGATGCAGCAATGACGGCGAACGTGACCGCAATCACCAGGCCGAGCACGGTGGTCTGAAAGCTGGAGAGGATGCGCTGATCGCGGATATCGGCAAAGAAGTTGAACGGTCGAAGCAGAGCGCGGAAGACATTCTCCCGGAACCGGCGGGAGCTGTTGATCAGCAGCAGGAAGAGTATCGCGCTGGCGAAGCCGGTAGCGATAAATGGGATTGTTGACGGCGGAGTATACTCCCCTATCTGAATGTCGGGCGTCTTCTGATCGGTATAGAGGGCGGTCAGCATCGTAGCGCCCTGACGCAGGTCGCGATCGAGCCCATACAGACCGCATGTAGCGATGTACTGCTCGGAGTTGTTGACAGTCAGCAGAGGGCGATCTGTCCGATAATCGTTGAACGCCCAGTAAACGCCGCCGCTGACGCTGAGCTGGTTCATGATGCTCATGACTTCGCTGACGTAGCGCGCCTGCGCCTCGATCGAAATCGGATTGGAATACCCTGCATGATTCTCCAACTGGACGAACTTTCCGAAGGTGAGAAGCACAAGCGGCTTCTGCTTGTTCAGTTCCTTCTGAACCTGAACGATCTTCTCTGAGAGCTTGTGCAGATCCACATCGAAGGCATTGATACCGGGAATATCGCAGAGCTTGCGGAGTTCGGGATCAGCCCAGCCCGAAGCGGAGAATGCAAGCAGTCTGTGATCGAGCGAATCGACAAGGGTGCGAATCTGGCGGACGACGTTGAGCGCATTGGGGTCACCATCGGGTATCGTTGCGCTCAGTCCGTAGGCAACAACACAGGTGTACTTCCCCCCCTCTTCAATCGTGAACTTCCCCCGGTTGAGTGCGCGCTTCAGGTAGCTCTCATTGCCGAAGAGTGCGGTCGGCGGGGTTCCGATCGGCATGTCGAGCAGCGCCATCAGACCGAACTCGTCGCAGAGTTCCAGCAGGTAGGGATGCGGAACCCCGTCGGCGAATCGGACCAGGTTGACACCCATATCCTTGACCGCCTGCATATCCTTCCGCATCTGTTCATAGGAGAGAGAGGCGCCGTAGGTTTTCGTATCTCCGATATAGGCAATCCCCTTGACGCGTATTGGCTGGCCGTTGAGAACCACATCGGGACCATTGACAGTAAGGGTCCGAAATCCGACCTTCAGGTTCTGCTCATCGACCAGCGCCCCCTGGTAGCGGATCTGCACGATTACGTCGTAGAGGTTTGGCTGGCCGGGCGCCCAGAACAGTGCATCGGTAACCGGCACATCGAGCTGGACATTGGCGGTCCGTTTGGTTTCCAGCGTAAACGTCTGAACGCCGCGGGCCGCCTCACTGGCAGGGATCGTATCGACGCCCGAGGGTCGCCGCAGCAGGATGCTCAACTCGAACTCGGCGCGGTCGCTGCTGATCGTCTGCCTCTTCTGAGCACTGTCACCACCTGACTCGACGATCATCCCCTTTATCATTCCCGAGACGACGCGGATATTGAACCGGGCCGAAGCATTGGCTCCGTCGATCGTCGTCTGAAACCGCTTTCCAGCACAGTGGGATCCGAAGCTTGGAATTCACGTGACTTGAAGTCGCGGC
>JADMIO011107716.1_pt1 | contig 73701 bp, 69 predicted proteins | sample 8958161 | NCBI WGS metagenome assembly JADMIO01 (sample SAMN16585339, study PRJNA669376) | soil metagenome | isolation source: Crop rotation soil | place: USA: Cullars Rotation, Alabama | collected 2011
GCGACAACTTGTCCACGTGGAATTCTAAGCTTAGGATCCCAATGTGCTGGAAAGCGATCGGCGTGCCCTTGGGCACCGTCACCTTGATGTAGAGCTTGCCGTCATTGTTGTCGCGATCCTGCACATGGCTGAAATCGAACCAGTGCTTCCAGTCCCAGACGTTCACGTCGTTGTCGTCGCCACCAGTGATGCGCAGAACGCCGCCATCGGTCTTGACCGACAAGCCCGCGATCAGCTCGCGCTGGCCGGACGCTTCGATCTTCATCGGACCGTCCGCCACGTTCACCCGCACGTTGCCAACCACGTCCTCGACGCGCAGCGCATTCGTGCCGGGCACCGTCTTGCTCGGCCACACCACCCAGCCATTGTCGCCGGCCACGGCGGGGATGATCAGCATCGTGGCCACCGCCGCGCCGATCATCATGGAACTCTTGCTACGCATGCCTATCGCCTCCTGGGCGCCGTCCTAATCGCAACTTCCACATAGTGTGTCCCCATTAGTAAGGCACGAACACTAATTTCGGGTGGCGACCCTGCGCGGACGGAAGGGGAACAAACTAGCGGCAGACCTAGGCGGAACAATGGCTTCCGCAATTACGGCATCAGGCGATAGCCGCCGCTTTCGGTGACCAGGATGCGGGCCTGGCCAGGGTTTGTCTCGATTTTCTGCCGCAGACGATAGATGTGCGTCTCCAGCGTGTGGGTCGTGACGGCCGGATTATACCCCCAAACCTCGTGCAGCAAAGTTTCGCGCGGCACCGTCTCTCCCGAGCGATAGAGGAATTTGAGGATGTTGGTTTCCTTCTCCGTCAGCCGGATTTTCTTCTCGTTCGGGTCCAACAGCACCTTCGCGCTCGGCCGGAAGGTGTAGGGACCGATGCGATAGACCGCTTCCTCGCTCTGGCCGTGGCTGCGCAGGTGCGCGTGCACCCGCGCCATCAGCACCGCGAAGCGGAAAGGCTTGGCGACATAGTCGTTGGCGCCGGATTTCAGGCCCTCGATCGTGTCGGCGTCCGTGTCGGCGGCGGTCAGCAATATGATCGGCGCGGTGACGCCGCTGTCGCGGAGCGAACGGCACAGCTGCCGCCCGTCGCCGTCCGGCAGGCTCACGTCCAGGATCATGAATTCGAAGAGCCCTTCCTTCGCGCGCTCTTTTCCTTCCGCGACAGTCCCGGCCTCGATGATCGTGTATGCGCCCTCGCTCGCCAGCTGCTCGGCCAGCGACTGGCGCAGCATGACATCATCGTCGACGAGCAGAACGCGCTTGGCGCTGGGCATGCGGGCTTACGTCCGGTCAAATCAAAGGGCTTGCGGAGCCTACCCCGAAAACGGCCTGCGGTGTATGCAGTTTGGCGATGAAAGGCCAGCGCAAGACCAAGCCCGGCGGCACGATTGTCGACCGCGTCATACGCGCGGTGGACGCGTTCCGGCGTGGGTTGCCGGTCGCGATAAAGGCGCCCGGCAGCACCGCGCTCGCCTTCGCCGTGGAAACATTGCCGGCCGCGACATACAAGGCGCTGCGCAAGCCGCGCCTTGTCCTCACGCACGAACGCGCGGGCACCTTGAAAATCAGGGTTTATACGACCGACGTCGCCGCCATCGCGGTGCGACCCGACATGTCGCGCGAAGAACTCCAGGCCGTGGCGGATCCGGGCGACGACCTGCTCTATCCGATCAAGGGCCCGTTCGACACGGTGCGCGAGACACTGCCCATCTCCTACGCGGCGTCTGTGAAATTAGCGAAGCTCGCGGGATTGTTACCCGCCGCGCTCATCGCCCGCGCCGATCTCGAACCCGCCGCCACGCTGAGCGCTGCCGATATCCTCGCCTATGACGACGAGATCGTGCGTACGCTGAAGCTCGTCGCGCGCGCCCGCGTGCCGCTGAGTGGTGCTGAAAAGACCGAACTTGTTTCCTTTCGCCCAGAAGACGGCGGCCCCGAGCACTACGCCATCGTCATCAACGCCCCGCCCACGGCGAAGCCGGTGCTCACCCGTCTGCACTCGGAATGCTTCACCGGCGATCTGCTGGGCTCGCTCAAATGCGACTGCGGCGACCAGCTGCGCGGCGCCATCGCGGCGATCGAGAAAGCGGGCGGCGGCATCCTGCTCTATCTCGCGCAGGAAGGCCGTGGCATCGGGCTGATCAACAAGCTGCGCGCCTATCGCCTCCAGGACCAGGGCTACGACACCATCGATGCCAACGAGCGCCTCGGGTTCGAAGCAGATGAGCGGCAATACGGCATCGCCGCGCGCATGCTGGACATCCTCGGCTACAAGGCCGTGCGCCTCATGACCAACAATCCCGAGAAGGTCGCCGCGCTGAAGGCTGCCGGCATCCCCGTCGTCGCCCGCATCAAGCACGCCTTCCCGGACAACGAGCACAACCGCGCCTATCTCCAGACAAAGGTCGCCAAGGCCGGGCATATGCTCTGACTGGCTGAGTGAATCGCCTTAAAGGCGGCAAAACCTGCCGGTCGCCGCGAAGCCATCCCAACGATTCCATGCCCTTAGGTCTGGCACGCCCCATGCTCCATAGAACGCATGAGCGCGGTCATGCCCGTCACCATTACGCCTGTTCAAAGCCTCCCGGCGGCGGTTCCGGCACAGGGCGACGACTCCGATACCGGCTTCTCGTTCGGCGACCTCATCGACATGGTCAACCCGCTCCAGCACATCCCCGTCGTCGGCACGTTCTACCGCCGCATCACCGGCGACACGATCAACACCGTCCCGAAGATCGCGGGTGACACGCTCTACGGCGGCATCGAGGGCTTTGCGAGTTCGGTCGCCGACACGATTTTCGAGAAAGTCACCGGCAAGAGCTTCGGTGACACCGCTTATGAGGTCGCCGACAACCTGATCAACGGCCGCGCACCGTTCGATGACGGAACGCCCGCCGCCGGCGACGCGTCCGGTACCACGGCCGTCGCGTCCAACACCTCGTCTTCGCTGCTCGATCGCATCGAAAACCTGTTCTCCTCGTCACCCGCACAGGCGCCGATCGATACGACCGCGACCGCGGTAGCTTCGAACGCGCCGCAGCTCACCGCGCCCGCTGTGGTCGCCGATGCCTCGCTCGACACCCTCGTCATCCCCGGCCAGGAGAGTCTGGTCAACGCCATCCGTCAGGTCGGCACGACGGCCGACGCCGTGCTGCGCGGCTCCCATGCCTACCACCGCGCCGTGGCTGTGCATGCCGTGAATACGGGCGCGAAAATTCCGGCGCTCCGCGCTACCCTCGACTGATGAACGTGATCGTCACGGCCCACGGCCGTGAAGCGCTGCTCGATTTCGGCTTCGGTCCCCGCCGCGCTGCCATCGGCCGCAGTGGCATCGGCAGCAAGACACGCGAGGGCGACGGGCTGACCCCCGTCGGCACGTTTCCGTTTCGCAAGGTGATGTTCCGCGGCGACCGTGTCCTCGCCCCGCACACGAAGCTCAAGCTCTGGCCCATCATCAAGGGCGACGCCTGGTGCGATGCGTCGAATGATCCCCGCTACAATCGTTGGGTCCGCACGCCCTATCCCTCCAGCACCGAAACGCTGTTTCGCGACGATCATCTCTACGACATCGCCGTCGAACTCGGTTTCAACGACGATCCGGTGGTCGCGGGCGGCGGTAGCGCGATCTTCCTGCACATCGCCCGCTCGGACTACGGCCCTACAGAAGGCTGCATCGCTCTGAGCGAAGGCGATCTCGTCGAGTTGCTGGGCCATCTCGCGCCCGGCGACACCATCACGGTGCAGGGTTAGCCGGCCGCGCCCCAAAGATTGCCGATCCCACGCGCACATGCGTCGCGCCGAAGCGGATCGCGGTCTCGAAGTCGTCCGACATGCCCATGCTCAGCAGCGGCAGGCCGTGCTCCGTCGCGATTTTCTGCAACAGGGCGAAATGCGGCGCCGGGGCCTCGTCGACCGGCGGAATGCACATCAGCCCTTTCAGCGGCAGCCCCAGCTTGCGGGCATAGCCGATCAGCTGGTCCGCCTCGCGCGGCGGCACGCCCGCCTTCTGCGGCTCCTCGCCCGTGTTCACCTGGATGAACAGGAACGGCGTGCGGGACTGCTTGTCCATCTCGGCGCGCAGCGCGTCCGCCAGCTTGGGCCGGTCCAGCGTATGGATCGCATCGAACAGGGCCACGGCTTCTTTCGTCTTGTTGGACTGGAGTGGCCCGATCAGGTGCAGCTCGATGTCGTCATAGTCCGCGCGCAGCGCCGGCCATTTGCCTTGCGCCTCCTGCACCCGGTTCTCGCCGAACACGCGATGCCCCGCGATCAGCGCCGGTTGGATGACCTCGACCCCGTGTGTCTTGGTCACCGCGACCAGCGTGGTCGACGCCGCCGGCTTGATCGCCGCCTTCCGCGCCGCGTCGATGCGCGCGACAATGGTGGACAGATTCTCGTTGATGGTTTCCGCCGACATGGTGTCCGCTCTTTCGCGCCGACAACTAGCAGCCGCCGCCGCCCGCCTCAACGCGCGTCATCCCATGGCTGGCGTGCTGCCGCCGCTGGTCCTGATGACCGACGACGCGCGTCTCTCCGATCCGCTCCCAGCGGCCCGCGGCCTGCCGCGCGGTTCCCTGGTCGTCCTGCGCGTCCGCGACGCCGCCCGCCGCGCGGAACTGGCTGCCGCGCTGCGCCCCTTGCCGCATCTTCTGCTGATAGCCAACGACGCCTCACTGGCTGCCCGCGTCGGCGCCGACGGCGTCCATCTGAGCGAGGCAAGCGCGCATCACGCGGCCCACATCCGCGCGTTGCATCCGCGCTGGCTGATCACCGTCGCGGCGCATGGCAAGATCATCGACGGTCCGTTGGATGCCGTCTTCCTGTCGCCGATCTTCCCGACCGCATCGCATCCCGGCGCACCCGTGCTCGGCGCCGTTCGCGCGAACGCGCTGGCCCAGCAATGCCGATCACCGGTCTACGCGCTTGGCGGCATCACGCCCGCCAACGCGCGGTCACTTCATGGATTCGTGGGGATCGCCGCGATCGGCGCGCTAGATGTTCACCACAGCGTGTAGGAACACCGCGTCCATGTCGATCACGGGCGCGCCGTTGAAGAATACGCCGGCACTCTGCGCATAGCGCAGCTTCTGCCAGCCCGCGCTGAATTGCAGGTTCGAATTCACCGTGTATCCCGCATCCACCGTATAGGCATGCGCGCCGATCGTCGGATCGCCCAGCGAGCCATCCGCATTGCCGTCGCCGATCTCGCCGCCCAGCGACCATGGCCCATACGACAGCACGGTGCTCAGATGCATGCTGTTGGTCACGCCGCTGATGCGTGCCTCGTTGATGTTGAACGTGTAGGTGTTCGCCTCGCGATAGGCGCCGCCCACCGACAGCTTCCAGTCGTCGTCGATCGCCCAATCCGCCTGGCCGCCGAAGCCCCATTCCGTCAGGCCCGCATGGCCCGGCGTCTTGTGCTCACCGTGCCCCACCGTGATCGCGCCATACGCACTCAGCGTCACCGGTCCGAACGAGTCCGAATAATTGAACGCGCCTTCCCACATGAACCGCTGCCGGTTGGGCGTGCTGGGCCCGTTGTTGAGAAACGGCAGGAACTCCTTGCCCTGCGAGGGCGTGAACGACATCGCCAGCTGCAATCCGAACAGCCGCGGCGTGTAGTAGGACAGCTTGGCGTAATTCAGCGATGACTCGACCGCGCTGTTCAGCGTGAAGATGCCCTGGAACGCCTGGTTCGTCGTCGGATCAATGAAGAACTCGGCGTTCGGATTGTCGATCGCGACCTCGCCGTTCACGGTCGGTCCGGTGATCGCGAGCGCATAGGCCGCGCCATCGTTCATGCCGACATCGACGCGCCCCAGGCCCGTCTGCGCCGTGGCATAGGCCTTCGCCACGAAATCGCTGCCGTAATTATCGCCCGACAGATGGTCATGATAGATCGAGAACTGCCCCTTCAGCGCCAGCGACAGCCCGCTGTCGTAATCCCGCTGGAGGCTGGCATTGATCTGCGCCGCGCCGGTCCCGTTGGGCAGGTCGAACGACCCGGGCTCATTGGCGCTGAACACCGTCCCCTGCACCTGTCCGCCGACCGAATAGGAGAGGTCGCCCAGAAAGCCGGTCCAGGGCGAGATGCTCCAGTCGTCCCATGCGGCCGACGCCGGCGACGCGGCCAACAGCGCAAGCGCCGTCCCGGCGAGAAGCGAAACCCTCATCCTTGATCGAACTCCACCGTGTTTCTGACCGGGCGCCGCGCCTCATAGCACAGTTACCGCCCGCTGCCGCCCTACGCCTATCCTCCCGCACCGCCAATGAAAAACCGGTAACCGGGGTCTGGTTGCGTGGCTTGGGCCTGCCCTCTATAAGCCCACACTCAGGGGGGACGCGCGAACGGCGCCGTCCAGGCGTCATACCTACGAAAGCGGCCCAATGCGTTTCCGACTGCTGTCCATGTTTGCCCTGGCCGTGTTGCTGGCCGGCTGCGGCTCGGACAATTCCATGCCCGAGACCGGTGGCGCGACCGCCATCTCGTCCGGCACGCGCACTCTGGGCGTGAATTCCTATCTGTGGCACGCCACGCTCGACACCCTGTCGTTCATGCCGCTGGGCAGCGCCGATCCGTTTGGCGGCGTGATCATCACCGACTGGTACTCCGCCCCGCAGGTGCCGACAGAGCGCATGAAGGTCACGGTCTACATCCTGGACCGCAATCTGCGCGCCGACGGCCTGAAGGTCGCCGTGTTCCGCCAGACCAGGGACGCCGCGGGCGGTTGGGCCGATGCGCCAGTCGCCAACGACACGTCGCTGAAGCTTGAGGACGCGATCCTTACGCGCGCTCGCGAGCTTCGACTTGCGAGCGGCGGCAGCTAACTTTCGAGCAAATCGCTGTAGCCTGATCCGTGCCGGAGGCCTCAGCGCCTCAAAGTACCCGGTGCGATGAAACAGGTTGAACAACGATGGCGCGCTACAACGCCAAGGAATCCGAGCAGAAGTGGCAGGCGGCGTGGAACGCGGCCCAGTCCTTCCTGACGCCCGCCGTTTCCGACAAGCCCAAATGCTACGTGCTCGAGATGTTCCCCTATCCGTCGGGGCGCATCCACATGGGCCATGTGCGCAACTACACGATGGGCGACGTCATCGCGCGTTTCCGCCGCGCGCAGGGTTTCAACGTTCTGCACCCGATGGGCTGGGATGCCTTCGGCCTGCCGGCGGAGAATGCCGCGCGCGACAACGCCGCCGCCGGCAAGAACAGCGGCATCAATCCGCGCGAGTGGACCTACGCCAACATCAACGCCATGCGCAGCGAGTTGCAGGCGCTGGGCCTGGCGATCGACTGGACCCGCGAATTCGCCACCTGTGACGCGAGCTATTACCAGCACCAGCAGAAGCTGTTCCTGGATTTCTACAAGGACGAACTCGTCTATCGCAGCGAAGCCGACGTGAACTGGGACCCGGTCGACATGACCGTCTTGGCGAACGAGCAGGTGATCGACGGCCGCGGCTGGCGCTCCGGCGCGGTGGTCGAGCGCAAGAAGCTGAGCCAGTGGTTCTTCCACATCACACGCTATTCCGAGGAATTGCTGCGCGCGCTGGATGGGCTGGAGAAGTGGCCCGAGAAGGTGCGCATCATGCAGCGCAACTGGATCGGCCGCTCCGAAGGCCTGCGCTTCACGTTCGACCTGTCGAACATGACCAAGCTGGAGGTGTTCTCCACGCGGCCCGACACGCTGTTCGGCGCCAGCTTCGTGGCGATCTCGCCCGACCATCCGCTGACCGAAGAGCTGGCGAAGGATGACGCGAAACTGCGCGACTTCATCGCCGAATGCCGCAAGACCGGCACCGCGGAAGCGGAGATCGAGACGGCCGAGAAGCTGGGCTACAACACCGGCCTGACCGCCGCGCATCCGTTCGATCCGAACTGGAAGCTGCCGGTCTATGTCGCGAACTTCGTCCTGATGGGCTACGGCACCGGCGCCATCTTCGGCTGCCCCGGCCACGACCAGCGCGACCACGACTTCGCGTCCAAGTACCACTTGCCGATCCTGCCGGTCGTGCTGCCGGAAGGCGAAACCTTGGTCGACGTGTCGAAGGAGCCCTATGTCGGCCCCGGCAAGATCTTCAACTCGCGCTTCCTCGACGGGATGGAAGTCGATGCCGCGAAGAGCGAGATCGCTTCGCGCCTGGAAGCACAAGGCAAGGGCCAGCGCACGGTGCAATACCGCCTGCGCGATTGGCTGGCCTCGCGCCAGCGCGCCTGGGGCTGTCCGATCCCGATGATCCATTGCGCCAAATGCGGCGTGGTGCCCGTACCGGAAGCCGATCTGCCGGTGCGCTTGCCAGACGATCTGGATTTCAACGTGAAGGGCAATCCGCTCGACGCGCATCCGACCTTCAGCAAGGTGAAATGCCCAAGCTGCGGCGGCGACGCGCGGCGCGAGACCGACACGCTTGATACCTTTGTCGACTCGTCCTGGTACTTCGCGCGATTCGCCGATCCGACGGCGACCGATCCGGTGAACCGCGAGGCGGTGAACTACTGGCTGCCGGTCGACCAGTATATCGGTGGTATCGAGCACGCGATCCTGCACTTGCTCTATGCGCGCTTCTTCACCCGCGGCCTGCATGCCACCGGCTGGACCAAGATCGACGAACCGTTCGCCGCGCTGTTCACACAGGGCATGGTCTGCCACGAGACCTATTCGGTGCCCGACAACAGCGCGACCGCCTCGCACTTCGTCGAACCCGTCGAGGTCGAAAAGCGCGGCGACAAGGCGTTCCTGAAAGGCACCGACACCGAGGTGATCGTCGGCCATTCGGAGAAGATGTCGAAATCCAAGAAGAACACGGTCGCGCCCATGGGCATGATCGAGGCCTACGGCGCCGACGCGATCCGCTGGTTCATGCTGTCCGACTCGCCGCCCGAGCGCGATACCGATTGGTCCGAGCAGGGCGCCGAAGGCTGCTGGCGTTTCGCTGGCCGCATCCACCGCCTGGTGACTGAAGCCGAGGGCCTGCCGGCGCCGGGCGCGAAGATCGGCGACGTCTCCGGTGCGTCGCTGGAATTGCGCCAGGCGACGCACAAGGCGATCAAGGCGGTCACCGACGACCTCGCGCATCTGCGCTTCAACCGCGCCGTGGCCCAGATCTACACCCTGGCCAACGCCATCCAGCAAAGCCCTACAGCGGACGCCGCCGTGCGACGCGAGGCGTTGGAAGCGATCGTGCTCCTGATCGGCCCGATGATGCCGCACCTGGCCGAGACCTGCTGGGAATCGCTCGGCCACTCCAGGATGCTGGTCGACACGCCATGGCCGGACTTCATCGAAGCGCTGACAAAGTCCGAGACCGTGACCCTGGGCATCCAGGTCAACGGCAAGCGCCGCGCCGAAATCACCGTCGCCATCAATGCGCCGGAAGACGAGGTCAAGGCCGAAGCGTTGAAACAGGACGGCGTGCTCCGTGTGCTGGAGGGCAAGGCGCCGAAGAAGGTGATTGTCGTCCCAAACCGCATCGTGAACATCGTCGCATGAAGCGCGCTGCACCCTTGCTGGCAGTCCTGCTCGCCGGGTGCGGCTTCCACCCGCTCTACGGCGGCGTCAATGCCGGCATGCAGGCGACGCTCTCGACCATCTATGTCGAACCGATGCCCGATCGCCTCGGCTACGAGTTGCGAAACAAGATGATCGACATTCTGGACGGCCCGGGCACGCCGCAGGGTGCGCAATACCGCCTCAAGCTGGCGCTCACCCAGACGACGCAGGCCATCGGCGTGCAGAACGCCGCCACGCCCGGCGAAAGCACCGTGACCACCCGCTACAACGACACGCTGAAAATCACCTATTCGCTCACCGACATGACCGGCAAGGTCGTCACCTCCGGCGTCGAGACCGGCCTGTCCGCCTACAACGTCCTGCCGTCCTCAGCGAACGCCAACTACGGCACCCTGGCCGCGCAACAGGATGCCGACAAGCGCGCCGCCGAAGACATCGCCGAGCGCATCCGCCTGGACCTCAACGTCTTCTTCGCGAAGCGCTGAGCCGCCGTGCTAGCATCGCGGCAATGACCGAGATCAAGTCCAACGGCGTCGAGCGTGTGCTCTCCCATTTCCCGAAAGAAATGGTGGCGGCGCTGCTTTACGGCCCCGACCAGGGTCTGGTGCGCGAGCGCGCCGAGAAGTTGATCAAGACCGTCGTCCCCGACCTGAAAGACCCGTTCCTCATCGCCGATCTCGACGACTCCACCCTGTCGTCCGATCCGGCGCGCCTGTTCGACGAGGCCGCGGCCATCTCCATGCTCGGCGGGCGCCGTGTGGTGAGGGTACGCGGTGCGGGCAATAGCCTCGCCAAGCTGTTCGAGCGCTTCCTCGACGATCCCGCCGGCGATGCGCTGGTCGTGGTGGAAGGCGGCGATCTCGCGAAGTCCGCGGCGCTGCCAAAGGTATTCCTCGGTGCCGACAACGCCGCCTGCATCGCCTGCTACGGCGACACCATGCGCGACCTGCCAGACGTCATCCGCGACTCGATGCGCGCCGAAGGACTCACCATCGCGCCCGATGCGCTCGACGATGCCGCCTCGCGTCTCGGTTCCGACCGCGGCGTCACCCGGCGCGAGATCGAGAAGCTCGCCCTCTACGCTCGTGGCCAGAAACAGGTGACGCTCGAAGACGTCCGCGCTGTCCTCGGCGACGAAGCCGAGGCCCGCGCCGACGAAGCGCTCGACGCCGCAGGGCAGGGCGATCTGAAAAAGCTCGACCTGGCCCTCGAACGGCTCTGGATTTCGGGCACCTCGCCCGCGCAAATTATTCGCATGGGACTCACCCATTTCCAGAAGCTCGCGATCAGCCGCTCGGAGATGGACAATGGCAACACGCTCGAAGGCGCCGTAAGCAAGCTACGCCCGCCGCTTCACTTCATGCGCGCGGCCTCGTTCAAGAACCAGTTGATGAACTGGGACACCGCCCGCCTGCTCGACGCCTGCGACCTGCTGCTGGAAACAGAAGCCCTGACCCGCACTACCGCCGTCCCCGCCGAAACCGTCACGGCCCGCGCCCTCTTCAACATCGCCGCCATGGCCCGCGCCGGAGCGCGCCGCTAGATGGAAGAGGAAATCCGCAGCTATCTTCAGCCGGGCGAGCGCCTTCTGTGGTGGGGCCTGCCGCAGCGGGGCTTGCTGTTCACCGGGCGCGATCTTTTCATGGTTCCGTTCAGTTTCGTCTGGGCCGGCTTCGCGCTCTCGATGTTCGTCACCGCGTTGCGCGCGCCGTCGCCGCCTTTGCCAATCCTGCTCGTCGGCGGATTGTTCTCCGCGATCGGGCTCTACGTCACGGTCGGCCGCTTCCTCGCGGACGCGTGGCTGCGCCGCCAGACGAGCTATGGCCTCACCGACCGCCGAGTGTTGATCGCGCGCCGAGGCCCGTTTGCGAATTTCACAGCACTCCAGCTCGACCACTTGCCCACGATCAACCTGAGCGAGCGGGGCAAGGGCCGCGGCACGATCCGCTTCGGCGAGAGAAATTATCCCGCCGGGATGCTGCGTTCGAATTCTTTCGGCGGCTGGATGCCGGCGCTCGATCCGACGCCGCAATTCCTCGGCATCGAAGATGTCCGCCGCGTGTTCAACGAGATCCAGGGCCGCGCGCGCCCTGTGGGAGCATAGATGCTCAAGGTCCGCATCATCCCCTGCCTCGACGTGAAGGACGGCCGCGTCGTCAAGGGCATCAATTTCGAATCCCTGCGCGATGCCGGCGATCCCGTGGAGCAGGCGATCATCTACGACGCTGCCGGCGCCGACGAGCTCTGCTTCCTCGACATCACCGCTAGCCACGAGAACCGCGGCACTATCCTCGACGTCGTGCGCCGCACCGCGGATGTCTGCTTCATGCCGCTCACCGTCGGCGGTGGCGTGCGTACACTGGAAGATATCCGCGCCCTGCTGCTGGCCGGCGCCGACAAGGTCGCGATCAACACAACGGCCGTGCACCGCCCGGAATTCGTGAGCGAAGCGGCCGAGAAATTCGGCAGCCAGTGCATCGTCGCCGCCATCGATGCCAAGCAGGGCAACCACGCCCACAACAATCCGCCGTATGAGGTCTTCACCCATGGCGGCCGCAACGCCACCGGCATCGACGCCGTCGCGCATGCCGTGAAGCTGGTGGACTATGGCGCAGGCGAAATCCTACTGACCTCGATGGACCGCGATGGCGTCAAGTCCGGCTATGACCTCAAGCTGACCCGCGCCGTGGCCGACGCAGTCCCGGTCCCCGTCATTGCGTCGGGCGGCGTCGGCAAGCTCGACGATCTCGTCGCGGGCGTCGTCGAGGGTCACGCCTCGGCGGTTCTCGCCGCCTCGATCTTCCACTTCGGCGAAGCGACGGTAGCGCAAGCGAAACAGGCGCTCGCCAAGGCCGGATTGCCGGTCCGCCTCACTTGAGGAAAGATGTGCGGATGGAAGAACCGCGCGTCGCCATCGTCCGCACCTATCGTCCCGCCCCCGGGCATCATGTGGCGCACAGCGTCCACGCGCGACGCGTGAACCTGCGCCGGCGCATGACGGTGGAAGAGGCCTTCCGCGCCACGGTGCTCGAATGCCTGGCCCAGGTCGGCGGCAACGCACCCGCCATCCGCGCCCGCGATCCCGACGGCGTGCACCAGATCCGCGTCGGCCTGCGCCGCCTCCAGATGGCGCTCAAATCCTTCGGCGACTACGCCAACTCCGCGGCGCTCAAGGCGCTGGGCAAGCGTGGCCGCGCCATCGCCGACGCGTTCGGCCCCGCCCGCGACCTCGACGTCTTCGCCACCGAGCTTCTGGCGCCCGTCGCGCGCAAGTTCGCCGATCACGAATCCTTTCTCGCCCTGCAGCAGGCGCTGCGCCACGCGCGCGGCGAGGCGTGGGACGATGCGCTGGGCGAGGTCCTCAATCCGGACTTCGCCGCCTTCCTCAACGACGTCGCGGCCGCTGCCGAAACCATCCCGATGGATGGCCGCCGCGTCGCCAAGGCCGCCGACATCGCGCTCGGAGAGCACTGGTCCAAGGTCAGGAAGCGCGGCAAGAAAGTCGGCAAGACCTACAACGAAAAAACGCATCATCTGCGCATCGCACTCAAGAAGCTGCGCTACGCGTCGGAGTTCTTTGCGCCCCTCTATCCGAAGAAGAAAGTCGTTCCGTACATCAAGGAACTGAAGACGCTGCTCGACCATTTCGGCGAAGCCAACGACGTGCACGGCATCAACGACACGCTCGCGCGTCTCGGCACCGCCCCGGAGCTCCGCTTCGCCGCCGGCGCCATCGCCGGCTGGCACCAGTCGCGCGAAAAAGGCCTGACCAAACGGGCGATGGACGATTGGAAGGCCTTCCGCAAGCGCAAGCCGTTCTGGACGTGACAGCGGCGGCTAAGTCGTGCGCTTCCTCAGCGCCACGTTCATCTCCGCAATTGTCGGAACCCCGTCCGCACCCACGCGCAGGATCAGTGCGCCGGACAGATCCAGCTTCGCCGGCATCGACGTCGCCATGTCCCATCCGGTCGCCAAGGTGTAGGCCGAACGCAGGACGCCGCGATGCGCGATCGCGATCGCATCGCTGCCGCCCTTCCCCACATCCGCAATGAAGCTCGCCACGCGCGCCAGCAGGTCGCGCGTGCTCTCGCCGCCCTTGGGCGTGAAATCCGCTGCCGTCCCCGCGCGCTCGAAACAGTCCGCCCCGTCGCGCGCGAGAATCTCGTCCCGCGTGAGCCCTTCCCATTCGCCCCAATGATGCTCGCTCAGCCGTGCATCCGGCACGGCGTCCGGGAAACCCAGCAGCTTCGCCGTCTCCCGCGCCCGCCCCAGCGGCGAGGTGAACGCCCGCGCCGGCTCGAACCCCGCCGGCGGCAGCAGCCCCGCCATCTTCGCGCGCCCCGCCGCGCTCAACGGCATGTTGATGCGCCCCTGGATGCGCCCCTCTTCGTTCCAGTCGGTCGGCCCGTGGCGCAGGAAAGCGATGCGCACTTTGTGTTCCTCGAAACCCTGTGCAGGATGCGCGCACTGATATCAGAGACCGGATCAAAATGCGCCGCGCCATCGACTCCACCAAGCCCGACGACTTCCCGCCCAACATCCAGGCGATTTTCCGCCGGCAGGCGCCGTGTTCGGCCTGGCTGAAGCAGGAGCTGCTCGAGGTCGACGTCGAGGAAGGCTGGGTCAGGATCGCCTATGACCTTGGCGAACCACACTTCAACCGCTTCGGCGCGCTGCATGGCGGCGCCATCGCCTGCGTGATGGACGACGTGCTCGCCGTCGCGGCCGGCGTTATCCTCAAATGGGGCGAGATCGCCCCCACGCTGGAGATGAAGGTCAGCTATCTCAACCAGGGCGGCGCCGGCCGCCATGTTGCCGAAGCTCGCGTGCTCAAGCGTGGCCGCCAGGTCAACTTCCTCGAAGCCACGCTTGCCCGCGAGGACGGAAAGGTGATCGCCACCTCGACCGCGACCATCATGATCGCGCCGATGAAGACGCCGCCCGCGCAGAAAAACGCCTGATCCCCCTCAAACAGGGGGAGTCGTACACGCACCCCGTGTGGCGGCGGCGCGGCGGTCCCGACACCCTCGCGTGTCTGATTCCCCAGTTTGAGTCGGGATACGCGATGATCGACCAGCCTGTGGCTGCCGTGGTGACGGAAAATCCGTCCAACCTCGACAACCCCATCCTCGACACCTTTCTCGACTACTGGAACGCGCGGCGTGGCGCCCGCCTCATGCCCTCCCGCGCCGACATCCATCCCGCCGACATGAAGACGCATCTCGGCTGGCTCTGCTTTGTCGAGGCGCTCGAGGGTTACGACGATTTCCGCTTCCGCCTGATCGGCAGCCGCGTTGCCGACTACTTCCTGTCCGAGGCCACCGGCCAGACTGTGCGCGAGGCCTATACGGCCGCCAAGGCATCGGAAAAGGAGATCAAGTCGGTTCTCTGGATCCTGCGCAAGACCTGTGCGGCGCGGCATCCCATGCGCATCACCGGCCACAGCGGCGACTGGCGCGGTCACCCCTATCCCGACTACGACGCGCTCTATCTGCCGCTGTCGGAAGACGGCGTGAAGGCGAACATGGTGATGTGCGGCTTCACCTTCAATTATCGCGCCTATCAGAGCACGCGCGCCCTAGGCGCGATGACGAAGCGCGGCTAGGTGCAATTCCGGGAAAAGTGTGCCGCGGTTTTCCGTCCGGAATTTGCGACCCACAACTAGCGCACCACCATCTTCATCGCGTCGAAGTCGAAGGTCAGCGTCTTCTCGCGGAAGAACTGGTGCGAGATCGTGCCGGCCACCGTGAACTGGAACAGACCATATTGGTCGCCATCCGGTGTGTAGATGCCGTTCAGGTCGTCCACCGTCACCGCGCCGATGGTCGCACTCGCCTTGAACGGAATGAAGCGCACCGTGCCGCCGCCGCCCAGGCCGGTCTGCACCGCCGTCTCGTCGAGCGTCACATGCGCGGCGTCCAGCGTCTCCCGCCGCGCCTGGATGCCCGCGCCTTCGAGCCCTGTGTCGATGTTGTAGAGCGCCTCCGGTCCGTCGCCGATATGGCCGCGCGCAAAAAGGAAGTGATCGCCCACCAGCCACATCGGCACCGCCTGTCCGTCGGTCACGCTCGCCTCGAACGCAGCGGAGGCGCTGCGCGGCCGCAAGGTCAGCAGCCCTTCCGCATAGTTCAGCGTCGGCAGGAAGTGCGTCAGGAAGCCGGTGCCGATGATCCCGTCGATCGTCCGGTCGTGTGACATGTTGCGCGTCGGTAGCACGCTCGCAGGCACCTGCTCGATGTGCACGCTGCCGACGTCCATCGCCGGCAGAACGACATGCTCGAACGCGGCCTGCGCGCCGCCTGCGAAGGTGCCGGTCTGTGCGCCACCCGGCTTCAGCCCCAGCTCCTTGGCGAAATCGCTGTCCAGCACGATGTCCGGCGCGCCGGTGTCGATCAGGAACAGGTGTTCGACACCGTTGATCGTCACCTTCACGACCGGCAGCGGATCGGTAACGACGAACGGTACGTCCACTGCGTCGTCCGTCATCGTGACGCGCCACACATCGGGCGCGAATGCCGCATCGCGCACCTCCGCGCCGCGCAACGTGCGCTTGGCATCGACATTGCCCGGATCGATGCGTTGCGCATGTTGCGCCAGGTCTCGCGCCTCGCCGCGCTTCTCTTCATAGAGCTTAAGCCGCGCCAGACCGGTCAGCGCCGCCACATCGTCAGGCGATGACGCCAGCGTCGCTTGGTAGGCCTGCTCGGCGGCGGCGAAATCGCCCGCCGCGAAAGCATCGGCGGCCGAATCGGCCTTTGCCGCGCCCAGAACACACACGAACGCCGCAGTTGTTAGAACAAGCCTGCGCATGCCCGCTCTATGCCACAGTCCGGCGCGTCAATGCACGACGATCTTCATCGCTACGAAGTCGAAGGTCAGCGCGGTTTGGCGGAAAAAGCTGTGCGACAGCGTGCCGGCGACGGTGAAGGGAAAGATTCCGAACTGGTCGCCGTCGGGTGTGTAGATGCCGGGCACGTTCTTCACTGTCCGCGGTCCCAGGCTGGCATCAGCGGTGAAGGGAATGGTGCGCACCATGCCGCCACCGCCGCGCCCGGTCGTTGCGTTGCTCGCGTCCGGCACGATGCCTGCGGCGTCCAGGGTCGCGCGCGTCGCCTGTACGCCGCCGCCCGCAAGGCCGGTGTCGATGTTGAATAGCCCCTCAGGCGCCTTGCCGACATGCCCGCGCGCAAACAGGAAGTGGTCGCCGACCAGCCACATCGGCACGACTGTCGATCCGTCGGTCGCGGCGTTCGCTTCGAAAGCCGGCGAGTCGCCGCGTGGCTTCAGCACCAGAGCGCCGCCGCGATAGTCGATGGTCGACAGGAAATGCATCAGGAAACCGGTGCCGATGATCCCGTCGATGCGCAGGCCCGGCGTCGGCGCGAGTCCGCGCGTCGGCAGCACCGACACCGGAAGGTTGCCGACCTTCACGGCGCCGATTTCGAACACGGGTAGTTGGGCACGCGCAAAACCCGCCATCATCCCACCTGCGAACGTGCCCTGTCCGCCGGTCTGGAGCGGCAGCGACAGTTCGGCCGCGAAGTCCTTGTCCAGCACAAGGTCCGGCCCTCCCGTATCGATCAGGAAATAGACGTCTTTTCCGCCCACCCGCACTTTCACCACCGGCAGCGGGTCGGTGGCTTCGAACGGAATACGGGCGCCGTCTTTCGGCAGATCGATCTGATAGACGTTGGGCGCGAACGCAGCCTCGCGCTGCATCACACCGGCAAGCACGCGATTGGCCAGTGCATTGTTCGGGTCGGCGGCCAGCGCCTGCTGCGCCAGCGTGCGCGCCTCGCTGCGCCGCTCCTGGTAGAGCCGGATGCGGGCCAGTCCTGCGATGGCCGCGCCGTCATTCGGCATTTTCTTCAATGCCGCTTCGTAGGCGCGCTCTGCCGCTTGGAAATCGCCAGGCTGGAGAACGGGATCGGGCGCCGGTCGTGCGCCCATCGGTGGTGGTCCCATCATGGGTCCGCCCGCCGGTGGCGGCGTCATCGAGGCGGGCGCATCGGCTGCGAAGGCGGCACCGGAAAACAGAAAGGCAAGAGCAGGAAAAAGAAGTCGGCGCATCGTCATGGTCCCCAAAACCGCGACGATCATGCGGACACCGTCGACATCGCTGCAGTTAAAAGCGCGACAGACAGGCTCAAACGCCGAGTTCGACAATCACAGGCACGTGATCCGACGCGCGAGTCCAACCTCGCATCTTCGTAACAATCGCCTGCGATTTCAGCGCGCCCTTCAGTGCCGGGCTCACCCAGATATGGTCCAGCCTGCGTCCACGATTGCTCGCCTCCCAGTCGGCGGCGCGATAGCTCCACCATGAATAGCTTTTCTGATCATGCGGCACGAATTCGCGCGTGACGTCGGTCCACTCGAACGCCGCCTTCGCCTCGCCCAGAAGGTTTGTCTCCACCGGCGTGTGGCTCACCACGTCCAGCAGCTGCTTGTGACTCCACACGTCGTGCTCCAGCGGCGCGACGTTCAAATCGCCCACCAGGATCGCCGGCTGTGTGTTGCGGTCGCTGCGCTTCTCGAACTGCCGTGCCATCTCGCCCAGGAAGTTCAGCTTGTGCGCGAACTTGGCATTCACATCCGGATCCGGCACGTCGGCGCCCGCCGGCACGTAGAAGTCGTGGATCTCGACCCCGTTCTCCAGGGTGGCGCACAGATGCCGCGCATGCTTCTCGCGGCAGAAGTCCTGTGTCTCGGTTTTCCTGAAGGGAATCCGCGAGAGGATCGCGACCCCGTGGTAGCCCTTCTGCCCGTGGATCGCCTGGTGGACGTAGCCCAGCTTGTGGAAGGGCGCCTTGGGAAAAAGCCCGTTCTCGACCTTGGTCTCCTGAAGACACATCACGTCCGGCTGGTGCTCCCGCAGAAAGCGGCTGAGCAGCTTCGCCCGCAGCCGGACCGAGTTGATATTCCAAGTGGCGACCTTCATTCCCTGCTCATCTCCGGCATGCGTTTGATGCATAGCTTTACGCTGCAATGCACCAATAGTGAACAATTTCAAATAGTTATACAAAGTAAGAAGATGATTGAAGCCTGAATAAAATTGAAACCGTTCATTGAAAGCAAAGGAACGGCACCTATATCCGTCCTGTCAGCGAGAGGGCTGACAGTTGAACCAGGCGGCAAGGCAATCCGGCCAGACCCGCCCAATAACAAGGAGAGGTAGTCATGACCAACGTCACGAACCATGTTCCCGCCCAGCATTCTGCTACGGCGGCCGCCGTTTCCAGCCTGTTTTCGGTTGCGATCCTGGTGATGGCTGGCGTTCTGACCTTCGCGGCTTTCGCGACGGTCTAACACCGGAATCGAGCTTCGCCGGCGCGCCCTTACTCCCCCCGAGCAGGCGTTCCGGCAAGCGGCCAGCGGGCCTTCGGCGATACCCCAATGCCGTCGAATTGACCTAGCTGGCCATGTTCCACCCCCGCCCAGGCGACCATCGCGGCATTGTCCGTGCAAAGTCTGGGCGGGGGTATTTTTATCTGGAAGCCATTGCGGCTCCCCAGGTCTGAAAGCGCCGACCGGATCGCTCCGTTCGCCGCAACCCCGCCCGCCAACACCAGGGCCGGTGACTTCGCATCCGGAAAATCGGCCTTGAACCGCGCCATCGCGGTGCCTGCGCGATCCGTCAGGATGTCGACAACCGCTTGCTGGAACGACGCGGCGAGATCGGCGGTGTTCGCACCGTCGGAGACCTGCCGCACCGCTGTTTTCAGGCCCGAAAACGAAAAGTCTGCCCCTTCGCGCCCCCGCAACGGCCGCGGCAGTGGATAGGCCTTCGGATTGCCCTGCGCCGCCAGTGCTTCGACGCGTGGCCCACCGGGGTAGGGCAGGCCCAATAGCTTGGCGACCTTGTCGAACGCCTCGCCCACCGCGTCGTCAATGGTCGTGCCGTAAAGCCGGAATTTGCCCACGCCCTCAACGCCGAGCAGCTGGCAATGCCCGCCACTTATGAGGAGAAGCAAAAATGGAAATTCGACGCCCTCGGTCAGCCGTGCCGTCAGCGCATGCGCCTCCAGGTGATTGACCGCGACCAGCGGCTTGCCTGCCGCCAGCGCCAGCGCCTTTGCGGTGGTAAGGCCCACCATCACGCCGCCGATCAATCCCGGCCCCGACGTCGCCGCCACCGCATCGAGGTCGCTCAACCCCACGCCCGCCGTGGACAGGGCCTCGGCCACGATGTCGTCGATCCGCTCGACATGCGCCCGCGCCGCGATCTCCGGCACCACGCCGCCATAGGGACGATGGGCGTCGAGCTGGCTGAACACGATGTTGGACAGGATCTCGCCCGGCCCAGGACCCGTGCCGCGCACCACCGCCGCGGCGGTTTCGTCGCAGCTCGTTTCGATGCCCAGGACCGTCAATGCGCGCAAAGCGTTTCCGTGTTTGATAAGTTCGCGCCGTCCCATAAACCCTTCTGGCCCATGTCGCAAAATCGCACCCTTCGTCTCGGAACCCGCGGCTCCAAACTGGCGCTGGTGCAGGCCAACATGGTGCGCGACATGCTGCGCGCCAAAGGTGCGGCGTGCGAGATCGTGATCCTGAAAACCAGCGGTGACCGCATCCAGGACCGCAGCCTCGCTGACGCCGGCGGCAAGGGCCTGTTCGTCAAAGAGCTTGAAGACGCGCTGCTGAAGGAAGAGGTCGATCTTGCCGTCCACTCGATGAAGGACGTCCCGACCGATCTTCCGCCCGGCCTCGCCCTGTCGGCCTTCCTCGAACGCGAAGATCCGTCGGAAGCCTTCCTCTCGCACAAGGCAAAGTCGCTCGCCGACCTGCCGAAAGGCGCCAAGGTCGGCACCAGCTCGGTGCGCCGCCATGCGCAGGTGCTGCGCCATCGCCCCGACCTCGAAGTTGTTCTTCTACGCGGCAATGTCGACACTCGCCTCGGCAAACTCGACGCCGGGGAGATGGACGCCATCTATCTCGCCCTCGCAGGCTTGAAGCGACTCGGCCTGCAGACACGCGCCACACAGATCCTGAACCCAAAGGACTGGCTGCCGTCGCTGGCACAAGGCGTCATCGGCATCGAGATCCGCGAGACCGACACTCAAGCTCGCGAAATCACCGGCCAGCTCAATCACAAGCCGACCGAGATCGCAGTCATCTGCGAACGTGCCTTCCAGGCCGCGCTCGACGGCTCCTGCCGCACGCCCATCGCCGGTCTGGCGACGATCAGCGGTGACACGCTTACCTTCAGCGGCGAAGTCCTCGCGCCCAACGGTACCGACGCGGCGACGACGCATTTCACGACCGCGCTTGGCCACAACCCACGCGAAAGCGCACCCAGGGCGGGCCGCGACGCCGGCCTCGCATTGAAGCCGCGCGTTGCGCAGTGGCTCAAACTGTAATGCGGGTGCTCGTCACGCGTCCCTTCGACGACGCGAACGAAACCGCCGCGCTGCTGAAGGCACGCGGCCACGAACCCGTCGTCGCGCCGTTGCTGGAGGTCCACTACCACGACGGCCAGCCTCTGCATGTCGATGGCGTCCAGGGCCTGCTCGCGACGAGCGCCAATGGTGTCCGGGCTTTCGCCCGTCGTAGTTCGCGTCGCGACTTTCCCGTCTTCGCTGTCGGTTCGCAGACCTCGCAGGCCGCGCGCGATGCCGGCTTCAGCGATGTGCGCAACGCCGACGGCGATGCCGCCACGCTCGCGCTGGCCGTGCAGGCCTCCGCCAACCCGCAGGACGGTCCGCTCCTCCATGTCTCCGGCGCCGAAGCCGAAGGCCGCCTTGCCGCGGCGCTCACCGCCGCCGGTTTCACGGTCCGCACCGAGATCCTCTACGACGTTCCCGCCGTCGCGGCGCTGCCGCCGGCCGCCCGCGATGCCTTCCCGGCCCTCGATGCCGTGCTGGTCTTCTCCGCCCGCAGCGCCCAGGCCTTCGTCGATTGCGTCACGCGGGCAGGGCTCTCATCCTCACACCTGATTGCCGTCGCCATCAGCGCCGCCGCCGCCAAGCCGCTGTCGGCACTCGCCTTGCGCGAAGTCCGGATCGCGTCCCACCCCAATCAGGCCTCTGTGCTGGACACGCTCGGTTAGGCAATACTGCGGCGCATGAGCGCCACCGACTCGTCCACCCCGGCCACACCGCCCCCTCCGGGGACCCATACGGTCCATGTCGTTCATCCAGCGCCGCAAAGCCGCTTCCAGGGCCTGGGCATCATCGCCGTGATGATCGGCGCCGTGGTCGTTCTCGGCATCACCGCGCTGTTCATGTGGCAGATGACGCGCAACCAGCCGCAGCCACTCAGCATGGGCGCGGGCGAGCAGGGCGATATCGCCTCCTTGCGCGACCGTCTCGCCTCCGACGAAGCCCGCATCGCGGTGCTCGAGAAATCCGGCGGCGGCACGGGCGGCCTTGGCACCACGGCCACTGCTGATCTCGCTGCCCTGTCGGCCCGCGTCGGCAAGCTTGAAGGCGCGCCCGATCCGCAGGCCGCCGCGCGGCTCGACGATCTCGACCGCCGCCTGTCGTCGGCCCGCACCGATCTCGACCTGCGCATCGCCGCGCTGGAGCGCAACGCGCTCGGCTCCGACATGCCCGCCCGCGTGGCCACGGTCACATCGCAGCAAGCCGCGCTCGAAGCGCGTGTCGCCCGGCTGGAGAACGTCGAGCCCAACGTCACCATGAAGCGTGCCGCCGCCGAGATCGCGCTCACCAACCTTGTGCGCGCCAGCGCCACGGCCGGTCCCTTCGCCTCCGAGCTCGCGACCTTCCGCGCCCTGATGCCCAATGCCGTCGAAGCGGGCGAGCTCGCGCCCTTCGCGATGCACGGCGTGCCGACGCAGTCGACGCTCGCCCAGCAATTCCCCGATACGGCCGCTCGCGCCTTGGAAGCCGAGAACCGCGCCAAGGCCACCACCTGGCTCGGCCGCCTGTGGGCCAATATCGGCAACCTGATCGTCGTGCGCCGCACCGGCGAGCGCAAAGGCGAGGATAGCGAGAGCATTCTCGCCCGCGCCGGCACGCGCCTGAACGCCGGCGATCTCGATGGCGCCGTGAAAGAGATGAAATCGCTCAAAGGTGCCGCCCGGGTCTCCGCGCAGGATTGGCTGAGCCGCGCACTTGCCCGCCAGGCGATCCAGCACGACACCATCCTGCTCGCCGCCCGCCTGTCGAAATTTCTGAACGAACCATGAGGCGGCTGCTCCTTATCCTCCTCGTCGCCGGTGCGATCGCGGGTGCGATCGCCTGGATCGCCGACCGCCAGGGCGAACTCGTCTTCACGCTCGACGCCTACGAAATCCACATGAGTGCGCCCGCCACCATCGGTTTCGGCGTGCTGTTCACGGCCGCCGTCATCCTGCTTGCGCGCCTCATCACCACGCTGGTCACCAGTCCCGGCGCCATCGGCTCGTGGTTCAACGCCCACCGCATGCGCCGCGGCAATGACTCGCTCTCGCATGGCCTTCTTGCCGTCGCCGCCGGCGATCATCACGAAGCCCACCGCCATGCCGAGCGCGCCCGCGGCATCCTCGGCACCCATCCCCTCGCGCTCCTGCTGCAATCGCAGGCCGCCGTTCTCGCTAATGACGGCAACGCCCAGCGCAGCGCCTATCGCGCCATGCTCAACAACGAGCAGACGGAATTTCTGGGCCTGCGCGGCCTCTTTCTCCTTGCCGCGCGCGAGCAGCAACCCGACCAGGCGATGGTCTTCGCCGAACGCGCCTATCATCTGCGCCCGCGCGTGCCGTGGGCTGCGAGTGCGATGTTCGACCTCGAAGCCGCCCGCGGTCAGTGGGACAAGGCGCGTGAGGTCCTGAACCAGATGGCGCATCATCACATGCTGGACCACGACGTGGTGAAGCGCCGCCGCGCCGTTCTGCTGGCCGCGAAGGCGATCGACGCCGACGACGCCGGTGATCCGCACGCCGCGCTGGAGCACGCCACCGAAGCCCTCGCGCTCGAACCCGGCCTTGCTCCCGCCGCGGTGCTCGCCGCGCGCAAGCTCGCCGCCGACGGCAAGGCGTGGCGCGCGCAGGGCGTGGTCGAAGCCTGCTGGGTGACCTCGCCGCATCCCGATCTGGCCGACGTGTATGCCGGCGTGAAACCGGACGAGACGCACGAAGAACGGGTCAAGCGCCTCGTCAATCTCGCGCATCTGAACCGCGATCATTTCGAAAGCCGTGTCCTCGAAGCCGAGGAAGCCGTGCACGACAAGGATTGGTCGGCCGCACGCCGCATCCTTGCGCCTCTGGCGGACGATCATGCCTCCGCGCGGGTCTGCGCCCTGATGGCCGAGATCGAGGAGGGCGAGAACGCGGACGCCACCCTGGCGCACATCTGGCTCGCGCGTGCGGCTCGTGCCGCGCGCGACGCCGAATGGCGTTGCACCCGCTGCGGATCGGCGCAGAACGACTGGACCGCGGTGTGCAGCACCTGCGCCAATTTCGACTCGCTGGAATGGAGCGCCGTCGGCCCGGCCGAGCCGCTCGTTCGTCACCCATTGGCGCCGTCGGTCAGTGTCGACCGGGTCGTCGCCGTGCCGCACAAGAGGCCCGCGCAGGTCGCGCCGCCCAAGGTGGTTTCGCTGCCCCGCCCACCCGACGATCCGGGACCGGCCGGCGCGGACTTCTAGAGAGCCCTTGAATTACAAGTGGTTGTCATGGTTCGCGCCAGCGAGACATCGAGGGTGACGCCCGCGACATGCAACCAGATGCAAGCGACGGCGATTATCTTTAGATAGCCCGCCAAGATTCCGACTGAACGGCCCGCCCGAGCGGACCATGATTTTGAGAGAGCCGCGCCATGCGTCACTTCTTGATCGTCCTGGGCATTATCGTCGCCGCTCTGGTCGGCCTGTTCATCTACATGAGCGCGTCCGACATCCCGCGCGCCACGCTGGAAGCGAAATACGCGACGCCGCCATCGCAGTTCGTCGATCTCACCTATCCGCCGATGCTGACCGGCGTCAGTGTCACCGCTCGCGCCCACTACCGCATCCGCGGCGACGCCAACGCGCCCACTATCCTGTTACTGCACGGCTCGAATGCTTCGCTGTTCACATGGGAGCCATGGTCGAACACGCTGTCCGATCACTTCCGCGTCGTTTCAGTCGACCTCCCCGCGCATGGCCTCACCGGGCCTACCGCGAACCATGACTACTCCAACCAGGGCATGGTGAACTTCGTCAAAGCGTTCGCCGACAAGTTGAACCTCAAGACCTTCACGCTTGGGGGTAACTCCATGGGTGGCGCTGTCGCCGCGCGCTTTGCGGAGGAGTATCCCGATCGCGTCGATCACCTGATCCTGGTCGACGCCGCCGGCATGCCGAGCAAGCAAGGCGACCAGATCCCGCTTGCCTTCCGCCTGCTGCGGATGGGCTGGGCGCAAGCGCTCCTCGCGCACATCGACCCCAAGCCGCTGGTCAAGGAAGGCCTCGACAAGGCGATCGTCCAGAAGAAGGTTCTCACCGACCAGATGGTCCAGCTCTACACCGACATGGCGCTGCTCGAAGGCGAGCGGCAGGCGACGTTCGAGCGCTTCAACCAACCCTACGACCGCGACTCCATCAAGAAGGACGTCGGCAAGCTCACCATGCCGGTCCTCATTCTGTGGGGCGAACAGGATCACCTGATCCCCGCCGCCACGGCCGCGACGTGGAAGGATGCTATCCCCGGATCCAAGGTCATCATCTACGCCGGCACGGGGCACATCCCGATGGAGGAAATCCCCCACCAGTCGGCGCGCGACGTTCGTGAATTCCTGACCGGCAAGAAGGCGAAGCAATAGAACCTGCGCGCTTTTGACCGCGCGCGTCGTGCGCGCCGGTCAAACGACGGCTTGACGGAATGCCCTGAAATCCCGTCACATTTCGCAATGCAGCAGGACGCGCTGGCGCATACGGAGGACTTCGGGGGGCCGGATCATCATCTGCCCAGCCGCCCGTGCGCTCCCGGGAAGGATGCGCCCTATGAGCATTATGTGCTCGGCAAGGCGTTCGACGAGATGTTCGCCCGCGACGGCCAGGTGCACCCGCACTACGGCTCGCTCGACGGCCGCCTGACCACGTTGCCGCCCGGCGAATTGCTCCGCCGCCAGCAGGCCTGCGAGCTGTCGTTCCTGCACCAGGGCATCACCTTCACCGTCTACAACGACAACCAGGCGACCGAGCGGATCATCCCGACCGACCTGTTGCCCCGCATCGTCACGGCGAAGGAATGGGCCCGCATCGACGCCGGCCTCAAGCAGCGCATCACGACTCTCAACCTCTTCCTGCGCGACATCTATGGCGATGGCCGCGTCCTGCGCGACGGCATCGTGCCGCGCTCGATGATCTACGGCTCCAAGCACTACCGGCGCGAGATGCGCGGCGTTCAGGTGCCCCATGGCGCCTACGTCAACGTCTGCGGCAGCGATCTCATCCGCAACGAGCGCGGCGACTTCGTCGTGCTGGAAGACAATCTGCGCGTTCCGTCCGGCGTCTCCTACATGCTGGCCAACCGCGACGTCGTGCGGCGCGCCTTCCCGGCGGTGTTCCGCTCCATGGGCGTACGCGCCATCGAGCAGTACCCGAATGAGCTGCTCAACACTCTGCGCAGTCTCGCGCCGTTCCATGAAGACGTTTCGATCGCTGTGCTGACGCCCGGCGTCTTCAACTCCGCCTATTTCGAGCACGCCTTCCTCGCGCGCCAGATGGGTGTCGAGCTGGTCGAAGGCCGCGATCTCCTGGTCAACGACAACGTCGTCTATGCCCGCACCACCTCGGGCCTGAAGCGGATCGATGTCATCTACCGCCGGATCGACGACGACTTCGTCGATCCGCTGATCTTCCGCGAAGACTCCTCGCTGGGCGTGCCGGGCCTGTTCAACGCCTATCGCGCCGGCAACGTTACGTTGGCCAATGCACTGGGCACGGGCGTCGCCGACGACAAGGCGATCTACGCCTATGTCCCGCGCTTGACCCGCTACTATCTGTCTGAAGAGCCGATCCTCGACAACGTCGAGACCTACCTCTGCCGCGAAGAGAAATCGCTCAACCACGTGCTCGCCAATCTCGACAAGCTGGTCGTGAAGGCGGTGGGTGAGAGCGGCGGTTACGGCATGCTGGTGGGCCCACACGCCAGCCAGAAGGAGCGCGAAGAGTTCGCGCAGAAGATCAAGGCCGACCCCGACAACTACATCGCTCAGCCGACGATCCAACTCTCCACCGCACCGACCTTCGTGGATGGCGGCGTCGAGGCGCGACACGTCGATCTGCGCCCCTTCATCCTGCACGGCGAGAACACCACCATCGTGCCCGGCGCGCTCACCCGCGTCGCGCTCAAGCGCGGCAGCCTAGTGGTGAATTCCAGCCAGGGCGGCGGCTCCAAAGATACCTGGGTGTTGAGCGAATGACATGCTGAGCCGCGTCGCCGACTCCCTCTACTGGATGGCGCGCTATCTCGAGCGCGGCGAGCACACCGCGCGCATGATCGCGGTCAAGCTCGAGACGATGGTGGAGCAGACCCGCGAGGACGCCGACGCCTCCTGGCACCGCGTCGTCGAAGCGCTTTCGGCGGAAGAATTCGCGCCCAAGGCCCACGATGCCTATGTCATCACCCAGACGCTCGCCTTCAATCGCGCCAATCCGTCATCGCTGGTCGCTTCGCTCCGCTTTGCGCGCGACAATGCCCGCCAGGTGCGCGAGCACCTCTCGACCGAAGTGTGGGAGCATCTGAACAAGCTCTATCTGCGTCTCCAGCCGGTCACCACCGATGCGGTCTGGAGCCATTCGCCCGAGCGCGTCTTCCGCGAGGCGCTGGAGGAATTTCATACGCTACAGGGCGTCGTGCTTTCGACGCTCACGCACAACGAGGGCTACCACTTCCTCCAGCTCGGCCGTTACATCGAGCGTGCGCAGCTCATCTCGCATCTGCTGGATTTGCACTACAACAGCAAGGCCGGGACGGTCGCGCCGAAATATTTCGACTGGCTGGTGCTGCTCAAATTCTGCTGCGCGTTCGAGCCCTACAGCCGCGCCTATACTGCCTCTATCCGCCCGGACAAGATCGCGCAGTTCCTCGTCTTCAACCAGGAATTCCCCCACTCGGTGCGCTTTGCCGTCGATCGCGTGGTGGACTCGCTCTCCCGCGTCGCGCCCGCCGCGCCGCCCGCCCGCCGTGCCGGCGTCGAGCGCCTTGCAGGCAAGCTCAAAGCGGCCGTGGATTTTGGCCAGATCGAGGACCTGATGGGTGGTGCCATCGTGCCCTTCCTCGCCGACATCACGCGCCAGTGCGAGCAGATCCACGAATCCGTGCATGTTTCGTACATCAGCTACGGTGCGGAGACGGTTCTTTGATGTCCTATCGCTTCGCTATCTGAGGACGGGATGTTCTACTCCATCCGCCACGTAACCCGCTTCCGCTACTCGTCGCCGGCACGCGAATCCGTCATGGAATTGCGCATGCAGCCGCGCTCGGAAGGGCCGCAGGCGTTGCGCAGCTTCCAGATCAGCACCAACCCGCGCGCCCAGCTTTATGCGTACACGGATTATCTCGGCAATGCCGTCTATCACTTCAATGTTCTGCGCGAGCACGAAGAGTTGCGGATCGAGGCTCAGGCCGTGATCGAAATCGGCGCCATGCCCGCTTTGCCGGAACGCGTCGATCCGCTCGAATGGGGCCGCTACAACAACTACAATCTGTCCGACGACCAGTTCGATTTGCTGGAGCCGTCAATTTTCGCCCGCATGACGCCCGCGCTGGCGCAGTTCGTAGCCGCGCATGACCTCGGCAAGCCGAAAGGCGATCCGCTCACTGCTCTGCGTGCGCTTAATACCACCATCAATCGCGCGTTTGACTACGAGCCCGGCGTGACCGACGCACAATCGCCGATCGACGTGGCGCTGAAGGCGAGGCGTGGCGTCTGCCAGGACTTCGCCCACATCATGATCGCGATCGTGCGCAGCTGGGGCATCCCGGCGCGCTATGCATCGGGATATCTCTATCATCGCGGCAGCCGCGTGGACCGCTCCGCCGACAATGCCACCCACGCCTGGGTGGAAGCCTATCTGCCGAGCCTCGGTTGGATCGGTCTCGACCCCACAAACGACATCATGGCGGGTGAGCGTCATATCCGGGCCGCGGTCGGCCGGGATTACGGCGACGTCCCTCCGACCCGCGGCACCTTCAAGGGCGGGGCACAGAGCGAACTCGCCATCTCGGTCGCGGTCGAGCCGACCCAGGCACCGGTCCGCCATGAGGATTTCCTGCGGGTCGCCCGGCCGATGAGCTCCGCGCGGCCCACCCCTTCGATGCCCGAACACCTTTACCATCAGCAGCAACAGCAGCAGCAATAGCGGCGCGGTGCTTGACGCCGCCCCAAAAGCCCGCGCCTACTGTCGAAAAAATGGGGGTATTCAGGGTGGGCGTTGCGCGGCTGACACTGCATTGCCTGTGCTTGGCCGCTGCGGCGCTGCTCGCGTCGCCTCCGGCCATGGCGGCGGGCGACAAGAGCCTGCGCAATGCCGGCAACATCCTGCTCGTGGCACTCCCGGTATCCGCCGTCGGCGTCTCCCTCGCCCATGACGGCGACTGGAAAGGCATCGGCCAATTCGCGTTGGCGGCCGGCCTGACCGTGGGCTCCGCTTATGCCCTGCGCGCCGCCATCCGCGTCCGCCGGCCCGATCATTCCGACTTCAACAGCTTCTCGCCACCCGATGTCGCGCTGGCGGATTCCTCGGCCAGCTACATGTGGCAGCGTTACGGCTGGAAGTACGGCGTCCCGGCATATCTCGCGCGCGCCGTGGTCAGCTATGCGCTGTCGGACGCCAAGAAGAACCATTGGTACGACACGCTGGCCTCCAGCGCGCTGTCCTTCGGATTCAACTACGCGCTGGTGACCCGCTATCACCCGCAGCGCTATCGCATGAGCGTCGAGCCCGAAGACGGTGGCGGCGCCAGCGTCCACTTCACGATGAATTTCTAGGGGCCGGGTCATGCGCGCGCGCCATCTTCTCGTGCTTCTTGCGGCCCTCGCGACGTCAGGCTGCTCGTCCCTTACCGATCGCGCGATCGCGATGGTCGGCGGCCCTGAGCGCGGCTTTCTCACCCCCGCGATGCTGACCGACGCTGGCAGCGCCGCGCCGGCCCCGGTCTCGGTCGATGGCTGCACGCCGTCCGGCTGCCCGCAGGCGCCGCGCTTCTGCGCTGCGCGCGGCTACCAACCCGGTACAGACGCCTTTCATCGCTGCCTTCTCTCCGTCGAACAGAACCTGCGCAGCGCCCGGCTGGAGCCGAAATGAACGTTCCGCGCATAGGCAGGAGCAGTCCGCCTACGCTATGATTCCCGCTGCTTCGCATCGGAGCAGGGGATGGGCATGCGGATTGGACCAAAGCTGGCAGTTATCGGATTGGCGCTGTTTCTCGGCGGCTGCGACTCGATAATGTGGGACCCGTTCGGAGACGACACGGCTGTCGTCCAGCCCAATGGCTGCACCGCTGCGGGGTGCCCGCAAGCCGGGACCTATTGCGTCAATCGCGGCTATTCACCCGGCACCGACCGTTACAATCGTTGCGTGATCTCGGTCGAAGAGAACCTGAGACGCGGCAGCTAGCGGCCCTTCGCGAACGCTGCCAATTCGGACGCCACCTGGGGCATCAGCGCATTCCAGTCGCCGAACTTCTCGGGCGAAAGCACGCGCGTCTTGCGGTACCAGGGATACTCGTCGGTGCCGAGCTGCGGCCACACGCGGCCGGCGGCCAGGAACCACACCTCGGTCCCGATCGCACCGGCATTCGCCGCCGCCGCCGTCGGCGCCGAGATCACCAGATCGAGCGCTGCCGACAGCGCCGCGGCGCCATCAATGTCGTCCTTCAGGTCGACGTCCATCTGATGGATGTCGATGCCGAACCGTCTCTTGGCGTCCACGATGTCGTCCGCCGCATCGCCATATTGCAGGTTCACGAAGGTCACGCCCGGGGTCTTGAGGATCGGCTCCCACATTGCAAGCGCCGAGTAGTACTTGGCCCGCTTCGCCGCCAGCATCATCGAGCGCCAGCAAATCCCGACATACGGCCCCTTGCCCTTCTCGGCGAGCGCGGCGCGGAATTTCGTCACGCGCTCCGCGTCCGGCGTCAGGAACGCCTCGTGCCGAAACGCGGTCAGGTCCTTGCGCAGGAATTGCAGCGCCGAACCCATCGGGCACCAGAAATCCGGCTCGCCCTTTTCGTTGATGAAGGGCAGGAAGCGCACCGGCTTGTTGCCGTCCGGATCGATCACCGTACGGTCGTCATAGGTGCCGACATCGGCCTTCGGGTATGAGCGCTGGAACAGCGGCACCAGGCGCGGATCGACCACGATCTGGAGCTTGCCCGTCTCGCCGACCGCGTTTTGCAGATCCGGCATGATGTTGGCGAACATGAATTCGTCGCCCAGGCCCTGCTCGCCGACCACCATGAGGCGTTTGCCCGCAAGATCTTCGCCATTCCACTGCGGCGCCTTGGTGATGTGGTTCACGAAGGCGCGGAAGCGCGGGTTGTTGCGCTTCTCGAACTCGCGGAAGCCCTCTTCGATCTTGCCGCTGCCGATCAGGCAGATGGCGCGCGAATGTTCGGTCTCGAGCTTTTCGGATGGATCGACCACGCGTTCCAGCGCCCGGTCGTAGGCATCCAGCGACTCCGCCAGCATGCCCAGATGCGCATAGGCATAGCCGAGATTGTGGAACAGGCGTGCGAAATTTGGGTCGAGGCGGACAGCCTCGTTGTAGAAGACCAGGCTTTCCTCGGCGCGACCCTCTTCGGCCAGCACGGTTGCGAGTGAATTCCACAGGATCGGCTCTTCCGGCATGCGGAAGATCGCGCCGCGCAAGGTTTCGATCGCCTCTTCCGGCTGGCCCATGTCGCACAGGATGGAGCCCAGGTTGTTGTAGCCGAGCGGCGAGTTCGGGCACGCTTCGATGTAGTGCGCGAACATGCGCGCGGCGCCGTCGTTCTGCTTCAGGTTCCAGGCGATCAGCCCCAGGTTGATCAGGAGCTCCGGATCGTCGGGATCCAGGTCGAAGGCCTTCTGATAGGTCACCAGCGCTTTGTGGATGTGGCCCATGCGCTCCAGCGCCATGCCCAACACGTGATAGGCCTTGGCATTGCGCTCGTCGGCGTTGACGGCCTGAAGCGCAAGCTGGCCCGCGCGCGGAATCTTGCCGGCCCGCCACGCCTTGATCGCGCGGCCGAGCACCTTGTTCGACTTCGCACGGTTCAGTTCGGCGCTGATTTCCTCCTGGAGGGTTTCGAGCTTCGCCAGCGCTTCGAGCTTTGCGTCGACGCCGGAAAGCGTGTCCAGGGAGGGGAGGGGCAGGGGTTGCGCCATACGGGAAGGCCTTCGAAAAACCGGCGCCATACAACGCTATTTGTGTTTAACCACCCGTGAACGAAAAACCCGAATTTGCAAGGCTTTTGTTAACCACGTCCGACTTAAGCTGCCATCGACCGCGGGACCACCACCCGCCCAGGAGTGCCGCCGATGCCGTTGAAACTGTCGCTCAAGCCGGGTGAGAAATTCGTTCTCAACGGGGCCGTGCTGACCAATGGCGACAAGCGCACCAGCCTCGTCATCCAGAACAAGGCCTGCGTCCTTCGCGAGAAGGACATCATGCAGCCGAACGAAGCCAACACGCCCGCGCGCCGCGTCTATCTGCCCATCATGATGATGTACCTCGATCAGGACGCGAACGAGCAGTATTACAACGATTTTGCGCTGCGCATGACCGAGTTCATGGGCGCGATCCAGAACCGCGAGGTTCTCGCCACCTGCATCGAGATCAGCCGCGATGTGATGGCGGGCGCTTACTACAAAGCCCTGATGTCGTGCCGCAAACTCTTTGACTTCGAACAGGAACGCTTGACCTATGACCCTGAAAGCCTACCAAAACACGCAGCGGGTTACTGAGGATCCGCGCCAGACGGAATACCGTCTGTTCGGCCAGGTCACCGGCGCACTGATCGACGCGAAGAATCGTCAGATCAGCGGCGGTCCGCTGGCCGAGACGATCGACTGGAATCGCACGCTGTGGCGTACGCTCGCCGCCGACTGCATGGACGACCGCAATGCGCTGACGCATGACGTGCGCGCCAAGATCGTTTCCCTGTCGCTGTGGATCGCCAAATACTCCAAGCAGGTGACGCGTGAAGGCGCCTCGCTCGATCCGCTCATCGAGATCAATCGCACCATCATGCAGGGCCTCCAAGGCGCCGCCTGACCGTCGCGTTTCAATCGACCCAGAAGAAGCCGGCGAACGAAAGTCGCCGGCTTTTTTCTTGCCCGGCGGCATAACTTGCCTAACGCCGGAATAACGATTCCGCAGAAGAACTAAGCAAAATCAATGCTCTAGAAGGTTACCGGTTCTGGCACGGCGCTTGCGAAACCTGCTGCGGGGCCCAAAGCCCCATGACGTGCAGAACGCCGTCACCCACCAGAACGGAGAGTACCAATGTCCTTTAGCGTCAACACGAACAGCGGCGCCCTCACCGCGCTGCAGTACCTCAACGCCACGCAGGCCCAGCTGACCACGACTCAGAACGCGATCAACTCGGGCATGAAGGTGGCATCCGCGCGTGACGACGGCGCAACCTACGCCATCGCACAGAACCAGCGCGGATCGATTGCTGGCTATGGTGCTGTCACCGACAGCCTCAGCCGTGCGTCTTCTGCGATCGATGTTGCGCTCTCCGCGGGACAATCGATTTCGGATCTTCTGATCCAGCTGAAGACCAAGGCTCTGGCCGCCGCTGACCAGTCACTCGACACCGCCAGCCGTCAGGCCCTGAACCAGGACTTCGTCGCCCTGCGCGATCAGATCGGCACCATCGTGAAGAACGCCGTGTTCAACGGCTTCAACCTGGTGGACGGTTCGACCACGCAGATCACTGCTCTCGCCTCGTCCGACGGCACTCGCCGCATCACGACGTCGGCGCAGAACATGAAGTTGTCCGGTACCATCGTCACGCTCAAGTCCACGGCCACGATCTCGACCCAGACCAAGGCCTCGGCTCTGATCGCGACATTGCAGACGTCGCTGACGAACGTGAACGCCTCTCTCGCCAAGCTCAGCGCCGGCGCGAAGAAGTTCTCGATCCAGTCGACCTTCACCCAGAAGCTGTCGGACACGCTGACCACCGGTTTGGGCCAGCTGGTCGACGCGAACATGGCACAGCAGAGCGCCATGCTGCAGTCCTTGCAGGTCAAGCAGCAGCTCGGCGTGCAGGCTCTGTCGATCGCCAATCAGGCGCCGCAGACCATCCTGTCGCTGTTCCGCGGCTGATAAGACTTCCCTTGGGAATGATGGAAAGAGCGGCGCGCGAGCGCCGCTCTTCTTCTTTCCGGGACCCCGGCAGAATCTTCACCGTGTGATCCGGCAAATTCTGCAGCTACTGAGTTCCTCGTTTCCTGCGAAAATCTACGTATACAGAGGGTTATGCAGAGTGCGAATACGGCGCGTGACGTCGCAATTCATGGTTAGCCAAAGCTGAATCAATGTCGGCACGGCGCTTGCCAATTTGGGTATCGGGCAAAAGGCCCGCGGGCAAAACGCCCTTCACCCAGAATGGAAAGACACCCCAATGACTTTCAGCGTCAACACCAACGCAGGCGCCATGACGGCGCTTCAGTACCTGAACAACACCCAGGCCCAGCTGACCGTGACTCAGAGCGCGATCAACTCGGGCATGAAGGTCGCGTCCGCGCGCGACGATGGCTCGATTTTCGCCATCGCGCAGAACCAGCGTGGAGCCGTCGCCGGCTATGCGGCGGTGACCGACAGCCTCAACCGCGCCTCGTCCGCCGTGGACGTCGCGCTGTCCGCCGGCCAGTCGATCTCCGACCTTCTGATCCAGCTCAAGACCAAGGCCCTGTCGGCCGCCGACCAGTCTCTCGACACGGCCAGCCGCCAGGCGTTGAACCAGGATTTCGTGGCGCTGCGTGACCAGATCGGCACCATCGTCAAGAACGCCCAGTTCAACGGCTTCAACCTGGTCGATGGCTCGACCACGCAGATCACCGCTCTCGCTTCGGCCGACGGCACCCGCCGTATCACGACCGCGGCGCAGAACATGAAGCTGTCGGGCACCATCGTCACGTTGAAGAGCACGGCCACCATCTCGACGCAGACCAAGGCGTCGACGCTGGTTGCCACCTTGCAGTCGTCGCTGACGAACGTGAACGCCGCTCTCGCCAAGCTTTCGGCTGGCGTGAAGAAGTTCTCGATCCAGGCGACGTTCAGCCAGAAACTGTCCGACACGCTGACCGCCGGCATCGGCCAGCTGGTCGACGCCAACATGGCGAACGAAAGCGCGATGCTTCAGTCGCTGCAGGTCAAGCAGCAACTCGGCATCCAGGCCCTCTCGATCGCCAACCAGGCGCCGCAGACGGTTCTGTCGCTGTTCCACTAAGCGAAAAGCGCGAAAGCGCCTGACGCGAACGGACTTTGAGCTGGTGGGCTTGAAGAAGCAGGGAAGGGGCGGTGCCGCAAGGCGCCGCCCCTTTTCTTCGCCCGGCAAAAACTGCTCGGGGCTAGGCAGAAATTGCAGCGTTAACGGCAAAGAATGCCTAATAGCGCGCATTTGGATCAAATTTTACCGGATCGCATTTTCCCCGTAGTGCCCGCAATCGATGGTTAGAGAGTCGTAAAACCGCGGCGGCACGGCGTTTGCCATTGAAGGGTCTGGGCAGAAAAGCCCGTGGAAGCAAAACGCTCCACTCAACCCAGAACGGAGACTCTCCCAATGACTTTCAGCGTCAACACCAACTCGGGCGCATTGACGGCCCTGCAGTACCTGTCCAACACGCAGGCTGCGCTGTCGATGACCCAGAGCCACATCAACTCGGGCCAGAAGGTCGCTTCTGCCCGTGACGACGGCTCGATCTTCGCCATCGCGCAGAATCAGCGCGGTGCGGTCGCCGGTTATGCGGCCGTCAGCGATTCGCTCAACCGCGCTTCGTCCGCTGTGGACGTGGCTCTCTCGGCCGGCCAGTCGATCTCCGATCTTCTGATCCAGCTGAAGACCAAGGCGCTGTCCGCTGCCGACCAGTCGCTCGACACGGCCAGCCGCCAGGCGATGAACCAGGACTTCGTGGCGCTGCGTGACCAGATCGGCACCATCGTCAAGAACGCCTCGTTCAATGGCTTCAACCTCGTCGACGGTTCCACCACGCAGATCACCGCGCTGGCTTCCGCTGACGGCACGCGCCGCATCACCACGGCCGCGCAGAACATGAAGCTGTCGGGCACCATCGTCACCGTGAAGAGCACCGCCACCATCTCGACCCTCGCGAAGGCGTCGACGCTGGTTGCGACCATCCAGACCTCGCTCACGAACGTGAACGCCGCTCTCGCCAAGCTCTCGGCTGGCGTGAAGAAGTTCTCGATCCAGGCGACGTTCAGCCAGAAGCTGTCCGACACGCTGACCGCCGGTATCGGCCAGCTGGTCGACGCCAACATGGCCCAGGAAAGCGCCATGCTCCAGTCGCTGCAGGTCAAGCAGCAGCTGGGCGTGCAGGCTCTGTCGATCGCCAACCAGGCGCCGCAGACCATCCTGTCGCTGTTCCGCTAAGCCTTGGAGCGGCGGCGCCCGAAATGGCGCCGCCGCCTCCCGCGGTACGCGGGGAAGACCGGAGAAGCCGGCTCCCCGCGCCCCCGAGGCGAAGGGACTTGTTGCTGGTGGGCACAAGAAGCAGGGGAAACGGGTGGCGCGGAGGGCGCCGCCCGTCTCTCTCCAGCCAGGCCCTAGGCAAGATCTGCCGGTTCACCCGGCAAGAATTTCCCGGTCGCAGGCACAAAATGCCTAATCGCGACAATGCTCCGAAAATTTGAGTCGGAACTTTTTTCCGGTCACGGTTCGTAATCGAAGGTGACCAATTCCCTAATTCCGTTCGGCACGACCGTTGCCATGGACAGTCTCGGGCAAAAAGCCCGCGAGCCCTGTGCTCGCCGTCCAAACCAGAACGGAGTACACCCCCATGTCGTTTAGCGTGAACACCAATGTCGGCGCTCTCACAGCGCTCCAGTATCTTTCCAGCACGCAGTCCGCGTTGAACCAGACGCAGAACCACATCAACTCGGGCCTGAAGGTTGCTTCTGCCCGCGACGACGGTTCGGTCTACGCCATCGCGCAGAACCAGCGTGGCGCGGTTGCCGGCTATGCCGCCGTGCAGGACTCGCTCAGCCGCGCCTCATCCGCGGTCGACGTCGCCCTGTCCGCCGGTCAATCGATCTCCGACCTGCTGATCCAGTTGAAGACCAAGGCGCTCGCCGCCGCTGACCAGTCGCTCGACACGGCCAGCCGTCAGGCGATGAACCAGGATTTCGTGGCGCTGCGTGACCAGATCGGCACCATCGTCAAGAACGCCTCGTTCAACGGCTTCAACCTCGTCGACGGCTCGACCACGCAGATCACCGCGCTGTCCTCGTCCGACGGCACGCGCCGCATCACGACCGCGGCGCAGAACATGAAGCTGTCGGGCACGATCGTCACGCTGAAGTCCACGGCGACGATCTCGACGCAGGCCAAGGCTTCGACGCTGGTTGCGACCATCCAGACCTCGCTGACCAACGTGAACTCCGCTCTCGCCAAGCTGTCGTCGGGCGTGAAGAAGTTCTCGATCCAGTCGGGCTTCGCGCAGAAGCTGTCGGACACGCTGACCGCCGGTATCGGCCAGCTGGTCGACGCCAACATGGCGAACGAAAGCGCCATGCTCCAGTCCTTGCAGGTGAAGCAGCAGTTGGGTGTGCAGGCTCTGTCGATCGCCAACCAGGCGCCGTCGACGATCCTGTCCTTGTTTCGCTAAGAAAAATCCGGTGGCGCCGAAAAAACGGCGCCACCGGTCCTTCGCGGTCCGAAGAGACGACAGAAGTCGCTTTCGGCCCCAAGGCCTTGGGTAGAGTTTTTGGTGGGTTACAAAAACGGACGGCCGGCGTCGCAAGACGCCGGCCGATTCGTTTTCAGGCCGAGACGCCCGTCAGCGAGAAGCGGAAGCGGCGCGGCCCATCGCGGTAATTCGCGGGCTTGCGGGTATCATCCAGCTCCAGCGCCGACAGCGTGAAGCGACAGAACCCGCCACGGCTTGTCGCGACATGCGTGACGAGGCCTAGTAGCGGCGCGGTCTCGCGATCGATCAAGATTCGCAAGCGCGATGCGTCATCGCCGATCTCTGCCCAGCCCTCCGTCATGCCCAAACCTTGACCAGAGGACACCAGAAATGACACCGGCGCCCCATATTCGACGCGCTGCCCTTTCAGATGGAATGTTTCTGGTGCGGTGCCGCCGTTGTTTGTCGTAACCGAAAGGTTCTCGCCGAATGCTTCCGGCAGCAAGGTGAAATGGCCTAGGCGCAGCACGCCCTTGCCCCACTCGTCCCAGGCAAATGTGAGGTCAAAATCCACCCGTGGCTCTGCCGCGCGGAAGCAAAGCGTTTTGTCGATCGTTCCCTTGGGCGTGTCGATGCGCGCCCGTACGATGCGGTCGCCGTTCGGCTCCGTCCACTCATGCGCCTCGCACCATTCGAGGTCGGTCACCTTAGGCTCGCCCGCGGCCTCGAACACGCAATGCCCCGTGTACCAGTCGGCCTGGAGCGAAATCTCCTCGAAATGCCCGTGCGGAAGACTGCCAACAACAGCGCGAGCGGAATCACCGAAACGCAGCCGTTCGATGGCAAGTCCGCGTCGGCGATTCAGCCGCGCGAACACCTGCGGCGTGTGAATATTGATATGGCGTGTCGCGACTGCGTCGCCCCGCATCGTCGGCACTAGCGCCGCCGTCGCGCGACTGAACCGCGCCTCCGCCGCTTCCAGCCGCTCGCGCAGTTGGCTCCAACGCTTCTCTGTCAGATGGGTGCGGAAATCGCTCGCCCACAGATAGCAGAGCTCCTTCCAGTCTTCGTCCGTTGTGTCGCACTCCATCATGCTGCGATAGATACGCTCGCAAGCCGCGTTGATCGCAGTGTTATCGCGTCCGGTCACCGCCCAACGTGCGAGGTTGTATTTGCGCTGCTTCTTGACCGGCACTGGACATGCTGCGGTCGCCAAATCGAGCGACTGTCCGCCGCCTTCGCGATCGATCAGCTTCAATACATGTTGCGGCCCGATTAGGTTGATGCCGATCTCCGATCTCACCGCGGTGAGCGCCTCGTGCAGCCGTTCCCACTCGCTGGCATTTGGCAGCTTGGTCTCGGTCTTGAAACGGCCGGGCCGGAAGTCGAAGATTTCCGCGTCACTGGCATAGAGGCACAGTGAACGAGTCGACAACGATCGCCGACCGCGAATGAACCGCAGGTACGTTTCCAACGAAGTGTCGCCTTGAACGAAACGCTGCAGCTGCTGGAAAGCCGCAGTGTTCGTCCACAGAAGCTGGATACTCCGCCCGTCGGCGCCCACAGCATACTGCGGCAGGTATTGGAGGTCCGGGTCCCAGTCGGGATGATGTGCAGCGGGGTTGTCCCAGTCCATTAAGATGGCGGTGTACCCTGCGTCGAGGTAATTGCCGACCAGACCGGCGGAGTAGGCCTGTTCATTGATCAGCGCGAGAGTGGGCTGTACACGCAGCAGTCGGCGGTAGACCTCATTGCCGATCCGTAGATTCTCGCGCATGACACGCGCCGGCACGAGGGGGCCAATCATCTGGCTGTAGCCCGAACCGATCAGCTGCACCTGGTTCGTTGCGACAAGCTCGCGCATCTTTTCGACCCACACCGGATCGCGCTTGGCGATTTCCTCCAGTGTGAAGCCGCTGACCTCGATTCCGAGATGCGCGTGCCGCTCCGCCAGCCGCAGAAGGGGCCAATAACATCGCTCGATGACCTCGCCGCGCTTCTCCTCCTCGACGGACGAGAACGCGAGGTTCAGATGGAAGAACGCGAAAACCCGCAACCAGCCAGGGCAGGCTTGGACGTCGCGGTTGAACAGTGGCGCGTTCATTGCGTCACAATCCGCAGGCACGCGAGCGCGTCATTGGCAGCCTTGAGCGCCGCCTCGCGGGACGGCCCGCTGGTGAGCACCATCGCGGCAGATGGCCGCTTGTCGCCAGCCGCCGGAATGATGTCGCCCGGCTTGGCGGTCACGATCACCTCGTTCACCCCCGCGATCTTGCGCGCGTCTTCCGCGCCAGCGACCGACACAACGCGGCCAGCTTTCGGGAACGCATAACGCTGGATCACCGGCGTCAGAGATTTCGGCGTCAGCTCCGCCGCCGGCACCGCCTCGCCCAGCGCCACGCGGATCGCCGCGCCGATGAAGTCCACGCCGGTGTTCAGCGGAATCTCGCGCGTGCAGAAGAACCCGCCCGACAACCGTGCTGCCAGCTCGATGACATAGGCCTCGCCATTGTGCACGACCATGTCGCCCTTGACGGTGCCATGGGTCACGCCCAGCGCCGCGGCGGCTTTCGCCACCACATCCTTCACTTTCTGCTGCAAGTCAGGCGGCAGATGGCTCGGCAGGTCGCCGCCATTCTCGATGAAGAACGGCGCATAGCGCTCGAGATATTCGTAGTTGCGGTCGGAAAAGCCCGGCGTGAAGCATTCGCCGTTCACGACCACCGACTCCGTCGAAATCTGCGGCCCGTCGAGATACTGCTCGACCATCACCCGCTCGGTCGGCGAATGCGACTTGGCGAACGCGAACGCCTTGGCCAGGTCCGCCACCTGCGCCACCCGTTGCACGCCGCGCGAGCCGCGCGAATCCACCGGCTTGATCACCAGGTTGCTGCCACGCTCCACCGCGATGCGCTGAAGCTCTTGCACCGTGCGCACCTGGTCGAACCACGGCACCGGCACGCCGCGCTCGGCAAAGCGGCGTTTCATGGCAAGCTTGTCGCACGCCAGTTCGGCGCTCTCGACCGAAATCCCCGGCAGGCCCAGCTTCTGCGCCACCGTGGCCGCCGTCACCGGCGCATCCGCCGCGACGCAGATCACGCCGTCGATCTTGCGAATCTTGCGGCTGAACCGTTCCGCCGCCGCTGCCGTGTCGGCCGGGCCGTACACGTCCGCGATCAGGCACGAATCGGCGAATTCAAATCCGGGCGCCTGCGGATCGATGTCGCTGACCACGACATATAGCCCCATTTCCTTGGCGCGCTTGGCGGCGTCCGCCGCTTCGACCCCACCGGAGACGATCAGAAGCGTCTTGCGATCATCCATCAGAAATACAATCCGCCGTTCACGTTGAGGGTCTGCGCGGTGATGTAGCTCGACGCGTCGGAGGCAAGGAACACGACGGCATCCGCGACCTCGCGTGTGGTGCCCATGCGCTTCAGGATGATGCCCTCCGCCGCCTTCTGCACCGACGCGGCGGCCATGCCCGCTGCCGCCATGTCGGACGCGATCAATCCCGCCGCGACCGTATTCGAGCGCACGCCGTGCTGTGCCCCGAACCGCGCAATCACCTGCGCCAATGAAATCAAGCCTGCCTTCGATGCCGCATAGTGCGCCGTGCGCGGCCCGCCATACTGTCCGCTGACCGATCCGATATGCACGATCGATCCGCCGCCCGCCGCCGCCAGCAGCGGCAGAAACACCTGCGCGCAGATGAACGGGCCCTTCAGGTTGGTCGCCAGGATGTTGTCCCAGTCGGCATCCGTCACCTGGTCGAAATCGGTCGGCTTGTTGATGCCAGCATTGTTCACCAGGATCGAGATCGGCCCCAGCTTCTTCGAGTCTTCCGCGGCTTTCTCGACGCTGGCGCGGTTGGTCACATCCATATGCAGCGCCAAAGCGCGGCGGCCCATGTCGACGATCTGGTTGCCGACGTCCTCGGCTTCTGCGATCTGCGCGCGATAGGTGAACACCACGTCTGCGCCCGCTTCCGCCAGGCCGAGCGCGATGGCGCGGCCGATGCCCCGGCTCCCGCCGGTCACCACCGCCGTCTTGCCGGTTAGTGAAAAGCGGCTCATCGGATCAGCCCTTCTTGCGCGACTTCTTCTTGCGCGCGATGGCATCGCGGGCCGCCTGCGCGATGAACGGCGCCGTCAGTCCGTATTGCTGCGCCAGCTCCTCCGGCTCGCCCGAAGCGCCGAACTGGTCGCGCACGCCGACGAACTCGATGGGGCAGGGCGTCGATTGCGCCAGCGACTCCGCCACCGCACTCCCCAACCCGCCCAGGATGTTGTGGTCCTCCGCTGTCACGAAACAGCCGGTCTCCAGCGCGCATTTCGCAAGCAGCGCATCGTCGATCGGCTTGATGGTCGCCATGTTCACGACCCGCGCCGAAATCTTGTCTTCTGCCAGCAGCTCGGCTGCATCCAGCGCCCGCGCCACTTCCACGCCGCACGCGACAATCGTCACGTCCGTGCCGTCGCGAACGATCTGGCCCTTGCCGATCTCAAAAGTATGGTCGTCGCCGAAGATGCGGCGCGACGGGCTGCGACCTGTGCGCATGTACACCGGCCCTTCGAATTCCAGGATCGCACGCGTGGCCTTGCTCATCTCCACCGGATCGGCGGGTGAAATCACCGTCATGCCCGGAATGGCGCGAAACGCGGCCATGTCTTCCAGCGACTGCGCCGAGCCGCCGTCCGGACCGACGTCCAAGCCCGGATGACTCGCCACGATCTTGGCATTGCGGCGCGCATAGGCAATCGATAGCCGTGCCTGCTCGACGGCGCGCAGGCAGAACACTGCGAACGTGGTCACAATCGGGGTCAGCCCAACCGCCGCCAGTCCGCCGGCCGCCGCCATCATGTTCTGCTCGGCAATGCCGAATTGCAGCAACCGCTCGGGATGCGATTTGCGGAAGTGGTGCACGCCGGTGCCGCCCGCGATATCCGCGTCCAGCACCACGACATTGGGAAACTCGTCGCCCAGCGACGACAGCGTCTTGCCGAACGCCTCGCGCAGCGAGTCGCTGTTGGCGATCAATGCCGGTGCGCTAGACATCCAACAGCTCCTTGATCTCGTCGCTCTTCGCGCCCAGCTGGCGCAGCGCATCCTCGGCCTGCTCGCGCGTCAGCTTCACGCTGCCGTGCCAGGTCGGGATGTTCTCCATGTACTTCACGCCCTTGCCCTTCACCGTGTTCGCGATGATCACGCTGGGGCGGCCATGCGTCGCGCCGGCGCGGCGGAAGGTCGTGAGGATTTCTGAAATGTCATGTCCATCGATCTCGGCAATCGCCCAGTCGAACGCGCGCCACTTCGCGGCCAGCGGCTCCAGCCGCATGATCGCGGCGTTGGTGTTGTCGCTCTGCAGCTTGTTGTAGTCGATGATGACGCAGAGGTTGTCGAGCTTGTGATGCGCGCCGCACATCGCGGCCTCCCACACCTCGCCCTCCTGCAATTCGCCGTCGCCCAGCATCGTGTAGACGCGCGCCTTGCTGTTCTGGAGCTTTAGCCCCATCGCCATGCCGATCGCGACCGAGAAACCCTGGCCCAACGAACCTGTGCTCGTCTCGACCCACGGCAGGTCCAGCACATGCGGATGCCCCTGGAATTTGCTGTTCAACTTGCGCAGCGACAGCGCCGCCTTGGCGTCGCAGAAGCCGTAGTGCGCACCAACGGCATACAGTGCCGGCGCTGCATGCCCCTTCGACAGTACAAAACGGTCGCGATGCGGATCGTCCACCGCATTCGGCCAGAAATTCAGCTCGGCCCCGAACAGGCACGCCATCAGGTCCGCACAGGACAGCGCCCCGCCCGGATGCCCCGACCCCGCGTGATAGATCGACGCGATCACATGCTTGCGCGTGAAGTTCGCCGCCAGCGCGAGCTGCTTTTCCAGATCCTGTGCCGGGGAGGGCGGCGCCTCCTCGGTGATGGACCGCAACGTCAATGCCATGAAATGCCCCCGTTACGCCGCAACACGCCGCGCGCGGCTCATAAGATCGGAATAGAGAATGACTTCGGTGCCGGGCGTCAGCTTGTTCACCTCGGCCGCGATCTCGGTCGCGAAATCGCGCGACATCACGACGACGACGCCGGGCTTAGCCTCCGCCAGCGACTCCGGGCCGGTCAGCGCGAAGCCGTGGCGTTCCTTCACATGCGCCTTCAGATGTTTGTCGATCAGCACGGTCAGCGCCTCGGTCGGCAGCTTGCCGTAGGTCACCAGGCTGTCGAACAGCCGGCCCGCGCCCCACACCGCCACGCGCCGCGGCGCTAGGCGCAGCAGCTCGGAGGCGACCGACGTCAGCGCCATCAGGTTGCGTGCGCGGTTCGCGGTATAGGTCGCGATCAGATCCTGCGCGTATTCGACCTCCAGAAGATCGATGCCGCCGTTGACCGGCTTCGAACCGTTCTTGCGGCAAACGAAGAACAGGTTGCTCTTGTCCTTCGGGTCGGGCCGCTCGAGGATCGTGAAGCCCGCCGCCTCGATCAGCCGCGTCAGCGTGCGCTCGCTGAAATGATACAGGTGCTTGTCGATGAACCATTCCTCGACGATGTCGTCGCTCGCCAGCAGCGCGGTGTTCGGCGCGTCCAGCACAAGGATTCCGCCGTCCTTCAGCACGCGGTGATGATCGGCCAGCGTCTTCGCCGGGTGGATCAGGTGCTCGATCGTGTGGCACGAATGGATCGCGTCGACGCGACGCGTTTCCAGCGCCACGTTCTCGATCCGCTCCTGGATCAGCTGCGTGCGCGGCATGCCGGCGACCGACGCGGCAACGCGCTCATCGGGTTCGACGGCGATCAGGTGCGCGTTTGGCGCGCCGTTCAGGAATGCGCGCGCAAAGCTGCCGCGGTTCGAGCCCACGTCCAGCAGCGTGAATTCCGAAGAGAAATCGGTGTGACGGCGCAGCGCATCGACTGCGATCTGCGTGCGGAAGCCCTTGCCGTACCGGACATTGCCCCAGTCGGCGCCGCCCGAAACGGCGGCCGGCGCGCGCGTCGCACGATCGATGCGCGGCAGGCTTTGCAGCAGTCCGCACACGCCGCACAGATAGACGGTCAGTCCGCGGGTGGAACGTTCAGGCTTGTAGATCGGCTCGAGTGCAGGGCGCTGGCAAAGATCGCAGGTGTCGCTCACGGAATGGCCCCAGAAGGTTCTGGTAACCATCTTCCGCGCGGTATGGTTAATATTTCACTAGATACTCTGCGCTGTCGGCGTAGCCGAGTGTGGTCATGACGTCGCTCGCGATCGCGTCGAATTGCTTGCGCTCATCTGCGTCGAGCAGGCGATCTTCCGGCTTGTTGACGTTGTGGGGACGCGCGAACATGTCGAACGCTGCGGCCGAGTAAGGAAGGTTAAGAAAATCATAAAGCCCCTTCACCGCATCGGGTGAAGACGACAGGTCCTCCAGCGTGACGAACAGCGTTCGCGCCTTCGGCAGCTTGGCGATCTCGCGGAGGATCACGCGGTTGATCTCTGCCCAATGCCAGCAGATCCGCTGGAACTGGCTGAATCCGCGAAACGCATCGGCCATCGCGTCGCTGCGCTTCGGCACCGGCCACCAGTATTTCTTCTCCGGCGGCGGCGCGCTCATCTTGCCGTCGTAATGCGCCTGCATCGCGGCGTTGGCGCGGTCGTCGTAGCACTCGTCGGTGAGTTTGCGGAAATACGATCCCGCCACCTTCCGCCCGTCGCGCACTAGGTGCACGAACTTCGCCTCCGGCATCAGTTCCGCCAGCTCCGGGATGATCCAGGACAGCTTGTTGGACGAATCCCCCCAATGCCCGCGCTCGCAATAGCGCACCGCCGCACCGTACGTTTCATCCAGTATTTGCAGGCATTTCTCGCGATCGATCAGGCCGAGATAGTTGCGAACCGCCGTCGGCTGCGTGATCTGCACCGCATATTCGTGATGCATCTCCACATCGGCATTTGCCGACAACGCCTTGTGCAGCATCGCCGTGCCCGAACGCCCGCTCGAGACGATGAAGAACGGCTTGGCGCTCAACCGCTTAGTCCTTGACCGCGATCACGACCGCTTCGCGGCCGATCCCCGTCTCCGCCAGCGCGCGATAGAACGCGCGCCGCACTTCCTTCAGGCCCGCCGCCTCCAGCGCCAGGTCGAATTTCTTGCGCTTGCCGTGCACCGTGCGCCCCAGCGTCGGATCGGCGCGATAATTGTCGCCCATCAACAGGAATGCCTCGATCGGGAAGCTCGTCGTCTTCTCCGCCACGCGGAAACCCAGCCGCTCCAGCAAACCGGCCAGCGTCGCGAAATCGAAATAGTTCAGGTGATGGGGCGGCGCGAGCCACCATTCGCCCACGCCCTGTGTCGCGGCCGCCGCGATCTGCAGCGGCGAAAAGTCATTCGGTACATTTACGCAGATCACGCCGCCCGGCGCGATCACGCTCGCCGCCGCGCGCAGGATCGCGGTCGGATCCGGCAGGTGCTCCAGCACGTTGTTCAGGTTCACCGCATCGAACAGGCCCAGCGCCGGTGCCAATTCCGCGCCGAAGAACCCCTCGACCACCGGCAATCCCATGCCGCGCGCATGCGCCGCCGCCTGGCGCGACGGCTCGATGCCCATCACGCTCCAGCCCCGGTTTTTCGCGGTTTTCAGGAAGAATCCCGGTCCCGATCCGATATCCAGCAGCCGCCGGCGCCCGGCGCCCACGATCCGCTCGAAAGATTCGATCCGGTCGTTCTGTGCCAGCTCGGCCCAGTCTTGGTCCTCGCCCGCATGCTGCAGGAATGTCGGCTTTTCCGCGGAATAGTAGTTTTCCTCGTACTCGCGGGTCAGCGATTCCGCCGTCGGCAGCGGCACCGCATGGCGGAAACCGCACATTTCGCAGTGGATAATGTCGTAGCCATTGGCATGCGCGACGCACGAACCCTCGTGCGATTCCCACGCAATGTGGCGTTCAGCGATTTCGGCGGCCATCGGCGTTAGTCCCTCGTTAAGGGAACGTTAGCCATACGGGCTTTAGAAACAGTTAAGCCTGATTTTGGAGCAGCGCATGGTCCGCGCGCCGATGTTCATCGCCGAAGCCTCGTCCAATCACGACCGCGACCTGTCGCGGGCGCTCGCCTTCGTCGACGCCGCGGCCGATGCGGGCTGCGACGCGGTGAAATTCCAGCTCTTCAAGATCGACCGCATGTTCGCGCCCGAAATCCTGACGCGCAGTGAAAAGCATCGCGCGCGCAAGCAATGGGAATTGCCGCTCGCGCATCTTAGCCCCCTCGCCGAACGCTGCGCCCAGCGCAACATCCAGTTCTCCTGCACGCCCTTCTATCTCGAAGCGGTGGAAGAGCTTCGCCCCTACGTTTCTTTCTACAAGGTCGCGTCCTACGAACTGCTGGTGACGCCGCTGCTCGAAGCCTGCGCCCGCACCGGCAAGCCCGTCGTGCTCTCCACCGGCATGGCCACGATGGAAGAGATCGCGCACGCCGCGAACACACTGAAGCGCGCCGGCGCCGCCGACATCACCTTGCTCCATTGCGTCAGCGCCTATCCGACGCCCGCCGCGGAAGCCAATCTCTCGGCCATCGCCGCCATCCGCGACGCCACCGGCTGCAAGGTCGGCTGGTCCGACCATACGCGCCGTCCCGCGGTGATCGAGCGCGCCGTGCACCACTGGGGCGCGACCTGCGTGGAATTCCATCTCGACCTGGAGGGCAAGGGCGCCGAGTACGCGTCCGGCCATTGCTGGCTGCCGGACGAGATCGCGCCCGTCATCGCGCGCATCAAGGAATCGCTGGTCGCCGACGGCACCGGCTTCAAGGGCCCGCAACCGTCCGAGCTTTCAGACCGCGAATGGCGCGCCGATCCGACCGACGGCATGCGCCCGCTGCGCCACGTCCGCGCGGTGTGGGAGTCCGTCGCTTGAGCGACACCGAACACCTTCGGATTGTTGCGATTATCCAGGCCCGCATGGGTTCGACGCGCCTGCCCGGCAAGGTGCTAAAGCCCATCGCTGGCCAGCCGTTGCTCTGGCACATCGTCCACCGCCTGAAGAAATCGCACCTGATCGAAGACGTCGCCATCGCGACCACGACCAATCCGCTCGACGACGCCATCGTCGAATACGGCCGGCAGAACGGCGTCACCGTCATTCGCGGCCCGGAAGATAACGTGCTCCAGCGTTTCGCGCTCGCTGCCGAAGCGACGGATGCCGACATCATCGTCCGTGTCTCCTCTGACGCTCCGTTCCTCGACGCCGGCTTCATCGACCACTTGCTCACTGCATTGATCTCCCAGAACGGCGGCTACGTTCTGATGGAAGAGGGCGCAGTCACCGCGCACGAGGGCGTCGACCCCTTCTCGCGCACAGCACTCGACAAGCTGATGATGGACGCCGCGTCCGATCCGGTCGCGCGCGAGCACGTCACCGGCTACTTCAAGCTGCATCCCGATTTCGTGCCGATCGCGCGCGCGCCCGCCTATCCGGAGCTTGCGCACGAAGGCGGCCGCCTCACCATCGACACGCCCGACGACCTGGCCTTCATCGAAGCCGTGCACGACCGCATGCACGCCAAGGCGGGGGAGGCGTCGCTCGCAGACATCCTGCTGCTGCTCGAACGCGAACCGGCGCTGCGCGGAATCAACGCGCATGTGAAACAGAAAGAGCTGGTCGCCAAGGCCGGCGGCCTCGCGCTTATTCGTTGCGACGGCGGCGGCAAGTTCGGCTACGGCCACGTCAAGCGCATGGTCGCGCTCGCCCGCGCCCTGCGCGACCGCGAAGGCGTCGGCTCCGTCTTCGCCGTCAACGGAAGCGCCGACGCCTGCGAGCCCATCCGCCGCGCTGGTTTCGCCGCCACCCTGCTGAACGGCGAAAGCCTGGAAAACATGGTCGAAACGCACGCGCCCGACATGCTGCTGTGCGATTACCGCGAGGGCCCGTCGCGCCGCGAGCTCGCCGAACTCGCCCTGCGCGTCCGCCTCTCCGCCGTGATCGACGACGGCTCCGACCGCCGCCTGGTCACCGATCTCGCCTACTATCCCCCGGTACCGCAGGCCTTCGATCTCGACTGGAGCGGCGCGCGCTGCACCCCGCGCATCGGCTGGGAGTGGTCGCTGCTCGGTGCGTCGCAATCGGCCCAGCCGCGCACCCAACCCGGCCGCCCCACCTTGCTCGTCTCCATGGGTGGCAGCGATCCGTTCGATCTCACGCTCCGTTGTGCCCGCGCGCTCGCGAAGCTGGAGCCCACCTTCCGCGCCCGCTTCGTCATCGGCCCTGGCATGGCGCATGGCAGCCAGATCGCGCGCCAGATCGTGCAACTCCGCTCCAATTTCGAGACCATCGAGGGCGCCGAAGATCTCGCGCCGGAATTCGCCCGCGCCGACGTCGCGCTCGCCGCGTTCGGCGTCACCGCCTATGAGCTCGCGGCATTCGGCGTGCCGTCGCTCTATCTCTGCCTGACCGAAGACCACGCACAATCTGCGTCCGCGTTCGAGAAAGCCGGCATGGGCTTGTCGCTCGGCGTCGCCGAAACAGCGTCTGACGAGGTCATTGCGCGCAGTGTCTGGAAGCTTCTTGGCGACTCCACCCGCCGCCGCGAAATGCGCGCCGCCGGTCTCATGACGATCGACGGCCAGGGCCCCGCCCGCATCGCCGCCGACCTCGCAAAGGAATTGAACGCTCGTCGCGCAGGCGCCCGCGCCGCCTAGAGGCGCTCTTTCACCCGCGCCAGCGTCTTGGCGAACACATCCGCCCAATCGCCGCGCGTCGCCGGCATCATCAGCTCGCACGAAGGCCCGAACGGCTCGACCGTCTGCCCCAACGCGGTCCAGCTCGTGTCGTACAGCACCTTGTAGGTGTCCACGCCCACGCCCGCGGCCAGCCACGACACCGCCGTCGGCGCCGTCACCACCGCATCCAGTGAGGCCAGCAGCGCCGCGGTGCGATCCAGCTCGTTCTTCTGGTCCAGTCCTTCGATGGTCAGGATCGGCCGCCCCGCCATCGCGCTCAGCGTCTCGATCTCGTCATCGGTAGCATCGTATTGTGCATTCACGACCACGCCCGGCAGCTCCGCGATGAACGCGGCCCAGGCCTCCAGCGGCGCGTATTGCAGCGAACGATGTCCGCCCGACTTCCCGCTGCGCCAGCACACGCCGATGAACGGCCCCATGCCGACGCTCCCCAGCGCCCCGCCCCACACCGCCATATGCAGCGGATCGGGCGTCAGATAGGCATTGCGCTTCGGGAACGCTTCGAGCGACCCACGCAGGATCTTCGGCAACGAGCCCATCTCGACAAATGCATTCGCGCCGCCAGCCGCTTTCAGCCAGCCGTAGCGCGCTTTCGTGACCCCGCCGCGCGTCTCCAGGTCCCAGCCATGCACCGTCACGCTGGGGAACGACCGCGCGAACAAATCCACCAGCCGCGGATCGCATTCCAGCATCACGCTGCCGCCATCGGCGGCCGCGCGCGCCGCCAGGTCCGGAATCATCGACGCGAACATCAGGTGGTCGCCCACGCCCTGTTCCGCGCTCACCAGGAGCCGCGTCTTCTTCAGCGATCCGCCGCTCCAGCGCGTCAGCGAATGCTCCGCCACCGGCGCCTTGCCCGGCAGCTTCAGCCGCGCCTGGTAATCCTTCCAGCCGTCCTTCAGGTTGCCGGTCAAGAGGTGCAACACCGCGCGGTTGAGCTTCGCCTGCGCATTGTCCGGCGCCTGCCGCACGGCCTTGTCGTACAGCGCCAACGCCTCCGCGGTCTCGCCGCGATCCGTCAGCATGTCGGCCAGGTTGACCAGCGCTTCGGCATAATTGCCGCGCAGGCCGACCGCCTCGCGATAGCAGCGTTCGGCCTCCGTAGTATTCCCGATCTCACGATGGGTAGACCCGATCGTCAGCCAGAGTTCCGGCGACTGCGGGTCGCGTGCCAGCGCCGGGTTCAAGAGCGCCATCGCCGCCTCGAACTGCCCGCGGGTCCGCAGCAGGTTCGCCAAGGACACCACCGCCTCCAGCCGTCCCGGCTCGGCCGCCAGCACGCGGCGGAAGAATTGTTCGGCCGGCCCCGCCATTCCCAGCGTTCGTGCGGTATTGCCCAGCGCGAACAGCACCCGCGTATCGTCGGGTCGCGCGTTCAGCGCGCGCTCGTATTCCGCGATGGCTTCGACATGCCGTCCCGAAGCCGAAAGCTTCAGGCCAGCCTGGTATGGATCGGACGACGCATGGGCGAGGGACATGCCCTCACCATGCGCGTGCTCGCGTTAAGGCCTGCTTAAGCACGTTTGGCCGCATCACTTAAGCGCCGCTTAACACACGCAGCGCGAGAATGGCGCCGGTACCAAAGGGCTGGTGAAAAAGGGACGTGTCCGTCTCCTTCGACCCGAATCTATTGCTCAGCTTCTATGCATCGAAGCTGACGACGTCGACGCTGCTGAATGCATCGCAGACGAGCGGCGGAGCCGTGCCCACCGCGAACAGTCTCACCGGCAAGACCGGCGCGACCGCGAAAGACGTCACGCCCTGGTCGGTGACGCCGCTCGCACAGAACGCGATGGATGCCAAGGTCCTCAACACCACCAACTTCCTCGACACGACCAACGTGCCGGTGCTCACGCCGTCGACCGCCGACGGCAAGACCGAGCAGGACAACCAGAAGCTTTTCTCGCTTTACACCGCGGTGAACACGCTCGCCTACATCGCCAAGATGGGTCAGCGACCCGACATGACCGCGGGCCAGCTTGCCGGCCTCAACACCCGCTTCCAGACCGGCCTGAAACAGGTCCAGGACTACATCTCCAAGACCGACTTCAACAATTTCACGTTGCAGGCTGCGAACCCGACGGCGTCCGTCACCTCGACCGCCACCGTCCCGCTCGGTGGTTTCGACTACCAGACCAAGACGCTGGTCTCCAACGCCAATCTCGGCAACGCCTTGCCCGGCGTGTCGTCGTCGGACAGCTTCACGGTTTCGGTCAAGAAGGGCGGCACGACCACCGACGTCGACATCGACCTGTCGCAGATCTCCGGCCCGCTCACGCTCGACAACATCGTCCAGTACACCAACCAGCAGCTCTCGGCCGCCGGGTTCAAGACGCGCTTCCAGAAGGTGCTGACCAGCGGCACCATCGACAAGCCGGACAAGGCCACCTACGGCTTGCAGATCTCGCCCGGCGGCGTTGAGCAGGTCAGTCTTTCGTCCGCTGCTGCGGCGCCGTCGCTCTACATCGCGGGCAACACCGGCAACGCCGGCGCGGTGTCGACCACCACCACCAATTCCGGCGGCACCACGACCACGACGGCCGCGGCCGACCAGCAGGGCCGCCTGATCAAGCTCAGCGACCTCGATACCGATCCGACATCGAGCTTCAGCGTCAACACCAAGCCGACCACCACCGGCAGCACGTCGTCCGCGACATCCACCGTCGTCGACGCGCAGGGCAACGTCTATACGCTGGGCAGCACCAATGGCAGCTTCGGTAATCAGCTCAACCAGGCCACGCAGGACGCGGTCCTGACGAAATACGATTCCGCCGGCAACGTGCTGTGGACCCGCATGCTGGGCGCCACCGGCACGGCGACCGGCTCGACGCTGGCGCTCGATCCGACGGGTGGCGTCGTGATCGCGGGCTCCGACAATGCCCCCCTGACCACGACCTCGGTCAACAACGGCAACGTCGACACCTTCGTCGCGAAATACGATGCCAATGGCAACCAGACCTGGATCAAGCAGATCCAGACCCTGGCGCAGAACCAGGCCGCGTCGGTCAGTGTCGACTCCACCGGAAACGTCTTCATCGGCGGCCAGGTCTCGGGCGGCGTGATCGGCGCCGGCCAGACGAAAGTCGGCGGCCAGGATGCCTATGTCGCCAAGCTCGATAAGAAGGGCAACGTCGTCTACGAACAGCAGTTCGGTACCAGCGGCACCGACTCCGTCGCCGCCACCGCGACCGCCGCAGACGGCAGCCTCTATGTCGCCAGCACCCAGAACGGCCACGCGATCATCAGCAAATATGCGGGCGGCGACGCGCGCACCGCGCCGGTGTGGACGCAAGACCTCGGCGATCTGCAGGCCGGCGGCGCGATCGGCGGCCTCACGGTCGCGAACGGCAACGTCTACGTTTCGGGCACGACACAGAACGGCAATCTCACGGCCGGCGGCCAGGCAAGCATCGCCAACGCGAACTCCGGCGGCAGCGACGCCTTCGTCTTCGCGATCAACGACAACGGTTCTTCCTCGACCGCCGATTTCATCTCCTATGTCGGCACGAGCGGGCAGGAGAAGGCAGGCCAGGTCGTCGCGAGCGCCGACGGCACGATCTATCTCACCGGCTCGACGACCGGCACCTTCGCGGGCGCCACCCGCAACGTCCAGAACGTCTCGAACATGTTCGTGACCGCGATGGACTCCAGCGGCAACACGACGTGGACGAAGCAATATGGCGGCCTCGACGGTGTTTCCACCGGCGCGGGCATCGCGGTCGACACGTCCGGCTCCTCGGTGCTCGATGCGCTTGGCCTGCCGCGCGGCAGCGTCAACCCGAACCAGACCGTAGACCTCGCCGCCAACACCACGTTGCGTGCGGGCGACAGTTTCCAGATTCAGTTCACCGGCACCGCCTCGCGCACCGCGACCATCCGCATCGACAGCGGCGAGACGCTCCAGTCGCTCGCGACCAAGATCAACATCCAGCTCCAGACCGCGGGCGCGGCATCGGTGAACTACACCGGCGGCGCCGCCGGCCTGAAGATCGCTGTCAACGCCGGCGTCACGTTGAGCCTGGTGGGCGGCCCGAAAGGCTTCGACGCGCTCGCGCGCCTTGGCCTGCCGGCCGGCACGCTCACCGCACCTGCCGTGAAGGGCCAGACGACGCTCTCGACCTCGACCGGCGGCAACAATCTCACCGCCGCGCAGCCCGCCTTTGGCTTGGGCCTCGGCAGCAGCTTCGATCTGTCGACCAAGGTCGGCGCCGATATCGCACGCGGCCAGCTTCTGGGTGTGCTGAGCTCGATCCAGAAGGCCTACCAGACGACGAACACGCCGCCCGCGCCGCCGACAGGCCCCGGCATCCAGAACGGCACCGTCTCGCCCTATCTGCAGCAGCAGACCGCCGGCTACTCGCTCGCGCTCGGCTTCCTCGGCGGCTCCACCAGCACGACGGCCTGATCAGTTCAGCTCGCGCATCGCGACGCGGTTCGCCGTGATGTCGCTGGTCTGTTGCTGGATTAGCGTGATGCGCCCGTCATCATCGTGGACCGGCGACAACGTCGTGTTCCACCAATGCTCTTCGAACGCACCATCATGGTTGCGAATGTCGTAGCGCAGCGAGGCAAGCGTCCCTGCGCGATCGCTTTCCAGCACCCGTGCAAAGGCATATTCCAGCGTGGCCTTGCTTGCGGCTCCGCCGGTGGCCAGGTGCGGCGGAAACACGTCGAATGCGCTGCACCCGATAATGTCCCTGCCGCGCAGCATCGTGGCTTCCAGATAGGCCTCGTTCACCGCGGCGATGACGAGATTGGGCTGCAGCAGCAACGTCGGCTGCTGCGATTGCGCGAAGGCGCGGGCGAACTGCTTGTTGGCCAGCACGAATTTCTGCGGCCTGCGCGATGGGCGCATGTACTCCTGGTCGTACGGCGTCGTTTCGCGGATGACCTTCGCTACCCGCCGCCAGAACGCGGCTCCGGCGTCGTCGCCCTCGGCGTCGTGGCCGTCCGCGCGGCTGTCCAGGATCTCCGGCGCGCCGCGCCCGAGCTTCTCGCCGAGTATCGCTGCAATCCGGACGATTTCGCCGAGGGTTTCCATGGCATTCCTCACCATGAGTAGTCACGGTGGGAATGTGGTCGCGCGGTCCACTCTGGGGTATCCGGGGCCGCCCGCATGCGTAGTTTTTACGGTGGCTGGAGCGCGAACGTCGCGCAATCACCGCGTGTGCCGCCGCGGATCAACCGGTGTCAGACAACCGAGTTGAACACCATCGCCTGAGGCGCCTTGCCGTAGCTTGCGGCGCGCGGGTTGTAGGTGCGCGTCGGCTGGGCGCGGCGATCCACCTCGTCGGCGATCGCCTTGATCACGCCTTCCGAGGCGTTGCGCACCCGCGCGACCATGCGCGCATGCAGATCCAGCAGGTCCTTGAACCGCTTGGTCACGTCGAAGAACCGCGAGCGCACGGGCGCCGGCACGGCCTTGGCCATGTCCGCCGTCAGGCCCGCTGCTTCCCGGCCATAGGTCGCCGACAGGCGCTGGATTTCGGGATCGAGCGTACGCATCTGCTGCGGCTTGCCGGCCTTCAGGGCCGCGATGTCGCCCTCGATCGCCTCGATGAGGCGCTCGGCCATCTTGGTCAGTTGCTCAATGCGGTGCGTTTGCGGGCCCAAGGTTCGCCTCCTGCATCTTCAGCATCTCGCGCTGGATCGCCGACGACAGGCCGAAGCCGCCCTGCGCCGCGAACCGCTTGCCGTATTCGTCGATCATGAGCGAACGGAACATCTCTTCGCCCTGGCCGCCACCCATCGGGCCATCGGTGGAGATGCCGCTGAACATCTCGCCGAGGAACTGGCTGATGAACATGCCCTCGAACTGCTGCGCGGTCTTCTTGATCGCATCCGGATCGGCGCCCTTGGCCGGCACGGTCGGGATCGGTCCGCGCAACGCGTTGAGCGCCGTGGCGGTGTCGATCGGGCTTGCGAGAGACGCGGTGGTCATCCGATCACCTGGATGTCGGCCTGCAACGCGCCCGCCGCCTTGATCGCCTGGAGGATCGAGATGATGTCGCGCGGACCGACGCCCAGTGCGTTCAACCCGTTGACCAGCGCCTGGAGCGACACGCCCTCATGCAGCACGGCCATCTTGTTGCCCTTGCCGTCGTCGATCTGGATCTGCGTGCGCGGCACGGTCGTGGTGGTGCCGGTGTTGGAGAAGGGCTGCGGCTGGCTCACCTGCGGCGTCTCGGTGACGCGGATGGTCAGGTTGCCCTGCGCGATTGCGACGGTGGAGATGCGCACATCCGCGCCCATCACGATCACGCCGGACTGCTCGTCGATGATGACGCGCGCCTTCTCGTCGGGATCGACTTTCACCTGGTCGAGATCGGTCAGCATGCCCATCACGCCCTTGGGATACCCGTCGGGAATGTTGAGATGCACGGTCGACGGATCGGTCGCTTCCGCGATGCCGCCGCCGATGTAGGAATTGATTGCGCTCGCGATGCGCGAGGCCGTGGTGGTGTCCGGGTTGTGCAGCGACAGGCGCAGCGAATGTTCGTTCGCCAGCGTGAAGCCGATCTCGCGCTCGACAATCGCGCCGTTGGAGATGCGCCCCGCCGTCGGCACGCCCTGCGTCACCGACGATGCCGCGCCGCCGGCCGTGAAGCCGCCGATCGCCACCGGTCCCTGCGCCACGGCATAGATCTGCCCATCGGCGCCGACCAGCGTGGTGACCAGCAAGGTGCCGCCTTGCAACGACTTCGCATCGCCCATCGCGCTCACCGAGACGTCGATGCGCGTGCCCTGTGCGGCGAAGGCCGGCAGGTTCGCCGTCACCATCACGGCGGCGACGTTCTTGGTCTGCATGGTTGTGCCGCGCGTGTTGACGCCCAGCCGCTCCAGCATGGTCTGCAGCTGCTGCTGGGTGAACGGCGCGTTCTTGAGGCTGTCGCCCGACCCGTTCAGGCCGACCACGATGCCGTAGCCGATCAGCATGTTGTCGCGGATGCCCTCGACATCGACCAGGTCCTTCACCCGCGAAAAGGCGAAAGCCGGCGTGGTCGGCGCCAGCACGACGCAGGCAGCCACGAGGACATTCAGGAGGCGTATATAGAGTGCGCGCATAGTCGGCTTCTGCTCGACAGACATTTCCGGCAGAACCTCTTGCCAGAGCCGTGCCACCGCGCAGCAGGAAATAACAAAGCTATTTCAGTAGATTAGGTACGCCGAAACCCGCATTTTCGCGCTCCCGGCAAGTTCTTCCCGGCAAACCGCGTTACGCGGTCGCCAAAGGCGTCTGCCGCCGCCCGGTCGCGATGAAGAGCGACGCCAATGCCGCCGCCAGCGCCACGGCCCCCGCCACCACGAACGCCTCCAGGTACGACCCGCTCGCCGTCCGCGATGCCCCCGCCAGCGCTGCCGCCGTCGCCGCGCCCAGCTGATGGCTGGCCGAGATCCAGCCGAAGATCACCGGTGCACGCTGTTCGCCGAACGCCCGGTTCGCCAGCGCCAGGGTCGGGGGCACCGTCGCGATCCAGTCCAGCCCATAGAACACCGCGAAGAACGACAGCCCGTAGAACGTGAAGTCCGCATAGGGCAGGTAGATCAGCGACAGCCCGCGCAGGCCGTAATAGGCGAACAGCAGCTTGCGCGGATCGATCCGGTCCGTCAGCCAGCCCGACGCGGTGGTCCCCACTAGGTCGAACAGGCCCATCATCGCCAGCAGGCTCCCAGCCGTGACCTCGGCCAGCCCGTGGTCGGAGCACAGCGCGATCATGTGCGTCCCCACAAGGCCGTTGGTGGTCAGCCCGCAGACGAAGAACGTCCCGGCCAGCAGCCAGAAATCCCGGCTCCGTGCGCCTTCCGCCAGCGCACCGAACGCTGTTCGCAGCGGATTGGCCCGCGACGGCGCTGGCGCAGGGTGATCGACATCCGCACCGAACGGTGTTTGGCCAAGGTCCGCCGGGTGCTCCGGCAGGAAGAACAGAACCAGCGGGATCAGCGCCGCCAGCCCGCACGACACCACCATCACCACCGTCTTCCACGTCCCGTGCTCGAGAATGGTCGACAGCGCGGGAAAGAAGATCAGCGTGCCGGTCGACGTGCTCGCCGCCAGCAAGCCCGTCACCAGCCCGCGATTGGTCACGAACCAGCGGTTCGCGATCGTCGCCGACAGCACATTGGCGACGCACCCCGTGCCCACACCCGACAGCACGCCCCACAGCAGGATCAACTGCCACGCCTGCGTCATCCAAAGGCTCGCCGCCGTCGCGGCGCTCATCAAGGTCAGCGCCGACATTACCGTCACGCGGATCCCGAACCGCTGCATCGCCGCCGCCGCGAACGGCCCGGTCAGTCCGAACAGGCAGATGCCCGTCGCCGCCGCGAAGGAGATCGTCGCCCGCGACCACCCGAACGATTTCTCCCACGGCACCATCAGCACGGCCGGCGACGCCCGCAGCCCCGCCGCCGCCAGCAGGCACAGGAACACGATCGCGACGACGAAAATCGCATAGGGCCGTTTCGACGACCGCGGGATCAGGAGCGAGGAAGACATGCATTCAACATAGGGGGAACCGCACCCGTTCAAACCCGCGCAAATGCATGCCCCCGATGCAACAAACAAAATGAACCCCCCTCTCCCCCGCTTCAGCGGGGGAGAGGGCAGGGGTGAGGGGGCGGAAAAGCCAAGCGCGCGTTCCATGAACGCAAGTCACGCCGTGCAATCAAAGGAGAGACGAAACCCCGTCGAGCCGCCCCCTCACCCCGCCCTCTCCCCCACTTCGTGGGGGCGAGGGAGAACAAGTTGGACTTAAGGACAACCCCTTCCTATTTTCCGCCCAACTCGTCCGCTAGGAACCTGTCATGTCCGCGTCCCGTCCCCGTCCCGCCGTGCTGTGCATCCTCGACGGCTGGGGCTGGCGTCCGGAGACGCAGGACAATGCCATCGCCGCGGCGCGCACGCCCAACTACACCCGCATGCTGGCCGACTCGCCGCACGCGTTGCTCGCCACCTCGGGTCGCGCCGTTGGTCTCCCCACCGGCCAGATGGGCAATTCCGAAGTCGGCCACATGAACATCGGCGCCGGCCGCATCGTGGCGCAGGACCTGCCGCGCATCGACGTGTCGATCGAAGACGGCAGCTTCAACAGCCGCCCTGTGCTCCTCGACGTCATCGCGAAAGCCAAAGCCGCGAACAAGGCCGTCCACGTCATGGGCCTGCTCTCGCCCGGCGGCGTGCACAGCCACCAGGACCACATGACCGCTCTGGTGAAGGCGATCTCCTCTGCGGGTCTTCCCGTCTTCATCCACGCGTTTCTCGATGGCCGGGACACGCCGCCCAAATCCGCGCTCGGTTTCCTGTCGGTGTTCGAGAAATCCATCGCCGGTCTCCCCGGCGTCCGCATCGCCACCGTCAGCGGCCGCTACTACGCGATGGACCGTGACAAGCGCTGGGAGCGCGTCGTCAAAGCCTATGACGCCATCGTCGACGCGCGCGGCGAGAAGTTCGACACGCCCGAACTCGCCATCGTCAAATCCTACGACGCGAACGTCACCGACGAATTCGTCGTCCCCACCGTGATCGGCGACTACGCCGGCGCCTCCGACGGCGACGCGCTGATCTTTGCCAATTTCCGTGCCGATCGCGCGCGCGAGATCTCGCTCGCGCTGCTCGATCCGGCGTTCAGCGGTTTCCCGCGAACCCGCGTCGTGCACTTCAGCGCCGCCACCGGCATGACGGAATACTCCGACGAGCTGAACAAGCTGATGGGCGCCATCTTCCCGGCCGAGAACATCACCGAGACGCTGGGCCAGATCGCCGCCGAACGTGGCATGAAGCAGCTGCGCATCGCCGAGACCGAGAAATACGCCCACGTCACCTTCTTCCTGAACGGTGGCCGAGAGCAGCAGTTCGCGGGCGAAGACCGCATCCTCGTCCCATCGCCGAAAGTCGCGACCTACGACCTCCAGCCGCAGATGAGCGCGCCCGAAGTCATCACCAAGCTCGTCTGCGAAGCGACGTCCGGTAAATACGATCTCATTGTCGTCAACTTCGCCAATCCCGACATGGTCGGCCACACGGGCATCATGGACGCCGCGATCACGGCGGTCGAAGTGATCGACGATTGCCTCGGCAAGCTGCGCGCCGCCGTGGAAAAGGCGGGCGGCGTCCTGCTCGTCACCGCGGACCACGGCAACATCGAGATGATGAAGGATCCGGTGACGCACGAGCCGCACACCGCACATACGACGCTCGACGTACCGATCATCGCGATCAACGCGCGCCCAGGCGTGAAGCTCACCAACGGCCGCCTCGCCGACGTCGCACCCACGCTGCTAGACCTGATGGGCATCCCGCAGCCGGTGCAGATGACCGGCCACTCGCTGGTCGAAACCCAGGCGGAGAAAGTCGCCTGACGCAAAGCCGCGCCCGCGCTTTAATCGTCGCGCTTCTCTGCGCGCCGCTTCTTATCGCGGCCAAGCCGGCGCAACCGTCGAACGATCCCGAAGATCTCTCCCACGCGCTCCCCGCCAACCAGGCCGGCCAGCTGCCCTCGACCGCCGATCAATATCGTCATCTGAGAGGCGATCTCACCAAGGGCAAGCCCATCGTCGACTCCGCGAAGGCCCATGCCGATCAGCTCAAGGCCGAAGCCCGCGCCCTCCAGCAGAAACTCATCGCCACTGCCATGCGCGTGCAGGGCCTGGAGAAGCAGAAGATCCATCTCGACATCGAGATCGCACGCCTCGCCGCCGAGGACCGCCGCCTCTCGGCCGGCTTCGCGAAAGACCGCATCGAGGTCGCGCGCCTCCTCGCCGTGATCGAACGCCTGCAGCACGACACGCCGCCGGCGCTCGCGCTCAAGCCTGACGACGCGCTCGGCGCCGCGCGCGGGGCGATGCTCGTCGGCGCCTCGCTGCCGGACGTCTACGGAAAGGCTGCCGCGCTCGCCCGCCGCATCAGTGCGCTCAAACAAAACCGCGCCCAGCTCATCGCGCGCCGTGCCGACGGGGTTCGCAATGCCGAACAGCTCGCCCATGCCCGCGTGGAACTCGATCAACTCCTCGCGAGGAAGACGCTGGAGGCGTCCAACGCCGACGCCACCTACGCGGTCCTGCGTTCTCGGCTCGACGCTATCGCGGGCCAGGCGGCCAGCTTCGAAGCCCTGCTGACCAAGGTCGCCGAACTCCGCGCCCGTCCCGCCCAGAACGCGGTGGTCGTTGTGAAGGCTGAGAATTCAGGCGTTGGCGGCGCCCGCAACCTGCTCCAACCCGTGGTGGGAACCCTGCTGACCGGCGCCGATGCCGGACATGGCCCCGGTGTAACCTTCCGCGCCCCGGCCGCCGCCCAGGTGGTCGCACCGGCCGATTGTGAAGTGCTTTTCGCGGGCCCTTACCATAAGAACGGGCAAGTCTTGATCCTCGAAGTTACCGCTGGGTACGATCTGGTGCTCGCCGGGCTGGACAAGATTGTCGTAAAGCCGGGCGATCAACTCCTGGCGGGAGAACCCGTCGGAGCCATGCCGCAAATGGGCCAGAATGGCGAGCTTTACTTCGAATTGCGTCAGAACGGGCGGGCGTTGAGCCCCGCATCTCTCCTGGGCTCCGGCCCTCAGAAGGCAAACAGATCATGAAGAAATACGCGTTCGTCGGCATCGGTGCGGTTGCCGGTTTTGTGGCCGCGGTCGGCCTGCTTCCCGCCGCGCACGGCGCCAACGACATGAGCGCCTATCGCCAGCTCGACCTGTTCTCCGACGCCTTCGAACGCGTCCGCGCCAACTATGTGCGCCCCGTCGACGACAGCGAACTGATCAACGCCGCGATCGAAGGCATGGTCTCCAACCTCGACCCGCACTCCTCCTACATGGACGCGAAGGCCTTCGCCGACATGCAGATCCAGACCAAGGGCGAATTCGGCGGCGTCGGCATCGAAGTCACGATGGACAACGGCCTGGTGAAGGTCATCTCGCCGATCGACAACACGCCCGCCGCCAAGGCCGGCATCAAGGCCGGCGACTACATCGCGGCGATCAACGGCGGATCTGTCCAGGGCCTCAACCTCAACGAAGCCATCGACAAGATGCGCGGACCGGCCGGCAGCAAGATCACGCTGACCATCCTGCGCACCGCGGACAAGACGGCTCCGAAGAAGCCGTTCGACGTGACGCTCGTCCGCGCCGTGGTTGCGGTCGATGAAGTCCGCTGGCATCGCGAGGGCGACGTCGGCTACATCCGCATGCCGGGCTTTAATGAGAACACCGCTTCGGGTCTCGAGAACGCGGTGCGCGATCTGAAGAAGCAGATCGGCCCCGGCATCCGTGGTTACGTGCTCGACCTGCGCAACAACCCAGGCGGCCTGCTCGACCAGGCGGTGCAGGTTTCGGATGATCTTCTCCCCAGCGGCGAAGTCGTCTCCACCCGCGGCCGCCACGCCGAAGACACCCAGCGCTATGACGCGCATGCCGGCGACATCACCGACGGCAAGCCGATCATCGTTCTGGTCAACGGCGGCACCGCATCCGCGTCCGAGATCGTGGCCGGTGCGCTTCAGGATCACCACCGCGCGACCATCCTCGGCATGACCTCGTTCGGCAAGGGCTCGGTGCAGACCATCATCCCGCTCGGCGAAGGCGGCGGCGCGCTGCGCCTGACGACCGCGCGCTACTACACGCCGTCCGGCCACTCGATCCAGGCCCAGGGCATCATCCCGGACATCGCGGTCGCCGCCGGCAACGAGGACGACATCCCGAAGATCGCGCGTCCGTCGGAAGCCGACCTTCCGGGCCATCTCGCGGGCGACAACGCACCGCGCAAGCCGAACCCGAACCCGATGCGCCCGCCGGCGACGGCGCCGAAGACCGGCGCGGACGGCAAGCCCTACGACTTCCAGCTCGTCACCGCGCTCCAGTACCTGCATGGCAAGATCGCCATGAACCAGAGCACGCCGGCGAACTAAGGTCTTGGATCGGGGCGTAATGAACAGGTTTCTGCTGCTCGCTTTCGGGGCGGTGCTGGGTTTCGGCCTCGCGGCCGCCGCCCAGCATTTCGCCTATGGCGCGATCGGCGGCAGCACGGCGTCACAGCTCACTCGTTTCGGCCTCGCCTTCGAGCGCGTGCGCGACAACTATGTCGACAAGCAGGATGACCGCACCCTGGTCGGCGGCGCCATTGACGGCATGCTGACCAACCTCGACGCCCACTCCTCTTACTTCGACCCTAAGACCTACGAGGCGATGGAGACCAAGGCCGCCGGCGCCTATGGCGGCGTCGGCATCGTCATCAGCGTGATCGACGGCATCGCCAAGGTGGTGCAGCCGATCGACGACACGCCCGCCAGCCGCGGCGGCGTCAAGAAGGACGACACGCTGACCGCTATCGACGGTGTCGCGATGCGCGGCCACACGCTGGAAGACGTTTCGAACCGCATGCGCGGCACGGTCGGCACCGAGGTCACGCTCACCATCCTGCGCGGCAACGCCAAGCCGTTCGACCTCAAGCTCACGCGCCAGTCGATCGAGGTCGAGCGTCTCACCTATCACCGCGAGGGTGACGTCGGTTACGTGAAGATCGTCGCCTTCTCTGATCGCACCGATCCCGACCTGCGTATGGCGGTGGCGATGCTCAAGAAGCAGATCGGTCCCTCGCTCAAGGGCTTCGTCATCGACCTGCGCAACAATGGCGGCGGCGTGCTGCAGGCCTCCATCGATGTGGCCGACGATTTCCTCAATGCCGGCGAGATCGTCTCGGTGCGCGGCCGCAACCCCGGCGCGGTCGAGCGCTATGACGCGCACTACGGCGACATCGCCGGCGGCAAGCCGGTCGTGCTGCTGGTCAACGGCGGCACGGCTTCCGCGTCCGAGATCGTGGCCGGCGCGCTCCAGGATCATCGGCGCGTGACGGTTGTCGGCACGCTCACCTTCGGCAAGGGCTCGGTGCAGTCGATCATGCCGCTCGACAACGGCGCGGGCGGTGCCCTGCACATGACCACGGCGCGCTACTACGCCCCCTCCGGCCGCTCGATCCAGGTCAACGGCGTCGTGCCCGACATCGTCGTCGCCGGCGGTCCCGGCGCACCCGAATACCAGCGCGAGGTCGAGCTTCCGCATCACCTGTTAGCAGAAGGTCCGCCGCCCAAGCCGCTCGGCAAGGCGATCCAGCCCCCGTCCGGCAAGGCGCCCGACGACTTCCAGCTCGCGATGGCGCTCGCCTTCCTGCACAAGACCCTCGCCGTCAACAACACGATGGCGCACATTTGAGCGCGGCGCGCGCTATTGCCGCCCGCCAACCCACGCCGCGCGCCACTTGTTAACGCCTCCGTAACTGTGTTTTGCGTTATCTTCACGGCATGGCTGCCATCAGCATGACCGGCGATTCCGCCAGCGCGAGAAGCGGGCTGCGCCTGCTGGCCTTCGCGTGGCTGGCATTGCTTGCCGCGCTGCTGCTGCTCGGCCTCGGCGTCATGCTGTTCGGCCGGCCGGTCGAGCCGATGGTCAGCTTCACCTTCCCGGAAAAGAAACCCCGCACCGCCGCCACCGCCCCGTCCCCCGGCCAGCCCGGCGTGCCGCCGCCCACCACATCGCCGCTCGCCCCCGCCACGCCGCCGCCGACCATCCCGGTGCCGCCCGCCACTGCCGTGCCGAGCAACATCACCCAGCCGATCTATGCCGGCCGCGCCCTGGTCGCCGATCCCCAGCTGATCGAGAACACCGCCCAGGGCCCGCTGCCCCGGATCGCCGCCGACGGCACGCCGCCCTACCGCGCCTACGCGGCGCCCGCGCTCGACAACGGCCATCCGCGCATCGCCATCGTGGTGAGCGGTCTGGGCATCTCCGCCAAGGCCACCGCTGCCGCGCTGGCCAGCCTTCCGCCGCAGGTCACGCTCGCCTTCGCGCCCTACGCCTCCGACGTCCAGCGCTGGGTCGCGGAAGCGCGCCGCGAGGGCCATGAGGTCCTCCTCGAAGTCCCGATGGAACCCTATGACTTCCCCGATTCCGATCCCGGCCGCTACACGCTGCGCGCCGGCGTCGCCGAGGACGCCAACACCCAGAACCTGACCTGGGCGCTCACCCGCTTCACGGGTTACACCGGCGTCACCAACCTCTTGGGCGGCCGCCTGATGTCGGATGCCGAATCGCTCGAGCCGGTGATGACCTATCTCGCGCGCCGCGGCTTGCTCTTCTACGACAACGGCAACGCCACGCACTCCGCCGCGCCCGACGTCGCCGCTCGCGCTGGCGTGCCGTTCGCGCAGGCCTCCGACACCATCGATTCCATCCAGACCGCGATGGAGATCGACCGCCAGCTCTCCGATCTCGAGACCCGGGCGCGCGCCAACGGCACCGCGTCCGGCGCCGGCTTCCTCTATCCCGTCACCATCGAGCGCGTGACCCAATGGGCACAGGGCCTGCCCAACCGGGGCTTTGTTCTGGTGCCCGCTTCCGCCATAGTTCTCCCGAAGAAATAACATCAAGCGCCCGCATGCCGCGCCAGGGCCTTCTCAAGCACGACGATCTTCCCTACCGCCCTTGTGTCGGCATCATGCTGATCAACAACGAGGGGCTGGTGTTCGTCGGCCGCCGCATCGACCAGACGGTCGAGGGCTGGCAGATGCCGCAGGGCGGCATCGACGACGGCGAGACCCCCGAACAGGCCGCGCTGCGCGAGCTCGAGGAAGAGGCCGGCACCGCCAAGGCCACGATCATCGCCCAGATGGACGAGTGGCTGACCTACGACCTGCCGCCGCATCTGCTCGGCGTCGCATTGCACGGCCGCTATCGCGGCCAGCGCCAGAAGTGGATCGCGATGCGCTTCACCGGCGAAGACAGCGACATCAACATCAAGACGCACGAGCCCGAATTCGCCTCGTGGAAATGGCTGGCGCTCGAGGCGCTGCCGCGCATGATCGTCCCGTTCAAGCGCGACACCTACATGAAAGTCATCGCCGCGTTCCGCGACGTGGCCGGCCCGGTCGTGTGAGCAAGGCGAAACGTCCGCCCATCGTGATGATCCATGGCGCCTTCGTCGGGCCGTGGTCCTTCGACAAATTCCGCGAGCCGTTCGAGGCCGCCGGCTACGAGGTCCACGCGCCCGTCCTGCGCTACCACGACAAGGGCATGCACCCGCCCGCCGCGCTGGGCGCCGTCAGCCTCGTCGACTACGCGAAAGATCTGGCCAAGGTCATCAACGGCCTCGACGAAACGCCCATCCTGCTCGGTCACTCACTCGGCGGCCTCCTGGCGCAGATGCTGGCGGCGAAAGGCAAGGCGAGGGCACTGGTCCTGCTCGCGCCCTGCGCGCCCTGGGGCGTCTTGCCGACCACCCTGTTCGAGATCGCCTCGGCGCAGACGATGATGCTCAACGGCCCGATGTGGAATCAGGTCCTGAAGCCCAGCTACGACGTCGCCGCCCACGCCTCGCTGGACAAGCTCCCGCGCGACGTGCGCAAGCGCGTCTATGCCCAGTTCGTCCCCGAATCCGGCCGCGCCACCTTCGAGATCATGCACTGGGGCTGGGACGCGACCCGCGCCAGCCACGTCAACGCATCGGCCGTGAAATGCCCGGTGTGGTGCGTCACCGGCGAGCACGACAAGATCAACCCGCCCGGTACCGTCCGGCGCATCGCCGCGCGCTACGGCAGCCACGCGACCTTTCACGAAATCCCGGGCCACAGCCACTGGCTGCTCGAAGAGCCTGGCTGGGACGACATCGCCGCCGTCGCGCTCAACTGGCTGAAAGCGCTCTGAGCGATCTACCCCAAATGGGGTAGACGATTTGGGATTGTTGCGTGGCCCACGCCGCCGGAAGCTTGCTTCCGCGAACTGTTCGAAGCGGGGCGAAGATGAACACGCGCACACTCCTCTTGTCGGCATCTGTCCTTGTGCTGCTTGCCAGTCCCGCGGCCGCGCGCAACGGCGCCTGGTATGTCGGCGGCGACTTCGGCGGCACGATCGTCGAGGACATCCAGTTCGATTTCGGGCTTGCGCCCACCATCCCGTCGGCAGCCAATAGCCAGATCGTCCTCAACCACGATTACGGCTTCGACGGCGCGCTGTTCGTCGGCTACGACCTCGGCCAGTTCCGCATCGAGGCTGAAACGGCCTACAAGGTTGCGAACGTCAGCGACATCGACTCATCGATCGTCATTCCGCCGGCGTTCCCGACCCCCTTCACGCTCGTGCCGGCCGGCGGCGGCCACACCAGCGCCTTGTCGTTCATGGTCAACGGGATGCTCGACTTCGGCGACGATGACGGCATCAGCGGTTTCGTGGGCGGCGGCGTCGGCGTCGCGCGCATCGACTACAACAACATCCGCACCTTCTCCAACCACGACGTCATCGACGATTCCGACACCCGCTTTGCCTGGCAAGTCGTCGCCGGCGTCCGCCAGGCCATCACCGACAACATCGACATCACGGTGAGATATCGCTTCTTCAACGTCGACAACATCCGCACCGTCGACTTCCGCGGGCTCGACTCGGACTCGCGCTTCCACAGCCACAGCCTGCTGGCGGGCATCACCTTCAACTTCGGCGCCCCGCCTCCGCCGCCTCCGCCGCCACCGCCCTCCGCGCCGCCGGCGACCGAGACGCCCGCGGAGACCCCGCACTGACGTAGAGGTCTGTCATGCGCAAATGGCATCTGCTGGCCGGCGCCTGCATCGCCGCGCTGCTGTTTTCGGCGCCTGTCACCGGCCAGGAGGTTCCGCCCAACCCGCCGCCGTCATCGCATGGTGACGGCGACGGCAAGCGCTGCATCGAGAAAGAGGACCTGATCGACGGCTTCGACTCCGGACTGGAGCAGGAGATCGACAGCGATCCCCAGGTCGCGGCGGCGCAAAAGGCCGTGGAGCTCGCCCAGCAGGAGCTTGATCGCGCAAAGGGCCGTGCCGCGAAGGCCGACGCGAATCTTGCGACCGCCGCCGCCAACGTCGCGTCCGCGGGGACCGCCGCAACCACGGCCGCGGGTCATGCCGCGCTGGCAGCCGCGATCAAGGCACTTGGCAACGCCGTGACACGCGACGTGGCCGCCCACACGGCGGTGGACGTGGCGCAACAGCAATTGAACAACGCCCAGGCGGCCCTCGATGCGCTCCGCAAGAAGGTGAACAAGAAGATCATCGAGCGATACCGTCCCGGTGACATGTGCCCCGAAGGCGGGCAGGAGCGGGTGGAAGAACCGCCGCCCAAGGAACACTCGAGCAATCCGGGCGGCGGAGGCATTTTCGATCACGTCACCATCGGCGTCGGTGTCGGCATCGGCGGCGGCGACCACCATCACCACGACGACGACCACCCCCGCGACGACCACCACGACCACCACGACTAACGCCGACCGCGAAGCGGGGCAGAAGCCGCGCCCCTTTTCCCCTCTTGTCATCCCCGCGAACGCGGGGACCCAGAAGGTGCGCGCCCGCGCGCCAAGGACTCACTGGCGCCAAGCCCCGTCCGCCGCTAACCTCTCCCCATTCCCCACATCGCGAGAGGCCCACCCATGCCGCACCCCCATGCGCACACGATCGGCGACAAGGTCCGCATAACCGACGGCCCTTTCTCAGGTCACCAAGCCACCATCCGCGCTATCACCGGAGACCAGCTGACCGTCGACGTCACCGCGAAGACCCTCACCGTCCCGATCACGGTGCATCCGCACCAAGTTGAACAAGCGGAAGGATGTGAGTGAACAATTTGCTGTATTCTGTTCGCGCCACGATTTGGGGGCGAGATCGTCCAAATGAGCCCAGTAGGGAGAACCGCAGAGCTTGGCTTCCTCCGGCAGGTCGTCAACAAGCTCGTAATACGACCAATCTCCCCTAGCCCATTCAGCCAAGAAACTCTGCGCGCAGCAGGTTTAGTGAGGGGCAAAATCACGCCAAATGGCTTGCTTGGCTTGTTGCCGGGAGGCAACGAGCCGCTTCAGCTACTATCCGACCAGTTGTTCTCGGCTCTTCCGGGTGTGGAGCGCGGAGTTAGATATCCCGACTTTGAAGCAGAGGTCTTCTCTCAGGTCATTGCACAGTTTTCCGACCGCCCAGGAGCTTCCATTGGCATCGACGACGTAAACGGTCTTTGGACTAGCCTCGAAACATGGTTCGCAAAGCGCGTAACGACACGAACGGTCTTTGTGCCGTGCATGATCTCACCTTGGCCCTCACCCGAATTTCGGATCGGTCCGGTACTCTTCACATTCTTGGAGGACGTCAAAAAGAAATACACTGATCCGAGTGCGCAGGATTGGCGCGAACTTCATCTAAACAGTCTACTGGAAGCGGCCGCGCGCGATGGTGCGCATTGGATGGCCGAAGTCGACATAACCGGATGTGACACTGAGAGATCTCAAGAAGTCGCAAATCTGGCTGTTGATCTCGCGATCATCGCCATTCAATTGGCGATGCCTTACATGGGCGTCAAGAACATGTCGCGGCTATTCGATAGAAGGGGTACCGGCCAAGTCGTTACGGCGCATAGAGCACATGGAATATTCAGTGGAGGTTTTTTCAGAGTCGATCCCGGAACTGCGATTGGTCCGAACTTCTTAGCGAAGGTTGTGAATGATACCGCGCCACTTATCCGCGCTGTAGGCCACTGTGTGAATTCATACTCAACAGGTTCCTATCGGTTGCCGGTGATCGAGCAAGCTTGGTGTGATGCCGCGTACTGGCTTCAACAGGGGTTGGTCGAGGCGATTGACTCAATTGCGGTTGCGAAACTAGAGACAGCAATAGAAGTCTTGCTCAAGTCCGAAAGCGGGTCTGGTAGTGAGAAGCGCATGTTGCTTGCGCTAAACGCCTTCTTCGGCCTTAACGAGACAGACACCATATCCCCCACTTCGCAGACAACTGCGAAGCAGTTTGCGAAGGGATTTGTTCGAGATAGGTCGCGGATTCTTCATGGCACTTGGTCGACGTTAAATGCGCGTTTGAATGAAAGTCGCAGCTCGTTAGAACACGTCGCGATGACCATCATCCGCGCCAGCGCTATCGAAATCGACCAGTATGCGAACGTGCCAGGAGCCGACGATGACGTGGAGAAATTCATGAGCTGGATTTCAAACAAGCGCGAGCACGCCAGCCCTTGATCTATACCAGATTATCCCATGTGCGACTTGCGAACGAGCGCTCTTCGCCGCCAATAATCGCAAGATAAATAGCCGGTTGTTTCTGTCCGAGTGTGCCCCATCCACTTTTGCACCAGCGTGAGTGGTACTCCCTTAAGAATTCCTGCCACTGCGTAGCTATGCCGGAGAGATTTTGGCATGCAGAGCGCAGGCTCAATGCCGCACTCGATCATAACGGCCTTGACCCTCTTCCAGACTGTAGTGCGGCCGAAGGTCCAAAGAATACAGCATTCTGTTCACTGACGAACTTCGTCGCTGAGGGCAGATATCTTCAATTCTTATGACGCTGCGCTCGTTTGGTGAATTGCGAGCCGTCGAAACTTATGCCGTTGGAAACACCACCGGCTCCGGCGTGATCACGTGGATCAGCACATCGGTCTCGGCGTGCAGCGCGTGGCTCTCGCCCGGCGGCGTGCGGATGAAATCGCCGGCGGCGATGTGAAGCTCGTTCAGCCGCCCGCGCCCCGACACGACATAGATCTCCTCGCCACCCGGATGATCGTGCATCGGGCACACCGATCCCGCCTTGAAGCGCAGCAGGAACGAGCCGCGTCCGTCCGTCATGTTCAGCGGCGCCAGGTCGACGCCGTCGAACACCGGCCGCCAGCGCGCCGCCGCCTCTTTCTGGTGATGCATGGGCATGGCTGTGTTCCCGGCGGTGACGGTGCAGGATAGCACAGGGCCGCGCCCGATGACGGCGTGCCTAGTTCGTCGCGGCTGTCGGGGCAGGGGGCAGCGGAATGCTCTGATACCGCTTGCGGAAATCCGTCATGAAATTGCGCAGCGTATCGACTGACGCGATCTGCGCCGCCTTGTTGCGGAAGTCCACGCCATGCGTATCGATGCTCTGCGCCAGCACCGCGAACGCCGCCGCGTCCGGGCTCGCCTGCATCTTCGGCCCGAAATTCGTGCGCAGCCGTTCCAGGCTAGGCTCATCGTTGGAGAGCGAATACGCCACCGCCGCGCGCATCACCGCCAGCCGTTCGTCGGCGCTGAGCGGCGCGGCGTCGCTGTAGCGCGTGCCCAGCATCTCTTCCGCCTTCTGGCCCGCGACCGCCCAGTTGCCGCTCTCCCAATAGATGTCGGCGCGCAGGCGCTGGGTGTCCGGTGCCTCATCCACCGCGATCAGGTCGAGCGCGTTGTTCCATTGCTTCAGCGCCGCGAACGCGCGTGCCTCCAGCAGCAGGCGCTGGTGCTGCACGGTGTCGGGCAGGGTGGAAAGCTGCGTCGCGCGGATCAGGTCCAGCGCGTCCTCCGCCTTGCGGTCCATCAGATAGACCATCGCCAGCCGCGTCGCGACCTGCGCCCGCGCGACGCCGTCCAGACGCTTGTTGATCTGGTATTTGAGCAGGTTTTCGGCCGGCTCCAGCAGGTCCACGGCGATCAGCCGGTCCGACATCTTGCGGATCATCTCGTCGCCGTCCGGCCCGATCGGTGTCAGGTCGATGAAATCGAAGAAGATCGCCAGCGAATCCACCGGCTTCAGCTTGTCGGCCTTGCCGCCGATGAACAGCGAGGTGAACGCCGCGCGCATGTCGTCCTGGGCATGGCGCGCCAGCTCGTTGTTGGGGAACGCCTCGACCGCGATGCGCAGCGTACGCAGGCCGTCACGCCACTTCTGCTTCTCGAAATACAGCGACGCCAGCTTGCGCAGCGTCTTCATCTCCAACTCGTCGCCGCGCCAGCGGAAGCGCAGCTTCTCCAGCACCTTGATCGCGGTCTGATCGCTCAGCACGCCGGCCTTCAGCGCCGCGTCGGTGCGGTAGTAGATCGACTCTACGGCTGCGCGCTCGTCGCCGCTGCGCTCCACCGCGTCGAACAGTGCGCCGGCCTCGTGCCCGCGGTCTTCCGACGCCAACAGCCGCGCCTTCACCAGGTTTGCCGCCACCTGCGTCTTGGGCTGCAACCCGCCCGGGATGCGCAGGCTCGCTGAATCCGCGATCTCCATGTTGCCCAGCGCCAGTGCGGCCTCGGCCTTGGCGATACGCGCCCGCGCCTGCCACTCCGCCGGATACATCTTCAGCACGCCCTCGGCGCGGCCCAGATCGGTCAGCGCGGCCTGCCAGTCTTCCATCTTCGTCTCGATCATGCCGCGCCACATCAGCGCGTGCGGATCGCCGTCGAACGCCGCGCCGGCGATGTCGTTATGCGCGTCGCGATAGCGGCCCATCATGTAGTTCGCTGCCGCACGGATGATCTGCAGCTGCCGGTCGCTCAGCAGCGTCGGATCCTTGGACTGCATCAGGTTGACGATGCCCAGCGCCTCGGCGCCGAATTCGTTGGCGACATAGAACCGCGCCAGCGCCAGCCGCGGCAGGCCCGCGCGCTCGTCGCTCAGCCGCGCCATTGCGGCACGCAGATGCCGTTCGGTCGACAGGAAGCTTCCGCCGGTGAATTTTCCCCACTTCGCGAAATTGACATATGTCGCGCCGCCCGCTGCCGACGCCACGGCCGATGGCGAATCCGCGATCGGGATCGACGGCGGCGTCAGCGCCAACCCACCCGCATGCGTGATCGTCACCCGCGAGTGATCCATCGCGACGCTCAGGTCGTCGACATAGGGCAGCAGAACCAAACCCGACGCCGATTTCAGCACGCCGAACTCGGCATAGTCGTGGCTCGCCAGCATCGCGCGCCCAACCGCGGACGGCACGAGTATGAGCTGATCTCCCGCCACCGGATCGGTCACCGTCACCGGATGCGTCGCACCCGGCAGCAACGTGCTCAGCGAGGAATGCGTCGCGTCGTCCTGGTTGCGCGAGAAGCCGATGGAGATCGGATGTTCGCTCACGCTGGGGCCGATCGCGACCTTCAGGTTGGCGCCGTCCGCATGCGCGCCGACTTCGGCGGTGGTCTTCAGCGTGATGCGCAGCACCGTGACGCCGTCCGCCGACGCGGCTTCCAGCGCGGTGGGAAAATCCTTGAGCGCGTTCTTGAGCTTGTCCACGTCCAGCGGCGGCGCGCCTTGCAGCACGACCCACACCGTCAGCCCGCGCAGGAACACGGCAGAGCCGCGGTCGGCCGCGCCGGTGAAGGTCAGCACCGCGCCGCTGCGCGTCAGTTGTCCGCTCACGCTCGGCGGCACATAGCCCAGCGTGACGCCGTCCAGCGTCTGCATAGGCGTGACGGTCACCGGATCCGGCGGTGGAACCGGCGGCGCGTTGGCGGCGGCCAGCGTCTGTGAAGTGCCCGCGATCGCGGCGGCCTGCTCGGCGGAAATGCCGGCCGGCGGCTTGCCGGTCATCGCCGTGACCGTCGGCTTGGCCATGCCCGGCGGGCGGTAGGCGTCGGCGTCGGTCTTCGGCGCCAGGATGTCGAGCACCACCTTGGTGCCCGTCTTGAAGTCGTGGAAGCCCGAGGTGGAGTCGACGTCGAACTCGACGACGGTGGAGCGGTTGTCGATGCGCCAGATCGCGTTCTTCACCCAGGGCGGCGCGAAGCGCGCGATGGACGACACGTCGACCCGCGCCAGCTCGGCGAAGCGGATGCCGATCTTCCCGGCGCCCGGCATCACCGAATATTTGACGTCATGCGGCCAGTCGAACACCAGCCGCGTGAAATTCTGATAGCCACCCGCCCGCACCGCGATCGTCGGCAAACCATTCACGTCCACCGTCTTGGGCGGCGGCGGAGGCGGTGGCGGAAGATCCGGCGGTGTGCCCGCGAAGCTCTGCGGCACAAGGTCGATTGCCACCTGGTTGGCCGACGTGCTGGCATGGATGCGCACCGGCTGTGCCAGCGCGAAGCGATAGGTGCGTCCGTCGCCATCGACGCGCGGGCCGTTGGCGTAGGCGCTCGCGTTCTGCGCGATGGTCGTCGCGGTGATGCTGCTCTTGCGGTCGAACACCAGCGTGAGCACGCCGCCGTCGACCGAGGCGTGCACGTTGCTCTTCGGCGTGAAGGTGAAAAGCAGCCGCGCGAAGCCGCTCGAGGTTGTGACGTTCAGCGTGTCCGCCGCGGCGCCCGTGGCGCCCGCCAGCACGAGCACCATCGCCGCCAGCAGGGGGCGAAGACAGCGCGCGGGCAGGGACGTCAGCATCCTGTTTCCATTGTCGCCGGAGCGGGCTTAACCGTCCGTAAACCGTGATTTCTCAGTGCGTCAGCGGCGTGGGCGATCCGCTGGCCGGCGCGGCGGCGGGCGGCGGCGTAGCTGCCGCGGCCTGGGCCGGCGCAGGGGTCGTCGCACTCGGCTTCGGCGGTGTGACAGCGGCTGGCGCTTGCGACGGAGTCGTGGCGGCGGGCTTTGGCGGTGTCGCACTGGCGGCCTGCGCCGGCACGGGCATCGTGGCCGTCGGCTTGGGCGGCGTGGCCGCTGCGGCCTGGCTCGGCGGGTTGTCGAGCGTCACCGGCGGATTGGTTGGCTTCGGCGGCGGCGTCGTGCGCGCCACATGGTGCGGCGGACGATGCGGCTTCGGCGGCGGCGCAGCAGCGGCTGTCGTCGTCGGCTTGGCAGGTGCGGGAGCCGGGGTGGCGGCGGCAGGCTGCGGCTTTGCCGGGGCCGGCGGCGGTGTGGTCGCGGCCGTCTGCAAGGGCTTGGCCGGTGCGGGTGCAGCGGCAGGCGGAGTCGCGGTTGCCGGAGCCGGTGCGGGCGGCGGTGTCGCCGCGGCGGTCTGCTGCGGCGGGTTGTCGAGCG
>JADMIO011409275.1_pt1 | contig 73699 bp, 58 predicted proteins | sample 8958161 | NCBI WGS metagenome assembly JADMIO01 (sample SAMN16585339, study PRJNA669376) | soil metagenome | isolation source: Crop rotation soil | place: USA: Cullars Rotation, Alabama | collected 2011
GCCGCGACTTCAAGTCACGTGAATTCCAAGCTTCGGATCCCACTGTGCTGGAAAGAGGGTATTCAAATTGATTTCCAGTTGTTACACTGCTGGCTGGATTTCGGCGACTACCCTGCCAGGCTGGGAACCGATCGGGGTGGTCGAGGGGGATCCAAATCTCCTTTCTGAACTTAGACACAACTTGGGTACGGTAAGTTTCGTGAGCCACGAATTATCGGTTGGTCCGCGCTGACATCGCCGCGCGTCCGTGGGTTGAAATGGAAGTTGATTCCACCGATCTGCCGAATTCGTTGCTCCACACTTTCCGCTGGGGATCTAACATGCGTCTCGATTACAGCACGGGACCTTCCCGCATTCTGATCGCCGACGATAATCAACAGAACTGCGAACTCCTGGAAGCCTATTTGGCGGGAGAAGGCTATCTGATCGATTTCTCGAACGACGGCGAAGCCACTCTGAAACAGGTCGAACGCGAACAGCCAGACCTGATTCTGTTGGATATCATGATGCCGCGGATGAGCGGCTACGAAGTCTGCGAACGGTTGAAGAAGTCGGAAATCACCTGCGACATCCCGATCATCATGGTCACCGCGCTCAACGAATCGGGTGACATCGAAAAGGCCGTTAACGCCGGGGCCGACGATTTCCTCTCGAAGCCGGTAAACAAGCTGGAACTGACCACCCGCGTCCGGTCACTGCTGCGAGTCCGCCATTTGACCAACGAACGCGACCGCCTGCTGGCCTATCTGGCCGAAGTCGACGGCCTGGTGGAACGCATCCCGAACATCCCGTCGATGTAAGGCAACGTAGGTTGGGCTTCCAGCCCGACCCGTCGTGGTTTGCAGCGTACTCGCGACAAACCCGACCACGTTACGGCTCCATCGCAGTCCTTCGTTGAGCCTTCGAGACACAGAGCGTCGCACCGCACGGTCAGGCTGGAAAGCCTGACGTACGTCGGACTTTCTAGTCTGACGCGAAGTCGACCGGCGCGGATTGCAAATCCGGCGCCACGCGGTCAGGCTGGAAAGCCTGACGTACGTCGGCCTTTCCAGGCTGACGCGATCGGCGTCCAATCATCCCTTGCCCCAAACTGTCAGGCTGGAAGGCCTGACGTACGTCGGCCTTTCCAGTCTGACGCGAAGTCGACCGGCGCGGATTGCAAATCCGGCGCCACGCGGTCAGGCTGGAAAGCCTGACGTACGTCGGCCTTTCCAGGCTGACGCGATCGGCGTGCAATATTCCCTTGACCCGCACGGTCAGGCTGGAAAGCCTGACGTACACAGAAAATTCGCGCGAATCCGCAGATTTATTTGCGTTGACCGGCGCAATTGCTCATAATTAACGCATTCTTGATTTTCCCATGGAGTGTCGGGCCAAGATTCTCATCTTGTTTGTTCTATATTTCGGAAAGGCTGAATCGCGATGAGCACTTCTCAGCCCAAACAATCCAATCGAGATCTCGAAGCCACAGCCATTCCAGGAACAAGTCAGACGCCGTCATCCGAAGACGTCAACGTATCGGACTTCAAACCGAACAGCACGGCTGCTCCGAATCTTGACGCCACCATCGTCGGCCCCGGCGCCGCCGAAACGCCCAAGTCCGTCGCCAAACCCAGTGCGGAGCCAAAAAAAGTGGAACCACAAACCAATCCGCAATCCAAACCCAGCGGCGAGAAGAAGGCCACCCAACTGGGCGACTTCAAACTCGTCAAGAAACTGGGGCAGGGGGGCATGGGCGAAGTCTTCCTCGCCCACCAGGTCAGTCTCGACCGCCAAGTCGCCCTGAAGGTCATGAACAAGCAGTTCTCGAAGCAGGAGAACTTCGTCAAGCGGTTCAAGCGCGAGGCCCAGACGATGGCCAAGCTGAACCACCCCAACATCGTCCAAGGCTATGCCGTCGGCGAAGAGCAGGGCCTGTTGTACCTGGCCATGGAACTGGTCAAGGGACACGACCAGGGCCGCAGTCTGCAGGACTGGATGAACAACCAGCAGAAGCTGGAAATTGGCGATGCGATCCACGTCACACTGATCATCGCCGATGCGCTCAAGTATGCCAACGAAATGAGCTTGATTCATCGCGACATCAAGCCCGACAACATGCTGATCACCGAAAAGGGTGTGGTCAAACTATCGGACATGGGACTCGCCAAGGCCACCGACGAAGACATGTCGATGACCCAGAGCGGCGCCGGTCTGGGCACACCGTATTACATGCCCCCCGAACAGGCCAACAACGCCAAGTACGTGGATCACCGAAGCGACATCTATGCCCTGGGTTGCACCCTGTATTACTTCCTGACCGGAGAACTCCCCTTCAAGGGCACTTCCGCGATGGAACTGATCATGGCCAAGACCAAGGGGACCTTCGCTCGTGCGCGGTCGTTGAACAAAGAGATCCCCGAAAAGCTCGATCTGATCCTCGACAAGATGATCGCCAAGGATCCCAAGTCGCGGTACCAGACCTACGACGAACTGATCCGCGATCTGCAATCACTCGGCCGAGCGAATCCGGTCCTGTCGTTCATTTCGAGTACCGGCGTTGTGGCTGCGGCTGCCCCTGCCTCGGTGATGGGCGGTAGTACGGTCAACGCAGGGCTGAATGCGACGGTGGCCAAATCGCTGAACGGATCAGGCGCCACTACGAATGCCGGTCCCGGAGCCACCGTCAGTTCATCCAAAATCAATGTCCAGGACAACGAGCAGTGGTATGTCCTCCAGACTCAGCCCAACGGCCCGCCCAAGAAGGCCAAGTTCACCACCGGCCAGATCAAGCAGTTGCTCAAGTCAGGTGCACTCGATGGCAAGATGAAAGCCTGCTTGACCAACAGCAACGACTATCGACCACTGGCAAGTTACCCCGCCTTCGAGCAGGTCATGAAGGCGAAAGTCGTCCAGGCCCAAGCCGCCAAGAAGTCCACAGACTACGACAAACTCTACAAACAAATCGACCGCCAACAACGCTGGCGTCCGTGGGTCAAGTGGTTCAAGGGCTTCTTCGACGGCGTGAAGGGTTTGATCTCGCTGTTGATTTACCTGGCGGTGCTGATCGGCATCGGCGTGGGCCTGTGGATCTATTGGCCGACGATCTACGCCGCGATTCAATCCCGCGCTCCAGGCGTCTTGCCGTCAGGTCAAACCGCCCCCGCACCGACACCGGCCCCACTCCCAGCCGCCCCGCCAGTTCTCCCGGCGGGGCAGACAGAGTAGGCGAACGTCGGTATTTAAGAGGCCCCTAACAAAACTGCTCGGAGGGGGTGGCACGCCCAGAAGGTACTCCTGATGGGCGTGGCGAGCGCCGCCTGACTCGCCACACCCTTCGCCGTTTTCGTTATGTTGGGGCCTCAGGGACGTGCCACCCTTTTGTTATGGATTCTTAATTGGGGTCGGGTGTTCAGAATTCAGATTTGGCAGGCCTGCCAATTCTGAATTCTGAACACCCGACCCCGCTTCTTACCACTTCCACCCTCGACTAATCCCACAATTCGGTATAATCGTTGAAGTCAACGGTTGAGAGATCCAATTCTGCACGCATCCGCGAAAGACGATATGTCTGTTTGACGAAACAATGAGCAAGACGCGCGCTCGTAGTAACCCGATTCATCGGGTTTCAAATGCGAGAGTCGAGCGCAGCGAGACGCGAGGAGTGAACCGAAATGATCAAGCATCAAATCCCATGCTCGAAGTTCTCTCTTGTTGCCATCACCCTCGCGATCGGTCTTCTCACCGCCCTCCCCAACTCGCTATTCGCCCAAGCCGGCCAGGCCCTGACCGAAAAGGTGGTCAAGGACTCCATCGAAAAGGGCAAGCAATACCTGATTCAGCAACAATCAGACAACGGGTCCTGGACCGCACTCGAATACACCGTCGGCAAGTCCAGCCTGGCCCTGATGACCCTGATAAATTGCGGGATGACCATTGAAGACGAACCGGTGCAACGGGGACTCAAATTCCTGCGCACGGTTCGCGAACCGGACATGACCTACGAACTCTCCCTGCACATCATGGCGCTGGCCGCTGCGAAGGACGGGAACAAAGACAAGGGCAAGATCCTCAGCCTGTCCACCAAGTTGGCCCGCATCCAGCGCAAGGATGGAGACAACGCCGGGGGCTGGTCCTACAACTTCGGCGAAGGCCGTGGCCTCGGCGATCCCGACCGCAGCAATTCTCAGTTCGCGGTCCTTGGCCTGCGAGAGGCTCAATACGCCAACGTCCCCGTCGATCGCGAGGTCTGGGAACTGATCCGCCAGTACTGGACGACTCAGCAAAGTGCCGACGGGGGCTGGAACTATCACGGCAAGATCAACACTCATAGCACCGGCAGCATGACCGTGGCCGGGATCACGACGCAGGTCATCGTCGAAACGATGCTGCGGGATGAAGCCGACGAGAACCCCGATGGGTCGCCCAACTGCTGCGGCAAACCCCAGACCAACGATTCACTCGACCGCGGCCTGAAGTGGCTCGAACGCAGCTTCGCTGTCGGACACAACCCCGGTAGCGGCGGGGGCGGGGCACTCTATTATCTCTACGGTCTGGAACGAGCTGGCCGGTTGAGCGGCAAGAGGTTCATTGGGAACCACGACTGGTATCGCGAAGGGGCCGACTTCCTGATCCGCATGCAGTCACCCCGAGACGGCAGTTGGCGCGGGCAGGGTCACGGTGAAGCGGACGAAGTTGTGTCCACCTGCTTCTCGCTGCTGTTCCTGTCGAAGGGTCTGGCCCCCGTCCTGATCAACAAGCTGGAATACGACTCCGAAAACGCCGATCCCAAGTCGGACCAGTCCTGGAACCGTCACCGCCACGACATCCGCAACCTGACCGACCTGATCACCGGTCTTCCCGGCTGGCCGAAACTGGTCACCTGGCAGCAACTCGACATTAACGTCGTCACGCAACGCGGCGGGCTGGAAGATCTGATGCTGTCGCCCATCCTCTACATCAGCGGCGACAAGGCCCCCAACTTCACCCCCGCCCAGATTTCATTGCTGCGCCAATATGTGATCAACGGCGGTTTCATTCTGGGAGTCGCCACGTGCACCAAGACCGATTTCGACCGCGGCTTCCGCGAAGTCGTCCGGCAAATGTATCCCGATGGCGAGAGCCAACTAAAACGCCTGACCGCCGAACACCCCGTGTTTCGCAGCGAATACCTGATCGATCCCGATGCCACCGAGTTGTGGGGCGTGGATGTCGGCTGCCGTACCAGCATCATGTATTCGCCGCATGATCTGGCCTGCCTGTGGAACAAATGGAACATCGTCGAACCACCCAAGCGCTCGCCGCAGATGAAGGCCATGATCACGAAATCCACCCGCGTCGGCATCAACATCGTCGCCTACGCCACTGGCCGGGAACCACCCAGTGCCCTGGCAGATCATCAATTGGAAACAGCCGCCACCAGCAACGACGAACTGGAACGGGGCTTCCTGCAGGTGGCGAAGCTGCGTCACACCGGCGGCTGGGACGCCGCGCCACATGCCGTCCGCAACCTGCTGATCGCCCTCAACACCTACGCCGGAGTCACCGCCAACACCAAGGTCAAGAACATCACGCCGGTTGATGAATCGCTGAAAAACTACCCGCTGATCTACATGCACGGCCGCAATTCGTTCTCGTTCAACAAGCAGGAACAGGAGCGACTGAAAACTCAGATCACTCGCGGCGCCGTCTTCTTCGCTGACGCCTGCTGCGCCTCACCCCAATTCGACAAGAGTTTTCGCGAGCTGATGCTCCAACTCTTCCCCGAGCACAAACTGACCCGCATCCCCGCCAACCACGAACTGTTCACAACCAAGGTCGCCCACGACCTGCACGACGTCCGCCGCCGCGAACCCAACTCGGGCGAACCGGGCAAACCCTTCAAACCAACCACCATCGTGGGTGAACCAGTCCTTGAAGGCATCGAAATCGACGGCCGCTACGTCGTCATCTACAGCAAATACGACCTCAGCTGCGCCCTGGAACGCCAAGCCTCTGCCGCCTGCGCCGGCTACCTGACCGAAGACGCGGTCAAGATCGCAGTGAATGTGGTGATGTATTCGATATTGCGATAAGAAAATGCGCTCGTAGTAACCCGATTCATCGGGTTTCAAATCCGAGAGTCAAGCGCAGCGAGACGCGAGGAGTCAAGTCAAATCCTGGCCCAGGGCCGCGCTCGCTGCGCGGGCTAGTCCTGAGTTGATTTCCTTCGGTCCGTTCAGTGCGAAGTAGATCCTAATGCGGGTCCAATCGAATGGACTTACGACTCATGACAAACTTCTGGTAGAATAATCGGATACACGATTCGCAATTGCAGAGCAGAGAACAACCATGTACGAGCAAATTCCCGTTGAAGTCTTGGAACAACATGTCGGCCAGTGGATCGTGTGGGATGAAGACGCACGCTGTGTGGTTGGCTGTGGAGTGACACTGGACGAGGCTGAAGATCAGGCTGAAAGCGCCGACCCCAGTCATCTGCTCCGGGTGCATCACGTCTTTCCTGCAAATGAAGAAATTGCGGGGATGCTGTGATATTTGAGTTCCCGTATATGGAACTTCAAGCAGGCATCTTTCGTCCGATGATTGCCATCACTCTTGTCGGACCAAATGGCAAGCGACGCCTCTTGGATGGTCTGCTGGATACAGGCGCTGACCGTACGATTTTTCCAATTCGTGAAGCCCGTACCGTGGGGCTCGCGCTATCGTCCGTGCGCGCTGGAATGGTCAAGACCGCCGGCGGAGTCACGATTCCGTTTTACTTGTCCGAAGCCATTTTGGAACTTCGCAGTGCCGGGAGTGTGGTCAGTTGGCAAACTGAAATTGCCTTCGCTCCCGAACCGCTGGGTATCATTCACCTGGGCACTCGCGGATTCCTCGAATACTTCCACACAACATTTCGTGGTCCGGAGCGGACAATCACGTTGCTGCCAATGACGACACTGCCAGCCGTGCCAATGGGAACTCCTTCGGGAACTTAAGGCAGCCTGCTCGGCTGGTTGCAACTGGTTTTTTAACCGGAGGGATCAGAGCGACATGGAGGAATTCAGTCACAACGCAATCGAATGCCACAGCGGCTTGCAAATTGCTTCGCTCACACTGTTTCAAGAACCCACGCTACCATGCTGATGACGAATCGCCATGAGCACGACAGTACCTGTTTTATTTGGTTGCGTTGACAACACAGTCTCGTTTCCACCAGGCTCTACGTGCGGAGACGCGTATGACTGGCCTGGGTTGGAGGCACTCCATGAGGCGGGAAATTTGTGGTGGCACTGGTCCCGCAACTGGTGGCACCTGTTCTTGACCCATGAATTGGCAGAAGCACTGGATCTAAACGGTCTTGAACTGCTCAATGAAGAGTGCGTTACGATTTCGGTGGAAGAACTCGGCGAAACGATCCACGCGATAGAGTCCGTTCTCCTGCACCTGAGAAATAGGGAACCACGGCCGGAAGACGTCAAGGATGACTGGCATTATGATCGCGTGACGCGACCTGAGCATTTGGCGTTCCTCGACGAGATTGAGCCAAGTCATAACAGTAACGACCATCATGACGGGGACGATCGCAAGATTGCCGCGTCTTATTACTGCTTTCTAAAGTCCCTGCATGCAGTGGCGACTGAGGCATTGAATTCAAACCGAAGTCTACTCTGGGTGCAAACCCAACCGTGAATTATTTCATGCATCGCCCTGAAGGGGCGGCGGATATCAGCCGAGGGACAGCGAGTGCAACGAGCGCCGCACTGGGTTACGATTATTGTGTTGTGATTCTTGCCCTGAATGGGCAACGGAACACTGAAGATTTTCCTCCGCCCCTACAGGACGATCGCCGTATATTCGGCCTTTACCCAAGGCGGCACTCGCTGCGCGAGCTGGCCCTGGGCTGATTACCTTCGGCCCCTTCAGGGCAATGAGATGAACGCATACATTCACTAACAGCCGCTGGATATCGCCGTCGCGCATTGGCAGAGTCAGAATCTCGTGCTGCGTCCACCGGCGGCATTGGAGGACATCGAACAGACCCTACAGCATTTTGCCACGGAAGACGTCCGCGAACTCTATCTGCAGCTCGACGGTTTTGCGGATCACGCATACTGTCAAAACCAGTTTTGTCTGTGGTCTCTGGAAACGGTTCGAGCAGAGAACGATATCAATCCCACGCAGATCATCTGGTTCGCCGATTTCCTGATCTTCTCGCATCAATATGGATTCAAACCGGAAACGCCTCAGGTCTCTTCGGTGCATCTGATCTATAACGACGACCTGAACGAGACGCGAAAGCTCGCCGATTCGGTCGCCGAGTTTCTGCACCTATTGGTCCACGATCCGATTTCCATTGAATTGCTTCCCATAACGTCAGAGAGTCCCCGTCCACCAAATCTGCTTGAACGACTCGGTGCCTGGTGGCGAGGCCGGGCGTGATGGCATTGAACCGACGGCAAATGCAGCGTATCGTCTGGATATCAACAATTCTTCCAGCCCTTCACCGATTCAAATCAATGGCCCCGACTGCACGATCTTCCGATCCGCGAAATCGCGACGAATTGGAAATTGTGCACGAAGCAAACAAGTCGCCGCGGGTCGTCATCGCTTTACTGTTGGTACTACCTGTCATCGGGTACGTGATTGAGCAAACCGTTCGCAGTTTCGTCATTCGCGATATTTGTGTCGTGTTGGCCTGGTTGATCTACTTTGGCGTCGCTTGTTATCTCGAATCTTATCCGCTGGCATTCATGTTGATCGGGATGGTGTTTCTTCCCGCCTTACCGGCTGTCACCGATCCACCGGGTGCATATCCTTCGGGAATCATTTTTACGGGTGGATTATTTGGGTTCATGTTTGGAATCGTCGTCGCCAGACTGTCAGAGACTTGGTTGAATCACATCAAGCGTCGTCAAAATCGAGCGACGATCCACAAACACGAAAACGTCGCTTCGGTCATGCCCACGACCGACAACTAACATCATCTCCCTGAAGGGGCGGCGGATATCAGCCCAGGGCCAGCGAGTGCAACGAGCGCCGCCCTGGGTTGCGGTTGTGTTGTGATTGTTGCCCTGAATGGCCAACGGAACTTCGAGAATCTTCCCCTGCCCTTTCAGGGCGATCTCGGTCGATGTGGGCCTCTCCCAGGGCGGCGCTCGCGGCGCGAGCTGGCCCTGGGCTGATTACCTTCGGCCCCTTCAGGGCGATGAGTATCCGGTGATAACGATTACGAAGTTGCCGAGTCGTCCAACATACGCCTGGGTGTTCGTCTCCAACGCCAGGCGGTCGCACCAATCAACAGGGCTCCCATGGCGACGACTCCAATCGTCATCGTGTTCTCAGTCATTGCGGATTTCTGCGGGGCTTTGACTTTGGGCTCGGTGGTGTACAGTTTGTCGAATTCCACATCGACGTTCTTGCCCTGCTGAATCCAGCCAAGTTCCTGCTCACGAAGTTTGGCATACCACGCGTCGGCGTCGGCACATTCTCTTTTGAATAGGACCTCGATATCTTTTAATGGCACACGATTCAAACTGTATTTTCCCGTCTGTAATACCAATGCTTCATCGGCGAACTGCCTGTACTTTTTGACGGCAGCTTCGTCTTTGACGACCTGAGACGCCTTCAGATAACTGCGAGCCGCCAGTTGTTTGGCGTCGCCATTGGGATCGCCCTGTTCCAACAATAGGTCACCCAGGGCTTCCAGCAACAACGGATTGTCGTGGTTCGCAAATCGCATCATCCCCAAAATGCCCTTCACGGCATCCCGCTCCTCTTGTTCCTTAAGGCGATCCTTGCTCCGCTTATTGAGGAAATCGCGAAAGTCTATCGGGACGTCGCGCCGTTCTGGTGAGGAATCCGCCCGCAATGGCAACGTGATTTTTCCGTTCTTGCTCCGCGTCAAAGCATATTCGACCAGCCATTTCTGATACTTTTCGCGGCCGAAGTGCGCATCCGAATTGATGGCCAGCGCCTTGTCGATCAGTGGTAGGCCCTGTTCCAGCTCGCCGTTCAAGATTAGGAACGTACCCCAGTTCGAATACGTCTCGTACACACCCGGCTTGATCTTGTCCTTGGCCTGAATGACTTCGATGGCCCTGGCATGTTCGCCGACCTTGCGATAGGCCACCGCCAGATCATCGTGCAGGGCCAGATTCTGGGGATCCGATTTCAATCGCTCCAGCCGGTCATTGATCCGCCACCGATAGAACTCGGGAGAGTGACGCAGGAATTTCCCCGTGATCAATTCCAACGTCGAAGGAAACCGGCTGCGTTCTTGCTGCAACGTGTCATAATCCCACTCGCAGGCCAGCATCATCGTGGGAACGAGCGCCACCAGAACAAACACAAAACCCTGCCAACACCGACTCGGCAGAAGCATGTCCCGTCTCATGGATCCAAGAGGTTGGAGGTCTTGTGGCATGGCAATTTCCAGTGTGAAGTGCAAGACGAAAGACGTGTGATAACAAAAGTATCCCGCAGGCGGAATCAGCAATCAACGTCAATCGTTTCAACTTCATGATTATGCCGCTTTAACTTTTTGTACTCTCGTGCCACTGGTTTGCCGCTGTACTCAGCGGTTAACCAGTGCCACGCTGGACGCAACAAACACTGGTTAACGACGGAGTACCGTCGCAAACCAGTGGCACGAAATTGATCAATCGTGGTGCAAATGAAACATTAAGACGCCTTAGCGTCGGCTGCGCATTTTTGCCCCAGAGGGGCCATCGTGAGTAGCCAGAGGCGTGAGCCTCTGGAATAGGTCGAATCATTCTTGACTCGCCCCGGAGGGGCCGACGAATTACGACGGCCCCTCCGGGGCGTGAACGGTTGCGTGATTGCGGACCAGAGGCTCATGCCTCTGGCTACTCACGGCGGGCCCTCCGGGCCGAGGGGACCGCCTGAAGGCGGGACTACGAACGTGTGCCGGACAAATGCCTCACGCCTTTCGATACAGGAACGCACAATCAAGCGTCTTGGCCGCGGTGCCGTCGTGGAGGGTGAATTTCGAGCCGCTGTAAATTGAGGCCGAGCCATATCGGCCTTGTTTGTTGATGGCGTAGAACATGACGTTGAAGTCGGGCTTGCCGTCGTCGCGTTTTAAGCGCCGCAGTTTCGTGTGGTCGACGATTCGCTGGCAGGCGTCCAGGCAGGCTTGTTCGGGGGTCTTGCCCTGACGCATCGATTCGACGATGCGGAGGCTGCTGCAGTTGGCCAGGTTGGCTTCGCCTCGGCCAGTCGAACCGGCGGAGCCGACGTCGTTGTCGCAATACAGGCCCGCGCCGATGATCGGGGAATCGCCGACTCGGCCTGCTATTTTGAAGGCCAGACCGCTGGTGGTCGTCACGCACGACAGGTTCCCCTTGGCGTCCAGGGCACTGCAATGAATTGTCCCGGTCTGCCGGACATAGGGGGCGAACACGGCGCCGATTCCCGTGTCGTCGGCGGTATGCGGCGGCAGCCAGTCATCCTTGTTCGACAGGTTCTCCTTCCACTTCAGCCAGGCTTCCCGAGCCTTATCAGTCAGCAGGTCCAGTTCGACGAACCCATGCGCCTTGGCGAACCGCAACGCTCCCTTGCCGACGAGCAACACATGGTCGGTCCGTTCCATCACCAGTCGAGCCACCTTGGAGGGATTCTTGATATTCCGCAACGACGCCACGGCCCCAGCCCGCGACGTTGGTCCATGCATTACCGCCGCATCAAGTTCAACCACCCCGTCCTCGTTGGGCAAGCCGCCATATCCCACGCTGGTATCGTTTGGGTCATCCTCGACGATATTGACCCCGGCGATCACGGCGTCCAGGGCATCGGCATTCGCACAGATCAACTCCATCGCCTTGGTGACGGCGGGCAGGCCATTGGCGCTGGAAATGGCGATGGGCTTCCCAGGCGGTTGCGCATGGGAAGTTGATTGAAGAAGTGTCGTCCCCATCGCCCCCAAACCTACCGTCGATGCAACCTGCATGAATTCACGTCGTGAAGTGGGCATGAGTTTCTCCAAGGAGAAAAGTTGTCGGTTCTCAGTCGTCCGTAAAGCGACACTGCGTGCCGTTCGCCGAATGGTTCTCGCCAACGAGGTTCAAACGTCTGGCCGGGGTCAGGTGTTCCAATTTCAGTTTTGGTCGCGCCTACTACTCTACGGTTTCGCGGTGGATAAGACTAACAAATCTCGCCGACATCTCATCAATCGGGCCTCTTACCAGCTTGCACTTCTTCGGGTGCCACTGGCTTTGCCAGTGCCTTCTCGGCACAGTGACTGTAGAAGTCGGTTGTGGGATTCGGACGTGAGGCTCGAAAACACTGGCACAGCCAGTGGCACCCAAGGCAGGGCAAGCTATGGCAAATCTAATCTGTTTTCGGAGGCCAATCGGTGGTGAGACAGTGACGAGTCCAGCATGGACTCTTTATGGGGCAATCGCAGGCTAACCCGCCCGATTAGACCTGACCCCTTCCCCCATAACGTCGCTCATACGATCACAACCTTGGCAACATTGGGAGCGGGTATCAGCGTTCTGCTCGTCACGCGGAGCGATGACGGCTACGTAGGCACTGAGTGGCGCATTTGTTGCTTCGATGCGCTATAGTATCCGGAATCCGTGGGGCGAGCTGGTTGGCGTCAGCCAAATGGCACTCACTATGCGATCATAACCCGAAGCGTTAGCGAGGGAGTGACAAGAAAATGCTGATTTTGGACTCCCTCGCTTACGCTTCGGGTTACAAAGTCAACTCTATCGGGGGGCTTGCGCCGCCCCGCTCGCCTGGATTCAATAAGGGGGGCCAGTTCATGTTCCGCGCGACCTGTGGCTTGTTAATCGTCATTGTGGCACAAGCATCCGTCTTCGCTTTCGACGATCTTCCCAAACCGATGATCACCGCGCCCATGTCCGTCGTCGATTTGAATGTCGGTGATTCCCAAGAGGTCACCCTCAGCAACGGGCAGAAGGTCACCGTCAAACTGCTGGATCTGAAAGAGGAACGAGACACCTTGCGCGGGGCGGTGCGTCGAGGTGAAGTGAAGGTCCAGGTCGGCGACAAAGAAGTCAGCCTGGTCTCGGCCAACTATCGGTTGCCGGTCAAAGTTGGAAATGTGCAGATCGATTGTGCGGTCACGAAGGGGTACGTCGGACGCTCGTCCAAGACGACCAATGGCATGGATGTCTGGGGTTTGGACAAAGATGCCCGCATTCGAGTTTGGCCGGCCGATTCGCCGCTCATCAATCCCGGGACGTTCATGTATCCGGCTCGGCAACGGTGGTTCGCCAGTGCGACTCAGATGGCCAACGAGCCGACACACGTGGACGGCGGCGAGAAGCCCGATTTCAGCGCGGGGATCTACTATCACTACGGTTTGGACATGGGCGGAGCGGAAGGGCTGGTTGATGTCGTCGCGGCGACCGATGGGTTGGTCGTGTCGGTGGGGAAGGAAGTTTTGCCCGGTTATGGCGACACTCCGGTCGCGCCCCGCTATGACGTCGTGTATCTGCTCGATAATCGAGGTTGGTTCTATCGCTACAGCCACTTGAAGACTATCAGCGGCGAACTAAAACCCGGCGTGCGCATCAAGCTGGGCGACCCGGTCGGCGTGCTGGGGAAGGAAGGGGGCAGCGGCGGCTGGTCGCACCTGCACTTCGACATCAGCGGCCGGCAACCATCAGGCAAGTGGGGCATCATCGACGGCTATGCCTTCTTGTGGGAGGCCTACGTTAACGAACATCATCCGAAACTGCTGGCGGTGGCTCGGCCCCATCACTTCGTGGCCGTGGGAGAGAAGACGCTGCTTGACGGCACTCGATCGTGGTCCGCCGCCGGACCCGTCTCCAAATTCGAATGGACCTGCACCGACGGCAAGACAGCCACCGGCCCCACATTCGAGAGGACCTACGACAAGCCCGGGATCTACAGCGAGATACTAAAAATCACGGACAAGGCTGGCCTGATCGACTACGACTTCGCCATCGTCAATGTGATCGATAAGAACCACCTCGATGAACTGCCCCCGTCCATCCATGCCGTTTACGCCCCCACGATGAACCTGCAACCGGGTCTGGCCATCCTCTTTCTGGTCCGTACATTTCGCACGACAGACGGCGAGGAAACCTGGGACTTTGGCGACGGCACGCCTCCCGACACCGTCAAAAGCGACGGCAACGTCCAACCCCTCGCCAAAGACGGCTATGCCGCCACGACCCACAAGTTTGAGAAGCCGGGCTTGTACGTCGTCCGGGTTGTTCGATCGAATAAGCTGGGACATACTGCTACCGGCCACGTCAAAGTCCGCATTGGTGCGGAGTAGATTCCTAGAGTGCTCCGGCTTGATGGAGCCCTCCATCAATTCCTGACAAAGGTCGCGAAATCATTGACGCTCCAGTGCAGGCTGGAATCTGCTAACACCCGTCAGGGTTTAACGAGCTTAGCGAGAAATTGATGGAGGGCTGGGTCAAGCCCCAGCACTCCAGGAGAAGTTCGGATTTCAATGCAACGCGCCATTGTCGTCGGCATCTCTGGAGCCAGTTGTTCTGGGAAGACCTGGTTCGGTCAGCGCGTGTTTCGCGAGTTTTCCAGCGAAGCGGTGCTGATCGACCTCGATGGCTACTACCACGATTTGTCCGTGGTGACTGGATTAGAGCACGGGCATGACAACCCATTGTCGGTGGATTGTGGCCGGGCAGCGGAAGATCTGGCGCGGTTGAAGCAGGGCAGTGAGATCCAGTTGCCGGTTTACGATTACGAACGGCATCAGGTCGGTCATCATCGAACCTGTCAGCCTCGGCGCGTGGTGCTGGTCGAAGGGTTGTTCGCCTTCGCTCACCAAGCACTACGAGACCAACTGAACTTGAAGATCTGAATGGAATCGGATGAAACCCTACGGTTGAACCGCCGGTTTGATCGGGACACGACATTCCGCCAGCGGTCGCGAGAAGAAATCCTCGACCGCTACGAACGCGATGTCCGGCCCGGCTTCCAAAAATTCATTGAACCACTCCGCGAACACGCGGATCTAATCGTCAAAAATGATTCGCTGGATACCGGTGCGCTCGCAGCGGTTCTAACCCGAATCCATGACTTGGCAGAGTCGAATTTGTGAAACCATTCAAGACGCTTCGCTGAACCACGGAATACACGGAATACACAGAAGCAAACACGGAATCTCCCCATCGCGAAGCGATGGCTGTTTTTTCCGTGTGTTCCGTGTATTCCGTGGTTGAGCGAAGCGGCTCATTCCTGTAGCAGATTGAACCTATGGTGGAATGAACTTGGTTTACAAAACTGGACAAGCTGAAGTACCGTGGTCATAGTCATGCGGTACGTGTTGACCGACATGTTGAAGTCATTCAAAGCCGATACGGAAATCCGGGAACATGGATCAATCTCCCACGCCCGATCCTGGTTTAAAGTCTGGCCCACCTTCACAGCCTGATGCCTTCGAGACGTCTCAGACGCCGTTGCGTTGGCGATTGATGATTCTGGCTGGAATTGGAGTGACGCTGCTGGCGGCGTGGGTTGGTCGCGAACAGACCGGGACTCGCGGGCAGGCAGTCGCGGGTGTCGTCTGTTTCTTCGGTTGTGTGGCGCTGTTCTCGGCGAATCTGCGAGCGGTCAATTGGCGGACCGTCGGTTGGGGGTTTGGCTTGCAATTGCTGTTGGCGTTGCTGGTGTTGAAGGGACAGGTCACGGTGGGTGATCGGACCTGGTCGGTCAAGCAGGGACTCGAGGCCGTGGGAAATTCGGTCAAGGCCTTCATTGGGTTCTCAGACAAGGGGGCCGAATTTGTCTTTGGCAACATCGCCAATCCGGCTGATATGGCCAAAGTCTTCGGGTCGAGTTTCCTGTTCCCGTTCGCGTTTAAGGCGCTACCGTCGATCCTGTTCGTGTCGGCGTTCTTCACCGTGCTGTATCACTTTGGCATCCTGCAATGGTGCGTGAGGTTGATGGCTCGGGTGATGACCCATTTGATGCGGACCAGTGGCGCGGAGACGTTGTCGGTATCGGCCAACGTCTTCATGGGTCAGACCGAAGCGCCGCTGATCGTGAAACCGTATGTGAGCCGGATGACTCAGTCGGAATTGTTCACGTTGATGGTCAGCGGGTTCGCGCATATTTCCGGCGGGATGATGATCGTTTACATTAATTACGGAGCCGACCCGACGGCCGTGTTGACTACGTGCGTCATGGCCTGTCCGTGCAGCTTGTATCTGTCGAAACTCTGCCTGCCGGAACTGACGATCACGGAAACATGTGTACAAGCGCACATGCCGCACGACAAGTCCCCTTACGCCAACGCACTGCATGCCATCGTCGGCGGGACGGGTGACGGGTTGCGACTGGTGTTGAACGTCGTGGCAATGCTGATCGTGTTCATCGCCTTCGTCGCGATGTTTGATGCACTGCTGGGAACGATCAAGCCGATGCTGCTGGGACTGGGGATTCCCGCGACATCGCTGAGTTTCTGGCCGGACGACCTGTCGCTACGGCTGGTCTTCGGCTGGTTGTTCGCGATTCCGGCGTTTCTGATGGGGATCGAAGCGAACGACATCCAAACCGTCGGCGGGTTACTCGGATCGAAACTGGCGATCAACGAGCACTTCGCTTACTTGCAATATAAAGGAATGGAAGCGGCGAATCCGACATTCCTGAGCGAGCGGTCGAAGATCCTGACCGCGTTTGCATTGACGGGCTTCGCCAACTTCGCGTCGGTGGGGATCCAGATTGGGGGCATCAGTGCGATTGCCCCCAATCGAGATCGCGACCTCGCCCGCCTGGGCGGCTGGGCGTTGTACGTGGGCTTTGTTGCCACATTATTGAATGCGGCGATTGCCGGGGTGTTTATTTAGTCCGGGAGGGCGAGGCTCCCGCCGAGCCTATGCGAGCTTTAGCTCGGAGTCCGCCGGAGGCACCTTTTGTTGATGCCTCCGGCGGACTCCGACCTGACGGTCGCATAGGCTCAGCAGGAGCTTCGCCCTCCCAGCGCGCAATCCACACTTCAAACCGTATTAGTAGCGACCGCGTCCGCCTCCGCCGTAGCCGCCTCGGCTGCCGCCACCGCCGCCGCTGCGTTCTTCTTTCGGGCGGGCTTCATTGACCGTCAGTTGCCGGCCTTCGACGTCCTTGCCATTCAGGCTGGAAATCGCGGCCTGGGCAGCCTTGCTGTCGCCCATTTCTACGAAGGCGAAACCCTTCGAGCGGCCGGTGTCGCGGTCCATGATCACCTGCACCGAACGGACTTCTCCGTGCGGAGCAAACATCTGCTCCAACGTCTGATTGGTCGCGGTGTACGGCAGGTTGCCAACATACAATTTCGAGCTCATATCCAGTTCCTTTCTGTTCGCCCTGCTTAACCCGACGTCCGAAAGAACCGGTCTGCGAGACGAAAAACATGTTGTGGACTGTCACACTGACAGCATTCCACGTTCCAGCTCACGGCCGTTATTGGCTGCGAGCAAGTATTGTCTGACGGGTGACATCACCCGTCGGTTTACATCGAATTCAACAAGGCGATGGCCTTCAGCCGGTCCGCCGATGGAGTTCGCGGTGTGTCGGTGCGAGCTTCATTGATGACCAGTGATCGACCGGCCACGTTCAGGCCATTCAATCGCATGATGGCTTCTTCGGCGTCCTCCGAACTGGGCATGCTCACGAACGCAAAGCCGCGAGCACGTCCGGTGCCGCCATCGGCAGCCAGCCGGACGGATGCCACTCGGCCGTATCGCTCAAACAGCGAACGGAGTTCCGGTTCGGCCGTCGAATAGGCCAGGTTTCCAACATAAATCTGGGTCATGGGGTTAAAACTTCTTCCTTCGGGACAGCCACTGTGCCCGGCTTGCCAGCCAGGGCCTGGACCTGAGTATCAAGGCGATCCATTTCAAGCTGGATCTGATGTGTGTATGCGGCCAATTCGCTGCTGGTGGCCTCGGCGGGCACAAACAGCGGCGGGCCTGTGAGAGCGTAAACAGTCGTCAGGGGTTTGGGGATTCGCAACTCGGTCCAGCCGGTGCCGAGCGACCAGTTGCGACGACAGGCGAATGCGGTGGGCACAACGGGCTTGCCGGTCCGCGAGGCCAAGTACGCGACGCCCGCTTTCATTTCTCTCCGCGGGCCTCGGGGACCATCTGGAGTGAGCACGATATGGTGCTTTTCCGTCCGATTAAGCAATTGATGCACGGCGCTCGACGCGCCTCGCGAACTCGAACCGCGAATGCAGGGGATGCCCAGCGCACTCAGCGAGTTGGCGAGAAAGGTGCCGTCGTTGTGCAGGCCAACCAGGGCCATCGTCGACGGTTGACGTCCCAGAAACAGGGGCATCAGCAGGGAATCATGCCAGACGCTGTAGATGTAAGTCGTATCCGAAACAGGAATATAAGGACTGGTGCGGCATTCCGCAAAGTGAAATTGTTTTCGAACAGTCGCAAACAGGGCACTGGACGAACAGACCGCGACCCGCGCTAGGCAGCGCTCCAAAAAAACGTTGCGTATCCTCACGCAGCTCAATCTATACCGCTTGCCTCACGGTAATCGCAGCCGGGCAAGCCACGGTCCGCCGCGCAGCTTGCGACGTTGACAACAGCCTGAATAACACAGAATTCGTCGAGATCTGTGGGCCGTTGAGAGGAGCGGGCGGGAGGAAAGAATCCCTCGAGTCAAACCGCTAAACGAACTGGACAGAGCATCTTCGTAAACGAGTTACGAGAGAAGTATAGCATGAGAGAGCCAGCATGACCAGCCCTGAAATGCACATTTGATGATTATTCTGGCGTGATGCGCCATAATTCAACCGAATCGAGTCGAAGTGAATCGTTTGAAATGTCGAATTGGTCCGAGGATCGTTTCATGATCGAGAAGTCAACTTCGTTCGGCAGTCTGCTGGAAGCACACGCCGTCGTCACCGGTGCATCGAGTGGCATTGGACGAGCCATTGCCATCGAGTTCGCTGTGGCCGGGGCGAACGTCGTCGTCCATGCCAATCGCAGCCGTGATGCCGCCGAACAGGTGGCTGAGGAAATCCGCAGGCTGGGACGTCAGGCCACCGTGATCCTGGCCGATCTGAGCGACCCCGCTCAGTTATCGCAGTTCGAACAGGATGTGTGGGATCAGTTTGGAGCGGTCGATGTGTGGGTTAACAACGCGGGAGCGGACCTGCTGACGGGTTCCGCTGCCGACTGGGATTACGCAACGAAACTGCAACGATTGCTGGATGTTGATGTCCGTAGCGGCGTCTTGCTGGCTCACAATGTTGGTCAGCGGATGAAGACTGCCGGGCAGGGCGTCATCTTGAACATTGGTTGGGACCAGGCCGACCGGGGGATGGAGGGTGACAGCGGCGAACTTTTCTCTACCGCCAAGAATGCCATCATGGGCTTCACCCGGTCGCTGGCTGTCAGTCTGGCATCAGAGGTCCGAGTAAACTGCATCGCCCCCGGCTGGATTCGCACGGCCTGGGGGGCAGGGGCCAGTGACGTCTGGCAGTCTCGAGTCCTGCGCGAAACCCCGCTGCAACGCTGGGGCCTGCCCGAAGACATCGCCAAACTGGCTCGATTTCTGTGCAGCCCGGACGCCAGCTACATCACCGGCCAGGTCATCAACGTCAACGGCGGGGCGGTGAGGTAGACTATCGGCGGAAGTGGTATTGGGCGTTGGCCTGGTCGAATTCGACGTCTGCTAGCCGGCTTCGGTACTGAAGGCCGGTGAAGGCATAGAATTCGATCAGGGTCTCGTCGGTCAGTTTTTCATTGGCCGATTCAGCGGCGCCGCACTTGTCGGACCAGCCATAGTTCTTGACGCACAGCGGGATCGCCGTGGCTTTGTCGGCGAAGATGATCGACACGCGGTAATCGGGATCGACTTCGGCACACGTATAATCGGTGCGGATCACATAGCACATCCGGCCATCGATCTTTTGATCGGGCAGGAACTGGCAGGAGTAGCCCTCATCCAGCTTCACATCGCGGGCACAGTAGTCGACGATCTTGTCGACCAGCTTCATCAGGCCCGAAGTCGTCAGCGGATACCGGGCTTCTTTCAACGCCAGGGCACTGTCCGGTTCAATCTTGAACGTGGGGAGCGCTTCGCCCAGCTTGCCGCCCTTCTTGACCAGCATGCGGTTGTCGTTCTGGCCTTCGATGAACAGGATCTCGCGGCCCACTTCATGGCCTTCGGTCGTCTTCATGTAGACGCTGAATGGAGTATGCCGGACCTTCAAGTCGGAGGACTCGCGTTCCAGCAGCTTCCCCTGGACTCGTTCCTGCCGAGTAAACGTGGTGACGTAGTCGGGGATGGTCAGCAGTTTGGCCTTGGCGTCCAACATCAGGGCCTGCTTCAACCGCATGGCCAGCTTGCCTTCGATCTTAGGCCCAGCCGCAACGCTCGCCGATGGTGCCGAACCGCTGGCACCTGCGGCCTGCGTCGGCTGGTGCATCACCAGTTGATCGGTGATCTGGGGCGGGACGGCTCCGCGATACGCTCCGGCAGATTTGGCGTGAGTGTTCCAGTTGATGATGGTCAGCGTTACCACGAAGATCCCGATCGCCGACGCATTGGCCCGCGTCACAGGCGACAGCCGAGGAAGTCGGAACCAATGCCAGGGCATACGCGGCAATCGGGCCAGCCAGGTTCGTCGAGGCAACAGCCACGCGAACCGAGCCAATCGCGGCAGCCGGAATGAAATGCCGGACAGACGCGGGAACCGGATCGAGACGCGGGGAAGTCGTGGCAGCGGCATCAAACCCTCGGATCAATTGTCGGGTGTCGGGTGTTAGCGGGTTGGCTCGACCGGCCAGTTGATGGAATCGGGACTCGCGATGCACACTGCGAACGGCCGGCAGCAGAGGCTGCCGCGACGAACCGAGTGGAGCGCGAACTGGCAAGGGTTTTTTTCGGCTTTTCCGATCCGGCGATTGCATTCGTTATGGATTGTTCGGTGCAGCCAGCAAGACCCAGTCATCAGGTCAGAATGTCAAACTCGCCGTTTCTTGCCAGCCCGAACCAACCGGCCGACCTTAACAGACGAAGCGTCTCATCGAATCTAGTCGGCGACGAACAGATTCGGCAGCGAATTTAAGGAGACAGCGAATGAATGCAATCGCAAGTTATTCTTGAAAGCCCCAGCAAAACGGGTGGCACGTCCCTGAGGTCTCCAACGTGACGAAGACGTCGAAGCCCGTGGCGAGTCAGCCGACGCTCGCCACGCCCATCAGGAGTACCTTCTGGGCGTGCCACCCGTTTTATTCAGCTTTGATACGAATTCTAAAGTCTTATTCGCTGTCTCCTTAAATTCGCTGCCGATTCCAGAATCTAATGAAACCGGTGGCATCGCTTCGGGTAGGGGTTGTCAGCTATCCTATGGGTTGTGTTTTGCGTCGGTAACGGCGTGGTTTGAAAGGACGGATGAATTCAAGAAATGCATTTGAAACGCTGGATATTCGTGTTGGCTGCCGTGGCGTTGGGCCTCGGGGCGATGAACGTTGTGTGGGCGGAACTGCCGTCGGTGCGGTTTGATCGGATTCAGCCACTGGGACTCGGCGTGGGAACTTCCCTGGAGGTCGAAGTCATCGGGCGGGATACAGAGGAAGTTAATGCGCTAAGGTTTGATCACCCCGGTCTATCGGCCGAATTGCTCAAGCCGGGACGCTTCAAGGTGAAGGCCGAATCGAACGTTCCGGCCGGGACCTATGATGTGCGGCTGGTGGGGAAGTACGGAGTCAGCAATCCTCGTATCCTGTCGGTGACTGTCGGCTTGACCGACGTCGCCGAGAAGGAACCCAATAACGAACCTGATCAGGCTCAGGCGGTTGAATTGAATTCGGCCATCAATGGGTCGTCGGACGGCAATGGTCAGGACATCTACAAGTTCCATCTGAAGAAGGGGCAGCGAGTCACCATCGATTGCCAGGCGATGAAACTGGGTTCGCAACTGGATGCCAACCTGATCCTGAGTAGTGGGTCGGGCCAAAGTCTGGCATCGAGTGGCGATTATCACGGGCGCGACCCGTTCATCGACTTCGCAGCCCCGGAAGAGGCGGACTACTTCGCCACGGTGCACGATTTGATCTATCGCGGCGGGCTGCCATATCGGCTGGTCATCTCGACGCTGCCGGAGGTCGAAAACGTCTTTCCGCGCGCGGTTCAAGCGGGTCAGACGGTCAATATCACGGCGTATGGCCGCAACTTGAAAGAAGGTGGCGGGACGAGCGTGCCGCTTCAACTGGAGGAATTCACGTTTCCGCTGACTGTCCCTTCGGACCTGGGCAAGCAGCGGCAGTTCGCGTTCATCGAACATCCCAGCGATCACAGCGTGGCTCCGACGGCCTCCACATTCATGCTGAATGGGTATCAACTGCGAGTCCCCGTCGGAGCTGGCGCGTTGCATCCCGCCAGCATGTTGGTGACCGACCTGCCTGTGGTGTTGGACACGGAACCGAACGACGAGCGGACTCAGCCACAAAAGTTGACGTTGCCCGCCGTGGTCAGCGGGCGGTTTGACAAGCTGCGCGATGCCGACTGGTTTGAACTGGACGTGCCCGAATCGGCGGCCGGAGACTACGTCTTTGAAGTCTATTCCGAACGCATCGGCGGGCAATCAGATCCCTATCTGGGTTTGTACGACGACAAGGGGACGTCAGTGGGTGAAATGGACGACTTCGGTCCGCGAGCGAACGCGTTTGATGCTCACATCCGCGATCCGTATGGTTCGTTCAGCCTGCAGGGGAAGCGGAAGTACTACGTCGTCGTGCAGGACCGGTACAGTCGCGGGGGACCGCGGTATCAGTACGTGTTATCGATCCGCAAGCCGGTCCCCGATTTTGATGTCGCGGCCATTCACAGCGAGAACCCCGGTCCGTCGGGCGTCAACGTGTGGGCGGGCGGAGCCGTCTTCATGGACGTAATCATCCATCGCCACCAGGGCTTTTCCGGCCAGGTCGTATTGACTGCCGAGGGCCTGCCGCCGGGAGTCCATGCGGCTGCGACCAGCCTGTTCAACAACGACCGCACGACGTTCGTCTTCTGGGCCGATGAGAATGCCCCGGTAGGTGTGGCCCCGGTGAAGATCATTGGGACAGCCACCATCGATAGACAGCCCCTGAAGCGCGAAGTCCGGCCGTACACCAGGGTCTGGACCGACGCCAATCCCGGCAGCAGCCTGCCCATGCGCGAGTTGGTCGTTGGCGTGCGCGAGAAGGCCCCGTACCTCGTGAAGCTGCAGCCGGACCGGGTCAACGTGGAAGCGGGCAAGGAAGTCCAATTGAAGGTTCAAATTTCTCGATACTGGCCCGAGTTCAAAGACAAGATCACACTGATTCCGCTCAGTTTTCCTGGCCCGATCCAGATGCCGACGGTCGAGATCCCCGCCGGATCAAACGAAGGAACTGTGAAGTTCACCGTGCAGAATGGGACTCGACCAGGGGACTATACGGTGTCGGTATTGGGGCAGGCCCAAGTGCCGTTCAACAAGGACCCGATGGCCAAGGATAAGCCGAATACGCTGGTATCGTCGCCCAGCGTACCGGTGACGATTACCGTGACGGAACCGCCCAAGAAATGACCCAACGCCACCGGGCTTGCCCCGGTGGTTCCCGCGCCTTTGCACTATTTTCCGCATTCCAACAGGACGCCCCGTGTCTGCTGAACCATCATTTTCGCTGTCCGATCTCCAGACCCTGATCGCCAAGATGTATTCGTCCAAGGATGAAGCCCGCGGCGTTGATGGGACGTTCATGTGGTTGATGGAAGAAATCGGCGAACTGGCGGCGGCCTTGCGTGAGGGAACTCCTGAAGAACTGGCGATGGAATTCGCCGACGTCCTGGCCTGGCTGGCCACGATCGCCAATGTGGCCAAGGTGGATCTGCAGGCCGCCGTGCTGAAGAAATATGGCCAGGGCTGCCCCGGCTGCGGTCAGTTGGTGTGCCAGTGTGATATCAGTGAAAAGCCCTGACCCCGGCGAGCGGGGGGCGTAAGTTCAATGGCTCTCACTTCGTAACCCGAAGCGTTAGCGAGGGAGTGAAGAAGCTGCGTTTTCCTTGGCACTCCCTCGCTGACGTTTCGGGTTACGAGCTCAAGGCAACTGCCCAAAGGCAGGACTACGAACGATCAAACGCCCTTCCGCTGCGCGGAAGGGCGGGCTTTCGTGGAGCGAAAGGCGACAATGGCCAGATCTCGTTAGCGAATTTGGCCCTTGCGACGTAATCCCGGTTGTCGGCGCTGATTGTCGGCATGGAAGTGATCCTGTAGAGTATTCTAGTCTCAATTCGTGAAGCACAAAGCAGTTCGGCAATCGGACCTGGGTGGGGATATTGGCTGCGTCGGGAAACAGAGTGAATCATCCATTGATCCGGATGATCGTCGGTGGGCTGCTGTTGGCGGTGACGCTGTTGGCCGGCCCCGCTTGGGCCGTCGCGCCGGCTCCATTGGAGGTGAAACAGACTCGGATCGGTCTGGGCGGACGATTCCAGGTTGGCAGTTGGACGCCGGTATCAGTCACCGTCATGGCCAGTGGTGGCGTTCCCATGCCCGCCAAATTGGTGGTCATCGCCGCCGATCCCGATGGACAACTGGTGCAGTTTCCCGGTCCTGAAGTCTCGTTGACGCCCGGCCAATTGCACACGCTCCAGGGACGATTCTTTCCTGGCCGAGCGACCGGCGACATTATCGTGCGAGTCGAAACGGCCACTGGTTATCGCCACGACCAGCGATTTCGACCGGCGACCGGAGCCGATCCCGAACTCCAGCCGGGCCTGCGGCAGGACGTTCCGTTCTGGGGCTTGTGCGGCATCTCTGATGAAGTGTTTTCGGCCGCGTTCTCCGATTTGAAGAACACTCCCGAAGGCTCGGGATCTGCGAAACCGCAGGAGGGAAAACTGCCGGAGTTGATTCCGTTGTTGCCCTCCGATCTCCCCTCGGAAGCAGCAGACCTGGCCGCGTTGGACGTGATCGTTCTGGCCGCCAATGCCAGCGTCGCCGGATCCGAGAAGCGGTTCCTCGAACAACTCACGCCGCAGCAGCAACAGGCCATTCGAGATTGGGTCCAAATCCGTGGCGGGCATTTGGTCTTGTCGGTCGGCAGCAAGTTGAACGAATTTCAGAAGAGCCAATTGGCAGCGTGGTTGAAACTGCCATTGCTCGGTGAGACGTCCCTGAGACAACTGGATGGTCTCGAAAGCTATTCACCGCATCCGGCCGGGTTGCAGGTGGAGGGCAGCGTATCGGCCATCAGCGTGGGTCCCATCGGCGGCACGATTCTGGCCCGTTCGTTGGATGGTCCCCTGCTGGCGCAAATGCCGGTGGGGTTTGGACGAGTCTCCTTCCTGGCCGTCGATATCGATCAGCCGCCGCTGAAATCCTGGGAGGGTCTCGGCCACCTGATTCGGAAGCTGCTGAGCACGGAACGGGATCAGATCCGTGGTGCCCGCCTCATCGGGACTCAACTGTCAAAGTCGGCGGTCAACGATTTGTCCTCGCAATTGTTCGCAGCCCAGGACGAATTCCCCAGAGTATTCCGGTTTTCGTTGTGGTCGGTGATGGGTCTGCTGGCAGTGTACCTGCTGATTGTGGGACCTTTGGATTATTGGATCGTCCACCGGCTTCTGAACCGGCCACATCTGACCTGGATCACTCTGGCCGTTTGGGTTTGCGTGGGCAGCGGCCTGATCGTTGGCCTGTCCAATTGGCTCAACGGAACGCAACTGCGATCCAACCAGTTGGAGATCGTCGATCTCGATCAAACCACGAATCAATTGCGCGGCCAGAGCTGGCTGACACTCTACAGTCCCCGCACGGGTCGAAACTCGGTCGAGTTAGCTCGATGCATGCCGGATTGGTCGTCCGATGGAGAGATCAGGCACTCAGACCCGCTGGTGTCATGGTTCGCCCCAGCGGAAAATCGGATCGGTGGCCTATATCGCGAAGGTGGCGTGCAGTTGACGCAGCGCGAGTATCACGCGACCGTGGCGACGTCAGGCAAGGAAACCGGCCCGGGCTTCTCGGACTTTCCCCTGCAGGTCTGGTCCACCGGTCGGTTGGAGGCCGAATGGTCGGCGACGGCTCCGCAACTTGTGGAATCGAACCTCGAAAGCTCTGAACTGGGACGATTGAACGGAACGGTGACGCATCATCTCCCAGTGACTCTGACCGATTGCCTGCTGGCGTATGCCAACCGCGTTTACTTCCCGGTCACTCGACGGGTACAGGGGGCTGGAAAGTCGGACCTCAACAGCCACTTCACGTGGGACATTGGCGGAGGACAACCGGTCGAACAGCGCGATCTGCGGAGCTACCTCACTCAGGTCTATACGAAGGAGATCCAACGTGACTCCAAGACATCCGATCTGCTCGACCTGCAGACACCGTATGACCCCACGCGCCGCGATCAGGAATACATCATTCGTATGCTGACGTTTCACCAAGCCGCGGGTGGCACCGATTACACCGGCATGAAGCATGACGTCCTGGCCAATTTCGATCTGTCCACTCACCTGCGTCTGGGCCGAGCCGTCTTGATGGGGAAGCTGAAAAAATCATCGGCGGTATGGCAGGTGGACGGCCAGACTGTCAGCAATCCTGAATCGCAAACGTTCGTGCGAATCGTGTTGCCGGTGGATCGAGCGGGCGAAGAAAAGGTCAAGGCGCTCCCGAAGATCGAATGACGCGCATTAATTATTGGCACCACGATTGATCAATCTCGTGCCACTGGTTAGCGACTCCGTCGCTAACCAGTGCTCGTCGGGTCCAGCAGGACACTGGTTAACCGCTGAGTACAGCGGCAAACCAGTGGCACGAGACACAAGGTATAGCATGATCGAAACCAACAAGCTGACAAAACGCTACGGCGACCTGATCGCCGCGAATGAGATCACCCTCAAATTGGACGAGGGTGACGTGTTTGGTTTTATCGGCCCGAACGGGTCGGGTAAGACCACCACCATGCGCATGCTGGCAACGCTGCTGAATCCGGATTACGGCGAAGCCTACGTCTGCGGCAAATCGATCTACACGCACCCGCAACAGATCCGCCGGCTGGTGGGCTTCATGCCCGACTTCTTCGGCGTGTACGACGACATGAAGGTCATCGAGTACCTGGAATTTTTCGCGGCGGCCTATCGCATCGACGGACCGGCTCGGCGCAAGGTCTGCGAAGAAAAGCTGGAACTGGTCGACATGACCTACAAGCGGGACGCCATGGTCAACCAGTTGTCTCGCGGGCAGACCCAGCGCATTGGACTGGCCCGCGTGTTGCTGCACGAACCGCAAGTCCTACTACTGGATGAACCGGCCAGCGGTCTAGACCCACGCGTGCGGATCGAAATCCGCAACCTGCTGAAACGGCTGGGGCAGTTGAAGAAGACGATCATCGTGTCGAGTCACATCCTGCCCGAACTGGCGGACGTGTGCAACAAAGTCGGCATCATCGAAAAGGGAATCCTGTTTGCCAACGGACACGTCAATGACGTGATGAAACAGGTCCGGCAGGCCATCATTCTGAACATCAACGTCCAGGCCGAAACCGACCGAGCATTGAAGATGCTCGAACAACACGACCAGGTCGCCAGCGTGAAACTGGACGAAGAAGGCATCATGATCGTCACGTTGAAACAAGGAATCCAAGACTACAGCGACATCCCCACCCAACTGATCATGGCCCAGTTCAAACTCACGCTGTTTCGCGAAGAAGAATTGAACCTCGAAACGGCATTCATGGAACTGACCAAAGGGCTGGTGCAGTAGCGCTCGTAACCGTTCGTAGTAACCCCATTTATGGGGTTTCAAAGCCGAGAGTCGAGCGCAGCGAGACGCGAGGCGTCCCTGGAGTGCTGGGGCTTGACCCAGCCCTCCATCAATTCTTGGCCAGACTTTCATAACCCTGACGGGTGACGGCAGATCCAGTCGGCACTCACGCCTTACAGACCTCACAACCCATGTCAGCAATTGATGGAGGGCGGTGTCGAGCCACCGCACTCCAAGGGCTACTCGCGTTTCGCTGCGCTCAACTCTTGCAGTCGAAACCCGATAAATCGGGTTACTACGAGCGCGGATCTACGAGCGCGGGCTACTACGACTTTGCTGACGCATGCAACTGGAGCACCACGCCGTCCAAAAACGTGGCCAGCTTGACGGCGGCCTTATTGGCATGATCGCGGAGCTTCCACATGTCGCCGACGCTGCTGGGGCGTTTCCAAAGGGCACCCAGGGCGGCACCGATCCGCACGGCGCCAGTGGCTCCCACGACCGACAGGATCTCGGGGGGCAGGTCCGCCGTCAGGTCGTCGCTGATCACACGGATGGCCATGAATTTGACTTTGGAATCACGGCACACCTGGGCGACTGCCAGACTTTCCAGGTCGCAGGCGATCGCTTCGTACTTCGCGGCCAATTCCCGCTTTTCATCGACCGAACGCACGACGTGATCCACCGTCAAGACCTTGCCGACATACAATCCGGCCTGCGGATTCGATTGCATCTTCAGATCGACGAACAACTGCTGGCCATGAGTGTCGCAGATCGCGTTGGCCATCACAATATCGCCGCAGTGCATCTCTTCGTGCAAGGCCCCCGAGAAGCCCACGGACAGGATCCAGCCAGGTGAATGGGCATCGATCAGGGCCTGAGTGGCCGTGCGAGCACGGGCGAAGCCCATGCCACCCTCGACGCATGCGATCTTGATCTGGTCGTACTTGCCACCACGGAAGACCAGCCCGTTCCCCTTGTACTTCTTCACCCGATCACAACGGTCCATGAACGCCGCAACTTCAATGGGCAGGGCGGCCACCAGGCCGATATCGGCATGTGCGAGATCAACAGAGGCTTCGGGCATATTACCGTCGTGCGTCCAATGGAATTAGATCGTGGATGGCACGCCCAGAAGGTACTCCTGATGGGCGTGGCGAACATTGCTGACGATGACACTCGCTTTTGACAGTCATGGCAAGATCACCGTGCATTCAAGTATGACAACCACCCCATGGGATTGTCATCCCTGTACCGAAGTTGGCAGCCCTTTGCTGTGCGGTTAAGATCAGTATTCGACAACATGGGTCAGCGTCCCCGCTGGCCAATCAACGCGTGATAGCTCTTATTAGTCCAATAGACTCAGATCCATTACTCGTGATTCGTCGCCCCACTCTGGAGAGTCAGGCGACAAGAAGGGCAACGCCATGACCCAGCCGCAGAATCCCGATTCCAATCCGACTCCCGAAACCGATGCCTCGCGCCGCAGCTTCTTGAAGACGGTGGGGGCCGGTGCCTTGGCGTCGTCCGCGGCTCCCGCGTTTCTGTATGCGTCGGACAAAGCGGGAACAAAGCCGGTCATCATCGGGGAAGGGGACCACAAGTACGAATGTCACCACAACTGGGGTCAGTTGCCCGATTCGATCAAGTGGGGCGAAACTCATGGCGTGGCGATTGATGCCGCGGGGTTCGTCTACATCAAGCATCGTTCGCGGACTCCGATGCCGGTCGATGCGGTGGTGGTGTTCGATCCCACCGGCAAGTTTGTCCGGTCGTTTGGCAAGGAATATCACGGCGGCGGTCACGGCATCGACATCCGCAAAGAAGGAAATGAAGAATTCTTGTACCTGTGCGATGTGGGCAATCGCGTGTTCGCCAAGACCACACTGATGGGCGAGCAACTCATCAAGTTGTGTTACCCCTTGGAACCCAAGCTGTATCAGAAGGTGCCGCAGTTCAGTCCAACCAACGTGGCGTTTCATCCTGATGGCGGGTTCTACATCGCGGACGGATACGGTTCGAACTACATCCATCAGTACGATGCCAATGCGAAATGGATTCGATCCTGGGGCGGCACGGGTGACGAACCGGGCAAGATGAAGACACCCCACGGCCTGTGGTACGACAATCGTCCCGGCCGCGAACCGTCGCTGGTCGTCGCCGACCGCGCCAATGCCCGGCTGCAATACTTTTCATTGGACGGCAAACACATCGGCTTCGTCAAGGAAGTCAGCTTCCCGGCCCACTTCGATATCCGCGGCTCGGAACTATTGGTCCCCGACCTGCACGCTCGAGTGACGATCCTCGACAAGGACAACAAGGTCATCGTGCATCTGGGCTACGATCCGGAATGGACCAAGACAGTCCTCGACGGCGGCAAGTTCACGATGCGCGGCCAACCCGAAAAATGGGAAAACGGCAAGTTCATCCATCCCCACGATGCCTGCTACGACAAAGACGGCAACATCTTCGTGGTCGAATGGGTGCCGACCGGCCGGGTGACTTTCTTGAAGAAAGTCTCATAACCTCTGCAACACGTCCAATGCCTTGGCCTCAAACAGCGGTTGCCATTCCGGGGCCAGCAGGCAATCGCAGTCTTCCTGGGCTTCGCCGGACAGGATTTGTTCGGTCGTCGGTGCGTAATAGATGTAGCCGTTGGTGTAACCCGAGATGAACGTCAGCTTGTGCGGTGAGGCTTTCTTCAGGTTCAGGCCGATCTGCACAACCATTTCCCCCGGTGACGTGGCCAGGACGAAATCGCCGATTCGCAGGCCGACGACTTCCACCTCCAGCGTACGTTTGCCCGCCGCTTCGTTCGTCTTCTGATGTTTCTTGACCAGCGCCATGTTGGTCTGAATCCGGGTCAGTTGTTCCATCGTCTGGATGTTCTTGATGTAGGCTTCCATGTTGCGACGGTTCGATGCATCCAGATGCGTCAGGTCGTCGCGGCCAACCATCTTTTCGTGCAAGTAACTGTGCGAGTAATACGCCGGGAAGTCCTTGTTCAAGTTGTACTTCACCGCCAGTGGCATGAACGTCTTCAGATTCAAACTGGTCCCGGTCAACGACTGCAGCAATCGAGTCTGCTCGGCCTGCATCGCTGCCAGACGCTCGGGCGCATCAAACCGGCGGGGCAGGGCCAGCGTTTCATTGATCATCTTCAGTTGCTGGTTCTGACTGGGCTTGATTTCCTTCAGCGCCTTTAGCGTGCTCAGTCCCAGCATCGCCCCCAGCGGTTCCGCACTTCGAGGATAATCGACCGCCTTATAGAACGCCGGGTTGATGTCCCCACCGCAGCCTTGCAGGAACAAGGCGACCGCGCCGCCACCCAACGTCTCTTCAATCACCTTCGACGAGAACCCCGTGATGTCCGCTGTATTGCCGCCGTTCGGAACTGCCATGATCGGATGACAGGCGAACTGATACAGGACGGCCAGCGTCTGGCCGTTTTCCTTGTCGATCCGCACAATGCCGATGTCGGGATCAACTGGTCCCACCCCGACGACTTCTTCATCCGGCGGCAACGAGTAGGCATGACGCACATCCGCGTCCTTGCCGTTCTTCAGCTTCAGTCGGCGGTTCTCCATGATCCGCTCTTCACGCCCTCGACCCGCGCCAACGGTTACCGGGACCATGTTCTGCCTCGCTTCGCGGACAGCCTGCACTGTGCGCTGATCCACATCGACAACGGGGATGCCGTGACAATGGCTGGTGTTGACCAGAATGTTCTGCGGTTCGATCCCCAATTCCGCTTTCAGTTGAGCCCGGACTTTGGGCAGGTAATCGCTCTTCACATGGCCGATCTCGCCGATCGAGACGACGTCCAGCGTGAGGATGACGACCGCCTGCCTGCCATCGTCGATGACCAGCGCCCGCACATGCAGCGGGTCATTGACCAGCCCATCCCGATTCGTGATGTCCACCTTCGCCGCGCCAGCCTTGAGGGCGGCCTGTATCGGCGCGGCTTGGCTGATCACTGCCACGAATATTAACGATCCAAGAATGGCTACGCGAATTGATTTGCAGAGCTGCAGCATGAGATTGGTTCCAGAGAAATCTTGATTCTCACAGGTTCGTTCCCCAACGGGGATACACTTCAAAGCCCAGGGTCGCCACGTACTCGTGGCGCACCCTGGGTGTCGATCCTCCCGGAAAACGAACCCTGTAAGGGTTCTACACCTATTGTCCAACCCTTTCAGGGTAGATTCCATTTGTCATCGCGAACCCAGGGTGCGCCGGAGTACCGGCGACCCTGGGCTTTGAAGTTAATCCCCTTCGGGGAAGAGCACATGTAGGCCAGGTTCTCGTGTAGACTCCAACTCCATCGGGGTGGGGTTTGGTAATGGCTCGTCAAATCATTCGACACGTTAGTGCGAATGTGTCAAAATCGCCAGACAACGCGTTCAGGAAATCCCTCGTACTTCTGGTCGAAAGGATTGTGCAAATGAAGCGTGCGTCGACTTTAGGTGGATCGGGGCGCTCGAAATTGCTGCCCTACTTCTTGTTGCTGTTGCTCATTGTCAGCCCGGCCAGCCTGCCAGCAGCGGATGCTGTCGATTACGAATGGGTGAATGTCACCATGAAGGCGGCGTTCGCACCGCGAGACGGAGCGGGTGCGCTTTCCTATCAGGGAAAGATGTGGTTCCTGGGCGGATGGAACCCGGCAGCGGCGACTCGTGCCAAATTCTTCCCTCGGATCTGCAACAACGAAGTATGGAGTTCTTCGGATGGTGCCGAATGGACGCTGATCAAGCCAAATACGTTCCTCGATGCGAAGTTCGATCCCACATCTGACTGGGAGGGACGGCATACCGCCGGATACGTCGTGCATCAGGATCTCATGTGGATCGTGGGTGGCGACGTCAACCAGGGGCACTATCACTTCGACGTGTGGAATTCGACCGACGGTGCAAAGTGGACTCTGATCAATAAAGACCACCCCGTCCCCTGGGGACCCCGAGCACTCCATTACACGGTGGCTCATGCCGGCAAGATCTTCGTCATCGGCGGGCAGACGGTACCGCAGTTCGCGAAGGGCGACGAAGAATTCTATCGCGATGTGTGGACGACCACAGATGGGATCAAGTGGGAGGAACTGAAACCTGTCGAACCATTCTGGGTGCAACGAGGAATGATTGGCAGCAGTGCCGTTCATCAGGGTAAGATCTGGATCCTCGGCGGCGGCACCTACGACACCGCGACCAAGCCCCAGCGGCTGTTCTACAACGATGTCTGGAGTTCCCCCGACGGCATAAAGTGGACCAAGCATTTGAATGCCGCGCCGTGGAAGCCTCGGCAATATCACGACGTGGCCGCGTGGGACGACCGGCTGTGGGTCCTCGAAGGCTACAACGTCGAAGGTGGAAACCGCAAAGACGTCTGGCATTCCACCAACGGCACCGACTGGCACGAAGTTCCGAACACTCCGTGGAAACCACGACACGCAGCCAGCGTCTTCGTGCACGACGGAGCCTTGTGGATGGTCGCGGGAAACAATATGGAATCCGACGTGTGGAAGTTGAAGCGAAAGGCTCCGGCAAAACATTGATGGTTCATTGATTTGAAACACAGAGGCACAGAGGACACAGAGAAAAGCCTTGAAGGGCTCTACCCCCCACCCCCCCTGCGGGGGTGGTTTATTGGACTTTGCACTCGCCGGATAATACCACGGCTAGTGCAAAATCCAGTAGACCACCGGGGCAGGCCCGATGGGGTTTTGTTAGCGCTTCTGAACTCTGTGTCCTCTGTGACTCTGTGTTTCAATGGCATTTGTACGAGTCATTACAACATCTCGCAGATATGCAAATGAAGAGAACCCATGCAACAAGTTGCAGCACTGCCTCTGGTCTACGAATTCAGCCGGCATCTTCCGCCCCGAGCCACCGTTCGGCCGGGCGAAATCCTGAGCGTGGAATCCGAGGATGCCCTGTCCGGGCAGATCCGCCAGCCGGGTGATCGTCGCGACAAGAGCAAGGTTCCATTCAGCAATCCGGTCGCCGGTCCCATTGTCGTGGAAGGCGCCCAGGTCGGTGATCAGTTGGCGGTGACGATTCACGAGATCGTGCCGCGCGACGGACAGTGTGCCACCTATACCGGGCCGGCCAAACTGCTGGCGGAATGGCTGGGGACGGAAGTGCCTCATGGTGCCCATGTCTGTCCCATTCGCGACGGCCACATCTTCTGGAGTGACGATATTGCCATCCCGTACCGGCCGATGCTGGGATGTATTGGCACGGCCCCCGATTGGGGAGTCCCGTCAACCGGTCCCGCAGGTCCTCACGGTGGGAATATGGACCTCGTGGAAGTCGCGCCGGGCAGCACGATTTTCCTGCCCGTCTCGGTGCCGGGAGGCTATCTCTATCTGGGTGATGCCCATGCGGCTATGGGGCACGGCGAACTTTCAGCCACCGGATTGGAGATGGCCGCGATATCGAAGATCTCCATCGAACTCGTCCGCCAGCCCCGCCTGACGGGAGTCCGTGTGGAATCGTCCGAATACCTGATGGCGGTCGCGACTCAGGGGACGCTCGAACGGGCCATTGCAGACGCCTATTCGCGGTTGATCTTGTGGATGGAAATCGAGCATGGCTGGGATCGCTGGCGAGCCTATGACCTGTTGACTCATGTGGGCACGATCTCCGTCGGCCACTACACCAGCGGTACGGTCGGAGCGAAGATCGAGAAACGGTATCTCAACCTATCGTAACCCGAAGCGTTAGCGAGGGAGTCCAAACGCAGGATTATCCTTTCACTCCCTCGCTTACGCTTCGGGTTACGATCACAGTGAGAGCCATGTCCATCAAGCCTGTGGGAGACACGCGATGCTGTTTGATACGCACACCAACCTGATGTGGTATCCCGATCATTACTCGGAAGAATTCGTCGAGTTCGCCTGGGAAGCCAAACGGGCCAAGATGAAGCTGTCCTCTGATGTCTACTTCGACGCCAACGCCAGCACGAAGAGTGCGGCGTTTGATTCGCGGCCGGAGCAATTGATCGAGGCCACCAAGGACGCCGACAAGGTGATCGTGTTCGGGATCAAGGCCCCGTTCTGCGGCATCAATGCGGATCAAGAACTGATCGCCAAATTCGTCCGCGAACACTCCGACCGGTTCATCGGCTGGTGCTCGGTCGATCCCAATGACCGGGACTGCGTGGACCAGTTGGAGTACAACGTGAATCACCTGGGCCTGCGCGGCCTGAAGGTCTCGCCCATCTATCAAAACTGGGATCCGCAGGACCCGAAGCATTTGCCGCTGTTCAAGAAGGCCGAATCACTCGGTATTCCCGTCAACATTCACCAGGGCACTTCATTCGTCCGGCCAGGCCCGCTCAAGTATGCCAATCCCATTCAACTCGAAGACATCGCCATCGCGTGTCCCAATCTGCGCATCGTGATCGCTCACATGGGCCACCCCTGGGAAGACGAATGCGTGGTCCTGATCCGCAAGCATCCCAATCTCTATACGAACATTTCGGCGTTGCACTACCGGCCGTTGCGACACTATCAGGCCTTCATGACGGCCATCGAATACGGCGTCGAACACAAGCTGATCATGGGCTCCGATTTCCCCTCGGCGACTCTACCCCAGGTCATCGCCGGGCAATGGAAAGTCAACGACATCCTCGAAGGCACGAAATTCCCCCGCATCTCCGACGAGATCATTCACAACATCATCTACGAGAACTGGAAACGCTTCCTGCCGGAGTACGCTTGAGGTCGAACCGTTATTCGCCTGACGTGGTCTAGATGCATATGCTATGATCAACCAGATCTTGAAGTGAGGTAAAGAAATGAGCACTGCGATTGATAGCACGGCTTTTGACAAGGGAACTGATCCGATCCTGAAGTTTTTCACGATCGATCAGGCCCGAGCCATTGTGAGTTACCGTGGGGATGCGGAGTTACAGACTCGCATTGAAGAACTCGCCACCAAGTGCAACGAAGGGGAACTGTCGGCGGAAGAACAAGCTGAATACGAAGGCTATGTGAAAGCCAACAAGTTCATTGCGATCCTGCAGGCCAAAGTCGGCAAATTGTTGGCGCGTTCGGCATGACAGACGCCAACACACGACGTCAGGTCAGTCTTCGGGCTGGCCAGCGATGCGAATATTGTCACTTGCATCAAGACCAGTCGCCGTTGGCCATGCTGCAAATCGAACACATCATCCCCAGGAAACATGGTGGCAGCGACAATGAGGACAATCTCGCGCTGGCCTGTATTGACTGCAATTTGGCCAAGTCCAGCAACCTAACCGGGATTGATCCTCAGACTGGTCGCGTCACGCTTCTATTTCATCCGCGCACACAGAATTGGAGCGATCACTTCGAACAACGTGGACCATTCATTCTCGGAAAGACCGATATCGGTCGAACAACAGTCCGAGTACTGAATATGAATTCGGACGAGCAAGTTCAACTGCGTGACGTGTCTCGCGGTAAGTGAGGCGGTCGGTTCGGCCCGGCGCGCCGGAACTACTCACCAATTCGAAACAGCCGCTTCAGTGCATCCAGCAAGCCGTGATGTGAGCCTTCTCGCGATTCATCGCGCAGGACTTCCAGCGGCGGATGCAACAGTTTGTTGACCATGCGTTCGATACTTTTTTCGATCTCGGCCCGGTCCTTTTCGAGGTGTGGCAGCTTGTTGAACAGGCGGGTCGTTTCGGCATCGACGACGTCGCGCCATTGTTCTCGCAGTCGCTTCACGATCGGACCGGTCGCGCGATGCGACAGGTCGTTCATGAACGACTCGGTCTCCTGATCGATGATCGACAGGGCCTTTTCGACTTCCTTCTGCCGCAGCTTCTTGTTGCTGTCGCAGATCGCCTGCAAGTCATCGATGCAATAGAGGAAGACGTTATCGTCCAGGTTGCGGATCTCGGGAGCAAAGTCGCGCGGTGCGCCCAGGTCCAGAATAAACGTTGTCTTCTCACCGTACTTTTGGCGGATCTTTTTGAACCGTGGCACATCGACCAGCGTGACGCCCGTCGTGCTGACAATGATGTCTGCGGATCCGAGGTACCGGTCAAGTTGCTCCCAGGGGACCGCTTTGCCACCCCAATCCGCCGCCAGCTTTTCCGCACGTTCAGCCGTGCGATTGGCGACGAGGATTTCTTTGGCTCCTTCGTCGCGCAGATAGCGCAGGGTTTCTTCGGCCATCTGACCGGCGCCGATGATCAGGATCTGCTTGTCGTCGAACCGGTCGAAGATACTCTTGCCAAATTCGCCCACGGCTACGCTGGCAATGGAGACTCGGCCTTCCGCCAGTTTGGTTTCCGTTCGGATCCGTTTCGAGACATTGAAGGCTCGTTCGAACAGCGAACTGGTGATCGGTCCCGATGAGTCTTGTACCTGGGCCTGGCTGTAGGCTTCGCGCACCTGGGCCACGATCTGCGGTTCGCCCAGGACCATGCTGTCCAGGCCGGCCGCCACCTGAAACAAATGCCGCACGACTTCGGGGCCGGTATGTTCCTGCAATTCATCGAAGAAATCGTGCAGGGGCACATGGTGGAATTCACTCAGGAATTCCGCCAGCTCTCGATGTCCCGGAGCCTGCTCGGCCCCCTCCTGGGCGACGTACAGTTCGACCCGGTTGCAGGTTGACAGGACGATCAATTCGGACTGCGGGAACCGGGCGCGCAGCGTCTCGTAGGCCTCGCCCAATCGCTGGGGCGAAAAGGCCAGCCGTTCCCGCACGGCCAGATCGGCCGTCGAATGGTTACACGTGACCAACTGCAAATTCACCGCGAACACCTCGCAACCCAACACTCATGCGGCGTCCGAACCTGCACGTGCCACGTCTTCAAGTCAAACAGTTTCTTACCGGTCGCCACCTGCAGACCGATCAGCGTGAACAACAAAAATCCTGCCGCCCACAACGTCAACGACGCCACCTGCCGCCCGGTCGTGCGTCGAGTCGTCATCAACCAAACGAACAACGCAAACATGAATAGCCACGCAATGCTACTACCAATGATGACCGGGTCATTGAACGGAATCGATTCGCCTGTGGATTTGGACTTCAATCCTAGAAAGACGCCCGTTCCCATACCCAACGTCAACAACGGAACCGAGATCATCACCGACCAGCGATTCAGCCGCGCCAGCTTTTCGAGACTCGGCAATCCGAAGCCTTCAATCTTCAATTGGCGATGTTTCAACCGCCATTGCTGAACCAGGTACATCATCGACAACACAAACCCGACCATCACACCCAGCATGCCCAGCACCAGCGTGGACGCGTGCAGCATCTTCCAGCCATACAGCGAATCGAGCCGCCGGTTCGTCGTTTCGCTCACAAAATACGTGGCCGAAATCATGATCAGCACAACCGGCAGCAGGAAGACTCCCACCGCCAGGTCTCGATCCAACGCCGTCAAAAACACGTATGACACCACGGCCAGCCAGGCTAGAACCAGCAGCCAGTCGTGTGACGAACTGAGCAGGGGGGGCAGATGCGTCGCTTCAGCTCGGACAAAGATATAGATCGTGTGAGTCAGCAACCCCAGTACGGCACCGACGAGAATCAGCGCGCGGTTGATCTGACTGCGACCCATCAGCCGCAGCCATTCCAAACCGAACACAATGGCATAGGTCGCCAGAAAGCAACTCACGCCGATTCGACTGAAATTCATCTCGCCCTATCCTCTCCCATCCGTGGTCCGCAACTACCATCCCTGACACTGGATTAGACCTCGATCCAGTATATCCAAAACCAGACGGAGGGGCAGTCGAGCCAGCGAAGAGAGAACGAAATTGACCACAGATTTCGCGGATGACACGGATGAAGAGGGGTCGTTAATCGAAGATTAGCTTCAACGGCACAGTCCAACCCGGCACGATGTCCGGCAGTTGCAGAGAATGTTCTGAGGAACAGATTTGAAGGGCAGCGCAATCATTGGCGGGAAAGAATCGCGACTCATCCGATGAGAGCCACTGAGTATAGGACAACATACGGGGACGAGGGCGGAAAACCCAGGCCGAAAACTTTGGAGGTTGGAGCACAATGGCCGCCTTGGTTCCAGTATCAAGCCAAACCTGGATCCTCTCGTCGATTCGATGGAAATTGTAGGGACTATCATTAACTTCGACGATCAAGTTGGGGGCTAGGGGAATATATCCATCGACGTTTGCAATGTCGGCGAGATGTTCACGATCCACAAATGAAATATCCGGAGCCAGCACAGTGTCAGGTTTAGTTTCCAGCAGGTAACCAACCTCTGGGCCATAGACTTCGCCCAATTGGTTTTCAACAACGAAGCCGTTCAAGGCATGCAAGAAGTTGACGACAATTCGGGATTGCTTCCTGGTCAACAGCGGCATTTGGATCAATTCGCCGCGCAAAAGGTCGTACCGACAGCCATCGTCCCCCATTTGTAGCAATTCGGAGGCGGTGATCAGTGGCTTGTCGGTCGACACGGAATGCCCTTCAACTCAGCAACTGCGTAATCGGCTTGGTTCCCGGTTCGGTCAGCGGAATGGGACGCGAGCCGAGATACGTGAAGTGCTTCTCGTGGTCGATGCCGATGGCTTGGAAGATCGTGGCGTAGAGTTCCGGGGCACCGACTTCGCCGTCGGCGACCTTGTGGCCGTCGTCGTCGGTTTTGCCGAACACCGTCCCGCCCTTGACCCCGCAGCCGGTCAACGAGGCGCTCCATGCGGAGGCGAAATGGTCGCGGCCGAGGCTGGGGTTGATCTGGGGGGTGCGGCCGAATTCGCCCAGGGTGATAATCAGCGTCTTTTCCAGCAGGCCGCGCTCCTTGAGGTCGTCGATCAGAGTCGACATCACATGGTCGAGTTCCGCGACCAGTTCGAGGTGCGTTTCAAAGTTCTGCCCGTGGCTGTCCCACCACGCTCGGGCCACTTTAACGAACGGCGTCCCCGCTTCGATAAGGCGCCGCGCCACGATGACCTGTTCGGCGAACTGCGTCGGGCCGTACTTGTCGCGGACGCTCTGCGGTTCCTGGTTGATATCAAACAGCTTTTCGCTGGCCATCAACCCGCGGACTCGTTGATAGGCGGAATTGTGGCTACCGACGGAATTGCTCTGTCGGCTGCGAGCGAACCGTTGGCTGAGCAGGTTGCGCAGATCGTCTCGTTCGCGATGATCGAGTTCCGAGACCGCGTCCAACCGCTTCATGTTTTCGGGCATGACGTCCTTGTCGAGGAACATCGGGGCGAACTTCGCGCCCAGGAACCCCGGCCCCCCTTTGTGACGGCCTTCGGTCGACGTATAGAGCGACACATAATCGGGCACCTGACTGTCGGCTCGCCCCAATTCATGAGCGAGGATCGCTCCCAAGTCGGGATATTCGAGTCCGCCTTCGGGCAGACGGCCCGATTCCATCAGCTTCGTTCCGCCGCCGTGATCGGCGTTGCGAGTATTCAACGACCGGACGATGCCGGTGTATTGCATCCGCTGAGCCAGCTTGGGCATCAACTCCGAGATCCGGATCCCCGACACATTGGTGTCGATGGCTCGGAACGGCCCGCCCGTCGGACGGCCGGGCTTGGGGTCCCACGTCTCAAACTGACTCGCCCCACCTGCCAACCACAGCAGGATGACATGCCGTTCCTGCTTCTTCAATTCCTCAGCCAGCAGCTTGTGCTTGAGGATATCGAGGCCAGACATGTCAGCCGCGAAGGCGGAAGCTCCGAGCGCCGCAGTACCAAGGAACGCGCGTCGGCCGAAGGTCGAATTCATGGCAATGTCCTAAAGTTGTCGGTTGTGGCGCTACGCTTAGTTGTCGGTTGTCAGTCCGTCTGTCGCACAGCCTGCGGCTGTCTGTAGTCACCGACGCGAAGCGTCGTCCTAAACTGACAACCGACAACTGACAACTGACAACTTAGCGTAGCGACACAACTCCTCAATGATTAAATCTCAGCTCCGAACTCGTCAACATCGACCACACGACCTGTTGCCAGACCACGTTCATTCTATCCGCTCGGGAGTCCAAAAACTGCGAAATCGCGGCGACTTCGTCAGGTTCTGGGTCTCGGGTGTAGATCGTCCAAAACGCCTGCTTCAGTTGTTCGTTGCGATCGGTCAGCGCTTTTAGAACGCCAACCAGCTTGTCTCCACTGTCGCTCAGGAGGTCGTTCTGCACGTGTTGATTGTTGTTGAAGAACAACGCTTCGCTCACCCCAACCTGGAAATTGTCCGTGGGGAGTTCCAACTGATTTGCTAGATGATTGGCTTGGTTCTCAACATCCTTGCGTTTGTTGGCCCAGTCAGATGAAAGGATGTCTTCGGGGAAATTCTTCGCATTGCGGCTGGCGAAGATCAGGGCCAGCGAGTACTGCCGGGGCTTCAACGGCCGAGTGATCGCCACCGCAAACAACTGGTCATGCGGCGGGCTGCTGGTGCTGTCCCACTTGGAGGACCGCGAATAGGCCTGGCTGAGCACGATACCCCGCATCAGCCGCTTCAGATCGTAGCCGTGAGTGACCAGATCCCGAGTCAACCAATCCAGCAGTTCGGGATGACTGGCCGGGTTTTCAGAATGCATCTGATCGAGTGGCATCACCAGGCCGCGTCCCATCAGACGAGCCCAGACGCGGTTGACGATCGACCGGCTGAAGAAGCGGTTCTCTTCCGCCTTCAATGCCAACTCGACGAGCCGCGTTCGCGGACTGAATGCCGGCACGGCTGGCGGGGGACCTTCCTTCTTGTCATCGTTCTCGCGACGCGCCTTTTCCGCGGCCTTCTTTTCTTCGTCGGACAGCATCGGCGGGGGCGGTTCGTCGATGACGCTGCCGGTCAGGAACATCAGCTTGGCGGTCTTTTCCACTCCTTCGGTCGTCTTGAATTTGACCTGACCTTCAGGCCGCTCGCCCAACTGGTTCCGCTTATTGATGTAGGTGCGTTGGAAGAACGAAAAGAACCCGTAGTAGTGGTCCTGATGCCAATCCAAAACCAGCGGATGGTCATGGCATTTCGCACAGTTGATGCTGACGCCGAAGAAAATTCTAGATGTGTCGTTGGTCAGATCGTCCAAATCCTTGGCCCGAGACTTCAGGAACATCAGCGCGGGCTTCTTCTCATCGTCCGTCTCACTGGTGAGGAGCATTTCCTTGAAGAGTTGATCCCAGGGCCGGTTCTCCTGACACGCCTTCAACAGATAATCTCGCCACGGACCATCATTACCCGATTTGTCCATCAGCATCGTGTCGAGTTCATTCCGCTGCTGATAGGAGAAATCCGGACTGGCCAGCAAGCGATCCACGGCCTTCACCCGTTTGTCAGGCTCAGTCGCCGCGACATACGCCTGCGCTTCTGGGACCGTCGGAATGCGTCCGGCCAGATCGAGTGTCAATCTGCGGATGACGTTGGCGTCAGTGGCCTGCGGACCTGCCGCAACCTTTTCCGTATCGAGCCTGGCCTGAATGTAGTGGTCGACGACTTCTTCGATGGACTTTTCGGGAGGCAGCAGGTCCGCTGCCATCGTGACCGAGACCAAATTGCCGACAATACCGACACCGGCCAACAGAAGAATGGCAAATCGACAGATGCGGAAAGCGCGGAAATCCATCAAGGCACGACTCAGTCGGTAGGTTCTGGGCTGGCAAACTCTGGCAGGATGCTGGAAAAAACAGGGAGGGCACCCGGATCATCCACAACATTGATATCGTCACGTTAACGCGCGTTGATGCAACTGGCAAGGGGTTTCCAAAGTAGCAGGCACATTCCATGTGCCGTAGCTTACGATGAGTTAACGCGGGCAATTCTCGCCCATCGATGGAACAAATACAGACTTACGCCGATTCTTTGGACGAGACAGGCTTTCCGAATTTCACGCCGTTTTGAACGCTAGGCGGACGGCACATGGAATGTGCCTGCTACTTTGGAAGGCTTGGCGACTGCTTCTTTCGCCTGTAAAGTAACCGCAGCGCTCCCATTTACTTACTTCGCTACCGAGGTTCCGTCGATGAGTTCCCCGCATTCGATCATCCTGAGTGCCTTTGCCGATGAAGTTGGGTTCAAAAAAACGGCAGTCGAGCAACTGACCGCCCTCGCGGCGATGGGGTTGCAATACTACAGCCCGCGGTTCATCGATGTCGCCGGGACGGGCGAAACCAAGCACATCATGACGCTCAACGAGGGTGAACTGAAGACCCTCAAGGAACTGCACGCGGCCTACGGCATCCGCGTCACCAGCATTGGTTCCCCCATCGGCAAGGTCAAGCTGATCGACAAGGACGACGGGACCCACAACCGCTACGTGCCGTTTGCCGACTATCTGGCGAAAGACGTCCAGACCGCGATCGACCGGGCGACGTTCCTCGAAACGAAGTTGATCCGAGGCTTTAGTTTCTATCAACCGCGAGGTGACGATCCGGCGAAATATCTGACTCAAGCCATCGACCAGATCGGGCAGATCACCGCCAAGTGTGCCGCCTCCGGAGTGGTCTATGCCCTGGAAGTCGAAGCCAATCTGATCGGGCAGAACGGCCGGATCCTGGGTGAGATCGCCCGGCAGGTCAACAGCCCGCACATGGTCCTGATCTTCGACGGCGGCAACATCAGCTCGCAGAATCTGAACGTGGTCGAATGCTTCAACGAATACGCGGCCATGCGACCCTATCTGGGTTGGTTGCACATCAAGGACTATCAAGTCGATACCAACCTGCCGTGGACCGGCGTGGTGGAAGAGGAACGACTTCGCAATTTCGTCCCCGCTCATCTGGGCGATTCCGGCCACGAAAGAATCCTGCGAGACCTGCGGCAACACTTGCCCGAGTTGAATGCCAGCATGCAAAAGATCGGTGCACCTGGCGTGTTCCTTGAACTGGAACCCCACTTGAAGGGAGGCGGCCAATTCGGCGGCTTCAGCGGCCCGGACGGCCTCGGCGTCGCCTGCCGCAGCCTGTGCTCGCTCCTCGACTACGTCCAGATCGACTACGAACTGCGGACCTTCGAACACATCCGAAAGTCGAGGGGGTTCTAGTAGTACGTCAGGCTTTCAGCCTGACCCGAGCGTCGTTTGACACGCAATACAATCAATGGCCTGCACGGTCAGGCTAAAAAGCCTGACGTACATTATTCATGAACCTGGAACAACTGCTCGACTTGATCCGCTGTCCCAAGTGCAAGTCGAGACTGGTGCATGACGGGGACTGGCTGGTCAGTTCGAATCCCGACTGCCGGGTAAAATATGAAATCAAACAGGACATCCCCGTGCTGATCCCGGAAGAAGCCGTCGAAGTCAGCCCGGACGAATGGTCCGACATTATGTCCCGAAACGGGCGCAATCGCGATACGGGTCAGGTGCCAGAAAAGATTTGATGGCAGAAAAATGGATGGCAGAAAAATAAATGCGGTCAAATGATTCAGTGAGTTTCAATGACCCACGGCTGTATTCATTTTTCTGCCATCCATTTTTCTGCCAAAAAGTATGTCGTGAGCGTCATGCCATTCGAGGATCGGGATATTATCGAGATGAATGAATCGATCACCATCTCTGCGTCACCAAGTCCATGAGGTCCATCATGTTTCTCACACGGTCAATGATCGCCTGGTCGCTGTGCTGTGGAATCTTTCTCTGTGGATTCCCTTCATGGTTGTGCGCGCAAGATCAGGCGACCGATAAACCGGCAGAGAAGAAGGAAGCGGACAAGCCCGCGGCTGGGAAGCCGGAGTACGAGATTCGGCAGGATCACGATCCGAACGGGATCGGCAAATTCTACATGGGGCGCGAGATCGCCTATGTCATGGGTATCCAGGGTGCCATCTGGTTGGAACGGCCGGAACGTGAGGCCGAAGAGGCTCCGTCGAAACTCGTCAAATCCCTCAAGCTGAAGCCCGGCCAGGTCATCGCCGACATAGGTGCCGGCAGCGGCATGTTGAGCATCAAGATGGCCAAGGACGTCGGGCCGATGGGTAAGGTGATCGCGGTCGATGTCCAGCAGGAAATGCTCGACCTGCTCGAAAAGAAACTGAAACGGCTGAAGGTGAAGAATGTCGAAGGCCTTTTGGGCACGGAGAAATCACCGGGCCTCGAACCGGAGTCGGTTGATCTGGCCATCATGGTCGATGTCTATCACGAGTTCGCGTTTCCCTACGAGATGATGGTCGAAATCAGCAAGTCGATCAAACCGGGTGGCCGAGTCGTCTTTGTCGAGTACCGCAAGGAAGATCCCGAAGTCCCGATCAAACTGGTCCACAAGATGACCGAAGCCCAGGTCAAAAAAGAAATCGACCAACCCGAATTCCACCTCAAATGGAAAGAAACCATCGGGACGCTGCCGAGACAACACGTGATTATCTTTGAAAAGCAGGCTGCCGAGGAAAAAAAGAAATGACTAATGTCTAATGACTAATGTCTAAAAAGACGCAAGCGTTTGTACTGACAACCGACAACTGACAACGGACAACTATAATCATGGCTGATATTCTCCCGTTCCAGGGATGGCGTTACGACTTGTCTCAAGTAGGCGATTTGTCGGATGTCACCGCGCCCCCGTATGACGTCATCAATGCGGCTCAGCAGGAGGATCTGTATCAACGACATCCCTGCAATGTGATCCGGCTGGAATTGACTCGCGAAGAACCTGGCGACACACCGCAGGACAAGTACACTCGGGCCGCCAATTTCCTGCGTCAATGGCAGGGGGACGCTGTCCTGCAGCGCGACCGCGAAGAGTGTCTCTACGCCTACCACCAGGAATTCAATTGGGAGGGAAAGTCCTACGTTCGCAAGGGTTTCCTGGCTCGGATCCGGGTCGAGCCGTTTGGCCAGGGCTGCGTCTTTCCGCACGAACAAACCCTGTCCGGCCCCAAGGCCGACCGGTTGTTGTTGCTGAAGGCCACCAAGACCAATCTGTCGCCGATCTTCGGTTTGTATCCCGACGAAAAGAACGAAGTCCTCGATCCGCTGGACGGAGCCATCGTTAGTGTGCCGCCGCTGGTCGCCACCGATCATCTGGGAGTGATTCACAAAATCTGGCCCGTCAGCGATCGCGCCATCATTCAAACGGTGCGGAACCGGATGAAGGACCGCAACATCTTCATCGCCGATGGTCACCACCGCTACGAAACGGCCAACAACTACCGCAACGAACTGGCCGCCGAAGGCAAACTGTCGGGGCCGGAGGCCTCGCAGAATTTCGTCATGATGATGTTCGTCAGCATGAGCGACCCCGGCCTGGCCATCCTGCCAACCCATCGCCTGGTGGCCGGACTACCCGATCTGACAACAGACCAGATCGTTGCGGCACTCAAGCCGAACTTCGAAATCGAACGCATCGGCAAGGGACCGGCCGCCGCCAAGGAAACTTGGGACCTGATCGATGCCGATGGCGGACAGAACGTCCTCGGGTTCGGCACGACGGCCGATGGCAACTGGCTGTTCGCCCGCGCCATCGACACCAGCCCGATGATCCAACTGGCTCCCGATCAAACGCCAGACTGGCGCAACCTGGGAGTCAGCCTGCTTCACAAGCTGGCCCTCGAACATCTGATCTTCAAATCGGTCCCCAACGCCCAGCCGAAATTCACCTATGTCCATTCGCTGGCCGAAGTGAATGAATCTCAGGCCGGCAAGCAATGCCAACTCGCCTGCCTGGTCCCCCCCGCCCAGATCGAACACGTGGAAGTCATCGCTTCACACCTGGAAAAGATGCCCCCCAAGAGCACCTACTTCTATCCCAAGCTGCTAAGTGGGTTGGTGTTTAATTCAATCGAGTAATCGCCTTTCGCCGCGAGCCTCTCGAAGAACACACGCCACCCCGCTTGCCGGGGTGGTTCCCGCGCCTTTGCACTACGGCTTCGCATTCGCCACAACAAAATCCACCAGCTCCTGGCACTCAAAGAACCCGTTCCACATGTTGTGCCCCTGGCCTTGGGGAACGATCAGTTCCATCTTGCCGCCGAGTTTGTTGTAGCGTGCCGCGACCTCTCCCGAGTTCAATTCTAGCGGCACGACCGTATCGACGTCGCCATGAATGGCGAACAATGGCACCTTGGCCTTGGCCAATCCCTCCAGCCGCTCGATGGGATTATGCTCGGCCAGTTTCAATTGCAATTCGTCGGCGTTCAGCTTGTACGCTCCGCTGGCTTTGTCGAGGCCGGGGTAGCTCTTCAAGTTGCAGACCGGATAGATCCCCGCAAACCCACCCACCTTGTCCGGATTTTCAGCCGCCCAGTTGAGCGTCATCAACCCACCCCGACTGCGTCCCAGCAACACGGGCTTCTTTGCGAAGCCACGCTTCTCGGTCAATTCCCGATACATGGCCGAGAACTTCTCGCGACCATCCGGGCTGCCATACGATTCCCCCACATCGATCCCAGCCACCGCGATTCCTGCGGCACCGAACCGCTCGAACATCCACTTCTCCGAATTCGCGGGCAACCCCGGCAGCGTCGGAGCGTACCACACCCACGGAGTCGCCTTTCCCTCCAGCGGCTTCGATGGTGGGATGATAAAGGCCTCGCAGTCGGCGACTCGAAAGGTCTCGCCCTTCAGCGGAAGGGCCTTTGCGGGTTTGTCGTCCGCGTGGATGATCGCCGTCAATACAAACAGCAGGGAGATCGAGATGGCAAAGCGTGACATGGAGGGATTCTCAACGGATGTGATGGATAAAAAGCAGGATCCTTTACGATTCCAAAGCAACTCTCAACAGCCTTCGGTTCGTAATAGCCGCCAAATCATATCGGAACGGGACAACAACATTCCCATCCACATCAATGCATCCATATTTCCCATTGTACTTGACGGCTGCCATTTCGCCCTTAAAAAACCCAAGCCCAACTGTCTCCTCGAAAATTGCAGGAATGACAAGTTCACCTAGCGTGTCAATGAAACCATATCGCTTTTTCACCCGGATGCATGCCCGCCCGCCCGCAAAACTATATGCCTCATTCAACGCTTCCTTCATCGTGAACCGGCCGGAGTGATCAATGTAATTACATCCCCAACTCGCACGTCGAGGAACTCCGTAGACACATGCGACATTCTCCCTGAATCCACCTTTTGACCGCGACCAGCCATCGGCTTTTATGACCAGATCATCGGAAGAGTTAATGAATCCCTTGAAGGCGTCCCCGATTACAAACGACAAAAATTCGCCAAATGGTTCGGCTTCCTCATATCTGAAGGGGATACGCGGTTTTCCTTCGGTGTCAACGCATCCCCACATTCCAGTTGAATTCATCAGCCAACCAAAGCCCTCTGACGGAATCTGAGCGTCTTCGTAAACATGAGGCACAACGACTTCTCCTTTCCGATCGATATAACCATACTTCCCATTCAGGCGAGCGGGCGCAAGATCCGGCGAGAAGTTCAGACACCTTTCATATTTACATTCGATAACTTGCTCACCTTCTTCATTGATCATTCCATATAACCCTTTCTTTTGGACCAGCGCCAGCCCTGATCGAAATTGAAACGCGCGTTCAAATTCCCCTCGAATTGCGACAGTCCCGTCTAAATGAACATATCGCCACACCCCGTCCATGCAGACCGAAGCAATACCATCTTCAGACACTCCGTCGATAAAATCATATTGAATCGGCAAGACCGCGTTGCCATGCAAGTCGATCAAGCCCCATTTGAGTTGATTCATGGTGCATCAAGACCCCATACACGGAGACAATCTATTGCGGTCCTCCAAGATTCGCGGCGGACTTTCGACAGGCATAGCAGATCTAGATCTAAGGTAACTTCGGCACAGGCAGCGCGTATAGCACGATGCAAACTTTGAATGATACCCGCAAAAACAATCGAACGGTTGCGGGGAAGGGGTCGGGTGTTCAAAATTCAAAATTGGCGGTTAACCGCCAATTTTGAATTTTGAACACCCGACCCCAACGCTTGCGACCCCGAATCATGACGGCGAAACAATTCCGCAAATTGGCTCTCGGCTTTCCCGAGGCGTCCGAAGCCTCCCACATGGGTCATCCTGACTTCCGAGTCGGTGGCAGAATCTTCGCCACGTTGGGGCCGGATGAGGATTGGGGCATGGTCAAGCTGACGCCCGAAGAACAGGCCCGCCTGATGCAACTCGAACCCGATGTCTTTCGACCGGCCAGTGGTGCGTGGGGCAGGGCGGGGTGTACCATCATCACGCTGGCCGATGCCGACCAGACCACCGTCAAGGAAGCAATGATCGTCGCTTGGAGGAAAACGGCTCCCAAGCAATTGGTGAAGTCTTTTGATGAGAGATAGCCGAAGGGGAAGGGTCGGGTGTTCAAAATTCAAAATTGGTCGCGTCGCGACCAATTTTGAATTTTGAACACCCGACCCCTCGCGTAACGGAGGGGTTGTCTTGACCGCTGAATCCACTCTAAACTTGTGTTTTTCAACCCTCGCCTGCCCCGATTGGTCTTGGCAACAGATCCTGCAACACGGTCCGCAGTTCGGCTATCAAGGGGTCGAGATCCGGCTGCTTGAGCGCGAAACCAATCTGCTGGTCCGGCCTGAATTCCAACCCGATCAACTGGAAGTGCGTCGACAGGAACTCGACGCGGCGGAGTTCGAAGTCGCGGGGTTGGGATCGTCGGTGAGGTTTGATTACCTCGACGCGGACGTGCGACGAGAGCAAGTCGAAATCGGGCGGCGGTATATCGACTTGGCACATCAGTTGCATTCCAGGTTCGTGCGAGTCTTCGGGGATGTGTTCACCGCCGGGCAGGAGCCCGTGCAACGTGAGCAGGTACTGGCTCAAATCGTTGATGGTCTGACGGCTTTGGGGCAATACGCCCAGCCGCGTGGCGTGCTGGTGCTGATGGAAACGCACGGGGACTTCGCACAGACCGCGTGGATGCAGACGGTCATGGAACGGGTGAATCACCCGGCGGTCGGAGTCCTGTGGGACACTCACCATCCTTGGCGTTTTTACAATGAGCCGCTGGTCGAATCGTTCAATCGGTTGCGGCCGTGGATTCGGCACACTCATTGGAAGGATTCTTTGGATTTGGATGTGGTGAGTCCGGCTACGTCGGCGGCAACTGAGGATCAGACTGGTGCGCCCTCCCGCAGCGCGGAAGGGCGGGCTTTCGCGGAGCGAATGGCGACAATCGACCAGGCTGCAGCGAAGGCCCACTCGTTGATGAGCGGGCATAAGCCGGCACATTACGCGTTGTTTGGGTCGGGCGAATTTCCTGCGGCCGAAGCTCTGACGCTGTTGGACTCGGACGGTTATGACGGCTGGTATAGCCTCGAGTGGGAGAAGGCCTGGCATCCGGACCTCGCCGAGCCGCAGGTTGCTTTGCCGGACTTTCCGAAAAAACTGGTGGCGCTCGCCGCAGCGGTCCGTGCCGGACTTACGGGCCGATAACGGGATGCGGGATGATCCGATGCGCGAAGTATCGCCGTGCGCGCCGTGTGTGCTGACTGGATCGACGGGACTCACGCTGTTGATCCGATTCAACCACCGCGCGTTCCTCGAACTTCAATCAATTTGGATCGACCACAAAAAAAAGGGCCAGGGTTCCCCATGCCTCCGTCAGTGTCGGCAACATCGATGCGACTGGCACACCTTCAAGGGCACACGGGGCCAAGCGTGGCAAAAAGATTGCGAAATACCCCTGTTTGGAAGGAGTCAGCCGCATGAACGTCTCGGACTAATTTGCCCGCTGCGATCCCCTTATCTGCTTTGCCTTTGAGTACCAACCCGTGTGATCCGCAATGAGATGGTCATCCTCATGCTTCGCGTATGGACGGTGGTTAAAACACCACGCGATGCAGTTTGACCACGCCCCAATCGCGTTCTATAGTCAACTTGTCCTCGTGTCGTTCAATTTCTTGAACAATTCGCGGGCACAACATGACATGCAACACGACGGCGCGTTACCAATCATCACGTTCGGCAAGATCGAACTGGTCGGTTCATCTTGTGGAACCTGGTAACGAAAGGCCGGCACTATGGGGGAACTCATGCGGATCGGGAATCAGGTGAGACGCTGGCTGGTCATTGTCATTCTGTGCGGCCTGACGTCGTGGACCTATCGTTCGAACGCGGCCGGGCCGGTCAAATTTCGTCGCCCCGGAAATGTCGGCACCGACAAAGCCGTTTCGCTGGGCATTGAACTCGAAAAGTCCCGCCAGTGGCTGGAAGCCATCGAGCATTATGAGAAGGAACTCAAGGACCATCCCGAACAACAGGACCTGAAACACGGCCTGCGACGTTCCAAATATCACTTCGCCATCGACCGGCGCTATTCCGACGCCAGCTTCCTGCGGTCCATGCTGATCATGAATCGCTCGGCGGCATTGGACGTCGTCAATGAAGTCTTGAATCAGGTCCAACGCAGCTACGTCGATGCCCTGCCGGAAATGTACTTCGTCGCGCATGGCACCGAGAGTCTGTACCTGGCACTGGTGAATCCCAAGTTCCTCAACACCAATCTGCCCGGCGTCCCCACGCAACAAGTTCAAAAGGTGCGCGAGGTTTTGAAGTCAACGTATTGGAACAAGCCCATCGAAGACCGCCGCGCCACCGTGCGGACCATCAACGAAGTCTGTGACCTGGCCGAACGAGAAATCGGCTTGTCCTCGGGAGCCGTCGTGATGGAATACCTGTTCGGCGGGTGTAACTCGCTGGATGAGTACTCGGCCTATCTGACCCCGACTCGATTGAAAGATCTATACGGCAACATCGAAGGCCAGTTCGTCGGACTGGGCATCGAAATGAAGGCCGAATCGGGCAAGGGCCTGTTGCTGGTCAACGTGCTGCCCGAAAGCCCCGCCGCTGAAGGTGGTCTGTTATCCGGAGAACACGTCGTGTCGATCGACGGCACCAACTGTCGTCTGATGACGACCGACGAAGCCGCCAACATGCTGCAAGGCCGACCCGGATCGCAAGTGCGATTGCAGATCGAGGGCCAGAACGCCCAGATTCGCGAACGCAACTTCTCCCGCCGAGCCGTCAACGTCAAATCGCTGCCCATCGTCAAGATGATCGATCCGGACCACGGTGTCGGCTACATCAAGATGACCGGCTTCCAAAAGAACTCGAACGAAGAAATGTCCCACGCATTACGCGAACTGCAAGCCCAGGGCATGCGGTCGCTGATCTGGGATGTCCGAGGCAACCCGGGCGGCCTGCTGACCGCCGCCGTTGAAGTCCTCGACCACTTCATCGCCGAAGGGACCCTGGTTTCGACCAAGGGCCGCATCGCCGATCAGAACTGGAACTATTCCGCTCACCGAGCGGGTACGCTGGACGTCCCGTTGGTCCTGTTGATCGACGGCGACAGTGCGAGTGCCAGTGAGATCGTCGCAGGTGCAATTCGCGATCATCGCCGAGGCACCCTGGTGGGCCGCAAGACCTACGGCAAGTGGTCGGTGCAGAGCATCATCCCGCTGCATCATAGTGCCGGCCTGCGACTGACGACCGCCAAGTTCTATTCACCCCGAGGCGAAACGCTGGGCAAGATCGGCGTCGCCCCACACATCACGGTCCCCGAATCCAGCCCCAACCGCACCTTCTTCCGGTCACCGACTGACGTCAACCTCGAAGAAGACCTCGACCTCAAGAAGGGCCTGGAAGTCCTCCTCAACAAAAACCAACTCGCCCGGCCATAGTAGCCGATTGTCGCCTTTCGCTCCGCGAAAGCCCGCGTCTTTCGCGCAGAAAGACGCGCGTGGCCATCATCGCTCGGCATGATGAGCCGCAAGTCACCATTTCGTAGCTGAAGTCGTGAGACTTCAGACGCGATACGAAAAATCGTCCGAATTCTCACGAATCCGGCTACAAAGGACGAATCACAGTGCACATTGCTGGCATGTGCTCTGCTAGCGTCGCTTTAGCGACGTGAGCTCCCCCCCTTACGAAGGGGAGGCAGGGGGGGTTTTAGGACAGGCCTCCAGATTCGCAAATCCACGTCAGGCCGCCGCTACTTATAGTAGTAGTACCAGTTCCCCTCGTACTTCTCTTCGAAGTTCTCCTTCGAATCGAAGTAGACTTTGAAGCTGCTGCGCTTCAAGTAGCCGAACTCGTCATGCGGCTTCAGGATCTCGAAATACAGGTCCGCGTATTCCTTCTGCTTCCCTTGAGCGATGTATTTCTTCATCTGCTGATCGGTGAAGAAAAAGAACGTGATGTGCCCGAAGCATCGCGATATCAACCACAGATCCCGGTTTTTAATCCGCTTCTGAAGTGCCGCCACATCCGCCTCGGTAATCTGCGCGTCCGCCTCCTCCCTGGCCAGCGGCGAAAACGCCGAGAACACCACAAACAGCCCCTCGACATCAAACGGCCTCCCATCCGTAGGATGGACATTCCTGTCCGTCCGTCCTTTCCCAACCGCAAATGCGCGACCGCCATCCCCTCCAATAATCCGCAAGAACTTCCGGATGATCGCCGCCTGTTGTTTGGGGTCAAAATTGAACCCCTTGCAAAACTTACGCTCCTGCCCCGGATGCTCGACGATCACCTGCAACCGAGGCCCACACAACTTGGAAGCCCGGTCATAGACCACATTTAACACGGTCACGCCGCGTGTCTTCTCAATCCACTGAGCCAACTCATCAAATGGAGGTTCAAGCTGCTTCTTCCCCTGCTTGATCCGCTTCGTCGATTTGTAAACCCGATCGGTATGAAAGATCATCCCATCACCTCATCATCCCATCACCATCCCATCCTCATCCACCATACTTGTCGCGCAGCACCCGGGCAGCCGTGGTTTCATTTTTGAGCTTCTGGTAGACCTCGTCGATGGAGACCAACGCCGCGGAACCGGGGGCGAAGCCGCAGTCGGGGTTGAGGGTGATGCGGTCCGGGGCCAGATGCTGTAAGGCCATTTCGACTCGGTCAACGATCGTCTGGGCCGAATCGATTTCGCCGGGATGGCAGCTCACGCAGCCCAGGCCAATCTCGAGGTCCTCGCGCAGCTTGCGGAAGACGGACATGTCGCCGGCGCCCGGTGCGGTGAATTCCATCGTCAGGTGGTGGACTCGCAGACGGTTCAATTGATTGATGATCGGGTCGTAGCCCCCTTTGAATTGGGCTTCGCCTCGGACTCGCGCACCCGCTCGGCGACACAGATGCACGGCCAATTTGACTCCGGTGATCCCATCGACGACCTGGTTGGTCATGTCGACGGCAAAGTCGGCGGCTTGGTCGGCGTCGGGATACGTCGAGCGCACCTGAGGATCGACGAACAGGCACAAGTGGGGATCATCGATCTGCACGATCGACACCCCGAGGTCTCGCAGCAGTTCCAATTCGCGACGCAGAATGGGGACGCAGTCCTGCACGAAGTCCTCGCGCCGGGGGTAGGCTTTGGCCGAGGCCGTCGCGTCCCACATGCGTTCGCCGAGGAGTGCAGGGGAGGGGAGCGTGGCCTTGATCTGTCGCTGAGTGTGCTGCTTGAGGAAGGCGACCTCGTTCGCAATGAAGCCGGGTTGTTTGGGTGACAGCCGGTCCACGACGACTGTCCACGGTCGGCCGTCGGCGGGGTTGCGGCTGAGTTCAAACCCGTGAGCCAATTCGGCGATCACACCAATGTAGGATTTGCGCCACCACTCACCGTCGGTGACGACATCCAGCCCGGCCATCTCCTGCAAGGCCACGACCGATTGAATGGCCCCTTCCATCAGCCTGCGGTATTGGTCCGAGGGCAGGGGCGGTTCGGCGTTGATGAGGTCCTTGACGTATTCGGGCCGAGGCATCGAACCGACGACCGATGTCGGGAATAACGGGGTTTTAACCATGACTGCTTCTCTTTTTGTAGCCGGATGCGTGAGAATTCGGAGGCTACTTAATCACAAACTGCGGTCTCGGACGGGCAGGAATGCCCATCCTACGGGGTGACGATATCCATCCAATGGCGGCGGGCGTATTCGAAATCCTGTTGGGTATCCACTTCGATATATTCGCCCGGTGTGTCGACGTGGGTCAGTCGCTCGCCCTGTTCGACCATGTCTTGCAGCAGTTGGATGAAGTAGGCCTTCTCGAACAGTTTCGCTTCGCGGAACGGTTGCCCGGCGAATTGACGGCGGCAGCGATGAAAGTTGTCTCGCAGCCGAGCCGCCCCGGCGGGTGAAAAGCGGGCCAGGCCAATGAATTCGCCGTGAGCGTCCTCGGTCGGGATCGCTCGATGGATGCGGGTGATCGACCCGTTCTGGACGGTCACCTTCTCGGCATCGTCGGGCGGGTGCTCGGTTCGCTCGCGGTATCGTTCCAACCATTGAGTATCGACCACCAGGGCAGAATCGTCTCGACTGTCCAACAGGCGTCGCACCACGGCAGGAGTAAACAGTACGTCGGAATAGCAGCAGATAAAGCCCTGGTCCATCAGGTCTTCGGCATAGAACAACGAGGCCAGGATGTTGTTGTTGGCCCAGTTGTCATTGTGCCGAAACGTGAAGTGCGGATAGGCCTGCCGGACCTTGTCGATCTGATAGCCGCCGACGAAGGCGATGCGGTCGATGCCATGCGACGCGAAGGCGTGCAACGTCCAGTCGAGGATCCGCCGATCCCCCACTTCGGCAAAGCACTTGGGAGTATCGGCAGTCGTGGGCATCAGGCGGCTGCCTCGCCCCGCGCCGATGATGATGGCCTGCATGTGGTGTTACCTTTGTTAATCAGTCTGTCTCGCCGTTCGATTCCACAAAAGTGCTGCGGCGAGGGCGGCGGTTAAAGCCCAGGCGGACCAGACCTGGATGACCACTCGCCAATCGTAGGCTTTCAGGATCGAACCGGTGATCACGTCACCGGCCGCGGCTCCCATGTAGCCCAGGAAGTTGACGAACCCGGCCGCGGCGGCCGCTGTCCCGCGTCGAGCCAGATCGGTCGGAGCCGTCCCGACCAACAGCACCTGCGGTCCGTAGATGCAAAAACCGATCACGAACAGCAACACAATCATGGCCGGTCCACCCGATTTCGCCAAGGCTCCATAGGCGAGTGCCAGTCCGGCCAACGTCACCAGCAGGATGGCAATGACAGGCGCGCGACGCCCGCCGAAGAAGCGGTCGGTGGCCCACCCCGCCAGGTATGATCCCGCCACCGCGCCCAACGGCAACACGGCGTACTGCAACGCCGCTTTGCCAACTCCCACCTTCTGTATTTCGATCAGATGAGTCAGCCCCCAGTCGAGGAACCCATACCGGCAGGCATTCAATAACCCCAACGCCAGCCCCAGCAACCACAGGCTGGGATTACTCAGAGTCAGCACCACATTCTCGACAAAGCGACCCTTCGCGGGCACTGATGCTGCTGGTACATTCGACGAGTCGCTGCTCGTAGGATGGGCACTCTTGCCCGTCGTGCTCGGCGGCACTGATGCTGTCGGTGTAGTTGATGCGTCCGTAGGTTCGATGACAGCCGGCTGTTCCCGCAGACAAAGCAGCATGAACACCGCCGCGAGGGCCAGCAATGCGGCCGGGACATACAGTGCTCCGCGCCAGCCGAGCGAATGAGCGGCCGCGCCCGCGATCAGGAACGTCAGGACCTGAGTCACCTGGTATCCGGTGCCAATGATGCCGATCGCTCGACCGCGATGCAGGATGGGAATCCAATTGGCGACGACCCGCATGCAGGGCGTCCATCCCAGCGATTGCAGATATCCGTTGCAGGCCCACACGAACAACAGGAAATAGAACCCGGTACTCAGCCCGAACAGAACGTTCAGCGCCGCCGAACCCAACATCCCCACTGCCAGCAGCCGTCGAGGCGAAACGTGCTCGGCCAACTGCCCATTCAAACCCTGGCCCAATCCATAGGCAATCTTGAGCCCCCCAAGAATGTACCCCACCTGCTCGGGACTCATGCCGAGTCCCCCCTGATCCACCGAGCCCTTCATCCCCGGCACAGCCGCCGCGATATTGGTCCGACAGAAGTAGAAGGCCCCATACGTCGCCCACACCGCCCAGATCACTCCTTCGGACGATTGCCAGCCCGACTGCGACCCAGGCCGTTCTCGATCCGCATCTAAGTGGTTCACGCTCACGGCGACTCCCATCGGTCCAATGCATCGCAACAGCCCGAAAGGATGACCGCAATACGGATCAATTGCAATGGGCCAACGGCGTCTGGGGCGTTGGGAGATTGCTCAATTCACTTCTGGAATTGGAAGTGAATTGCCGTTCCCGGCCATCGGGTGTGGGTCTAACTGACCATCAACATTAACGGCTGACGTACTGAATCAGGAGCTTCATTGAGTTCTAGATAAGCTTCAGTACATAATCGCGGCATGGATACAACTCCCGTCAGCCTGTTACGGCGCATCCGACAATCTGGCTCGTCCGAGGATTGGGAACTGCTGACTCAACTCTGCACGCCGTTGCTGTATCACTGGGTGCGCCGGGGTCGGATCGGCGGCGATGAAGCGGCGGACATGGTGCATGATGTTCTTGTGACCCTGATCGAGCAGTTGCCGCACTGGGATTATGATGCCCGGCAGAGCTTTCGGGGTTGGTTGAAGACCGTGACGCTGAATCGCTGCCGCGATTACTGGCGGAAGAAACGGCCGAAGTTGTTGGACGGCACGGAAACCGACTGGGAGCAGTGGTCGGTGGCGAATGATCCGGCCGACTTGTTCGCGGCCGACCAGTTCAATGCCTATCTCTCGCGGAGATCCCTGGAAATCATGACCCGGCGGTTTGAACCTCAGACGTGGCGGGCCTTCCTGCGGCATGCGGTCGACGGGGAATCGGCCGCCAGTGTGGCACGGGAATTCCAGATGACCGAAGGGGCCGTCTACTCCGCCAAGTGCCGGGTGATGCAGGCATTACGTGAAGAATTAGAAGGACTTTTGGACGATTAGGAATTTTGCCGGAAGGTTTCGACGGTCACCGCGTACTTCATTTCAGACAACAGGCCATCAGCACAGTCATAATACGAGGTACTGCGATGATTCCACTCGCCACGTGTCCGACCCAGGAAGAACTGCTGCAATCGCTGGCTGGGCGGTTGCCGCACGATCGCGGTCAATCGGTCGCCGAGCATTTGGAAACTTGCGCCAAGTGCCAGGGCACGGTGGTCAATGCCGGCAGTCAGGACACATTGATCGACGCGCTCCGCAATGCGGACACGCGGATCGAAGTGTCGTTCGAAGACCAACAGCGAATTGAACAGATCATCGCCCGCATTCGAAATCGACCGGAGTGGCAGCAGTCCACCATCGACGCGACTCTGGTGACAGGTTCGAAAAGTCTCGACGTCGATCAATTGCATTCCGCTGAAACCCCCACCCAGTCTAACCGACTCCATACGTTCCTGTCTCCACCGCTCGCCGCGAGTGAACTCGGTTGCCTGGGCAAATACCGGGTCTTGAAGGTGCTCGGGATGGGTGGGATGGGAATCGTGTTCGAAGCGCTGGATCCGGGTCTCAATCGTCGCGTCGCTCTGAAAGTGATGAAGCCGGAATGGGCGAAGGATGAGATGGCCTGCAAGCGGTATCTGCGGGAAGCCCAGTTATCGGCGGCCATCGAGCACGACCACATCATCACGATCTACGAGGTCAGTTCCGAACATGCCGTGCCCTATCTGGCGATGCAGTTACTCCGGGGGGAATGCTTGCAGGATCGACTGGATAAGGACGAACGGCTGCCGCTTTCAGAGTGCGTGCGGATCGGTCGCGAGATTGCCCTTGCTCTGGCTGCGGCGCACGAAAAGCACCTGATCCACCGCGACATCAAGCCGGCTAACATCTGGCTTGAGGAGGGATCGGGACGCGTGAAGATCCTCGATTTCGGACTGGCCCGGCCGGTGACGGACGATGTCCAATTGACTCAGGCCGGGATGCTGATTGGAACCCCGGCCTACATGTCGCCAGAACAAGCCAATGGCCAACCGGCGGATGCCCGAGCCGACCTCTACAGCCTGGGGGTGGTCCTGTACCGCATGACAACCGGCCGACTGCCGTTCCTGGGAAAGACCACACTGGAAATCTTGAAGGCTCTATTACTCGAGACGCCCCCGACGCCGCGATCCCTCAACCCGGAAATCTCGTCCGAATTATCCGACCTCATCGAGGAACTGCTGGCGAAGGATCGTGCGGTCCGTCCGAGCAGTGCCGCGGACGTGGCCCGCCGACTGGCGTGTATGGCTCCGCGTTCCTCGTCGAATGTCGCTGTTTCAAATGTCTCGAAAAGTGGGATCGGCAAATCGTCATCGCGCACCAGCCTGATCGCCGCTGCAGCGGTTTCCGCAGTGGTCTTGCTGGCGATCATCATCATCCAGATCACCACGAAAGATGGAAAAAAGACTGAAATCACAGTCAATGTTCCCGGGGACGTCCAATCGGCGACCGCGGAGGTCCGCGAGGGGCAGCCCAAACCAGTCGCGAAGAATCTATCTAACGTCGTCCCCGCCGCAGTTCGGCCCGACGCCATTGCTGCCCTGGCCCCCATGAGTCAGTCCGCGCTGGTCCAGACACCCGAGAAACTGGAGGGTGTTCAAACCTGGACCTGGGAGACCGTGGCCCATCGCGCACCCATCGACGCGATGGCCTATAGTCCGGATTCGAAAAAGCTGGCCACACTGGACAAACTGGGACACATACGGATCTGGGATACCGCGAACGGCAAGTTACTGCGATTCCTGTTTGATCGTCTGCCGTTGGACGAAACATTTAGTCAGGAGGGAACACTCGCCTGGTCCCCAGACGGAGAACGCATCATCCGCGGCAATCAACTGTCTGCCAATCGAGAGGCGTTGGCGATTTGGCACGTCGCATCGGGCCGTCTGGAACATCGGATTCCCTCAACCATGTTTCTGCTCCGTTGTGGATTCCTGCCGGGCGGCAAGGAGGCCTATTCCATCCACGGCAACTGGGGCACGCAGACAGGTAGCATCCAAACTTGGAACGTCGCAACGGGAGAGCCGATTGATCAATTCGAAACGAACATTCGAAACGGCACTGTTTCTCCTGATGGCAAGCTGATCGCGGTGACGTCCCTTTCTCCCACGATGGGCAAAGTCAAGGTCCTGGAGATGGGTTCCTGGAAATCCAAGTGGGAAATTCCCATTCCCATTGCGAGTTTCGCTATCCAGCGTTCCCACCAACTGGAGTGGTCTCCAGACGGTTCACTGTTGGCTATGGGACCCGGGCATTTCGAACCGTACAAACTTCTGGTGTTGAACGCCGCAGATGGCACGGTGAAATCCGAGTTGGCCGAGTTTCCAGTCGCTGTTGCGAACGCTCCTGTCGCCTGGTCTGCGGATGGGCGGCAATTGCTGCTGGGGTCGAGTTGGATCGGTATTAACGGAGGTCTGCTGGTCGTTGACGCAACCACCGGCAAGTTGACGCGTACCGGCCAGGGAGCCGGCCTTGGACCCACTGGCTGTGCGACGATGGCATTGGCCTGGTCGCCGGACGGCCGACAACAGGCCAATGCCGAAAACTATTCGGGTTCGGTTTATTTCCACAATGCCGCCTCGGGCGAGATGCAACGCACCGTGGCTGGTCAGGCCCGCCCCATGACTCTGGGATTGCAATGGATCAACGACGGGAGCACATTGGCCCTGGGATCCGACAGCTTTGAAATCTGGAATGTGGCCACCGGGAAGCTGCTTAAGCGAGATGTCAACGATAGCGGCCTGATGTCGCCCGACGGGACGCGATACCTGCGGCCTCGCGACGGCCTCGAATTTCGAATCTGGGACAGCCAGACTCGCGCTGTGTTGAAGACGCTGCCGCATACGGAACATGGCTACGGCCGAACCGCCTGGTCGGCCAATGGCAAGGTCATTGCTACGGGGTCATATCCTCCCAACAGCAAGAAGCTCAAGATTTGGGATGCCGATTCAGGGGCGCTGAAGGCCGAGTTTGACAATCCGCTGCATCAGGGGGGATACCTGGCACTGTCTTCAGACGGTAGTCAGTTGGCCGTGGAGCAAACCAGTCAAGGCGACGCGTCAATTCTGGACACCACCACCGGACAGGTGCGTCACAAGTTGGCGCTGGGAGGAGTGATTGCCACTTCGCTGGCCTTCGCACCCGACGACAGACTGCTGGCGATTGGCCTGGCAAATGGAATCGTGCAACTGATTCGTCCACCGTCAGCACCATCTGGCGAGTCGCAAATGAATCACTTGAAGTTTACCGCGCATCGGGGACCAGTCTCGCGAATTGCCTGGTCGCGAGACAGCCAGACGCTCGCCACGGTGAGTCACTTCCACCCCAGTTCCGAGGGTGGGATCCGGCTTTGGTCCGCCACAACCGGTGCTCCGCGCGGAGAATTACTGTTGCTGAACAGCGACAAGGGACTGGCCATATCTCCCACCGGTCACTACCAGGGCACCCCTTCCGTGTCAGCCATCAACCGGGACATCGTCTCCGTCGTCCAAACCCCCGAAGGGTCACTCACCCTGACCCCCGCTGAATTCCAGGCCCGTTTTCCATGGAAGAATCAGCCGGAAGCCGTGCTGATTCAGCCCGTCAAATAGGGTCCAATGCGATGCCGACCACTTCATTGACCTTACTTGAACGAATTCAGCTCCAGGCGCTGGCTGGTTTGCAATACGATAATGCTGCCTGGCAGCGGCTGGTGGGAATCTATACCCCATTTCTCTACTGCTGGTGTCTGCGGGCCGGCCTGAATGCGACCGAGTCCGAGGACGTGGTGCAGGAAGTGTTCGCCGTCCTGTTGATAAAACTGCCGGCATTTGAGCGACAGCGTGACGGCTCGTTTCGCAAATGGCTGCAAGTGGTGACCTTCAACAAGTGTCGGCAGCACTTTCGTAAGAAGCAGGTCCCCGTGCTGGGAGGCGGTTTCGATTCAGATCCACTGGATCAGTTGGCGGATGCAACATTGCTGATGGAATACTGGGAATCCGAATATCGGCAACAGCTCGTCAAGCGGGCGATGGAGATCATGCAGGCGGAGTTCTCGACGAAAGTCTGGCAGTCCGCGTGGGAACACCTTGTCCAGGCCCGTCCTGCCAGCGAAGTGGCCCGAGAATTCGGGCTCACCGCCAATGCTGTCCGCGTCTATTCCTCGCGAGTTCTCGCTCGCCTGCGGACCGAGCTGCGAGATCTGCTTGATGACTGACGCCACTAGCCGGCATTCCAGTTCGATCAACAGACTTCACAGATTCCTGTAATGATCTGGCTCGAGGCGCATTTTCATTTGCAGCCAGTTCGCGACGCGCACTCGAAAGCGTCAGTCGCAACACGCGGCCGGGGAGTTCCCATCGCCGCGGGGATCTTTCGTCCTGCTGGCGTGTCTGCGACGACATTACGCAAAAGGAACGCTTCCATGAAACTCACAAACTGGCTCCTGAATCTGTGCGACACTGGCGATCAACACCGGGCACGAAAATCGACTCGCCGCCACGCGAAGCAACCCGCCATCGACGGTCTCTTGAAGGTCGAGCTATTGGAGACACGAGATTTGCTGACGCCCACGCTCGTTGCGGTCGCCAGTGACGACTTCGGAAACGGCCCCTCATCGGCGTGTCGAATTCAATCCGGGCAGGTGATTTCGGGCAGCATTGAAACTGGCAGTGACGAAGACTGGTTTCGATTGGATGCCACTGTCGGCCAGACTTATCGGATTCAGACAAGTCTGGGCAGCGTGTCCGATACGACTCTGACACTTTATGCCGGCGATGGGAAGACCCAAGTCGGGTCTAACGACGATTTTGGTGGGACTCTTGCTTCGCGCTTGGAATTCAAAGGCGGACCGTTCTATACGCCGACGGGGGCGTCCACGGGAAGCTCTTGTTTTATCAGAATCAAGGCGTTTGATGCTCTTCAGACGGGGACGTATACGTTGAGCGTGACGAGCACTTCAACGGCTTTGCCGAATCTGCAAGGTCAATGGTATATGAGTGGCAGCCTCGCCACTTCAATTCGGCAGGATGGTGGGCAAGGATTGACGTTCATAAATGAAAATGGCAATTCCGCCAGTGGTGCCTTTGTCAGCGGTTCACAGGTTATCGCGTATGGCTGGAATGGTTTGCGAGGAACGATTCGCTACGAGGCAGATGGATTGAAGATTCAGTGGACCAATGGGACTTTCTGGACGCAAGCCCAGCGGACTCCGTCCCTCAGTGGGACTTACATCGTTCAATCAAACAATCGATCGGCCACCATTTCCCAGAATGGCAATTCGTTGACATTGATCGATGAATATGGCAATTGCACCGTGACGCAACTCATCGGGAACCAGTTCACAGCATGGGGGCAAAAGGTGACGGTCACTCAGAATGGATTCCTGACACAGATTCTGTGGGACGGAAATTCGTGGAACAGATCGCAGCTGGCAGGAACTTATTACGTGCATTCAAACGGTCGTCCGGCCACGATTTCTCAAAACGGGAATTCATTGAAGCTGACCAATGAGTACGGCAGTGCAACTTCGGCACAGCTGGTTGGCAATCAATTCACCGCCTGGGGGCAAACGGCGACCGTCATCCAGAATGGCTTTTTGACTCAAATCTTGTGGAGCGGAAATTCGTGGGATCGAGCACTGTCAAGTGGTACCTACTTCGTCCGCTCAACCAATAGTCCCAGTCACGTCACGACCATCTCACAGAATGGTGACTACCTGACTCTGACTGATGAATATGGAAACTCGACGACGACCGCCATGCAGAATGTCAACCAGTTCCAGGCGTGGGGCCAAACTGCCTCCATCATCCAGAACGGATCGACCACTCAGATTCAGTGGAACGGAAACTCGTGGGATCGCACGCAGGTTGCCGGGACCTACATCGTCCATTCGAATAGTCGCATCGCCACCATCGCGCAATATGGGAATTGCGTGACATTGACCGATGAGAACCGCAATTCGACAAACACATACTTCGTGGATCCAACTCATTTCGATGCCTGGGGTCAGCGCGTCACTGTGGCCCAAAGCAACGGTCAATCGCAACTTCTATGGACTGGAAACTCCTGGGATCCAGTCGTTTCAACACGGGATATCAGCGGCAACTGGAATTACAACGGCACATGTGCCGTGCAAGTTGTGAATGGGAACCTGGTATTCATCAACGAACGCGGTGAACGCTCAAACGGAAAATGGATCGGCCCGTCGCAGGTCATCGCCACCGACTGGGGGAATCTGGTGGGAAACGTCGTTCAATTCTACGGCCGCAGTTACATTCAATGGAGTAACAACACGACTTGGTCAAGAATCTACCGGGTGATGATCAACGTCTATAATTGACGGGCGACCTGGGACGTCTCGCGGGTGAGCCGTCGGTTGCTGCTTCAGATTGCCATGCCTTTTGGCATGTCACCCTCTTGACAGACCTCAGATGGCGCGGATTTCGCAGATCATTTCAAACAGCGCATGTGCACGAATCCATTATGATCTGATGTGGAAAGCGACCTGCCGACCGCGTTTAATGTTTAGAGTGAGCTTTGTGTGCGGCATTTCGTAAAGGTCGTATGACGAACGATTCCCGGGAGACATGAAATTGGCGTCGATGATTGGGCGAATGGGGTTGCTGGGAGTGGTTCTGGGCTTTTGTGCTGTGGTGTCTTCGAATGCACAGACTCAGACGGGGGGCTCGGCGGAGAAGGGCGGACCGGCTGCTCGGCGGGTGCGGGCTGAGCAGCGGGTGTCAGTCGGGGTGGCGCGGGATCGGGCCAAGCTGCTGCATGAGGTCTATGCGTCGACGCTGGAGGTCATGCACCAGCGGTATTTTCAGGGGGACAAGTCGCCGGTGCCGGCGCGGGTGATGGAGGATGTGTTTGGGCGGGTGCGGCGGGAGTACAAGATCGAGGCTCGGTGGATTGCGGTGAATCTGAGTGCGATGAGCATCGACAATGAGCCGCAGACGGAATTCGAGAAGCAGGCCGCGCGGGAGATCTCGGCGGGGAAATCAGAATTCGAGGTGGTGCAGGATGGGTTCTATCGCCGGGCGGGAGTCATCCACCTGGATGGCGGGTGTCTGCGGTGCCACGGGGCGTTCCTCACCGAACCGGCCAAGTCGGCGAAGTATGCGGGGCTGGTCATCAATGTGCCGCTCTTGGAAGAGCCTGCGGGTAAGTGACTATTGCCGTTGACGTGAGTCTGAAGTCTTACGACTTCAGCTACACAAAACCGGTCGCAACGCCGCTTTTGTGTAGCCATCACGTTCCACGTGATGAGCCGCGCGTCGCCCAGCCCACCATACGAGCACAGCGTGGTGTTTAGAGTTCGCTGAGGTCTGCGCTCGGCTCGTCACGCGGAGCGATGACGGCTACATTGCGGTTGCAACGCCGCCCTTTCGCTGGCGCAAAAGGGCGGGCTTTCGCGGAGCGAAAGGCGACATTGGAATCACTTCACGAGCTGGATTTCGCGGGTGGCGGTGTTGGAGTTGAGGCCGCCGACGTTGGTGATCTGGATACTGATCGTGCGATTGCCGGGGACTCGGTCGGTCGATTTGAATGTGATGTTTCGCAGCACGTCCTGGACGTTTTCATTGGTGGCCTTGTCGTTGAATTTGATCGACAACGATTGGCCCTGTTTGCCGCCGCTCACGGTTCCAATTTGAGTTTTGACTCGGCCGGATTGCAGCATCAGCTTGCCGCCGCTGATGGAAAGTGATGACCCCGCCGAGGTGCCCTTGCCGATGGCCAGCGTATCCTTTCTGGTTGATGTGGCACCCGTTCCCAGTTGATCGGCAATCGTCAGGATGGCACCGTTCAAGCCGACCGTGCCCGCCGGCGAATAGGTGGCGGCATCATCCACCTTGACGGTCGACTTCAGCCGCACGCTGGTCAGGGCCGTGGAATTCACGCTGATTACCGGGCCTTCGATGACATCCGTCAGGTTAACGGTGACCGTCTTGGTATCGGACAGGGATGGAGTTCCGCTATCCGTCACGGTGACCTCGACCGCGAATGAGGGGTTCGTTTCGAAGTCGAGTGCGGTCGGATTCGCGACGGTCAACTGGCCCGTCAAATCCATTGCGAACGCACCGCTGATGACGGCACCTGTCACCGAATTCTTGACGCTGCCCAGTTTGAAGATCCGGATTTGACCGGCGTCGGGATCGGAGGAGGCCACGATTCCGACCGGCGTGCCAACGGGCGAGTTTTCCGGGATCGCGAATGGCTGACCGGGGGTGATCGCCGGCGCATCGTTGACATCGATGACATTGATCGTGATCGGGACTGTCGCCGACAGTCCATTACTCGTGGCCGACACGTTGAACGTGCGCGAGTGCGGCTGGGTCTCGAAGTCCAGCAGAATGGCATTGGCAACCGTAATCTTTCCAGTCAGCGGATCAATTGCGAATGTGCCTGATGGATCGCTGCCGGAATAGGTCGGGATTTCCAAGAAATCCGGATCGACGGCAAACACCGTCCCAACGACCGAGTTGATTGGCGAATTCTCGGCGATGCTGAACGTCGTCGTTGCACCGAACACGGGCGGCTCATCGATGTCGCTCAGGCGAATCTCCAACTGGGCCGTCGCCGAAAGTGGCGGAGTCCCATTATCCGTGACCGTCACTGTGAAGAAGTGCTGCGGACGGGTCTCGAAGTCCAACAGAGTGGGATTGGCGACCGTGATGTTTCCCGTAATCGGATTGATGGTGAACGTCCCCGATGGATCGCTGCCGGAATAGGTCAGGGTTTGGCCGGCATCCGGATCATCGGCAATCACCGTTTCGACCAGCGAGTTGAGCGCCGGGTTCTCTGGCAGGGTCCTCGTCAATGCAGTAATCACTGGAGCCTCATTGACGTTCGTCAGATTGATGGTCACGGTCTCGGTATCGGACAGCGGTGGCGTTCCGTTATCGGTCACAGTGACTTCGACGGTCAGCGAGGAGTTGGTTTCGAAATCCAAGGGCGCCGGATTGGCGACGGTGATCTTGCCGCTCGAATCAATGGCGAAGGCACCGAGGAAGAATCCGCCCGTCGCGGTGTTCTTGATGCTACCCAGGCTGAACGTTCGGTTTTGACTTGAGCCCGGACCCGTCACCAAAACCGTCCCCACATTCGTACCGGTGGGCGAGTTCTCGGGAATCGTGAAGGTCTGGCCCGGCGTGATGGTTTGGTTCTCGTTTACATCGGTCACGCTGATGGTCACAGTCCCGGTGGCGGACAAGGGGGGATTGCCGCCGTCCGCGAGGCTGACGGTCACGAGGAACAGGGAGTTGGTTTCAAAGTCGATGGCGGCGGCATTGGCCACGGTGATCTTGCCCGTCGAGTCAATCGCGAAGGTTCCGGCGGGCAGGGTGGAGAACACGCCACCCCTCGTCAGGCTGGTGCTGCTCGTCGAGACAATGCTGAAAGTGCGTGTGGGATTGGCATCGGGATCGGTAAACGCGACAGATCCCACCAACGTCCCCACCGGCGAGTTCTCGGGAATCGTGAAGGTCTGAGCGGGCGCGATCGTGGGAGTCTCGTTGACGTCCGTCAGATTGATCGTGATGGTGGCCGCATTCGCCTGCACCGGGGTTCCATTGTCTGTCACCATGACCGTCAAGCTGAATGTCGGCGTGACTTCAAAGTTCAGCGCGGCCGGATCCTTAACGGTAATCTGACCGGTCGAGGAATCAATCGCGAACACGGCAGACGACGCCCCCGTCGAATTGCCCCCCGTGATCGCATACGTCAGAGTCTGCCCTGCATCACCGGGTAGAGCCACGACGGTGCCCACGGGCGTATTCAGCGCTGAGTTCTCGGCGACCGTGAAGGTCTGTGGGCTGATGGAGGGCAGATTATTAGTCGGGTTCTGATCGTTGTCAGTAATGGTGATCGTCTGGGAGGTAATACCGGTCAGGATGGCGTTGCCTCCGCTCGGGGTTCCCAGGGTCACGATGATATTCTCGTTCCCTTCGACGGCCGTATCATCCACCAGGCTAATGGTGGCGGATGCAGTCGTGGCCCCCTTCAGGATGAGCGTAGTCGCCGAGACAGAATAGTCCGCTCCATTCTGTGCCGTGCCGGACAAGGTGATGGGGACGTTGATGATGTCCTGGACGGCCTGAGACAAATTCACTGTGATGGTGACGGAGCCTTGCCCTTCCGTCACGATCTGTTGCGCGGTGTCGAAAGACACCATTGGAAATTGCGCTTCGAACGAGCCGATATCGACGGTATTGGCGACGATGCGGGTCGAACCTCGTTGATCGAGTGTCAGATTACTCGTGAGGGCCGCGGTATTGTCGCCGGCATTGTAGGCCGGGCTGCCTGGCAGGAGGGCGTGTGTGGCAGTCTGCCCGCCATTGTTTTGCAACGGCCCCAGCTTGGGATCCAGCGGCTTGAATTTCGTACCGATCAGGCTGCCAGCGGTCGTGGCCGTCGCCAATGACCCGTCGTTGTTGCCGATCAACGAGTGGTTCAGATTCAATACCGGTGCCTGAGCGCTAAACTGAACCTGCAATAGATCAGGGAAGCCGTTGGAATTGCTGTTTCCGGCCACGATCGAATTGTTCAGAGTAATCACGTTTGAGAAACCCTGGATCCCTCCCACGCCGCCCGCTGCGGACGACGAATTCCCCGTGACCGTGGTATTGGTCAGCGTCAGCGATCCCGAAAAGCTGACGACTCCGCCCGTCGTGCCAACCGATGAATTGCCCGAGACCGTACTGTTCACCAGTTCGAGCGATCCGCTGGTCAGGGACACCGCGCCCCCTCCACCGGGTGAATTTCCCGGGTCACCCAGCGTGGTCGAATTGCCTGAAATCGTGCTGCCAGAGATGTAGACTTTGGTCGCGTTCTCACCGTCGATACCGACTCCCTGGATGAATTCGCCGCTGGCCGTATTGCCGGTGACAGCACAATTGATGACGGTCAGAATTCCAGTGGAAAAGAAGGCAATGCCGCTGCCTGAACCCAGCCCCAAATCGGCCGTCGTGCGGCCATTCGTCACGGTTAAGCCATTGAACGTCACGTTGCCTGCGGTGCTGGTCACGTCAAATACGCGCGATTTGGCATTCGCATTGATGATCGTATTCGAAGCCCCATTGCCGATGATTTCGACAGGCCCGTTGATTTGCAGTTCGCCGTAGTTGAGCGTCATCGTGCCGTTCACGCCAGCAGCGAACTGGATCGTATCGGCACCCGCGTTCTTGTCCGCCAATTCCAGCGCATGACGCAGGCTGGTGACCTTTCCCGCACCCAGCACATCTTCCAACGTGTCGACGGTATAGACGGTCAAGAGTTCGCGCGACTCCAACGACTCGATGGCGGACCCCCATTGCACTCGCCGACGAGATTTCGTTCGCACTCCACTCAAACTGTACCATGTGTTCTTGAGGTGCCGGGCCAGCGTAGTCAGGTTCGATGTCAACACGATGCAAACTCCTGTGAACGGAAATTGGTTTCTTCACATTGCGAAGCAGCCAGATCCGCTGGCCCGCGATGACCCGCCTCGCCATTCGCCTCACTTCATCAAGCACGCAAACGGCTCAGGTTGGCCGCGGAAAATTTTGCGATGTGATGGAATTTCCTTAACTCGCGATGTTGCATTAGGTTGTTGACTTGGCGTCGGGGCGGTCTATACTGGAATTCATCAATCCGCGGCCAATTCTGTCCGCTTTCGTGCTTCATGAGTCAGGCGACGATGGATCCTTCGAACGATCTCGCGCGATGGTTGCCCGAGGCTCGTGCCGGTTCGCGCGAGGCGATGGGGCAGGCGCTCGAGACCTATCGTGCGTACCTGCTGCTGATCGCCAACCGGCACCTCGACCCGGACCTGCGTGCGAAGGGCGGGGCGTCCGACATCGTGCAGGAGACGTTCCTCGAAGCGAATCGCGATTTTGATCAATTCAAGGGAGGGTCAGGGGACGAGTTACAGGCGTGGCTGCGGCAGTTGCTGTTGAACAATCTGGCCAACTTCGCCCGCGGCTATCGCGACACCGACAAGCGGCAGGTATCGCGCGAAGTGGGATTGAACGTGACCACGCCGTCCGGATCGGTGGACCGCGGACTGCTGGCCGAAGTCATCTCACCCAGCGGCCGAGCGATGGCCGCCGAACAGGTGCAGGCACTCGAAGCGGCGCTCGCCAAGTTACCCGACGACTACCGCACGGTCATCACGCTGCGCAATCGAGACGGGCAATCGTTCGACGAAATCGCCATCACGATGCAGCGATCCGAAAACGCAGTTCGAAAGTTGTGGTTTCGAGCCATCGAACGATTACAGCAGGAGCTGACAAAACCAAACGACGACACGATCTGAACACGATAGGGATGCACGGAATTGATTTCAGCCCCAACGGGGCGCGCCAAGCCAGCCCAGGGCAAAGCGAACAACGTGAGCGCCGCCCTGGGTCATGATTCAATGCTAGTTCGACAAGCCCTGAATGGGCGCGCCAAAATTTGATCAACCCGATTGGCGCGTCCCTTCAGGACTTAAATCCCTGTTGGTCACCGAACCCAGGGCGTTGCCCTGGGCTGGCCTGGCGCGCCCCGTTGGGGCTGATATCGAGCACCATGAACGATGAGACGGCCAAGTTGAAGGAAGAGGAACTGGCCTCGTGGCTCGCCGCGTGCGACGAGCAACTCGCGATGGGGTTGCCCGCCAGTTCAACTCAATGCTCGGCTTTGACGCCCGAGGACCAGTCGCGCCTCGAGCGCGATCTGGATTGCCTGCGACTACTGCGCTCATACTGGTCGGATTCCGATTCGCGAGCCTCCGCGAACACCCGACAGCAGTCTGATGTCGTCAACCATCTTCCCCCCACTATTGGTCGGTTTCAGATTCGACGGCAACTGGGCGAAGGGGGTTATGGAGTTGTATTCCAGGCCTTCGATCCCCAACTGGGTCGAGATGTCGCTCTGAAGATTCCGCGAGCCGACGTGCTGGTGTCGGCGGATCTGCGGCACCGCTTTCAGATCGAAGCCCGCACGGCCGCCAGCCTCGACCATCCGAACATCGTGCCGGTGTTCGAAGCCGGTGAGATCGGCGCGATCTGCTACATTGCATCGGCCTGGTGTTCCGGTCCGAATCTTGCCGAGTGGATCAAGCAGTTCGGTCCCACTTCCGACCGCACGTCGGCCACGATCGTGGCCGCACTGGCGGATGCCATGCAGCATGCACACAGTCGTGGCGTCCTGCATCGCGACCTGAAACCGGCCAACATCCTGATGGCTTGTCAGGTCCCCGTCGCTGATCTTTCCACCGAAGATGGAACGGCGGATGGCACGCCCAGAAGGTACTCCGATGGGCGTGGCGATCAACCATCGACTCCTATTATTCCCAGCGAAGTACCTCAGGGAGGTGCCACACAAGCTGAACTCACTCCCAGGATCACGGACTTTGGACTGGCCAAACTGCTGGGCGATGCCGATCACTCGCGGACGCACACGGGGACCATTGTCGGGACGCCCAACTATATGGCCCCGGAACAGGCCGCCGGACGCACTCGTGAAGTCAGTACGGCCAGCGACATCTACGCCCTCGGGACGATCCTGTACGAGTTGCTGGCCGGTCAGCCTCCCTTTCGCGCCGACACAACGCTCGAACTGCTGCGCAAGATTGAATCCGAAGAACCACGGCCTCCCAGTCAGTTGCGGGCCGGAATCCAGCGCGACATCGAGACCATCTGCCTGAAATGTCTGCACAAGGAACCGGGGCGGCGCTACGATTCCGCCGCATCTCTGCTGGCCGATCTGCGACGATTTCTATCGGGCGAACCGGTGCTGGCGAGACCAGTCACGTCGTTCGAGCGACTTCGCTTATGGTGCCGCAGACAACCTGTGATCGCCGGTCTCTCGGGAGTGGTCATGGCTCTGATCGTGAGCATCGCGATCGCCGGGCCAATCGCCGCGTCCATGTTTCGGCAACAGCGAGACAACGAAATCAAACTGAAGAACATCGCGAACAACGCGAAGACGGCCGAATCCATCGCACTGCAGAATGCGCAGGACCGATTGTGGGATTCGCAATTGGCCCAGGCCAAGGCCGGCCATTGGAGCAATCGACCGGGTCGACGCTTTGACAGCCTGCGGACGTTGGCCGAAGCGGCTCGAGCGCGGCCGGCACTCGAATTGCGCAACGAAGCCGTCGCGTGCCTGGCGCTGCTCGATGTGCGACCTGTTCCCGACTGGAAGCCGCGCCACGTCCTCGCGTTCGATGCGGATTTTGAACGAACTGCAAGGCGCGAGTCGGATGGGACCATCGTGATCGAACGAGCTGCCGACCAGTACGAATTGGTACGTCTGCCGAGCCCTGGTGGTCGACCGGACCATCAGATCGCCGCTCAATTCAGCCCGGATGGAACGCACCTGTGGGTGTCCTACGGCAACGGTTCCTATTGCTTCGTCTGGAATCTGGCGACTCGAAAACGGGTTTTCAATTACAAGACATCTCGCTCTACGTCAGGATTCGATTTCAGTTCGGACGGCAAGCTGCTGGCCTTTATTGAAGACCAGGAATCCATTCGTGTCGTCGATCTGGAAACACGCAAAACTGTCGCTCAATGGAAGCCGCGTGGTATTCCGCAGTACGTGGCATTTCAACCGGGCCAATCACGCCTGGCCGTGCTGTATTCCAAGGTGCAGGAAGTCGACATTCTGGATGCCACGAGTGGCAAGTTGGAACGGACGATCAAACCCCCAATCTATCCCGTGGCAGTGGCCTGGCATCCCGACGGGAATCTGCTGGCGATAACGAATAACACCAGCCATCGGATTCTGGTCTGGAACATCCCACGAGACAAACCACACACCGAACTGATCGGTCATCAGAATGAAAGTGTGGAGTGCCGCTTCAGCCACGACGGAGACTTCATCCTCAGCCATAGCTGGGATCAGACCATCCGAATTTGGGACACCATGACGGGGACACCGCTGTTGACGTTTCCCGGCTACTTCTCACAACTGCGGCGCGATGATCGGCAACTGGCTTATCATGTCGGAGATCGTGGTGAAACTCGTCTGCTGGAAATCGCACCGGGCCGCGAATGCCGGCTGCTGACGGCGGTGGATGGCTGGGGCGGTGGGCCGTGGAGTGTCAGCTTTGATCCCACAGGTCGCTGGCTGGCGGCCGCGGCAGAAGACGGAGTCCGCATCTGGAGCACTGCGACCCGCAAACCGCTCGCGCTGCTCCCGACTCGACGCAGTGAATCCGCGTTGTTTCATCCCGTCAAACCGTACCTGGTGACACACGGCTACGAGGGCATTCACCGCTGGCCCATCCACCGGCTGCCGTCAGGGACAACGCGAATCGGACCGCCCGAATCACTGCATGGTCCGACCACGTATCATCACACAACCTTGAGTTTGAGTCGCGATGGACGGTGGCTGGGCGCGGTAGTCGGACCAGAAAAGGCCGTTGTCATCGACCTCGAAGACACGGCCAAATCGGTGACGCTCGACGGTACACCCAGCCTGTCGCACGTGCCGTTGAGCCGCGATGGTCAGTGGGCGGCCACCTGTCCGCAACACGGGACTCTCATCAGGATCTGGAACGCTCGAACGGGCCAGGTGGCACGCGATTTCGTATCGGGCGTGTACGGCGAGGCCAGTTTCAGCCCGGACGATCAGTCGCTCGTCACCCATAGCCAGGGATACCCTCGCCAGACCTGGTCCATCGGATCGTGGAAGGAGGTCCCCTACCAGTTGCACCACGGCGGCGGCACGTTTAGTCCCCGCGGCGACCTGCTCGCCCTGAAGCTCGACGGAGGCCAGTTCCAACTCATCGCGGTCAACAAGCAAACCGAACTGGCCACGCTGACCCCCGCCATCCCCATGCTCGTCGGCCACGGCACGTTCAGCCCCGACGGCAGCCTGTTCGCCGTCCCCTGCTACAGCACCCAATCCATCCAACTCTGGGACCTGCGCTCGATCGCCACCCAACTCACCGACGTCAATCTCCCCTGGGATCACCCGCCTTTCGCCAACCCAGGAGACACCAAACCGGTTACTTCATCCACGATCGAAGTCGTGAACGGACCCTTGGGGAATTGAATTGTCGTGACGCTGCATGATTAACAAGACGGAAGAAACTTGGGACTGACGCCCATTGGTACTCACTTTGTGAACGGAATGGCGCTAGCCACCGGTGAATCGGGACAAATCTCCTGCAATTACCGGGGGCTAGCGCCCTACCGCTCACCGATTGGGTTACAAAGTGAGTGCCATTAGGCCGAAGCACTCCAGTGATTAGCTGTCATCGTATCAGCCGGAACGCTTTCCAGCACATTGGGATCCTAAGCTTAGAATTCCACGTGGACAAGTTGTCGCG